>Ga0210386_10001827_pt1 | contig 18611 bp, 26 predicted proteins | sample IncBWH32OmetaG_FD_160091 | JGI IMG/M metagenome (GOLD analysis project Ga0210386, IMG submission 160091) | Forest soil microbial communities from Barre Woods Harvard Forest LTER site, Petersham, Massachusetts, United States - Inc-BW-H-32-O ... | reverse complement strand
CGCGCGGGAAAGCTTTTTTAAAATCCTCGATCGCGCCCTCAGCCTGCTCGTGATGACGGGGACGAGCCGAGAGCTTACGATATCCCATGGCGCGCAATTCCCGGCTCAATGTCTGCTTGGCGACGACAACGCGGAATTCCTCGAAGATCCATTGGCAGAGGTCGACGATCCGCCAGCGCACGACGCCATGCACGGCCGGGATCGGCCGCTCTCGAGTATCGCCGCGAGCGCGGCGCGGTGCGCGCCGTCATTCGGCGCGTTCCTGTGCATCCGGCTCGTATGCCACATCATCATGCACGCCAGATTGAGCAGAACCGACGGAGAAAGAAGACGGGCGCGACAAGACCGCATCGAATGAATCGGCGCGATTTCTTATCCACGCCGATAAATTAGAAATATATGCGGAACAGCATCCATACCGTTTTTTTGCGATCCAAGCTGCAGGAACGGTGCTGTTGGCGATGGCCGCAAGCCCGTTGCTGGCATACCCCAAGTCGCTTGCCGACTGGCTTCTCGTGCAAACGATTAATCCGTGGGAGCAAGTGACCTTTATAGCGGCGCTGCCGATTGCGGCTGTCGCGCTCGGGATCTTGGAATATCGGAAGTCCCGCGCCCTCGCCGCTCGGCTTTTGGCGTTGAGACGCAGCTGCGAGCCCGAAGCATGAGCCGGGCTCCCAAAAAGGGCCGTACGCGCATCGAGGACCGCGCCAAAACCATCGAGGCCGGGAAGCCCTGGCTCAAGCTCGAGATGTCGCGGCGGACATGGCACCGCCGCAAGCCGAGAAGCGGGCGGGCAGGGGGTGACGCTTGGTGGAACTTCTCCCCACGCTGGGGAGAGGTTTCGCGCTTCGTCGAACCTCTTTGCATGGCGCCAAGAGGTCGCAGTCGGTCCTCAGCGCCAGACCTGCCGCGCCAGCTGTTCGCACGGCTCGGCGGCTGCTGACGTTTGGCGCTCGGGCGCGATCACATAGCGGCGCTGGATGTCCGCCGCGAGGCGGTGCACAAGGCCCGGGCCGACAATCGGATGGAGCTCCAACTCCTTGGCCAAGGCTCGCAGAAAAGCGCTCCGCTGAGTCGGATGGACCGGCCCCGCCGCCTGCATGACGGCCTGGTATTCGTCATCGTTCAAGGAGAGCATCGTCGGGGCGGCTCCGGGCGGGCGCTTCGCCACGATGACGCCAGGCGCGCCGCGACTTCAAGGGGCGCGATGACGGATCTGGAACCTTGTCCCCCAGGGGACGAGGTTTGCCATTGACCGGAAGCCCGCCTGGCGCTGATGTTCGGCCTCTTGGGGGCACCTGCGGAGGACGGACATGGACCGGGAACAGCTCGCAGCGCGGAGCGCCGCGCTGGCGCATGGGGCGAGAAGGAGGAGAAGAGCGTCGCGCCCTACGTTGCCGCCGTCTCCGTGACGGCGGAAGCGGAAGCCAATCTCATCGACCAGACGCCGGCGGCCGTGCACGCGCCCTGGATCCGGCCGCTCACCGACTATGAGCGGAAGCAGACGACCACCGTCGAGGGGCTGCGCTACGGCTGACGCAATCGCGAGCTTGGCGGGGCAAGGCGGCCCGGAGGATTTGGTCATGACCCGGACCGCCACGAGCCAAGTCTGATCGCGGACGGCCCGCGTTCGGCTCGACCAACCCCAAAAAACGCCAAGTGACCAGGTTATTCAGCCGGGCCGATCAAACATCCGTCATCACTGAGCGGGAAGCCTTCGCGGACCTCGGCCGCCAACGTCGGCGAGTAATGGAGGACAGCGCGGGCTTGAGAAACGAGGTTCTTCCAGTGGCCCGCGCTCGTGTTGTCAGGTTTTACTAACAACGACCCTGTGCACTTGCGCTTCAGTTTCTCTGGATTGGGAAACAGCATCGCGTGAGCCATGGCCTTCTGCCCCATCGTGATGTTGCGACGCTCATTTGCGATCGGCGAGCGTCGCGGGGGTTTCAGGCGCGCGCCGCTAATAGCGATAGTAGTGATGATAACCGTATCCATGGGCGTATGGATGATAGCCATATCCATGCGCGTACGGATGATAGCCGTAGGCCCCATACACATGTGGCCCGGCAACGCCATAGCCGCCGATAGGATGACAACCCCCGTAGGGTCCACGAGTCCGTCCGGGACCGCAACCAAGGGCGACTGGCGTTACACCCGAAAGCCCGTCATTGAGCGCCGGAAAGGGCATTGCGTCCGCTCGGGAGACCATGAGACCGAACAACGCGAATGCTGATGCAGTGAACACTTTTCGCATGTGTGTACTCCTCCGATGCGCCAACCCTATGCTCGATGAGTTGAACGTCAGCTGAACGCGTTTTGGGTCTGCACCGCCCCGGGGGAGGTCACGCCGCACCGGGACCACGGCCCCGAACCCGCGGGCCCTCTTAGGCAGCTCAGGGCCGGGGGGGTCTTCGGAAAAAACCGAAGGCCTCCGAACCGCGAGCGCGGGTCAGTTTCGTTTCGTTAACGTGCATTTTTTCCGGGGTTGCGCGAAGTTGCGCTCGGATGCTGTCCTTTCAACGGGTTGCGCGCCAGGTTTTTCGGGTTTCGGGCCGGATGGTGTAGGGTTGTGGGCGTCATGCCTCGACGCTCAGCAGCCGATCTTACGCTTGTGCCCCTGGTGCCCGGCCGGGGCCGTCCGGAACCGCCAAAGGCGCTCGACCAGGTCGAGGCCCGCGCCTGGAATGATGTCGTCGGGCGTTGTCACGTTCACGGCATTTTACTTGTCGACCCCCGCTGCGCGCTCAGAGGTCGCAAGGAGGAAAATCAAGCAGTTAGAGGCCTCGAGGTGGGAGCAAATTCCGCCGAAAACGGCCTATTCTTTGGCAGTGTGACATTGCCGGTTGGGCGCCCGCAGATCTTCAAGCCTGGAGAGGAACAGCTTGAGAATCGGCGAGGTGTTTGCCTTGCTGCAACCCACCGCCAGATCGATCGTTGGCGCTTCACCCTCTGGCGGACGGCTGATCACCGACCACGGCAGAATGAGAAGTGGGCTCAGGTCAACTCTGACCTGAGCCTAAGATTCCTCTGGATTTGAGGGAGCATGAGGTTCGAAGCGGATGCGCTCAAAAAGCTCACTTTACTTGTAGTCTCGAGACCAAAGATTATCGATCGTCCCAATGGTTTGCGGCGTTACGAGCCGACCCTTGGCAAGACAGCCGTCGGCGGCGCATTTTGGATCCTCGCCCTTGGCGACCGCGATCGCGACGCGAATAGCCTCCTTGGCCTGGCGATAGGCGTCCCAGGTGTCGGAGACGTCGATGTAGCCTTCCTCCATCGGCTTCACCGCAGCCGGAAGAAGATCGTTTGTGGCAAGCCAAACGTGTTTTGCGTCGCCGGTCGGCGCGTAACGGCCAGCGCCTTCCAAAGCCGCCTGAATCGCAGTGTACGCAAAGTCGCTCGCCGCAAACACGCAATTCGCCTCGGGCTTCGCCTTCAGCGCGTTTGTGAGACCCGATCGAAACAACTCCGGGTTCCACTCAGTGGGCACTTGGATGACCGTCATGATGCCGCCCTTGGATGCCGCTTCGTTCCAGCCTTTCGAACGATTGACGGCGTTGACGTCAGTCAAGGCTCCCTGCAGCTCGATGCACTTACCCGTTACACCCTTGGACTTCAGGAGTTCGGCAAAAGCCGCACCAGCCACAAATGCCTGGTCATAGCTGTCTCCGCCGACATGCGCTGTGGGCTTTGCGCCTGTGGAGGCGCGGTCGAAGGTGATGAAGGGGATGTTGGCGGCCTTGGCGGCCTTGATCGAAGCGCTGATTGCCGCCGAGTCCTCGGCGCGCGCCATTACGATGTCGACGCCCTTGTTGATAAGATCCTCAATATTCGCCGCCTGGCGCGCTGGATCGCCATTTGCGACGTTGAAGATCCATTTAATCGTGACGCCCGCGGGTTCGCCCTGGGCTTTCGCTTCAGACTTGAGATAATCCTCCCATGCGGTCTCAAGCGAGGATTCTTTTTGGTTCCAAGAGAACCCGATCGTGATGTCCTTCGCCGCCGCCTCGCCTCCAAGGATTGCCGAAAGTAAGAAGGCGACGACCAGCTTCTTTTGCAGGTGCATTGTTCACTCCCATTTTTATTTCGCCGGCTTGCCTATTCTGTTTGGGATCAGCCGATCACCCGCGCATCAACACGTTGCGATTTTGACCGAGTCGTCCCCTCTTCAGCGCATCTGCGTACATCGCGATGAAGATCACGGCGCCCCCAACAAGCCGGTATGAATAGGGATTTGCGCCGTAGTAGTTGAGGCCGGTACGGATCGTCTCGAAAGTCAGTGCGCCGAGCGCCACCGAATAGAGAAGATTTCCGCGCCCACCGAATAGAGAGATGCCGCCGACCACGACGACGGCCACCGCATTGAATTCGAGTCCGCTGCCGAGATAAGCTGTGACGGCGCCGACTTGCAGCGTTGTCAGTACGCCGCCAAGAGCGGCAAGCGCGCCGCAGAGGACGAAGTTGCGAAAAATGACCGATCGCACTGGAATGCCTAGATCGGAAGCGACAGCTTCGCTGTTTCCGACCGCCATGATCTGGCGTCCGAATCGGGTGCGGCGATGAACGACGTCTAAGGTAATGAGGACGACTGCGGCTACCACAATGTCAACGAAGAGGGGGCCAATCGATAGATTGCCGAGCAGCCGCACTTTTTCGGGCAAGGGCACAAGCCCAGCGTCGGTTAGCTCCAGCGCGACGCCGCGAAACATGATCATGGTGCCAAGGGTGGCGATAAGGGCGTTGACCCGAAGGGCGACGACAATCGCCCCGTTGACGGCGCCCAGAAGTCCGCCAGCCGCCAACGCGATCAGAAGAGCGGCGATTGGATCGACGCCGTAGTCGCGCATCGCCAGCGAGGCCAAGGACGCCGACAGGAAAGCGACGGAGCCTACTGAAATGTCGAGCTTACCCGACATTACGACGAGTGCTTCGGCCGCAGAAATTACGATCAACGGCGACATGTCATGCGCCATATCGTCGAGATTCGCGAGCGTTAGAAAACTACGAGTCGCCACACTGAAGAAGACGAACACGCTGGCAAGCACGATTGGAAAGCCGTAGCGGGAAAGTACCGCGCTCACGATGAGGGGAGGTTTCGCGGGGTTCACGGACGGAACTCCGAGCGCGAGGAGTCGTCGGAGACGGCGTGCTTGAGTTCGTCAGCAGTCGTCGCGCCCGGGAGTTTGGCGACGATCGAGCCGCGCGAAATCACCAGATACCGATCCGAAACCCGCATCAGATCTTCCAAGGCCGACGAGACGATCAATATTGTTCCGCCAGCAAGCGCGAACTCGACGGCCAGCTTGAGAATTTCGGTCTTGGCGCTGACATCCAGCCCACGCGTCGGCTCGTCAAGAAACAGAAGTCGCGGATTGGTCGCCAGCCAACGGGCAAGCACGACCTTCTGCTGATTGCCTCCACTCAACGTACCGACCGGTTGTTTCGGTCCTGACCCCTTGATACGCAAACGCTCCATCATGCCGTGAACGAGGCGAGCAAGCTTTTTCCCGACGATCAGGCGTAACCAATTGGTCAGCGCCGGCAGCGACGGCAGGGCGATGTTGGTCTCGACCGACAGGGGTAGAAACAACCCGTCGCCACGGCGATCCTCAGTGACGAACCCGACAAATCGACGCAGCTCTCGGGGGGTGATAGACAAGAGTTCGCCGTTGCGACTCCAACACAGCTCGCCCTGGTCGATTGCATCGAGCCCAATAAGGGCGCGAAGGAGTTCGGTTCGCCCGGATCCCAGTAGGCCCCATAGGCCGACGATCTCGCCGGTACGTAGGGTCAGGTCCACATTCTTGAGGACGTTCGCACGGGAGAGGTCCTTGACCTGCAGGACGACGTCGCCGCCGTCGTCCGCCGCATCGCCAGCCGGGGTCTTGCCGAGACGGACGATATTGTCGGTCTCCCCGAGCATCAGATGGACGACATCCCGAGAAGTGACGGTGTCGGTAGCGGCCGATGCGACCGTTCTGCCGTTGCGCATAACCGTCACGCGCTCGCAGGTGGCGAAGATCTCGTCGATGAAATGGGTGATGTAGATGATTGCCGCCCGATCGCGCTTGAGGCCAGCAATGACTTCGAACAAACGCGTCTTCTCCCAAGCGGTCAGCGACGATGTCGGTTCATCGAAGATAACGACGCGCGGGCGCCGGCGGAGTGCACGGGCGATCTCGACGATCTGGCGGTCGCCGGCGCTAAGATTTTCGACTCTGATGTCGGTAGGAAGCTTGCTGCCAAGCCTGGCGAGGAGCTCCGTCGTGCGCCGGCGCATGATCTCAGGCGCAAGCAAGCCGCCGCGCACCGGAAACTCGTCGGCGTGAACGTTCTCTGCGACCGTCATCGTTGGCAGCAAGCTCAGCTCCTGGTGGACGAAGGCGACGCCATTTGCTGCCGCCTCACGCGGAGAACGCAGGCTGACCGGCTGTCCGTCAATGAAGATGGCGCCGGACTCTTTCGTCGCCAAACCGCCGAGAACATTCATCAGCGTCGACTTACCGGCCCCATTCGCGCCCATCAGCGCCATGGCCTCGCCGCGATATGCTTCCAGAGAGGCTTCGTGGAGCACGACAACCCCGGGATATCGCTTCGAGACGCCGTCCATGCGTAGAAAAGGCTCAGCGGTCATGGCGCTTTCCCTGAGAGGCCGTCGAGGGCGACGTACCCGATAATGACGATTCCCTTGACGATGAGGCTAAGATAGAAGGACACGCCCATTAGATTCAGGCCGTTTGAGACGATCGTGATGAACAGCGCGCCCAAGACCGCGCCGTATGCTCGACCGATCCCGCCATAGATGCTGATGCCGCCAACGACACAGGCGCTGACGATATCAAGGACCACTCCGTCGTTGCCCATGTTGGCTGACGCCGAGTCGAGCCGGGCAGCCAACAGCACAGCGGTCACGCCGGCCGACAGGCCGGCCGCCACGTAGCTCATCGCCGTCACCCGCTCGATCGGGACACGAGCGACACGCGCCGCCCGTTCATTGACGCCGATCGCATAGAGCCAACGCCCGATGACGGTGAAAGAGAGCGCCGTCGAGGCGAGGAGGGTCAACGCTATCGTCGCGAGCACAGCGACGGGAATGCCCAGAGGACGCGCCAGCAGAACGTCGCCAAAGCTCTCGGGAAGACCCGCGATGCTGACTGAGTTCGTCAGCCAAATGCAGGCGCCCTTGGCGACGGTCATCGTCGCGAGGGTCACGACGAACGGAATCATGCGCAAATAGGCGACCGCGACGCCATTGAGGGCGCCTATCGTCGCGCCGCTAACGATCATGATTGCGGACCCGGTCACTGGATCGTGTCCAACGCGCATGTAGAGGGCGCCCAAGACGGCGCTCATTGCCATGTTGGCCGGCATGGAGAGGTCAATGCCTCCGCCGATCATCACGAAAGACATGCCGATAGCGAGGATGGCCAGGGTGGAGGTCTGAACGAGGATGTTGACGAGATTGTTGAGCCGAAAAAAACTCGGCGCGAACGCCGCCAACAGACCGAGCACCAGCGAGAAGACAAGAGCCGACGCAATCAGTCTTGCGTCGACTATTCGGCTCAAGCTCGGCGCACCGACATCTCCACCGCGCCCATCGAGCGCGGCGTCGGGCAACGGGACCGCACTTGGATGGCTTTTTAAAAGGCCGTTCATGCGCAGCAGTGTCCAGGTGCGGATCATTCGACTCTCCGTCGAGGCCGCTCAACCGCGACCAGCGGGCAAACCGATCTCGGGGCGGCGACGTCCAGCTCGGCAGCCCCCATGCAACATTCAGATGCACGACCTCCTCCCAAAGACTATCTGATGTGCCTAAAATCTCAGTTCGATTGCTGGCATGAAACGTTTCACAATCGCCCACAACCCAGCCGCTCGCCTTATTTCTTACGTTTACATTGTTTGCTCCTCGGGGCGGCGATTGTCGCCGAGTCTCCTGGTGTGGTGTGAACGCTCTACGACTGCAGCTTCGCCGATCGTCCAAAAACGTCCGTCCCGAAACGAGGCCTCTGCGTCGCCGAGTTGCATCGCAACCATTGTCGTCACTCCGGTAGAACGACCCCTAGCTTCGCCAAGAGGCCGCCGTCGACCCTGAATTCCGCCCCAGTGCAGAAGCTCGCCCGGTCGCTAGCCAGAAACGCGACAACCTCGGCCACCTCTTCCGGTCGTCCCATGCGACCGAGCGGCTGAGATCGTCCCCAACTCTCAAGCAACGCCTCTTCGCCTCCCGGCGCGGCCGTCTCCGCCGCGGACATCCGTGTCATGGGCGCGTCAATGCAACCCGGACAAACGGCGTTGACGCGGATCCCGTCACTGGCATGGTCGACGGCCATCGCGCGGGTCAAGGCAAGCAATCCGCCCTTGGACGTCGAATACGCCGCCACCCTATTTTGTGTCGCGATCCCCTGAACCGAAGCGATATTCACAATGGCGCCGCCGCCGCTCGCCCGCATATGCGGCACGACGAAATGGGACGCGAGATAGGCCCCACGAAGATTGACGCTCATGACCGAATCCCAAGTAGAAGGAGATGTGGCGTCGACTGTTCCGTAAGGCTGAATCGCAGCGTTGTTGATCAGGATGCGGATAGTTCCAAAATGCGCGACGACAGCGGAGACGGCACTTGCGACCTCCTTTTCTTGGCGGACGTCCGCCGGAATCGGAATGATATCCAAGCTATCTGCGCACGCCTGAGCCGCCGCTCCCGAGAGGACATCTGCGTCATCGCCTAAAATCGCTACGCGCGCTCCGCGTTCTGCAAGCATCCGGGCGCAGGCAAGACCAATCCCGCGGCCTCCTCCCGTCACAAGGGCCGACCTGCCCTCGAAATCGCGCGAATAGCTCATCCTCTCTGTCCAGCCGGAGGAGGACAAGTCGACTGTCGCACAACCAGTTCGGCCGAAAAACGAACATGGCGATTCGCAGTCTTCCCCCCTGCGACTTGTTGAAAAAGGAGTCGCCAGGCTTCGCGTCCGATTTCGCCGGCAGGTTGCCTGATCGCGCTGACGAAGGGACGCACCAGAGTCAGCCACTCGAAATCGTCAAACGCCAGCAGGGACAAGTCGTTTGGGATATCGACCCCGACTTCCTGAATGGCCTTGAGCGCGCCGAGCGTCACCGGGTTGCAGCACGTGAACAAAGCGGTGAATCGTCCGCTTTTGAGCAGACGGGCGGTAGACATCCGAATCTCTTCGATGGTGACGCCAACCGTCGCCACTTCGCTGCCCTCTGCCCGGTTCTCCTTTATGGCGCGTTCGAAGCCGGCAATGCGCTCCCGCGTGTTCCATAGGAGAGTAGAGTTAGCCGCGAAAACGATGTGCCGATGCCCCATAGAAAGCAGGTAGCGCGTCCCTTGATAGGCAGCTTCTTCGCTATTTGTCGCGACCGTCGCGTTGTCATTTTGCGCTTCGGTCCGATCGATCACGACGCAGGGAAATTCTTTGCCCAAGACTGCCTGTAAATCGATCCGCGCGCCGAGCGTAGGTATCACGGCGATGCCATCGACTTGGCGCGCAATAAGGGTCCGGATTTGCTCCAACGCTCTTAAACGATCCTCAGCGCACATCACCGTAATGAGAGAATAGCCGGCGGCGGAGGCTGAAGCCTCCAGAGCTTCGACGACTTCTGCGAAGAAAGTATTGCGGATATCGGGAACGAGAAGACCAATCGTACGGGTCGAGCGGCGCTTCAGACTAGCGGCGACGAAATTGGGGGCGTAACTGAGACTTTCACACGCCGCTATCACGCGGCTCCGCCGATCGCTCGCTACTGTTCGGTCATTATTGAGAACCTTCGAGACGGTTCCTACCGACACGGAAGCCGCGATCGCGACATCCTTCATGGTGGGCTTTCGGAGTTGATTCACCGCTAACTCTTCTGAAACGTTTCATTTCAGAGTGATCATATGCAGCAGTCGGTGTCAACTCCTCGGCCGAAAAGTGCCGACGCGCAGATGCGCAGCCAACCACCGTTGAGGGTTGCTGGGCTCGGGCGGCGCGGGTTCTGAACCGCTGACGGTGTCGATCATGCTGGCCCTGTCCCTCGCGTCGTTTGCGCGAAGCTGCGCAAACTGATGCCGTCGACAGGAGCCGTCGTCAAAGACTTCCGCGAGGGCCTCAAATCGGACACCCCGGCTCCATGACTGATGGCGAGGGCGCCCTTTACCTGATCCATTAATGGCTTGGCGCGATCAAAAGCCTCGCTGTCAGTGGTCGCGCGGTCCAGCTCGCTTGAACGAAGGGCCAGCAGCCCGTCCTTTGTTTTCATCACCCACGGAATGTTTGCTTGAGCGCTTTTTGCCAGTCCTCGAGGTCGAACGCTTCGCCGCCGAGCACGGCGCCCCACCCAATTCGCGATGCAGTGTCGTCGCCCATTGGTCCCCCCATAAACCTCTCGCTCAGCGAACGCTCGTCTCATTGAAGCTCTAGCGCCGACCTACAAGATCAGCGGCAATCCGTGTCGTCATCGAAGGCGACCGATATCCCCACGCGCCGCGGCTCGATCCGCTGCGCGCGGCGCTGGCGAGGTTCGAGACGGCGTCAAAGCCGACCCCGCACCCGAAGGTGCACCCGCCAGCCAGAGGCGACAAGAAACGCAGCGATAGTCGAGGGCCAGCTAGGTAGTAATACCCATTGCAACCTAGGATGGGCCGTTTAGCGTCGCGACGCGTGACTGCACCGCGCGCTCGGAGAACGACCTCGACGAGGCTCTCGTGGTTGACTTCGGCGACCAGTTGCGCAGAAGCACCTCCGCAGGCCGTTTCGCCCCGTCCAAACCCCCTTGCTGGGCGGGGCGCCTTTTATGCGCCGTCGCGGCCCCTCGGCATAAGTTCGCGCGGGAGGTGGCCCCGCCCACAGCTGGCAGTGTGGACGGGGCCGACGCCATCAGCCGAACCCCTAATGGCGCCGCCCGTCGACCGTGTGGGCGTGCGACGGGCCGCCGTCCATAGACGCGACGGGACTTCACGACCTTGCCCGGGATTTAATTTTCGGTAATGAGCCTCAAGCCGCCGCGCGCCCCGCCGCCGGCCAAAGCCGACAAGCGGGCGCGGCGATAACAGGCGGCCCGGCGGGGCAGGGCTTGCGCGCCAGGCCCGGGTTGGCGGCGGCAGGCGGGTGAGGCGCGGTGCGCTTGGCCCGCCCTCGGCGACATGGCCGTGCTGAACGGGCATCAGCGCCGTCCGGTAGACTCGGCTGGTGCCGATTCGCGTTAACGGCGTTGCCGTTTCCGTTGTCCGGGCGCGGATCAACGCCGCTGACGGCACGGATTACTGGTGTCTGCCGTCATCGCGCGTAGGGGCATGGCCGGGACGATTGTGGCTCGCCCCGGCCACTCGCCAATCTTTCGTCCGCCCCCGCGTCAACGTTGGCGAACGCCAGGCAGCATGCATTAGAAGACTGGAACGACTGGCGAACTTGGCTGATCACATTGCGGCCGGTCGCTCTTGCCTGCATGCGCCAAATGGCTGCTAATTCAGGCCAATCGCGCCGTTAGGCGCAGACTCGTGCGCCTTCGCTTGCTCGGCCGCCCGTAGTTCCGCCTCGTACCGTCGGCTAGCTTCTCGTGCGCGCGCTTCGGCTTGTCCTTTCTCGCGCGCGGCCTTCTCGGCGATCACTGCCGCTTCCAGCTTCTGCACAACGGCGACGGCGCTCGCCGATGCTGCTCCACGGTGTAGATAAACAAGATCGCGCAAATGCAGGAAACACGCGACGCGGTCCTGGTCGCGCCTGTGGCGGGAGTCAGCGAGATCGACATTGGTCGCCTCGTCTGCCCCAAGAAACGTCGTCATTCATCTCCCCCTGTGGCGTACACGGCCGTGGCGCTCTCGCCAAATACCTTTCGACTCGAAAGCGTCTTATCCCCCAGTATTAGTCGGCTCATTTCCACAAAAAGGTGGAAGTTTCGTTCACCCTTTCCTCGGTCCCGTCATATTGCGGCTGGCGGGGGAGGGCTGAAGGCCCCGGCGGTTACCTGAAACCCTCGATCCACTCGATCAGCGCTTGCGAACCCCGGCCGAGCGCGGCGTCCATCGCCGCTTTGTATCCGCGCATTGCGTGGTCGCTGAACACGACGCCTTTGGTCGGGGGTTCTCGGCAAGGTCCAGGCGCAAGCCCGCCACAGCGTCGCTGAGGTCGCCCATGTCCGCGCAAATGAGAGCGCGCTGTTTTGCCCACCTCAGCTGTTCCCCACGACTCTTCACATCTCTCCTCGAGCGGCTGGCGGCTGAGGGCTGAGGCGGCTCACGACGGTTTGAGGCTATTCGAGGTGCTCCAAGGGCGGCGAGCCTGCCTTCGGGCGGGTCCATCACCAGCTTCCATCCGCCCCGCCGCCGCCCAAGGAACCGCCGCCGGGATCGAACGACGGCGGGTCGGGCGGAGCAGCTGGCGGGTCAAAGCGCATAGGCAGGACCGGGAGAAAGGGCGGCTCGTCTGGAATCGGGTGGTGGTGACTTGTGCCGGGAGCCTCCAGCCGTTTGGGCCGCTCGTGGCGACGATAAGTTCCGAGGCGCATTTCGTGAGGCCGCCCGCCCATCATGCCTAAGCGCTCGACCTCGACGAGGGCCTCCGCCCTCATTTGCTCGCGGTAGGCCTCAAGCTTCAGGCGATCCCGGCGCGCCTCCTCTTCGATCCGCCGCTTGTGCTTGTCACGCTTCAAGCCTCGGCCGAGGGCGACAAGCCAGTGGTGCAGGCTGCTCATGGCTTGGCCCCACGTGAGGCCGCGATGCAGCCTGAGTTCTCCGAGGAATGGAGGCCCCGCGCCTGGGAGGCGGCGCGGGGCAGCGCGCTTGGTCTAACTATCGCGCGGCGCCGGGGTGACGCTAGTCCTCATAAGTGGGGAGGCGGGCGAGACATGGGCAGTCGTCGCTGCAAAAGGCGCGAAAGCTCAGAAGATTGGCCTTTAAGAGCAGGCGAAGCGGCTGGGCCGGCGCATATCCGATGGCGCGTCGTCGCAGGTCGCGGGTGGGAGTTACTGCAGCGGCGACGCCAAGGTTGGGCTTGGAGTTAGTCTTACTGCTTGTCCAAGCGTCCCGGGGCGGTTCAAATCACCGCGCTGGCGTTGGCATGACCACCGAAAGCTTGGCGAGAGATGGCCGGGGCGCAGCATTGCGAGACCGCTCCGGCCATTCTCTAACCGAAGATCAGGCCGCAAGGCTGTCCCGCCGCCAGCCAAAGCCGACAAGCGGGCGCGGCGGGCTCCTCGCGACGTGGCGTGAAAGAACAGAACATTGGCTCCGAAAGACAGGCGCGGCCTTTTTTGCGGGTGCAAAAGGGGTGACGCGTCGCCCCGGACCCCGCAATCCAACGACGCTGGGTGCGCACGGTTTCCCCACAGACCCGACATGCGTCCTAATGCCGCCCGTTCTCGATCCCATCCCCCCTTTGGGAAAAAGAGCGGGCGGCAAACGCGCGCCTCGCCAAGCTCGCGCTCGGTAGACACGCGCTGCGCGCGGGGCCATGAAACCTCTACGCTTTGTGTGCGTTAGTTCTGCGGCCGCCATGGGTCCTCGTGCGAAAGCCGAGCCTGACTGCTACAAGCCGACGGGCGGGCCGGTGGCGGCCGCCTCACTTGCTCCTGACGCTGAACTCGCCCGTGCCAGGGGGTTGGGCTGGGAGTTGGAGTTAGTCTACTGCTGGTCAAGCGTCCCGGGGCGGTTCAAATCACCGGCGCTGGCGTTGGCATGACCACCGAAAGCTTGGCGAGGGATGGCCGGGGCGCAGCATTGCGAGACCGCTCCGGCCATTCCAATCGAAGATCTGAGCGCAGGCTGCCCCGCCGCCCGCCAAAGCCGACAAGCGGGCGCGGCGATAACCCGGTGGCGACGGGATTCGCATCGCGATCTCTCAAGCCGCGTGGCGGAGCGAGGCCCAGAAGTGCGCTAATGGTGTTCCGATCGTTACTCCGGTAGGGCGCGCAAATATGGACGTCGCGTATGTGTCGGCGATTTCAGCGCTGGCCGGGTCGGTGATCGGCGGCCTCACCTCGGGCTACACGACTTGGCTCACCCAGCGCTCGCAGGCCCGGGCAGGCATGGTTGCGCACGATCTCGCCCGCCGCGAGGATCTGATCCGGGATTTCATCGTTACGGCGTCCAAAATGTATGGCGACGCCCTGGTCAACAGCGAACCCAAGATGCCGGAGATCGTCGATCTCTACGCCATGGTCAGCCGGATGCGCGTGCTCACCATGCCGCGATCGGTCGCGTGTGCGGAAAAGGTCATGGAATCGATCATTGAGACCTATTTCGCGCCGAATCGGACGATCGCCGATCTGCGCGAGATCGTGAAGGGCGGCCAAGGCGTCGATCCGCTGAAGGATTTCAGCGAGGCGGCGCGGGAGGAGCTGCGCGCGTTCGCGCCGGTTTAGGCAGCTGTCTTGCGGCTGGCGGGGGAGGGTGAGGGCCGTGCAAAGCGTTACCTGAGGCCTTCGATCCACTCGGTCAGCGCTTGCGAACCCCGGCCGAGCGCCGCGTCTATCGCCGCTTTGTATCCGCGCAACGCTTGGTCGCTGGGTACGATTCCTTTGGTCGGGGGGTTCTCGGCAAGGTCGACGCGCAAGCCCGCCACGGCGCAAGCGAAGGCCGCCCGTGTCGACGCAGATGAGCGCGCGCTGTTTTGCCCAGGTCAGCTGTTCCTCACGGCTCTTCATGCGGCCGAAGGTCTGGAACGCCATGGCCTCGCGAGACAAGCTTTTGGCCCGCAATCGCCGGACCCAGTGCCGGAACAGTGCCATATCGGGGACATCGACGCGCGAGGCGCGTCCTTTGTCAACGACTTGAAAGGAACCAACCGGTGAAAATGGACGGTGCTTCGCGCGCCAGTATCGATACCCGCGGCGCTGTGAGCAATCCCTCGCCGGCGATGCCAGAAGCGCATCGCATTATGATCGAGCGGGTCATTAAGGAGAGCTCGCTCGAACGCCTCTTCGACCTCGTGTCGGACTACGCCCAGGCGCGCGCCGGCATGCACAATCAGCGGCCGACGATTTCTCAGCGCCGCTATCGCGAGCTCGGGCCGGCGATTGAGCACGTGCTGACGATCGCCATCAAGCGGGGGCTGTGATGCAAGACCGAAACGGCTCGGTGAGCCGACGCGTGAGGCGCGTCCTGACGATGGTCGGTAACCTTGAAAAGAACGAAAGCATGATCAGAGAACACCGAGTCACTGACGAGTGGACCATCGAGCTGGGCGGCAGGCCTTTTCGGGTCCGCCGGTTCCGCTCAGGCCTCCACCAGGGCGAGACGTGGCGCGTGTGGGGCTCGGCCGGCCATCATGGGCTGACCCGCGACTGCCATGAGAGCAGGCCGTCGTTCAAGCGCGGAGTACCTTGGATGCAGGCGCAGCTCGCTGCCTGACGTCAGCAACTGGAAGGGAAGCATGGACCAATGAAGCCGCGGAAGAAAGGCCGCCCTCGGATCGAGGACCGCGCCCGAACCATCGAGGCCAAGAAGCCTTGGCTCAAGCTCGAAATGTCGCGCCGGACTTGGTACCGCCGCCAAGCCGAAAAGCGTGAGGGCCGGGAGTGATCCCGGCGCGAGGATCGATTTTGAGAGCCCTGCGGAGGGCTGCCCCCAGCCGGGCGCTGGGTGGCCTTTCGAGCGGCGGCTGCGCGTGAGCCGGGCGGCTCAGCGGCCCGCCACGCGCGAGCTTGTCAGCGGTCCGATGCGAGCGGTAAAGTTTGAAATTGAGCCATCAGGGAGGACCGCCATGACAACTGGTGAGGCCAGACTGGCCAGCGAGCCCCGGGGCGATGGAGTCACAACGAACATTGAACAACTAGCCGCGGATCTTGCTGCCGCGCGGATGCGGCTCGACCGCGCCTCCACCCGCCACGATGACGCCGAGTACGTCGCCGCCGCCACGGACGCCGACGCGGTCAGGGCCGAGATGGCCGCAGTTCCGGCCCGGTCGAAGCGGGACTTCACGTTGAAGCTTTGATCGCTCGGCGCCTGCCCGGCCACGGCCATTCCGTCGCTATCTATGGGAGAGCGACGACTGCTCGCGTCCGTCATCGCCGACGCCCGTATCCTTATGCTCGGCTCGGTCAGTTAAGCGCTCGCCGCCTAGCACCGCGCCCGCCCGGTCCCACCATTGCCGCTATGGTACGCCCTGGCGGCCCGCAGGCCTTTCACGCCGGCGGTGTCTCAGAGCCGGGCAAAGGCTCGTCGCCGCTCAGCTCGCCGCCTGGCGCGCCCTCAGATGCCGCGGCTCAGCGGAGTGCGACGTTTCAGCGTGCGCCGCGACGACGAACGTCTTCTGCAGGGCCGCGGCGCAACGGTGGACAACGCCAGGCCCGACGACAGGGTGACGCTCGAGCTCGGCGGCCAAAGCTTTCAGGAAGGCGTCCCGTTGCAAGGGATGGACCAGCGCCGCCGCCTGCATGACGGCGGAATACTCGTCATCGTTCAAGCTCAACGGCGTTGGCATGGGCGAGCAGCTCCGGACGGGGACGCGCCACGATGACGCCATGCGCTCGGCGACTTCAAGAGGCGACGAAAAAAGGCCGGGATCACTCCCGGCCCTCACGCTTTTCGGCTTGGCGGCGGTACCAAGTCCGGCGCGACATCCTGAGCTTGGACTTGCGTTCAGATCGTTGCGAGGCGGGCCTTGCGCTGGCGGTATCCGACGCTGGCCAGCAGCAGGAAGCCGATCCCCATCATGGCCCAGGTCGAAGTTTCCGGAACGCCTGAGGCGAGCCCCACGACCATTTGCTGTGAAGCGCCCGAGTTGATGGGCCAGTTCTCACCGTAGGGCGTGAGCGCGAGCGCATAGGTCCCGGTGTTCTTATAGGTCGCGCCCATCAGGCTCAGGTAGTCGGTGTCGAGAGGACCCGGCGCGATCTGCGACGTCGTGTTGTACTCGAACGACCAGATGGCCGCCTCGGCCGCGGCGCCCTCGTTGTCGTCGCCGTGGGCGAAGGCGTTAAGCCCAATCGTCGCGATCTGGCCGATCTTGTTTGACAAGGCCTCGCCGAGCGCCGTCCCCTGCCCGTTTTCAGTGAGCGGCTGATAGGCGTAGGTGTACGTCGTCCCGGGATAGATCGTGTGGTCGAGGTCGGCGCAATAGACGTTGATCGTCCCGTCGGTCGTCACCAGTTGGATCGGCCCGGTGTAATAGTTGTAGCCCTCGGTCGTCGCCGAATAGAACGCGGCGCCGTCGTTGAGGTTGTAGTTCGTCACCGTGACAAGGTTCGACGCCTGCGCGGCAATGGTCGAGCCGAGCAGCGCGGATATGAGGATTGCGGTTTTCATGTTCGTATCTTTCCTTTGTTCGAGCTTGATCGCCCGGTCACGCTCGACCCGAAGGACGACGACAGCTCGGACAAAGCACGGACATGGCACTGCGCGCCTACGACTTGGGGCCAAACGCTTGCTAGGTGAGGCCACGGCCACGGTCCAAAGCGGTTTGGACCGGTCGTCCCGCGCGACCGGTCCAGGGGGCCGGTCGGGCTCGAGGCGCGCCGTCGACGCCGCCTCGACCCCGGTACGGAGCTAAGGGGCGGGGGGGCTTCGTTGAAATTTCAAGTCGCCGATGATTCCGGCGCCTCCGAACACGTGCTAACCCGGTACATCCGCGCTTGAGCCCGACGCACCGCGCGCCGGCCGCTCGCGTCGATCGTCGATCGGCGTTATTGTTGCCTGTCATGCCGCGAAAGTCCGCCGCCGCTCTGTCTTTGGTCGGTCCTCGCAGTGGGGAGCTTGAGCCGCCGCCCGGTCTCCTGCCCGCCGAGCGGATCGCCTTTGTCGTCGCCGTCCGCAGCGTCAAGCCCGGCCACTTCGCGCTTGAGGACGTGCCGCTTTTGGTCGCCTACGCTTCGGCCACGGTACAAGAGCGGGCGATCTCCCGCGAGCTTGGGGAGGCCGAGACGGAGATGGCGAAGGCTGGCTTGCGGGCTGCCCATGGGCGGGTTGCCGGAAGCCTCGTGCGGTTGGCGAGGGCCTTACGCCTTGGGGCAATGGCGCGAGCGCCTGCGCCAAGTCGTCACCGTCGCTTGCAGGGCACGGTCGAGGCCAGCGCCGCTCCGCCATGGGAGTACGAGCCCGACGGGAAGCCGAATTGACGCGCGGCGAGCGCAATATCGCATGGTGCAAGGCCCATCTCCACTTGCCCGAGGGGCGGTTCGTCGGCCATCCGCTTCGCATGGCTGAGTTCATGCGCGACGACTTCCGCGCGATCTATGACAACCCCGACGGCACGCGCCGGGCGATCATTTCGCGCGGAAGGAAAAACGCCAAGACGACGGAGTGCGCGTGTATTTTGCTCCTGCATCTGTGCGGGCCGGAACACCGGATCAATAGCCAGATGTTCTCCTGCGCGCAGAGCCGAGATCAGGCGGCGGTGCTGTTCAGCCTTGCGGCCAAGATCGTCCGCCTGTCGCCGAAGCTTCAAAGCGTGATCCAGATCAAGGATACGGCGAAAGAGCTTCTCTGCCCGGCGCTCGGAACGAGCTATAAGGCGCTGAGCGCCGAAGTATCGACGGCCTATGGCCTGCGAAGCGGGTCTTTCAGTTGCACGGCGCTGCGGCGGACGGCTCTGTACTCTTTCGAAAGAAGCTGACCCGGGAGCGCTTTTTGTCGTTTCTCGCATCGCAGCCACTTTGCGTCGTGGCAATGGAGG
>Ga0210386_10001826_pt1 | contig 18612 bp, 22 predicted proteins | sample IncBWH32OmetaG_FD_160091 | JGI IMG/M metagenome (GOLD analysis project Ga0210386, IMG submission 160091) | Forest soil microbial communities from Barre Woods Harvard Forest LTER site, Petersham, Massachusetts, United States - Inc-BW-H-32-O ... | reverse complement strand
AAGTCGGGGTCGTGCATCTCCGGCGCATACAGGCACGCGCGGAAGTCCTCCTCGCTGCCGCCCGTGAAGCGACGCGCGGCGTCGATGATCTCGGCGCGCCCGCCGTAGTTGAACGCGACGAACAGCGTGATCCGCTCGTTGCGCGCCGTCAGCTCCTCGGCCCACGCCATCCGCGCGACGAGGTCCTCGGAGACGCCCTCGCGCCGGCCGATGAAGCGCATCCGCACGCGCTCCTCGTGCAGCTCGGGCGTCTCAACGGCGATTCGCCGCGCGAACATCTCCATCAAGCCGGCGACCTCCTCGGCCGGACGCGACCAGTTCTCGGTCGAGAACGAGTAGACGGTCAACTCGAGCACGCCGAACTCGGCGGCGTCGCGCAGACGCGCCTTGACCGTGTCGGCGCCGGCGTCGTGGCCCTCGTTGACCGGCACGCCGTGCTCGCGCGCCCAGCGTCCGTTGCCGTCGGTGATGATCGCCACGTACCGCGCCGTCGCGGTCGGCGCGTCAGGCGCCGAAGGGACACCGCCGGCCGACCCGGATTGCCCGGCGGCCTCCATCAGACTTCGAGGATCTCTTTTTCCTTGGCCTTCAGCACTTCCTCGAGGTCGGCGACACGGCCGTCGGTCAGCTTCTGCAGCTCGACCTCGGCGCGATGCTCGTCGTCCGAGGACGCCTCGCCCTCGGCCTTCAGGTCGCGCAGCTGCTGCATCGTGTCGCGGCGCACGTTGCGAATCGCGACGCGCCCCTCCTCGGCGAGGTTGCGCACGACCTTGACGAGCTCCTTGCGGCGCTCCTCGGTCAGCTCGGGCACCACGAGGCGCACGACGTTGCCGTCGTTCGACGGGTTCAGACCGACGTCGGACTCGTTGATCGCCTTCTCGATCAGCTTGATCGACGACTTGTCGTACGGCTGCACGCTGAGCAGCCGCGCTTCCGGCGCCGAGATCGTCGCGAGCTGGTTCAGCGGCGTCATCGCGCCGTAGTAGTCGACGACGACGCGGTCGAGCAGCGCCGGGCTGGCGCGGCCGGTGCGCACGGTCGAGAACTCGTGCTGCGCCGATTCGGCGGACTTGTGCATCCGCTCGCGCGCGTCGTCCAGCAGCTCGTCGATCATGCTCTCAGCGGCCATCGCTCTCTCCTCGAGTCGTCGATACAAGCGTGCCCACCCGCTCGCCTGAGATTATCCGCGCGAGCGCCGTTTCGTCATCCATGTTGAAGACGTTCAGCGGCATCGAGTTCTCCATGCACAGCGCGAGCGCCGTCGAGTCCATCACGCGCAGGCGCTGCTCGAGCGCCTGCATGTGCGTGATCTCCGGGATGAAGCGCGCGTCCGGGTCGACCGCCGGGTCGGCCGTGTAGACGCCCTGCACGCCGTTCTTCGCCATCAGGATGATCTCCGCGTGGATCTCCGCCGCGCGCAGCGCCGCGGCGGTGTCGGTCGTGAAGAACGGGTTGCCCGTGCCGGCCGCGAAGATCACGACACGCCCCTTCTCGAGGTGGCGCATCGCGCGGCGGCGGATGTACGGCTCGGCGACCTCCGCGATGCCGAGCGCCGACACCACACGCGTATCTGCGCCCGTCTTCTCGAGCGCGTCTTGCAGCGGCAGCGCGTTGAGCACCGTCGCGAGCATCCCCATGTAGTCGGCCGTCGCGCGGTCCATGCCCGCCGCGGCGCCCTGCATCCCGCGGTAGATATTGCCGGCGCCGACGACGATCGCGACCTCGACGCCCTGGTCGCGCACATCGGTCACCTGGCGCGCGACGGCGCCGACGCGCTCGGGGTCGGCGCCGAAGTCGAGCGAGCCCATCAGCGCCTCGCCCGAGAGCTTCAGCAGGATCCGTTTGAACGCGGGGGCGTCGGCCATCGACGCGAGAGCCTACCCAGTCGTCATGCGCCGGACGGCGTCGGTGGGAACAGTCGTCGTGCGGTCGTCGTGCGGCGGTCGTGCGAAGGACAGCGTCGGCGTGGCATGTGGTCGATTGCGAAGCGCGATAGCAATTGTCGATACAACGTATATACCGCTGCTATCGCGCTCTGCGGCGCAACACACACCCTCCACGCCCGCCCTGCGCTCGAGTCAACCGGACGTGCTCGATCCGGCCAGCGCTCGGGCGGCGGGGCGGGGCCGGCCGGGCCGGAGAGGCTCGACCCGGCCCGAGACCTGCGGGACAGGCTGGCCTACTGACCGACGGCGAAGCGCACGAAGCGTCGAATCACGACGTTCTCGCCGGTCGTCGCCGTGAGCTCGTCGCGCAGCTGCTGCACGGTCTTGCCGTCGAACTTCGGGTTGTGCATCTCCTGCTCGAGCAGGACGATCGTCTGGAACCACGAGTCGAGCTTGCCGGAGACGATTTTCTCGCGGACGTTCTCGGGCTTGTCGGCGGCCTCCTGCTCGTAAATCTTCGCCTCGGCGTCGCGCACGTCCGCGGGCACGCCGTCGCGGCTGACGTAGGCGACGGTCGGCGTCGCGGCGATCTGCATCGCGACGTCGCGCGCGAACTGGACGAAGTCGTCGTTGCTCGCGACGAAGTCGGTGTTGCAGTCGACCTCGATCAGCACGCCGACGCGCGCGCCGGCGTGGATGTAGGCCTGCACGGTGCCCTCGGTCGCCTGCCGCTCGCCGAGATCCTGGATCTTCTTGCCCTGCTTGACGCGCAGGATCTCGATCGCCCTGTCGACGTCGCCGTCGGCCTCGGTCAGCGCCTTCTTGCAGTCCATCATGCCGGCGCCGGTGCGCTCGCGCAGCGCCTTGACGTCCTTCGCTGCGATCTCGGTCGTGCTCATTGCCGCTCTGCCTCCTGCGCGGGCGCGTCGGCGTCGGCGCTCTCGTCGGGTGTCTCCGCGACCGCGACCGGCTCGGCGCTTTCGGCGGCCGTCTCGGGCGGCGCGGACTGCGGGTTGGCCGGCTGACGCGCGTCGGCGCTCGCCTGCATCGGCACGGCCGACTCGACCTGCGGCTCGCTGTCGGGCGCGACGGCGGCGTCGGCGACCGGCACGGTCTCGGGCGCCGGCTGCTGCGCGGCAGCCGCCGCGGCGGCCTGTTCGGCGCTCGCTTTGTCGGCGGCCGCCTTCTCCGCCGCCGCCGCTTTCTCGGCGGCGGCTTTGTCAGCTACGGCTTGCTCGGCGGCGGCTTTCTCGTCGGCCTCGCGCTTGACCTGTTCCTCGGCCTCGCGCTTGGCCTGCTCTTCGGCCTCGCGTTTGGCGCGCGCCTCGGCCTCGGCTTTGGCGCGTTCGTCGGCTTCTCTGCGCGCCTTCTCCTCCTCGGCGCGGAAGATCGAGTGGCCCTCCTGCACAATCTGGCCGATCGCCTGCGTGATCAGCGCGCACGAGCGGATCGCGTCGTCGTTGCCGGGAACCACGTAGTCGATGCCGTCGGGGTCGCAGTTGGTGTCGACGAGGCCGATGATCGGGATCCGCAGGCGCTGCGCCTCTTTGACGGCGATCGCCTCGGTTTTCAGATCGATCACGAACATCGCGTCGGGCACACGCTGCATGTCCTTGACGCCGCCGAGGTTCGCGCGCAGCTTCGCGAGGTCGGCCTGCGCGGCCATCCGCTCGCGCGTCGGCAGCAGCTCGAGCTGGCCCTCGGTCTCGTAGCGTTCGAGGTCGTGCAGGCGGCGGATGCGCTGGTTGATCGTCTGGAAGTTGGTCAGCAGGCCGCCGAGCCAGCGGTGGTTGACGAACGGCATGTCGGCCGATTCGGCGACGTCCTTGATCGTGTCGCGCGCCTGCTTCTTGGTGCCGACGAACAGGACCGTGCCGCCGCGATGGGCGAGCTCCGAGGCGAACGACTGCGCCTGCTCGAGCAGCGCCTGCGTCTTGACGAGGTCGATGATGTAGTTGCCGCCGCGCTCGCCGAAGATGAAGCGGCGCATCTTCGGGTTCCAGCGACGGGTCTGGTGGCCGAAGTGAACGCCGGCCTCCAGCAGCTCCGCGATGCCTATCTGAGCCACAGTGTCTCCCTTTATTTTTGACTTGAAGATGACGGCCGATCGGTGCGCGGACCCGGGTGAGCACATGTCACGCCGGGCAGGGGCCGCGTCCGGGGATTTCGGCCGGATCGAGGGGAATTGAACATCTCAGGATAGCCGCTCGGCGCGCTCCAGCGCGGCCCGAAGGTCGTCGGGCAGCGGCGATCGAACCTCGACGCGCGCGCCGCCGATCGGGTGCGCGAACGCGAGGCGCGCGGCATGCAGGAACTGGCGCTGCAAGCCGAGCGTCTCGCCGGCTCCGTACTCGGGGTCGCCGACGACCGGATGGCCGATCGCCTGCATGTGGACGCGGATCTGATGCGTGCGGCCCGTCTCCAACCGCAGGCGCAGGAGCGAGCAGCCGGGCAGCGCGCGGTCGAGCTCGAAATGCGTGCGCGCCTCGCGCGCGTGCGCGCCGCCGACGGCCATGCGCGTGCGAACGCGCGCGTCGCGCCCGATCGGCGCTTCGATCGTGCCGCTGCGCGCCGGCGGGCGCCCGCGCACGAGCGCGATGTATTCGCGCTCGATCTCGCGGCGCTGCAGCGCGCGCTGCAGCGCCGCGTGGACCGGCTCGGAGCGCGCGACGAGCAGCAGCCCGGAGGTGTCGCGGTCGAGGCGATGGACGATGCCGGGTCGATCGGGATCGCCGCCGCCAACGCCGCCGCCGGCGCTGTCTGCGAGCAGCTGCGAGAGCGTGCCCTCGCGGTGGCCGCGCGCCGGGTGCACGACGACGCCGGGACTCTTGTCGACGACGAGCAGATGCTCGTCGTCGTACGCGATCCGAAAGCCGCCGCTCACGCGCGTGCGCGCCGGGTGTGCTCGATCACTCCGAACAACACGAGCACGCCGAGCGTGATCGACGTGTCGGCGACGTTGAACGGCGGCCAGCCGAGCGGCAGCTTGATGAAGTCGGTCACCGAGCCAGCGCGGATCCGATCGATCACGTTGCCGAGCGCGCCGCCGATCAGCATGCCGGTCGGCAGCCAGATCAGCGCGTCGCGGCTATGCAGCGCGAAGTAGGCGAGGAGCGCGAGCAGCGCGACGCCGATCAGGGTCGTGACGATCGCGTCGCTGCCGTGCAGGAAGCCGAACGCGATGCCGTGGTTTCGTGTGTTGACGAGCTGCAGGCCGGGCAGCACGTTGCGTTCTTCACCGGGCGCGATCGAGTGTTCGACGGCGCGCTTGGACAGCTGGTCGAGCGCGACGACGATCGCGAGCACAAGCGCCGCGAGCGCCCATGGGCGCCCACGCCAACTACGCCCGCGCCAGCTCGTCCACGCGCGCGGCGCGCGATCGCGGCGCGGGCGATCGTCGACCGCCGCCATCGGCGCTAGCCGTGGATCAGGTCGTTGACGATCAGCGCATTGACGATCTCGAGCGTGATGATCGCGAGGATCGGGCTGAAGTCGAGGCCGCCGAACGACGGCAGCAGCCGGCGGAAGATCCGCAGGTACGGCTCGCAGATGTCGCGCAGGAAGCCGGTCACGGAGTCGAGCGTGCGCGAGTACGGCGGGCGCACGCCGACGGAGAAGAGCAGCTGGATCACGATGTAGAGGATGATCAGCAGGATGTAGACGTAGATCAGCGTCGACAGGTAGCCGGCGACCTGCGTGCGCGCGCTGGCGAGCAAGAGCTGCGCGCCGATCATGTCTTCGGCTCCAGCACGGCGTCGAGCGCGTCGCTGAACGCCGCGCGGATGCCGGCACGCTCGAGCGCGTCGAGCCCGCGCGCGGTCAGACCGCCGGGCGACGTCACATCGCGACGCACGGCGACCGTGTCGTAGTCGCGCCGGCGCAGCAGCTCGGCGGTGCCGGCGAGCGTCTGGACGACGAGCTCCGCGCCTTGCGCCGCCGGGATGCCCTTGCGCACGCCGGCGTCGATCTGCGCCTCGGCGACGAGCGCGACGTACGCGGGCGCACACGACATCAGCCCCATCGCGACGTCGACGAGCGCATCGTCGAGCACGACGAGCGTGCCGAGCTGCGCGAACAGCGCCGCGACGGCGGCGTCGAGCTCGGCGTCCTGCGTGGGGCCAGCCGCCTGCACGACGGCGCCCTGGCGCACCTCGACGGGCAGCGACGGGATGAAGCGGTAGACGGGCTTGCCGGCGTACGCGTGCTTCAGCGCCTGCAGCGGCGTCGCGGCGAGGATCGACGCGACGGCATTCGCGTGCGGCGCAACCTCGGACGCGACGGCGGCGAGCTGCGCGGGCTTGTGGCAGAGCACGACGAGATCGGCCGCGCGCGCGACGTCGGCGTTCGAGTCGAGCACGTCGCCGCCGACGAGCGCCGCGAGCGCGTGCGCGCGCTCGGACACCGGGTCGGCGCAGACGACCGGCTCGCCCCAGCCGCGGGCGAGCGCGCGCGCCATGTTCCCTGCTCCAATGAGTCCGATCTTCATCGCTTGCTCAGCGTACCTAGGGCTTCTGCCAACGCGATCCTGAGTGTCGAGAGTCAAGCCTCGCAAGGACGCAGGGAGCGTGGCGTGCGATAGCACGCGAGCGACCGAGGACGCCGCGAGGCGCAGGCTATCGGCGCTCAGGATTGGTTGAAGAAGCCCTTCTCGATCAGGCGGGCGCGCTCCTCGGCCGAGATCTCGACGTTGCGCGGCGTCAGCATGAAGACCTTGTCGGCGATCCGCTGCATGCCGCCGTCGAGCGCGTACGTGAGGCCCGAGGCGAAGTCGATCAGGCGCTTCGACAGATCCATGTCGGACGACTGCAGGTTGAGGATCACGGGGATCGAGTCCTTGAACTTGTCGGCGATCTGCTGCGCGTCGTTGAACGACTTCGGGATCACGAGGTGCACGCGCACGTCGCCGTTGCCGCGGCCGCCGACCGGCTTGAGCACGGTCGTCGAGCGCGCGCCGCGCGCGGCGCCGGCGTCGTCCTCGGCGAAGATGTCGTCGAACTCGTCGCGGCGGCGGCGCAGGCGGCGCACGTTCGGCCGCTCGCGGTAGCGGTCCTCGATTTCCTCCTCGGGAGGAGCGTCGTCGTAGTCGTCGTGATACTCCTCGGCGAGGCCGAAGTAGACAAGCGCGCTGTGCCAGGAGTCACGGAAAGCCATTGCGGTAGGTGCGTCTTCGCTCGATGCGTCGGATTCCCTGCAAATGCTAGCCATCGCCGCGGCTGTGAAGCGCGGCTAAGTGTATAGGCTCGTGCCGATTCGCACGATTGTCGCGCCCTCCTCGACGGCGACGGCGTAGTCCTGCGAAGTGCCCATCGAGAGGTGCTCGAGCGCGTGCTCTTCGGCGAGCTGGCGCAGCAGCGCGAACCAGCGGCGGCTGTCGTCGGGCTCGGCGGCGAGCGGCGGCATCGTCATCAACCCCGCGACGGGCGTCGGCGAGCGCGCGATGAACTCGCCGACGCGGTCGGGCTCGATGCCGGCCTTGCCCCGCTCCTCGGCGATGTTGACCTCGATGAGGATCCGCAGCTCCGGCCGCGCAAGCGCGCGGTGGCGGTCGAGCTCGCGCAGCGCCGACTCCGACGCGACGGAGTGGATCAGGCGCACGTACGGCACGATCTCCTTCACGCGCCTGCTCTGCAGCTGGCCGATGAAGTCCCACTCGAACAGCGCGCCGTGCGTCTCGTGCTTGGCGCGCAGCTCCTGCGCGCGGTTCTCGCCGACGAGCTCGATGCCGGCCTCGGCGAGCAGCGGCAGGTCGTCGCGCGCGACGTACTTGATCGCCGCGAGCAGCTCGACGCCGCTGCGCTCCTGCGCGGCGCGTGTGACCGGCGAGCGGTGCACGGCCGCGGCGATCTCCGCGCGCACGTGCGCGACGTTCTCGCGAATCCGCTCGATCCGCAGGCCGCCGATCAACTCAGCCACGCGACCCCGGCCTGCCGTCCGGCTCGCTCGCGTTCGCGCCGGTGCGAGAAGAAGCGCTCGTCGCAGATCGTGCACGCGTTCACGTCGTGCACGTGCACGACGCCAGCCGTCAGCAGGCGCTCGCGCGCGATCGCGCGCAGGTCGATCGTCGCGCGCTGTGCCGCGCCGTCCGCGCCGCCGGCGCCCGGCCGATCGCCTGTGGGGAGATCGCCCTCCGGCCCGCCGGGCACGGCGTCGGCCGCTGCGCGCACCTCCGGGCCGACCTCGTAGCAGCAGGCGCCCGCGCCCGGCCCGATCACAGCCTCGACGTCGCCGTCGGCGCCGAGCTCGCGCAACGCGCGCACGCCGCTCTCGAGCACGCCCGCCGCGAGCCCGCGCCAGCCGGCGTGCACCATCGCGACGGCCGGCGTCGCGCCGGACGCCGCGAGCGCCACCGGCAGGCAGTCCGCGGTCAGCACCATCGCGCCGACGCCGGCGAGCGCCGTCGCGTGGCCGTCCGCGTCAATCGCCACCGGCTCGCCGCCGCGGCCGCTCCCCGCACGAATCAGATGAACTTCGGCGCCGTGCACCTGGCGGCTCGCGCACAGCCACTCGAGGCCGAGCCGCTCGCACAGCGCATCACGGTTCGAGCGCCCGTGCTCGGGGTCCACGCCGCGTTGCGTCGAGAGGTTGCCGTCGGCGCGCGAGGAGAACAGCGCCGTGCCGACGCCCGCCAGCTCGACACGAAGCTCTGTCAGCTCGGCTGGGCGACTCATCGCAGCAGCTCCACTCCGCAGCGCAACGATGGCGCGCGCGTCGAACGGGCGTCGGCCGTCAGCAGCGTCGCGTCGAGCGCCTCCGCGAGCGCGACGTACGCTGCGTCGTACGGAGTGAGGTTGTGTCGGAGCTCCCAGACCCGCGGCATCAGCATCTGATGACCGGCCCTGACGAGCCTGAGCGCGGCGAGATCGTCGAGTGCCCGCGCTGATCGTCGCTCATCGAGACGTCCCGCGCGAACCGCGTGGCGCCACACAGCGGCCAGCTCCAGGTCGACGATCTCGGGCGCAAACAGCTGCTCCTCGTGATCGAGGCGCGCACGTGCGACATCGCCTTCGGGGACGTCGTACGCCAAGGCGGGAGCCAGAACGGATGCGTCGACGACGATCACTCAGAACGCGCGTCGCGTTCTTCCCGAATCACTTTCGTGGCGTACTCCAGCGAGATTCGCCCGCTCCCGCGTTCCCTGCTGATCCGATCGAACAGCTCCTTGATCGTCGGCTTGCTCGCCTGCTCCGTCAGCTGAGCCAGCATGTACGCCTGCAGCGATTGACCCGCCTCGTCGGCACGGCGCCGTAGCGTTTCGTGGACGTCGGGCGGCACGTTCTTGATCTGCATGCTTGGCATAACGGCATTGTAGCGCCATTTTGGCGCCACTGTGCATCAGACTGACTCTACGTCGGCGCCGGTCTCGCCGCCACGAGCCGGGCGCTGCCCAGCGAGCGCCGCATCCAGCTCGGCGTCCGCTCTCTCCCCCAGCTCGCCGTCGAGCTTGCGCCGCAGCGCCGTGTCCAGCCGCCGGCCGATCTCGGGACCCGCGGCGATCCCGGCGCGCAGCAGATGGTCGCCGGTGATGCGCAGACGCACATGGCGCAACTCGCCGAGCCACCGTCGCGCGGCGTCTGCCGCCTGCTGATCGTCGCGCTCGTCGGCGAGCGCGACGGCGAGCGCGACGGCCTCGAGTGGCGCATCGTGCGCGACCTCGTAGATCCGCGACGGCGTCTGCGCCTTGCGCAGGCGCTCGACGATGCGCGGCGCGAGCAGCGCGCTGTGCACCGTCCGCTCGCGCTCGAGCGCCGGGGTCTCGAAGCCGTCGAGCAGCGCGCGCAGGCGCGTCTCGTAGTCGGTCGTGTCGTACGAGCCGCGCGGCAGCAACAGCGACGCGAGCAGCAGCACGTCGCGCGACGCCTCCGGTTCGGGCGGCAGCGCCGCGAGCGCCGCGCGCGTGAGCGGCGCGTCGAGCTCGATCGCCTCGTGCAGCGCCGCGAGCAAGCCCAGCCGCTCCAGCGCTTCGAGCGCCGCGAGCGCGTCCGGCTCAGCCAGCGCGAGGCGCAGCTCCGCGCCGATCCGCGCGTGCGAGACCGTCGCCAGCGCGCCCTGCGCGAGCGCCTGCGCCGCCAGGCGCGCCGTCTGTTCCTCCGGCTCGAACCCGAGCCGCGCGCCGTAGCGCGCGAGACGCAGGAGTCGAGTCGGATCATCGACGAAGCTCCGATCGTGCAGCACGCGCAGGCGCCCGCTCGCGAGGTCCTCGAGCGCGCCCGGCGCCGCGTGCAGCTCGCCGCGACGCGCGCCGCCGAGCGACAGCGAGATCGTGTTGACCGTGAAGTCGCGCCGCCGCACGTCCTGCTCGCGCGTGCCCGCGCGCACGTCCGGCAGCGCGCCCGGCGCCGCGTATGACTCGTCGCGTCGTGTCGCGACGTCGATCCGTCCGCGCTTCCATGCGACGGCCGCCGTGCCGAAGCGCTCGTGGCGCTCGATCGTGCTGCGTCGCCCGTCGTGGGCCGCGCAGCGGCAGTCGACCAGCGCCGCGATGCGGCTCGCGAACACATCCGCCGGACCGTCGACGATCACGTCGAGCTCGCGCGGCTCGCGGCCGAGCAGCAGGTCGCGCACCGCGCCGCCGACGAGCTCGACGTCATCGCGCCCGCACGACAGCTCCAGCAGGACCCTGCCGCCCGGCAGCTCGCGCAGTCGCTCGAGGAGCGCCGTTCCGTCGCCGAGCCCTCCAGTCATCGGCACACCTCACTCGACGCGAACGGGGATGCCCGCGGCCGCGACGTGGGCCTTCGCCTCGGCGATCGTGTGCCGCCCGTAGTGGAAGATCGAAGCGCACAGCGCCGCGTCGGCGCCCGCGCGCAGCGCGTCGACGAGGTGCTCGAGCTCGCCCGCGCCGCCGGACGCGATCACCGGCACGCTGACCGCCTCGCTGACCGCCGCCGTCAGCGACAGGTCGTAGCCGTCGCTCGTGCCGTCGCGGTCCATGCTCGTCAAGAGGATCTCGCCGGCGCCGCGCTCAACACCCTCGCGCGCCCACTCGATCGCGTCGCGCCCCGTCGGCGTGCGCCCGCCGGCGACGTACGCCTCCCACTTCGACGGGTCGTCCAGGCCGCCGCCGACGAACGCGTCCGCTTTCGCGTCGATCGCCAGCACGACGCACTGCGAGCCGAACACCGCCGCGAGCTCGTCGATCAGCTCCGGGCGCTTCAGCGCAGCCGAGTTGACCGACACCTTGTCCGCGCCCGCATCGAGCACCGCCTGCGCGTCCTCCGCCGAGCGAATCCCGCCGCCGATCGTGAACGGCACGAACACGTCGTCCGCCGTCGCGCGCGCGAGCTTCGCGATCGTCTCGCGCTTCTCGTGCGTCGCCGTGATGTCGAGGAACACGAGCTCATCCGCGCCCTCGCGGTCGTAGTGCGCCGCCAGCTCGACCGGATCGCCGGCGTCACGAATGTCGAGGAATTCGACGCCCTTGACGACGCGCCCCGCGTCGACGTCGAGGCACGGGATGATGCGCTTGAAGTGCACGCGGTCACGGTAGCGCGCGCCGGCGGGTCGATTCGCCTCGCGCGGCGGCTGGACGGCGGCGCGGAGCCGGGTGTCAGCCGGCGAGCGCCGCGAGCGCCTCGCTCACGGTGAACCGCCGCTCGTACAGCGCCTTTCCGACGATCACGCCGTCGAGCGCGTTCAGCCGGCGCTCGGCGCGCACGCGCACAAGCGAGCGCAGGTGCGCGAGCTCGCCGATGCCGCCCGAGAGGATCAGCTCGCCGTCGCCGACCGCTCGCGCGATCGCCGTCGCGTCGTCGAGGTCCGGGCCGTCGAGCATTCCGTCGTGCTCGATGTTCGTGTAGATGAAGCGCTTCACGCCGCCAGGGCCGTCGTCCCAGCGTTCGATCGTCTCGCGCGCGGGCAGCTCCGTCTTCTCCAGCCAGCCGTGCGTCGCGACGTAGCCGTCGCGCGCGTCGATCCCGATCAGCACCTTCTCGGCGCCGTGCTCGGTCATCGCGCGGTACGGCAGCTCCGGATCACTGAAGATCGCCGTGCCGAGGACCACGCGGTTGACGCCCGCCTCGAACGCCTGCTGGATCGCCGCGTCCGAACGCAGGCCGCCGCCGAGCTGCACCGGAACGTCCAGCTCGCTCGCGATTCGCCGCACGTGCTCGAGGTTCACCGGCTCGCCGCGCTTCGCGCCGTCGAGGTCGACGACGTGCAGACGCTCGGCGCCTTCCTCGGCAAACGCGCGCGCCGCCGCGAGCGGATCCTCGTCATAGACCTTCTTCGCGTCGAAGTCGCCCTTCACGAGCCGCACGGCGTTGCCGCCGAGGATGTCGATCGCCGGGTAGAGGTTCACTGCCCGGCGGTCGCCGCGCTCGGCTCGCGCGCACCGATGCAGATGCGCGCGAAGTTCGCGAGCAGGCGCATGCCGGCGGCCGACGACTTCTCGGCGTGGAACTGCACGCCGTAGAACGAGCCCTTCTCGACGGCCGTCACGAACGGCGCGCCGTACTCGGCGACGCCGAGCACGTCCTCGTCGCGCTCCGGCTCGGCCGCGAGCGAGTGCACGTGGTAGAAGGCGCATTCGAGCGGGATGTCCGCGAGCAGGCGTGACTCCGGTTTCGTGAAGCGCACCTCGTTCCAGCCGATGTGCGGCAGCTTCAACGTGCCCGTGCGCAGGCCGTGCACTTCGCCCGCGATCAGACCGAGCCCCGCCGCGCCGCCAAGCTCGCTCGAGTGGTCGAACGCGAGCTGCAGCCCGAGGCAGATGCCGAGCGTCGGCGTGCCCGACTCGACGCGCTCGCGCAGCAATGCGTCGAGGCCGAGCTCGCGCAGGCGCTCCATCGCGCGCGGGAATGCGCCGACGCCCGGCACGACGAGCCCGTCCGCCGCGCGCAGCGCGTCGTGGTCGCTCGAGACGCGCGCGCGTGCGCCGACGTGCGCGAGCGCCTTCTCGACCGAACGGCGGTTGCCCATGCCATAGTCGACCACGGCAATCTCGACACGCTCGTCGATCAGCGGGCGTCCGGCCGGGCCGGCGTCGTTCCTCATCTCCATACTCATCCCGTGAGCGTCCCCTTCGTGCTTGGGACTCCTGTCTCCGACGGGTCGATCGCGACCGCCTCGCGCAGCGCGCGCGCAAACGACTTGAACGCGGCCTCGATCATGTGGTGTGCGTTGCTGCCCGCTTCGATCTGCACGTGCAGTGTCAGCTTCGCCGCGTTCGCCAGCGCACGGAAGAACTCCTCGGTCAGCTCGTGCTCGAAGCCGCCCGTCGCGCCCGGTGGCAGATCCGCGTCGAACGCCGTGAACGGACGCCCCGAGACGTCGATCGCGCAGCTTGCGCGCGCCTCGTCCATCGGCACTGTCGCCGCGCCGTAGCGGGCGATCCCGCTACGGTCGCCGAGCGCCTCGTCGAGCGCCTGCCCGAACACGATCGCCGTGTCCTCCGCCGTGTGGTGCGCGCCCGTCTGCAGGTCGCCGCTGACGTTCACGTCGAGATCGATCCGCCCGTGGCGCGCGAGCAGGTCGAGCATGTGGTCGAGGAAGCCGACGCCAGTCTCGCGCGCACCCGCGCCGCTGCCTTCGAGCGCGAGCGACAGGCGCACGTCGGTCTCGCCCGTGCGGCGCTCGATGGTTGCCGTTCGCTCAGTCATCGCCCTCATTGTCGCCGATGCGCGCCTCCATCGAGCGCGCGTGCCACTCGAACCCCTCCGCGCGCGCGATCGGCACGCCCGCCTTCGCGAGCTTCGCCGCCGCGCCGGCTCCGATCTGCAGCTCGGCCATCCGCCGGCGAAAGTGCCGCGCCGAGAGCATCGACGAGAAGCGCGCCGCGCCACCCGTCGGCAGGATGTGGTTCGAGCCTGCGACGTAGTCGCCGAACGCAGTCGCCGCATACGCGCCGACGAACACGCAGCCGGCCGTGCGCACGCGCGGCGCCTGCGACTCGACGTCGGCGCCGATCAGCTGCAGGTGCTCGGGCGCGAACGCGTTCGCGATCTCGATCGCCTGCTGCGAGTCGATCGCCTCGACCAGCGCGAACGCGCCGCCCTGCACCGGGCGCTCCGCATCCAGACGCGTCAGCTCGCTCGCGAGCGCGTCGATCACTCCTGGCCCGGCCGAGACGCCGACGACGAGGCTGCCCTCGCCGTGCTCGCCCTGCGCGAGCATGTCGAGCGCCGCCACGCGCACGTCACCGGCGCCGAGCTCCGCGCCGAGCACGACGAGCAGGTCGCTCGGCCCGGCGAAGCCGTCGATCCCGACGACGCCCGAGAGCTGACGCTTGGCCTCCTGCACGTAGAGGTTGCCCGGGCCGACGATCACGTCGACGCGCGCGACCGTCTCCGTCCCGTACGCGAGCGCCGCGATCGCCTGCGCGCCGCCCATCCGGTAGACGCGCTCGACGCCGCACAGCCGACACGCGCCGAGAATCGCCGCGTCGATCTCGCCGTCGGCGCTCGGCGGGCTGCAGACGGCGACGTCGAACACACCGGCCGCGCGCGCCGTGACGACACCCATCGCGACCGTGCTCGGATATGGCGCGCGGCCGCCCGGCACGTAGATCGCCGCCGAATCGACCGGCAGTTCGCGCAGCGAGACGCGCTGCCCCTGCGCCAGCTCGACCGTCGCATCGCGCCCGACGCCCGCGTCCGCCACTTGTGCGACGTTCGCGATCGTCACCTGCAGGCCGGCGACGAGCTCGGGCGACAGCGACTTGATCGCCTCGTCCAGCTCCTCCGGCGCGACGAGCAGCTGACCGGGATCGAGGCCGTGCGTGTCGAGCTCGCGCGTGTAGTGCTCTACCGCCGCGTCGCCGCCGTCGCGCACGAGCTGCACGATCTCGCGCACGCGGCCTTCGACCGACTCGCTGTCGTGCACGAGCGCGCGCACGTGCGCGGCGACGCCTGCCGGCCCACCGAGGCGCGCGAGCTCGGCGATCGCGACGCGCTCGACCCGCATCTCAGCGAACGCCCACCGCCGGCATCGCGCGCAGCTGTGAGACGAGCGCGTCGATCGCCGCGGCCTTCAGCTTGTGTGCGACCGGATTGGCGATCAGTCGCGCCGTGCAGAGCACGATCTCCTCGCGCACGACGAGGTTGTTCTCGCGCAGCGTCGTGCCCGTCGCCGTCAGGTCGACGATCGCGTCGACCATGCCCGTCAGCGGCGCGAGCTCGACCGAGCCCTTGACCTCGACGATCTCGCCCTGGCGGCCGGTCTCCTCGAGGTGTCGCGCGGCGATCCGCGGATACTTCGTCGCCACGCGCATCACGCCGAGGCGTCGCAGTGACTCGAGCGCCGGGTCGGCGCCGTCGGCGCCGCTCGCGGCCTTGCTTGCGAGCACCATCGTGCAGCGCCCGAAGCCGAGGTCGAGCAACTCATACACGTCGCGCCCGTGCTCGCCCGCGCGCTGCGCGAGTTGCTCGAGCAGCACGTCCTTGCCCGTCACGCCAATGTCGGCCGCGCCGGCCTCGACGTATGTCGGCACGTCAGACGGGCGCATCGTGATCACGCCGATCTCCTCGAACAGCAGCTTGCGGTCGTTCGTGCGCAGCTCGCGGGTGTCGAGCCCGAGCGTCTCGAGCAGGTCGACCGTGCCGTCGAACAGCGCGCCGCGCGGCACCGCGATCGTCAGGCCATGCGTCGGCGTCATCGCGCGCCGTCCGAGCTATCTGCGGCGCGCACGGCGAGCGAGCCGCGCGAGCCGCCGGCGGGCGCGCCGGCGAGCGCGACGCCCGTGCCGCGTTCCTCGCCGGCGAGCGCTTGGTGCAGCGAGTCGACGAACAGCGCGAAGCCGACCGCCGGCAGCTTGCGCCCGAAGCGTCCGAGCAGATCGTCGTAGCGCCCGCCGCCGCCGATCGGCGCGCCGATCGCCGGGTCGTAGACCTCGAACACGGCGCCCGTGTAGTAACCGATGTTGCGCACGAGGCCGAGATCGAAGATCACGCGCTCGGCGACGTCGTCGGCGAGCAGCTCATAGACGCGCCGCATGCCCACCACCGCCTCGCCGGCCGGCCCAGGCGCGTCGGCCAGCAGCTCGGGGCCGCCGCGGCGCTGCGGCACGTCGAGCAAGAGCTCGGCCGCCTCGCCGGCGACACCGGCTTCGCGCAGGCGCATGTCGAGCTCGACGAAGTCACGGCGCACGAGCGCTTCGAGCAGCCCTTCGCGCGCAGCCTCGTCAACGTTCAGGCTCTCCATCAGCGCCGGAAACAGCGACGCGTCGCCGACGCCGATGCGGAAGTCCTTCAACCCGACGGCGTCGAGCGCTGCGGAGAGGACGGTCAGCGCCTCGGCCGTGCCCTCCGGCGCCGGCGAGCCGATCAGCTCGACGCCGGCCTGCAGCATCTCGCGCAGCTGCCCGCGCTGCGGGCGCACGCCGCGATAGGTGTGCGCGAAGTAGCAGAAGCGCAGCGGCACGGAGCTCTCGGCGTAGCGCGTCGCGACGACGCGCGCGATCGGCACGGTCATATCCGAGCGCAGCACGAGCACCGCGCCGGTCTCGTCGAACACGCGGTACGCCGGGCGCGCTTCGTCCATGTCCGCGCGCGCGAGCACCGCCTCGTACTCGAGCGCCGGCGTGTAGATCTCGCCGTAGCGGTGCCGGTCGAACACGCGCCGCAGCGTGTCTGTGATCGCGCGCACCTCGCCGGTCTCCTGTGGGAGCACGTCGCGCGTGCCGCTGGGGATTGGGTGGATCATTCGGAATCGCCCTCGCACGCGAGGTTAGCCGCCGCGACGGGTCGCGGGCCGACCGCCGGGCCGGTCCTTACGCGTGGACGGGCTCTGTGGCTACGCGCTCGATCCGTGCGCCGAGCTCGCGCAAACGCTCGTCGATGCGCTCGTAGCCGCGGTCGATCTGGCGGATGTTGCCGATCTCGGAGCGGCCGTCGGCGCAGAGCGCGGCGAGCAGCATCGCCATGCCGGCGCGGATGTCGGGCGACTCGACGCGCTCGCCGCGCAGACGGCGCGGACCGGTGACGATCGCGCGGTGCGGGTCGCACATGACGATGTCGGCGCCCATCAGGATCAGCTTGTCGGCGAAGATCAGGCGGTTCTCGAACATCCACTCGTGCACGAGGATCGAGCCCTCGGCCTGCGTCGCGAGCGCGACGGCGATCGAGGTCAGATCGGCGGGGAAGGCGGGCCACGGACCGTCTTGGATCTTGCTCTTGTACTCGCCGACGTCGGCCTGCGCGACGAGCTTCTGCCCGCCTGGGACGATGACGTCGTTGCCGTCGAGCTGCGAGCGCAGCCCGAGGCGCTCGAAGACGAGGCGGATCATCCGCAAATCGCCGGGCACGGTGTCCTTGATCCGCAATTCGCCGCCGGTGACGCCGGCGAGCGCCATGAAGCTGCCGATCTCGATGTGGTCGGGCGCGACGTCGTGCTCGCAGCCGTGCAGGCACTCGGCGCCGTTGACGGTCAGCAGGTTCGAGCCGATGCCCTGGATGTCGGCGCCCATCTTGACGAGCATGCGGGCGAGGTCCTGCACGTGCGGCTCGCACGCAGCGGGGCCGATCACGGTCTGGCCGGGCGTCAGCGCCGCGGCGAGCAGCGCGTTCTCGGTCGCCATCACCGACGGCTCATCCATGAAGACGTCGGTCGGGCGCAGGCCGCGTGGCGCATCGAGCACGATCTCGCCGTTGCATTCGACGTTTGCGCCCATCGCGCGGAAGGCGTCGAGGTGCGGGTCGAGGCGCCGGCGCCCGATCACGTCGCCGCCGGGCGGCGACATGACGGCGTGGCGAAAGCGCGCGAGCAGCGGGCCGGCGAGCAGGAACGACGCGCGGATCGACTCGGCGAGCTCGCGATCGACGGGGATCTCGCGCGCGGCCGCGGCGCACAGCGCGAGCTCGTTGGCGCCGCGCCAGGAGACGGAGACGCCGAGCGCGCGGAGGATGTCGAGCATCGCCTCGACGTCGCGGATGCGCGGCACGTTGCGCACGAGCACCTCGTCCTCGGTCAGGAGCGAGGCGGCGAGGATCGGCAGCGCGCCGTTCTTGTTGCCGGCAGGCGTCAACGTGCCGGACAGCGGTACGCCGCCTTCGATGACGAACTTCTCCATGAGCTGTACGCGCCGCCGACGGCCCCACGGCGGGGCTTTCGAATCGCGTCGGGCTAGCGTAACAGCCATCTGCCGCGTACTTCGCGCCGCACGGCGATCCCCCTGCACGCGCGCGGCGCCGCTCGACGAACGTCGCGAGCGGCGGTCGTGAGGGCGCGATGACGGCCGCCGCGCGCGGACGCTCCTGCAACTCGCGTTGCAGGATCTGAGCCCGTGATTTGGCTCTGGAATGCCGTTTAATTGGATGGAGATCGATACGTACACACGTTCGCATCGCGTCCGTCCGAGCACACGCCTACCTTGCACGAACAGATGTTCGCAAAAGCGACAACCTCCAAGCTCGCGCAGCGCACGCTCGACGCCCTGCGCCTGACCCGCTCGTTCGTATTGCTCGAGGACGACTACGACGTCGACTGGGAGGTCGACCCGAACGAGCCACAGGCGCACGATCATCCGCATCGAGCGTCGCTGCGCGGGCCCGGGAGGCGCTCGCGGCGGGTGGGTAAACGGCGCGCTGGCGTACCGGCGCCGAGCGTCGCGGTATGTCTCTCTCCCGTCAACGTAACCGCCTACGCACATCTGGAGGAATCCCATGGAGCAACGTCTGAGCGTCGTCACCCTCGGCACGAGCGATCTGAAGCGCGCACGCGCCTTCTATGAAGCGCTCGGCTGGCGCAGCCGCGCGGCGCCGGACGACGATGTCGTGTTCTTCCAAGTCGGCGG
>Ga0210386_10001825_pt1 | contig 18612 bp, 15 predicted proteins | sample IncBWH32OmetaG_FD_160091 | JGI IMG/M metagenome (GOLD analysis project Ga0210386, IMG submission 160091) | Forest soil microbial communities from Barre Woods Harvard Forest LTER site, Petersham, Massachusetts, United States - Inc-BW-H-32-O ... | reverse complement strand
TGGTGTGGGGGAGCGCCGCAGGGCCAGTGGTGCCGGTGCTTGCCGTGACGCGAATCAACGGGCAGTTTTTTGTGTTCGTGGCGGAGAAGGAAGCGAAAGGGACGGTCGCGCGGCAACGCGGGGTAAAGGTGGGCGACATTATAGGAAACGATTACGCGGTGCTGGACGGCTTGAAACCCGGGGAGCACCTGATCGTTTCCGGAACGCAATTCCTGCAGGATGGAGCGCCGGTGAGCGAACAGATGCAATCGCCTGGGGCAAAGCCGGAGAACACGCCCAAGACCGGAAAGTAACACCCGTACGTCAATTAAGTTTGGAATAGACACTCACCCTCAACGAGGGAAAGGCGAGGAACGCGCTTGTTTGTCGATTTCTTTATCCGGCGGCCGGTGTTTGCGACGGTTTGCGCCGTCCTGATCGTGCTCGGCGGCGCGATTGCCATTCCCACGCTGCCGATCGCGCAGTTCCCTGACCTGGCCCCGCCGCAAGTGGTCGTTTCCAGTTCCTACATCGGCGCGAACGCGCAAACGGTGGAGTCGGCGGTAACGATTCCGCTGGAGCAGGCCATCAACGGCGTGCCGGGGATGAAGTACATCACATCGTCGAGCGGCAACGATGGATCGAGCAGCATTACGGTGGTATTCGACGTCTCCCGCGATGTGGACCTGGCCTCGGTGGACGTGCAAAACCGCGTGAACCAGGCGCTGGGCCGCCTCCCCAACGCGGTGAAGAATACCGGCATCATCATCACCAAGCAAACTTCCGGATTCGTCTTCGGCGCCGGCGTCTACTCGGAGAACGGGCAGTACGACAGCCTGTTTCTGAGCAATTACCTGGACGTGTATGTGCGGGACTCGCTGAAACGCGTGAAGGGCGTCGGCGAAGTGGATATCTTTGGTGAACGCAAGTACGCGATGCGCCTGTGGCTCGATCCGACCCGGCTTGCGCAGCGTGGATTGACCGCCACGTCCGTGTTGAACGCGCTGAACGAGCAAAATGTCCAGGTGGCCGCGGGACAACTCGGTCAGCCGCCTGCCAATCAGGGCCAAAGCTATCAGATCAGCGTGCGGGCGATCGGGCGGCTTTCCGATGCCAAGGAATTTGAAAACATCGTCCTGAAAACGGGCACGGATGGCACGCTGGTGCGCGTGAAGGATGTGGGGCGGGCGGAACTTGGCGCGGAAGATTACGGCTCGGTGCTGCGGTTCAACGGGCACGACGCGGTGGGCGTGGCGGTGACTCAACTTCCTGGCGCCAACGCGTTGGATGTGGATCGCCTGGCCAGGGAGGAGCTGCAACGCCTTTCGAAGAATTTTCCGCCGGGCCTGAAATTCGCGGTGGCGTTTGACACCACGGAGGTGATCGCGGAGTCGATCCGGGACGTGCTGATCACGTTGCTGCAGGCGATCTTTCTGGTGGTGCTGGTGATTTACATATTCCTGCAGGATTGGCGGAGCACGTTTATCCCGGCCATCACCATTCCCGTTTCGCTGATTGGAACGTTCATCTTCGTCAAGATCTTGGGTTTTTCCATCAACACCCTCACGCTCTTCGGAATCACGTTGGCAACGGGGCTGGTGGTGGATGATGCGATTGTGGTGATCGAAAACGTGGAGCGGCACATCATGGAGGGGATCTCCGAGCCGCATAACGCGGCGAGCGTGGCCATGAAAGAGGTGGCAGGCGCGGTGGTGGCGACTTCGCTGGTGCTGGTTGCGGTGTTCGTGCCGGTGGCGCTCTTTCCGGGGACCACGGGGATCCTCTTCCGGCAGTTTGCGCTGACGATCGCGTTTTCGGTTTCGATTTCGGCGTTCAATGCGCTGACGTTGACCCCGGCGCTTTCGGCCATTTTCCTGGGGCATCACCGGGAGCGGGCGCAATGGACGGTCTTCCGCTGGTTCAATAAAACGTTTGACGCCGGCGCGGCAATTTATCAGGGGGCCGTGAAGCGTGTGGCGGAGAACCGAGTCCCCGCGTTGCTGGTTTTCGCGGTGGTTCTGGCCGGAGCCATTTTCTTGTACCTGCGCATCCCGCAGGGCTTCATTCCCGAGGACGATCAGGGCTACCTGATGGTGATCGTGCAAGCGCCGCAGGGCGCATCGCTCGCCTACACGCAGGAAATTTGCGCCAAGGTGGAGGAGAGCGTCTCGCACATTCCGGAGGTCACGGGCGCGTTTACCATTGTGGGTTTCAGTTTCACGGGAAACGCTTCGAACCGCGCGATGGTTTTCCTGAATCTGGCGGACTTCAAGGACCGCAAAGGCGGCGAGCACAGCGGGCCGGCGGTCGTGGAAAAGATGCGCGCTCAGTTGTCGGCGATTCCCGGCGGCTTGGTGATTCCTTTCAACCCACCCTCGGTGCAAGGTTTGGGGCAGTTCGGCGGATTTACGTTTGAGCTGGAGGACCTGGGAAGAAACACGCTGCAAACCCTGGCCGACACCGCGAATCAGTTGTCCGCGGCGGGAAATCAGACCGGGAAACTTACCGGGCTGTTCACAAGTTTCACGGCGAATGACCCGCAGGTGCTGGTGAAGATCGATCGCGAAAAAGCCAAGAGCCTGCAGATTCCGTTCAGCCAGATAACCGACGCGCTGGAAGTGTTCATGGGCTCGGTGTACGTGAATGACTTTGATTTCAATAATCGCTCCTATCGCGTCTACGTGCAGGCGGACCAGAAATTCCGCTCGGAATCGAAGGATATGCGCGGCTATTACCTGCGCTCGGATGCCGGGAAGATGGTGCCGCTGGACAACGTGGTGCAGATCGAGCAGACACAAAACCCGCAGGTGATCAGCCACTACAATTTGTTCCGGGCGGCGGAAATTGACGGCTCGGCAGCACCTGGGCTCAGCTCCGGGGGAGCCCTGGCGGAGATGGAAGCGCTGGCAAAGAAGAAGTTGCCCCGAGGGATGAGTTACGAATGGAGCGGGCTTTCGCTGGAAGAGATTGAGTCCGGCGGAAAAGCGATGATTCTGTTTGGACTGGGGATTGTTTTCGTGTACCTGACGCTGGCGGCGCAGTATGAGAGCTACGTGCTGCCGTTCATTATTTTGCTGGGCGTGCCAGTGGCGTTGCTGGGGGCGCTGGGGGCGATTGCGCTGCGCGGATTGAGCAACGATGTATACGCGCAGATCGGGCTGGTGATGCTGATCGGGCTGTCGAGCAAAAATGCGATTCTGATCGTGGAGTTTGCGGAGCAGTTGCAGGACGAGGGGCTGAGCACGATTGACGCGGCGGTGGAAGCGGCGCGAATCCGGTTGCGGCCGATTCTGATGACTTCGCTGGCGTTTATTTTGGGAGTGGTGCCGCTGATGGTGGCGACGGGCGCCGGGGCGGCGGGGCGCGTGTCCGTGGGGACGACGGTGTTCGGCGGGATGATTGCGGCGACGACGCTGAATCTCTTGTTTATTCCGATGCTGTATGTGGTGGTGAGGAGCATTGTGCCGCGGAAGAAATCGCGGGATGAAGTGGCGGCGTAGATTCTGATTGGGTGACTCACGGAGTAACGCGAAGAGTTTCCTTTCGCGGAAATTGAAGAAAAAGCAGATTCCAGCACGGTAGGGCGTGGGATGGTGAACGCGTCCACCTGAAGGTGGACGCTACGCGGAGCGAAAATCGGCTATGGATTGGACTACGCGGCCTTGATGGGAGTCGGGGAGTTCCGGGTAGACAGGGAGGGAGAGGACTTCCCTGCTGGCTTTTTCGGATTCGGGAAAATCGCCGGGGGCGTGGCCGAGATAGGCGAAGGCTTCCTGCAAGTGGATGCAGAGAGGATAGTAAATTTCCGAAGGAACGCCGGCGGCTTGGAGAAAGGCTTTGAGTTCATCGCGCCGAGCGGAGCGGATGGTGAATTGATTGTAGACGTGTTCGAATTTTGCGGGCGGGCGCGGCGGGGCGGCGATGAACGAAGAGAGCCCGGCGGATTCGAAGAGGCGGCGATAGCGCTCGGCGCGGTTTTGCCTTCCCTGCTGCCAGGCGTCGAGATGCCGCAGCTTTACGCGCAAGACGGCGGCTTGCAGCGCGTGCAGGCGGCTGTTGGTGCCGATTATCTGGTGGAAATATCTTTTCTTGCTGCCGTGGACGCGTAGCATCTGGAGGCGTTCGGCAATCGCGGCATCGTTGGTGGTGATCATGCCGCCGTCGCCGGCGCCTCCGAGGTTTTTCGAAGGGAAAAAACTGAAACAGCCGTATTGGCCAAAAGTGCCCGTGAACCGGCCGGCGTACCGCGAGCCGATGGCTTGCGCGGCGTCCTCGATGACGACGAGATTGTGCGCGCGGGCGATGGCTAGGATGGGATCCATGTCGGCGGGCAGGCCGAAGAGGTGGACGGGCATGATGGCGCGCGTCCTGGGCGTGATAGCGGCTTCGAGCAACGCGGGATTGATGTTGTAGGTGACTGGGTCGATGTCCACAAAAACGGGCTTGGCGCCGACGTACGCGATCGAGCCTCCCGTGGCGATAAAACTGAAGGGCGTGGTGATGACTTCGTCGCCCTCGCCGATACCTGCGCAGAGGAGGGAGAGGATCAGGGCGTCGGTGCCGGAGGCGCATCCAACGGCGAATTTTGAGCCGAGCTTGGCGGCGACCTCGTCTTCGAGGAGTTTTACTTCGGGACCGAGGATGAAGTATTGAGTCTCAAAAACCTGGGTGACGGCTTGCATGACTTCTTCGCGGATGGCGGCGAATTGCGCGCGGAGATCGAGGAAATCGAATGGCGGATTTGGGCTGGAGGCAGAGTTTTCGGCGGGTTTTGCGGGGGAAGACATTTCGTTGGCTCCTGTAAATATTGTACGGCAAGCTGGTGGTTGCCGACGGGATTCGGGGTGCAGCCGAGCGCGCTGTCATAAAAGCCAGCGCTACATTCAGGAATGAAGCGAAAGTCGCCCGCCTCGGAAGGCGGCCGCTACAAATGCTTGCGAAGAGCGGACCGCCTCAGAAGGCGGTCCCTACAAAAGCTTCGGAGAGACGCGGATTCCTTACTTGCGCGAATAGTTTGCGAGGGCCTGGAGGATGCCGTCCTGAATTTGTTGAACGCTGATCTGGACATTCTTGTCCATGGCGGCGGCGACGTCGGCGACCGTTTTGCCGCTTGAGGGCTCGTCGTGATTGTAGGTATGACGCCAGAGAACTTTGCCGGCCTTCTGGTCCCTGAGCTCCACGTCGAAATTCAGCCGTGCGACAACGCTACCAGCACTGATTTCGCGGAAGGCATAGAGATGGCCGGTAAGAACAATATCGGCGCTGGCGTCGCTGCGAAGCGTCGTAACCGCCCTGAATTGGCCGGAGGTACGAAGTGCGCGAGCCAGGGCGTCCTGCAAAAGCTCCACGGGCGGCTCGATCCAGCGATGAGTTTCGTAGAGGCCGAGTTGCTCGCCCTCTCCGCCGTAGACAATGCGATCTTCCCGGTAGAGATGGGCGGTCTGGAACGGGCGGACGAGAAGCGAGACGTCAACCGGAGTCTGCGAAGGAGCGAGGGGCGTTGTGGGTGGATGCGTCAGTTGATAATACTTTACGGGCTTCATGCTGCCGCAACCGGAAAGAGCGAGTGCCAGGAGAGCGGCCAGAGCGAGCGCCGCGCCGGCATTCGCAAAACGCAGGCCCGAAACCGGGGCGGTAAGATTCCGCATCGTGGTGCAATGGTTGAGTCTCATGGGTGCTCTCCGGGTTTATGTTCGCGGGGGGTGGTGGAGCGAATCAATTCGGACGGCCGGGTTTTGATGATGTCGGTGAATTCGCGCAGGTTTTCGGAAACATCGCGAAGATTCATGAGGAGTTCGTCGAGCGTTTCGGTGTTGATGTCGATGGTCTGGTCGAGGCGGTGCGTAAGGTCGGAAACGTTGTTGAGGGATTCGCGCAATTTCTTAATGGAGGCGCGCAGGTCTTCGCGGTTTTCCCCAATGACGGCATCGATTTTTTTCAAGGTTTCGTTGGCCTGGTCGGAGGTCTTTCTCAGGTCGTCGAGCATGGGGGTGAGTTTGGCGCTGGCGCCGTTCACGTTGTTGAGGGTGGATTTGATGACCGGGCGGTCTTCGCGGAGCATTCCCTGTAGATCGGAGATGCTGGCGGAAATGTTGGCGCGATTTTGATCGTTGAGGAGATCGTTGACGCGCTTGAGGGTTACGCTCAACTCGTTCACGCGCACATTGAGATTGGCCATCAACTCCTGAGCCTGCGGCATGACCTTGTTGATTTCCTCGGTTAGCTCGTTGAAACCGACGTACGGATCCGAAGGAAGTATGGCGCCATCGGCGGCGCGCGGGGCGGCGGGAGAACCGGCCCGGACCTCGAGGTGGTTGTCGCCGAGCGGACTGAAGCTGAGGATGGCAACGCGGCTGTCCGTCTTGATCGGCAGGTCCTCCTTCACGCTGAACTCCATGTCCATAACGGCGGGATCTTTGGGGTCGATTACTACTTTTTCGACCCGGCCGATTTTGGGGCCGCCCTCATAGCGGACGGTAGTGCCGCGATCGAGTCCCGCGGCGTTATGAAATTTGGCATGATAGTGGCGGGCGGTACCCGCGAAAGCGCCAGAGAGCGAAAAGACCGTGGCAATCAACAAGGCCACGGCGATGACGACGAAGAGTCCGACAAAGACCTGTTCGCGTTTTGCTTCCATCTCTACCTGCTCTTCCCCTGACGACCTTCGCCGGATTTCGAGGAGGGCTCCGTCAGCATCTGCAGATAATCCAATTCCTGGGCAACCGCGGGTTCGGGGATACGGTCGAGAAATTGCCGAACCTTGGGATGCTTGCTGTTTTTCATCTCTTCGGTGGTGCCGTGGGCAACGACGTCGCCCTTGTTGATGAGTACCATGCGGTCGGCGATGAGAAAAGCGCTGGCCAATTCATGGGTGACGACAATGATGGTCATATGGAAGGCTTTTTTGAGTTCCAGGATGAGCTGATCGATGCCGGCGGCGATAATCGGATCGAGGCCAGCGGAAGGCTCGTCGAAAAACAGGATTTCCGGGTCCATGGCCAGGGCTCGGGCAACGGCGGCGCGTTTTTTCATGCCGCCACTGAGTTGCGAGGGCAGAAAATCTTCAAAACCGGAGAGGCCCACCTGGTCGAGCTTCAAGCGGACCATGATCTCGACGGTGGATGGCTCGAGCTTGGTGTGTTCCTCAAGCGGCAAAGCGACATTTTCGCCGACGGTCATGGAGCCGAAGAGCGCGCCGCCCTGAAAGGACATGCCGAGGCGTTTGCGGATCTCGTCGCGATCGGCTTCGGAGATGGCGGAGAAATTCTTGCCGCGAATCCAAACTTGCCCCGAGGTAGGTTTTTCGAGGCCGACCAGTGTGCGGAGGAGGGTGCTTTTGCCGGAGCCGGAACCTCCGAGAATGACGAGGGTTTCGCCGCGCTGGACATCGAAATTGATGCCGTGGAGAATTTCCCTGCCGGAATAGCTGACGCGGAGGTCGCGAAGAGAGATCATCGGACCGTCGAACGAGTCATCCACGCCCAGATTTTGCGCCGAAGCGGCCATAATCCCTTAGTGTTCTCCCAGGAAGTAGAAAAGCATTGTAAAGACAAGGTCGACCAGAATCACAAGAAAAATGGACATGACCACGGCGCGAGTGGTGGAGCGGCCGACCTGCTCAGCGCCGCCGGTGGTGTTCAAACCCTCCAGGCAGCCGACGGCGGTAATGGTGACGCCGAACATGAAACTCTTGATGAGGCCGGTGACGACATCGCGCATGAAAAGGGAGTCGAGGGAAGCGACGATGTAGCGGGGAAAAGTGAAATCCGCCTGCGCGACGCCAAACAGAGAGCCGCCGAGGATGCCCATGAAGTTGGCCCAGATCGTAAGGCATGGAAGCATCAGAATCATGGCGACAAATTTGGGAGCGACCAGGAAGCTGACGGGATTGATGGCCATGGTTTCGAGGGCGTCAATTTCCTCGGAGACTTTCATGGTGCCGAGTTCCGCGGCGAACGCCGAGCCGGAGCGGCCGATGACGATTACGGCGGTGATCAATGGCCCCAGCTCGCGCGTCATGGATAGAGCCACGGCGCTGGCGACAAAGCTGATGGCGCCAAAGCGGCGCAATTCGTAGGCGGCCTGGAGCGCGAGGATCAAGCCGATGAAAAATGTGATCAAGGAGAGGATGGGGAGAGCGCGGACTCCGGCTTCCATGGCCTGGGAGACGGCGCGCTGAAAACGGAGCGGCTTCCCCTGGAACGGGCCGATGAACGTGAAATAAGCGGCGCGTCCCGCGAGAGACGTGAGCGCGCCAACGTAGGCGAGGCTGCCTTCGACGGAGCTGCCTATTTTTCCAAAGAATTCCACTTGTTCCGGCTACCTTTGCGGGGAAAAAACCTGGCCCGGGCGTTAGGAATCAAGCGCCTGAGCTTCACTATCGTGAATCTCGAAAATCTTCTGCAAGCGGGAAAGCTCCATGACTTCGCGGACGGTCTTGCTGAGGCCATAGAGAATCAGGCGGGAGCCCTGGTCGCGCGAAGCTTTGAGACCTTCGACGAGGGAGGCGATACCGGAACTGTCGATGTAGCGAACTTTTTCGAGATTGAGGAACACCTTGGGAGTCTTTTTCTCCTTGATTTCCAGTAGCAACGCCTTGCGCATGGCCGGCGAATGCGCCAGATCAATGTCCCCGGCGATATCGAGGATGGTGCCGCCAATTGCCAGTCGGACCACTATCTGCACTTTCTATTCTCCTTCCGATGCCGCAGCCAGGGGAGTTGGACTTAAGTATTTAACCATGCGCAAAAGATTTTTGCCCTTCTTGCGGCTAAATTCAACTTCGTCCATGCTCTGACGGATGAAATGAAGCCCGAGGCCGCCGGGACGCACCTCACCGAGCGGCCGGCCCTTCAACGTTGATGGTTTGACGGGCACGCCGCTATCCTTCAGAAGAATTTCAATTCCATCCTGGGCGGAATTCTGCGGGCCGGGTTGCAGCTTGCGGCAACTCATCTCGATAGGATGACCCGCGCGCCCGCCGTACGCGTGACGGATGACGTTGGCGAGGGCCTCATCCACCGAGCGGACGATGGCACGCGCTTCGGTGTCCCGAAAGTGCAGGACTTCGGCGGCACGCTCAATGGTGGCGCGAACCAGGCACAACGCTTCCGGATTGCTCTGCAACTCCAGTTTCACAAGCATTTCGGACTTTGGCTGGGCCTTTCCGCGACCCTTGGATCTGTTTTTGGTCACCCGTACGCCGCGCACTGGTACACCCATCCCGGAAATGAAGTTTTTTGGAACTCCGTTGTGTCCCGGTTGCCCGGCGGGGAGACAATGCCACGTTCCACGTCACCTGACAACCGAAAAATTTTGCGTGGCCGCGACGCGGAAATCAGCGGCAGCGTGTAAAATCGCTGGCGGCCCGAAGCGGCCGGAGGAACACGCAAGAGCGTAGCAATCTGAGCTTTTGAAATGGGGAAAACGTCCATGCAGGCAGCGACTGGTGAAAGAATCGCACGATTATTCGTAACGATTGTGATTGCGCTGTTCATAGCGAATGGTATCCGGGCGGCACAGGAGCCGGGCGCCGACACCTCGATTAAGCCGCTGATTGACCGACTGGAATCCATAGTTAGCTGGCCATTGGATGATTGGCGCTACCATTCGGACATCGCGCACCCTGAAGATTCCTCATTAGACGACAAAGAGTGGCCCGTCGTCAAAATCCGGGAGGCGTGGAAGACGGGTCCGCGAGTGATGAGGCGGCGAATCGAGCTGCCCGCGACGTTGAACGGGTACAGCTTGCGGGGAGCGCGAGTCCGGCTGGACCTCAGCGTGGACAGCAACGACTTTGTGATGGTGACGGTGTTTTCCAATGGCGCGATGGTGTCGCGCACGGATGCGGATACGCTGCAGCCGATTGTGCTGACGGAGAATGCGCAACCGGGCGATACGTTTCTGGTGGCGATACGCATTCAGGCGGGGGAAACCAACACACGGATCAGCGGGAGCCGGTTATTGATTACTCCGCCGGCCAGCCGGCCCGATCCTGGAATTTTGCGGGAAGAAATTCTTGCCGCACAGCCGATGGTGGCGGCCTTTCCGGAGGGCCGCGCGGAGCACGAAGCAATTCTGAATGATGCGGCGAAATCCGTGGACTTGAATGCGCTGGACCACGGCGACCAGGCCGCGTTCGACGAATCGCTGCGGAAGGCGCAGAGCAAACTGCAGACGCTGACGCCGTGGTTGAAGCAGTTCACGATCCGGGCGGACGGAAACTCGCACATTGACATGGCGTGGCTGTGGCCGTGGACCGAGACAGTGGAGGTGGTGCGGAACACCTTCCGCAGCGCTCTGGACCTGATGCGCGAGTATCCGGATTTCAAATTCACGATGTCTTCGGCGCGGACTTATTCGTGGATGGAGGAGAAATACCCGGACTTGTTCAAGGAGATTCAAGAGCGGGTAAAGGAAGGCCGGTGGGAGATCGTGGGCGGAATGTGGGTGGAGCCGGATTTGAACATGCCGGGAGGCGAATCGCTGGTACGGCAAATCCTGGTGGGGAAACGCTATTTCCAACAGAAGTTCGGCGTGGACGTGAAGATCGGGTGGAACCCGGACTCGTTTGGTTACAACTGGCAACTGCCGCAGATTTACAAGAAATCGGGCATCGACACGTTTGTGACGCAGAAGCTGATGTGGGCGCATGAGTTTACGGTGTTCCCGCACAAGCTGTTCTGGTGGGAGGCGCCGGACGGCAGCCGGCTGCTGACTTATTTTCCGCACGATTATGCGATGGGGATCGATCCGGTGCAGTTGGGGAAGGATGTGTCCGTGTGGATGCCGGCGATTTATGGAACGAAGCCCCCGGCTAATGCGGAGATGATGCACCTTTACGGCGTCGGCGACCACGGCGGCGGGCCGACGAGGACGATGCTGGACACGGCAACGCGATGGATGCGACCGGACGTGGTGTTTCCCAATCTGGAGTTGAGCACGGCGACGGACTTTTTTGCGGATTTGCAGCCGAAGCTGGCGGGCATGAACGTGCCGGTGTGGCGCGACGAACTTTATTTCGAGTATCACCGCGGCGTGTTTACGACGCAGGCGGAGACGAAGCGGCGAATCCGGAAGACGGAGGAGTTGTTGCTGGACGCGGAGAAGTTTTCGGCGATCGCGAGTTCGTTCGGGCGAGAGTACCCGAGCGAAGAGTTCGATCGCGGCTGGAAGGATTTGCTGTTTGACGATTTCCACGACATTTTTCCGGGATCGGGAATCGCGGTGAATTACCTGGACGCGAAAAGGAATCTGGAGGATGTGGGACGCGTGGGCCAGGGAATTCTGGACGGTTCGCTGGAGGAGATTGCAGAGAACATCAACGTAAAGGGGAACGGGGTTCCGGTGGTGGTGTTCAATTCCCTTTCGTGGGCGCGGGATGAGGTGATTGAAACGGAGGTCCGGCTGCCTGAGGCGGCGAGTTCGGTGGAGGTGGTGGACGGAAGCGGGAAGCCGGTGGCCTCGCAAGTGCTGGTGGGCGAACGAGGAACGCGGCGCGTGCGGCTGTTGTTGAAGGCGAGCGTGCCGGCGTTTGGATACGCGACGTACTACGTCCGCGCGAACTCGAAATCCGCGCCGATTCCGGCGGTGGTCAAGGCTTCGGGAGACACGCTGGAGAACGAGTTCCTGCGCTTGAAGGTGGATTCGAAAACGGGGTGCATGACCAGCCTGTTCGACAAACGCAGCAACAGCGAATCACTGGCGCCTTCGGAAACGGAAACTGGCGGTCCGAAGGATGCGATTTGCGGCAACCTTTTGCAAGCATTCCGCGACAAGCCCAAGCAGTGGGATGCGTGGAACATCGACGAAGATTTCGAGAAGGAGCATTGGGACCTGAGTAAAGCGGATGAGGTGACGCTTGTCGAGAGCGGGCCGCTGCGCGCGATTCTTCGGGTGAAAAATCATTTTCAGAATTCCACGTTTGTGCGGGATATCACGGTAACGGCCGGATCGCCGCGTGTGGACGTGAAAATGACGGCGGACTGGCACGAGAAGCACATCCTTTTGAAGGTGGCGATGCCACTGAGCGCGCACAACAAAATGGCGACGTTCGAAATTCCGTACGGCAGCATCGAGCGGCCGACCACGCGAAACACCCGGGCCGAGCAGGGGAAATTCGAAGTGCCGGCGCTGCAGTGGGCGGACATTTCGGACACGAGACACGGGCTGAGTTTGCTGAACGACTGCAAGTACGGCTACGACGCGAAGGGCAACGTGCTGCGGCTTTCGCTGCTGCGTTCGCCGGAATGGCCCGATCCGCACGCGGATGAGGGCTTGCACGAGTTCACCTATTCGCTTTACGCACACGGGGGAAATTGGAAGGATGCGCTTACGGTGCGGCAGGGCTACGAGCTGAATTATCCGCTGCTGCCGCGGCAGGCGGAGCGGCACACGGGAAGCTTGCCGGAGCGGCATTCGTTCGTGGAAGTGAAGGGCGACAATGTGGTGCTGACCGCGGCGAAAAAAGCCGAGGACGATGGCGCGATTATTTTTCGGTTTTACGAGTGGGCCGGAAAAGAAGGCGACATTGTGCTGCGTCCTGATTCGGGCTTGGCGAGCGCCGCGGAGACGGACCTGATGGAGCGGCCGCTGAAAGCGCTGGCGATTGAGAACGGCGGCGCGACGATCCGTACGAAGCCGTTCGAGATAAAGACCGTGCGATTCGTGATCAAAAGCGGAGAGACCGCAAACAGAGAGGAAAGGCCAAAAAAGTGAACAAGAATCTGGCGAAGGGCGCGTGATCCGGACGCAATTCTATTTTTTGGTTTTGGTGCACCCATCGTTGAGTAGAATACCACTCTTTTAATTCACCTGAGAGTACAATGGAATCCAGGCGCGGGTGCCCCACCCTCGGATTGTGAGGGTGGGTCTTGGGTTGGCATTTCCTCGCTGGGGGTTCGCGATGCCCGTCGGGCTAAAACGCATCTATGGCCAGCGCCATCTTCATTTTATTACCTTCAGTTGCTACCGCCGGCTGCCGCTTTTGAAAACTGTGGGGGCGCGGGATCTGTTCGTTCGAGAGCTTGTGCGGGTGCGCGCCGAATATGAATTTCTTCTTGTCGGGTACGTGGTCATGCCAGAACACGTACATCTCTTGATCAGCGAACCAAGGAAAGGCACCCCTTCGACGGTCCTGCAAATGTTAAAGCAGCGGGTCTCTAAAAAGCTGCGAAAGAAATACCGAGAAGCGTTCGCGGGAGAGCTTCGACCTGTCTTTCCGGAACCGGTGGGCAACATCCGATCGTTCTGGCAGGCGCGGTTTTACGATATCAATGTATACACAAACCGGAAGAAACGAGAGAAGCTCGAATACATGCACCGCAATCCCTTGGCGCTTGGACTGGTGAATCATCCGAAGGATTGGCCGTGGAGCAGTTGGCAATTCTACGCAGTGGCGGAGCCGGGGCTTGTGGGGATCGATATCGTCACGGAATGAAGAAGAGGAAGGCGAAACCCAAGCCCCACCCCCCAACCCGAGGGTGGGGCGCCCGACTTGATGGGTCTGGCTCGTGCACGGGCCACCCGCCAAGGGATCAACGGCTGCAGGTCAATCAACTCGCTCGTTCGCTTCGGGACTTCCCTGGCGTGGGGGAATCTCCGTTTCCCCTTGACTTGTACTTATCATGGATGTCCCCGATTCCCCCTCTAGTGCAATCGCCCATCATTTCCTTCTGGGAGCAAGCGTGGTAGTGGAACACCAGGGCACGATTGCGCGGTGACGGCGTTGCTGGTCTGAATGACAAGGAAAACATCGTAGGCCATACGGCCAGCGCCGGAAGTGCTCCCGACCTGAGCGCGGTAACGAAAGATGTTGCCGTATTGGTCAGTGCGTTGGTCCCATTTGTAGTTCAGGCTGATGGAATTGATCCCCAAAGATGGCAGCATGTAGAGTTCTTCCGGCTGTGAAATCCCGTCGTGGTTCGCGTCGATCCACAGCCTCAAGGAAGAAAAGATCGCATCACGTAAATCAATGATGCCGTCACCATTGCCGCCATTGGCGGGGTCGTCGTAGACGGCTAGTGCGCGGAAGCCATTCGGGGAGCATGATGTGTCGCCGACTGGGCAGGGAGGTTGCGGGGCGAAGTTACCGAAGAGTTGCTGGCCGTTGTGGACCAAGCCATCGGGTCCGGGTAACGCCAGAAACGCATTTTGTGCGTTGGGAGCCGTCCAAGCTACCTGTAAGGCCTTGCCTGTGTCTTTAATGTCAAACAGGACTCCATGAGCCGCGTCGGTCAAGAAGAACCCGGTTCCGGTCAGATCAATCATTATTGGAGAGGCAGGGGAGCAAGCAGGCTGACAGCATGCACAATCATAATTACAACTCGTTTGCGCCTTCCCCAACTTCACGTCCTTTTGTTGCGGCGGCTCAAGCAACTTCGCTCCTACAATGCCCTTGCAACAACCGCAATCTGGACCGGCACTGGCCGTGGCGCATTTACCACCACTGCAAATATCGCCGTCTTGACAGCAATCGAGAGAATTCTCACATGCAGCCCCAGTAGCTGAGCACGCTCCGCAGTTCCCACTTGAGCGGCAAATCAACCCAGGGCAGCAGGGCTCGTTATTGGCGCATGCGGAGCCTGACGCGATACAGCAACCGGAATCGCTAACGGCCTGAGGGTAGGTTCCAGAGCACGCCACAGGGCAGCCGGCTAGCTGTGTTCCGCAGGAATAGTTGGTGTTTAGGATGCTTTGGGTGCCCGTAGGGAGGCTCACCGTGACTATCTCATTAGGGAAGTTCCCACTCGTGATTGTGCAGCAGTTGGGGCACGTGCCATCCTCGGTATAAAACGTCTCGCATTGATGCGCTAATTGCGCTTCCGGTCCCTTGCCTCCGAAGGAGAGTAGGACGAGAACGCCAACAAACATAGCGAGTCTGAGTATGCTGACGAGTGCCTTTTTCATGGTGCTTCCTTCTCTTTCCCACTGTACGCAGGGGCAATGCTATTCGCCGCGATGCCGCCCAGGCTCGGTTTGTTGAGTTGGCGGTGGCCAGTCTTGAGAGGGATCGCCCGGAAAATATCTATTTCTGTCCATATTCTTAAATTGGCCAGGGTGGTTTGGATCAGGAGTGCCGAAACCATTCAAGTCAGTCCAGCGCGTTCCATCCACGAAGTAGAACTGAAGTCGTTGGATCGCGAGCCTTGTGACCTGTGAGAATGGTATTTTGGCTTCAACTCGGGACTGAATTGCATCTACGAAATCAGCGACGTGAACAACAAGCGTTTGCCCCGGCGTATGCAATAGGGCCTGCTTACTAGGCTCCGATGGGAGTTTCTGACCTCGGCTTGTGTAAGAGTCTATGTCGGGCCGCTGGCCAAGCGTTATGGTGTAGGTGGTCACCGGTTGTGAGGGGCTACCGTCGCCGGTGTCGGGAAACCAGAGTTGGATCTCGGCACGAACGATTACCTTATCGGTCCGGTTCTTGAGGGTAATGGACATATTTTTCAGCCAGTTTTCGTCTGCTTGAAATGGCGTGCCGGGTTGAACTTCCCTCGCACCCGTGCTCACTCCAGGCTGAATCTGCTGATCTCCTACGGTCACCTTGGTTATGGTCACTGGATCCACACGGTATTGCGCGTCGATGTACACCATTTTGGTTCCCAGAGATGTTCCGCGGTTAGCTGCGGCGATGGGTGCAATGTGCCAACCAAAGACTGCTGACAAGACAAGTAAACAGGCCAACACCACAAGCGGGGCGGAGACCATGCGCTCCTTTAAGTGTTTTTGCAGGTGCATCATTTGGCTCTCCTAAAGTCGTGCGCGAATCGTGCTACGGGGTTGTGTGATCTGGGCTGATTCCGGCGATCTTCCTCTCCATGGCGCTCAGGACCTCATTTTCCTGGTCTGGCTGGAGTTTGCCCACCCATACGTCGGTCACAACACCAGCCTCATTAACGAGTAGCAGCGTTGGAGTTGCCCTTACGCCCAAGCTATTCAGGGGGACCTGCCTCACCTCGTCAACATGCACGCTCTCCCCAGCAAGATATTTCTTGCCTTCGGATACTGACTGGGGCAGCGCCGCCACCGTTTTCACATCCTTCTCCTCTCCCAGCCTTCGGAAGAAGGGCGCGCTTTCGGTGCAGAAGTGGCATGTAGTTGAGATTGCCAGAACGAGTGTGCGGTGATTTTTAGCCCAATCCACGCCAAGTAAGTGAGCGTCCATCGTCTTACCTTTGACTACCTCCGGCGCGGAGGCGACTGGCGCGCTCCGCACTATTGGAGAGGGCAGGAGATATACCTTAACCAACACCACTGAAAGTAAAGCCGCCGCAATTATGGTGGCCGCATTGGCGGTAGTCTCAATTTTTCCAGCTAGGCTCATACTGTGGACCTCCTGAGGATGTGAATTGTTGCAGAGCCTTCCGAGGGAACTGCAGCCCGTGTACTCGTCTTTGGACTCCATGTCAATAGCTACAGATAAGAAAGAATCAAGGTCTTACGTAAGCCAGATCGTACTGGAGTCGTCCAGAGCCGCAGCGTTGGCAAGCGCACTAACCACCTGCCCCCTCTGTCTTCGTCAAACCCCAATCGGCCCGTCCGCAAAAAGGAGCACAAGCGATTTCATGGCCGCACCTCCTTTACATCCAAATGGCTGGTGAGCAGTTCAATCTGGCGCGTGTTTCGGCCTATTAAATAGCGCAGGGTACTTGCCTCTTGCGCTGCCCCTTGCTCGGGATTGCCTAATTTTTGTGAGTAGAGTACGCCTTGTGAAGTGTTAGTCATGTCCTGGATGGCGCTTGCGAGTTCAGCCCTATACGCTGACCTACCATCCCACGGGGCATTCTGTGCGTTTTGTACACTTTTCTGGAGGGCTTGAATCTCGTCCAGAAGCACTGCAGCTCGTTGACCTTCTGGCGTGTTTGCAAGTGCGTCGGTTACGAGGTCGTTGATCTTTTGCTTGGCCAAGGCTTGTCCTTTTCTGGAAGCCAGGATTCGTTGGTAGGCCGCATGGTTTTCAACGTCGGCGGCGTCATCGGCATAGATAACTACATCGACCGTGGCCTCAATTCGGCCCTCGTCTCGTGGCGGCACGTCAAAATCGTATCGACCACCCGGAAGAATCCCTTCTATTTTCTCTGCATTTCGCAGCCAATCGAAGGTCAATCCGTTTGCGGTGGCAATCGTGCCGTCTGGCATTGGAATCCGCATGGTCAAATTGAGGGCGACGATCTCCTTTTGGGAAATGTTGACGATATGCAGAATGGTGGCTTTCTTGACCGGATCATAATCGGTGCTGGCCACCGTAGCTCCCATCGTCCGGGAATTCGGGGAAGCCAATGCCCCGAGGGGTGCAGATCGCGCAAGGTGGGCCGAAAACAAGAGAGCAAACGCCAAGAAGAGTTGTTTCATAGATTCTTCCTCTCGTGGATTTGGGCCGATTACTTTGCTGGCACTACACGCCCGTTTCGAATAAATTTCAATACCCTTTTTTAAAAGTAACAACTGTTTACTCCCTTGCGATTGAACTGAATTGTTCACGGTTATAGCGTCGGCCGACCGGGACAGACGGGACGTTTCCTGATGCCGCTCAGCTCACACCATTCGAACGCACCCAGTACTAATACCATTTTTTGTCCAACCAGTTACTTCTCGATACTATTTTATTTTCTTAAACTTTCTCTGTGACTCACGAGCGCTTTGGAGATCCGACGATGGATGTCCACCCTGGGCCTGTCGAAGGGTTCTCCTCTCTTTCCCGCCCTCTTCTCACCCCACCACAGAGTTTTGTTTTCATTCAGTTGCACACTCTTTCATTTTCTGGATCACAGCTATCCCGCGTCCTTCCCGCAGTTTGCGCACTCTTCCGCAAAAAACCGGGGGTACACCCCTCCATGGTCAAGCCAGGTAGCGCCGGCATCCTGCCGGCCCGAACAGCAAACGGAATGCTTGCCGGCAGGATGCCGGCGCTACCCGCGCACGGAGCGGGATGGGCAAGCCCATCCCCTACAAAGACTGCGAACCACCGGCCACGATTCTCGTCTTCGCTGGCCGCTGCTCACCGGCCACTGGCCACTTCTACTATCTCCTTTATTTCCCCTGCATACGGACACCGGCCTTGTAAGTCTCTTGTTTCCCCTACTTACGCCAAAACAGGGGGGTGTACCCCCACGCGAAAATGTCGGCGCGCCGACATTTTTGATTTTTCCCCTTATATTTTGCACTTTTCTTGCTCTGAGCGCGGGGCAAAGGGTAGCTCGCCACGTGCCCGCCTCAGGCGGCGGCCGCTACAAAACCGAAGAAGGCGGCCTAAAGCCGCCCCTACAAAGAAAGCGGGGCACGGATCACGGTCACGGGGCTCGCGTTACTCTTTACCGGCCACGGGACACCGGTCACGCATCAATCTTCACCGGCTTGCCCTGAGCTTAGCCGAAGGGTCGCTGGCCACTGGGCACTGAACGGTGTAGAGTCGGGCCGCGAAACGAGGTCAAAACTGTGAACAAGAATCTGGCGAAGGCGGCGGCGGTTGGGGCGCTGGGCGGTTTTCTCTTCGGATTTGATACGGCGGTCATTTCGGGGACCACGCAGGCGCTGACGGGCGTTTACCATCTTTCGCCGGAGCAGCTTGGCCTGACGGTTTCGATGGCGCTGATCGGAACGGTGATCGGCGCGATTACGGCCGGCATCCCC
>Ga0210386_10001823_pt1 | contig 18632 bp, 18 predicted proteins | sample IncBWH32OmetaG_FD_160091 | JGI IMG/M metagenome (GOLD analysis project Ga0210386, IMG submission 160091) | Forest soil microbial communities from Barre Woods Harvard Forest LTER site, Petersham, Massachusetts, United States - Inc-BW-H-32-O ... | reverse complement strand
GGTCTCCAAGCTCGCTCTCGACATGCCGACAGACATAGGCGGCAGTATGGAGAGTGGTTTCGCGAGCATTCTGAGCGATCCCTTTGGCGCGATTGCTCATGGCTTTGGCTCGCTACTCCCGGACAAACAGGCCTCGGCTACTACACCAGTCACAGCTTCTTCGGCCGACCCATTCAATATTGGCCTGACTGCCTTCCCCGACAATCAAATCCCGGTAAACGGTGAAGCATACTGGAGCGCTCACAATTGTGGCGACACCAGTAGTAGCGGACCGATTGCCCAGTGGCAGCAAGCCGCCGCTAACGACCCGACTGACCCCAACACTGGTATGCCTGTCCACACCACAGTAGAACCCTGCCTACTCATTGAAGACTCTGTCGGCGACGCTGGCGGCCTTTTCGACACCAGTCTCCTCAGCTCCGATGACCTCGCCGACCTCAATGGCAGTAGCTCTGGCAGCGGAAGCAATACTCCCACTCCCACCACCACGACCCTCAATGTCCAAGCCGCCCAGCAGGCCGCGCAAGAAGCCAATACAGGGAATGTTAAAGTTGGTTTTGCACTCTATGACTCAACCGGAAATCAGCTTGGTAAATATAATGAAACCTCTCAAAATTATGGTGCGTCCATCACAAAATCGATGTTATTAGTTGCCTATTTAAAACAGGTCGGTTCCGGCAGCATAAGTTCAGAAGCAAAAAGTGAGCTGACTAATATGATCGAGAACTCTGATAACGCTTCGGCGGATTGGGTGTATGCCCACCTCAACAATGGTAGTTCTGACGTGAAGGCGGTTGCCTCGGCAGCCGGTATGTCCGGTTTCCATTTTGACACCAGCGATCCGGTATATGTTCTGGGCCAATCGCAAATTACTGCCGACGACTTCGCAAAATTCTTCTCAAAGATTGATACTTATATGCCATCGTCACAGAAAGACTTTGGGATGAATTTGCTGGCTAGTCTGTCCTCAGCCGATCAAAACGGACTCTTACAGGCCGGCCTGCCCGGAATAGTGTATTCCAAAGAGGGGTGGAAGCCCGAAAGCTCGGGCTTGGGGGCGCCGTATGTCGTCAACCAGGCCGCACAATTTGCCAGTGGCGGCACTACTTATGGAGTTGCCGTAACAGTTGGGGGCACCTCTGATCAATCTTCAGGCGAAGCTATAGTCAAAAATGTTGTTTCGGCCCTAATAGGACCGGGAGGACAGTAGCAATGCGCCTTTCATCCGCCAAATTTGCATACAAAAATATTCTTCTTTTGTTGGTAGTATTCGTTTGTGCTCTTTCTTACGGCCAGCCGCTGGCATTTGCTGACACATGTCAGTCGTCATCATCGAGCCCACCTTCATTGATTGGTAGCTCTCCCACGACTACTGATACCTGCTTGTCTCAATCTGAACTGCAAGCCCTTACCGAATACCCCAACTGGGTCGGTACCGGTACCTGTTCTAGTGACAGCTCTGCTACAACCAGTGGACCTACAGGCAGTGGATCTACGAACAGTGGATCAGGCACATTTACTATCGATCAGGTAAAAACCTTCTTGAGCGAAGCGGATAATTCTACGTGGAATATATCCAACAGTACAGTTGAGCAGTGGTTTCTTAAAACCAATTCTCCAGTCATAGCAAAATACGGACTCAACTCGAGTAATATCGGCCAAATCACGTCCGCCGTCCAGGCAGCTAACATTTCGCCGGTATTCTTTTATTTGGACACGGTCAATGAAGGTGGGGGCGCCGGTGGTTTTATCAACCACTATGGCAGCGATACTTCAGGGGGTGGTCCAGGAAATGCCACGCGGGACGCTCAGTATATTGCTTCCGAATCCAAAACAACACAAGACGGGCCTGCTGTTGGCGGCGGTGAACCGGGTGATATGCCTACAGCCGAAGCGCAAAGTATATTAGCGTCTCTGCCAACGGGTAGTATCGGCGTGTATTATATACAAGCCACCTCAGCGGTAACGGCAGAATTAGAGGAACTCAGCGGCAAAACTGGAGACTGGGACGGTAACATCACCAACTACGGTCACCCAGTATCAGATATGATGCAGAACATTCAGCAAATGGGCGGCGACCCACTGCAAGGTGGTTCAACCGTATCATCGTCCGATTGCTCGGGAAGCGTTGCGGGTCAAGGAATAGCAAAAGCTGTTAGCTGGGCTGTGATGATCGCAAATAATAATGGCTACGGGTACGATCAGGCGACACGAACATCTGGGTGGGCGAAGTGGCAGTCGGATCCAAGCTGCACTCATGCATGCGGCAGTTTCGATTGTTCGTCGTTTGTTGCTGCTGCCTTAACTGAGGCCGGATACTTTCAGACGAATCCGGAATTTGCCACACCTACCGAGGGGGCTGCGCTTACAGGCGTAGGCTTTAAAGATATTACATCATCTGTGAATCTAACAACAGGAGCGGGTATGGAGTCAGGTGATATACTTGTCAACACCGCAGACCACACAGCAATTTACATTGGTAATAATCAAATGGTTGCTGCGCGCATCAACGAACTTGGTACCGTGGACGGCGGACAGGTTGGCGACCAAACTGGTCAAGAAATTGAGACTGAAGCATATTCTAACTATCCATGGACAAATGTCTATCGGGCAACAAACTAGGAAGGAGACGTAATGCCTTGGGACCCAGATTTACCAAACAATAATCAAATATTCAACAATCCATATACGCCTGGAGGGTATGAAAAAGTAACGCTAAGAAAAACGCTATTACTAGTGGTCGGCGTATTGTTTGCTATTACTATACTCATATTCATGATCCATGTATCAACACCAGAGAGCCAGCAAAGCAAGTACACGAAAAGTGCCACGACTGCTGCGAGAAAGCAAACCCCCGATGCCAAAGTTACAAATGTAAAAGTCGCAGGAGGCTTCGCAATAGCGACCGTTAGCGATCCATCCGCCAACAGCCAGGCATATGCTGGCAATGAAACCGTATTTAAGGTCAATAAGGACGGGTCGATGGTGCAACTAGCAAACGGTAGCTCTTTTGGTCCGCTTGATCTCCTGGGATTGGGCATGCCGTTAGCAACCCAGGCCAAGCTTACCGGGACTGACACGCTGCAAGTCGAGCAAAACCTTGCAACTCAGTGCGGTTACAGCAGTGGTGAAATTGGTTTTAGTGGTTTTAGTGGTTCATTCAGCCCTGGCCAGTGGCAAATTGACGCGCTTACGCTCGATAGCTTAATGCAAAAGTTATCAAGTGCAATTAATACTCAGAATAACAAGGCATTGGCTGGCAAAACAGTAATCTGTGTCAATGCCACTCAAAAAAATAGTAACTTTACGACTGATAAAACAACCTACATCAGTACCTTCACTTTGCACGTACAGTTTATTACCATTGACGGAACGCTTACTATGCATACCATTACGTTCACCAACGGTTCTCCTCGTTACCGTACTTACACTCTTGATGGACAAAATATATAACAAATTGGAGCTGCCTAAACACTCGGCTCGCAGATAACGATTCGTGATTGCAATAATTTGTGCTTTTGCTGTGAAGTGGTCGACCACGGCGCCGGCAAAGATAATAATGGGTATTTATATCCCCGAGACGACACGCTGGTATTCGATTCAGGAGCTATAAATGCCAGTGCGGGCGATTAGCTCAGCGGAATGACATTGCAGCGTTCGGCGAAGTGCTTGAGGACGATGTCGGCGTCGGTGGTGGTGATGAAGGTTTGGTAGGCAGCAAGGTAGTCGGTTAGGGCGTGGCGGCGCTTGCCATCGAGTTCGGAGAAAACGTCGTCGAGTAAGAGTAGGGGAGTTGTTTCGCGGGCAGCTTCAATGATTTGGAGCTCGCAGATTTTGAGCGCCAGAATAGCGGTTCGGGCTTCGCCGCGGGAGGCGGTTTCTGGTGCGGGCCGTTTATCGAACAGCACTACTAGGTCTTCGCGGTGTGGGCCGGTACTTGTAAAACCACGCAAGGTATCAAGCGCCAAGCTAGAGTCCAGCTTGTTCAGGAAATTACTTTCATAAGCTTCGGCTGGCCAGCGACCGTCGTAAGTCAAGCCAACCTTAGTCTTGGCGTGTGATAGAGCTTGGTACAAAGTCCCGATTTGGTCATCTAGCTGGCTAGCTAGCTGGCTACGGGCCCGCACTATCTGACCGGCCAACTGACTGAGACGTACATTCCAAGGAAATATCTTAGTCTGTACGTCCTGTCCGGGCTGTTTAAGCAAGGCGTTGCGTTGGGCGAGCGCTCGCCGGTATTGCCGGCGTAGGGTGCCGTAGCCAGCCGTAGTTTGCTCCAGGAGGTCATCAAGGTAGTCCCGGCGCCGCTCCGGCCCGCCCGATAGCAGCTGTAGGTGGTTCGGCTCAAACAACACGGCTGGGATAGTATGGGCGAGCGTCAGGCGCTTATAGGTTTTGCCGCTCAGTTCATATGTCTTGTCTGGAGTCGGTTCAGTTGTTAGCTTCAGGGTTCGCTGGCTGCCATCCGCCAAGTGTCCGTCCAAGCGGCCCCATGGTTTGTCAAACTGCACCAGCTCGGCGTCTTTAGCCCGGTATGAACTGCCGCGACACAAAACCAGCACCGCCTCCAGTAAATTGGTCTTGCCGCTAGCGTTCGGTCCAACCACTAGATTCACGCCCGGACTGAACTCGAACGAATCATCTGAATATGACCTGAAGTTCTGTAGTCTTAAATCAGTAATCATTTGAGATTCTCTCCAGTATGCTCAGCTGTGTCGAACGTCATAAAGTCTAAAGCTTTTTTATGAAACCTGATAATAGCTGCGAGGTGCGGGTAGCGAGTTGTATAAGTTCGTTTTGTCGACTCGGCAACAAATAACCAATGTCAGGCGCAACAATAAGCATTGATCGCACTTCACCACACGACCCCTTGGCTATATATAAGAATTGTCTTAGCTCTTTGTCACTGTTCCGCTCAAAGCCCTCAGCAATATTATTCATAACTGATACAGCCGCGCGCTGGATTTGATCTTTGAAGCCGTAATCTGTGCAGGTTTTAAAGTATCGATAAACCAGAATTGTCAGCTCTTTCGATTGTTGCCAAGCAAAAACATCTTCAAATCGATGCATCTTCATAGTCACATTGTAGCGGCTTTAGGCCTTCAGCCTTAGACTTTTAGCCCAAAGTTAAGTCTGTTTTAACTTTTGAGGGGCATTATAACGTGTTGGTAGTCTGGGGCGGCCGGGTCATGCAGCAGCGTTGGTTCGAGCTTACCATTGAAGCCGAAGACCACTTCATCACCAGTAAGAGCGTTGAGGGCATCGAGCAGATAGCGGGCGTTGAGGGTAATACTGCCGCTGCCGGTAACCTTCGCGTCAGCGGTAGCAGTGTTTTCGCCGAGCTGCGAAGCCACGGAACGGATGCTCAGCTTACCAGACTTTTCGTCGGCTTCGAGGGTAATACTGCCGGCGCTCTCACGGGCGAAAAGACTGGAAACTTTGGCTATGTTTATGAGGTCAGCACGCTTGAGCTTGGATTCGGTAGTGAATTTCTCAGGGATAAGTTTGCGGTAATCGGGGTACTTACCTTCAACGAGTCGGGTTACTAGCTCTACGTCAGCTACCTGAAACAAGACCTGCTGGTCGTCATGAGTTATCTGTATTTTTTCGTCGGCGTCGCCAAGAACACGCAACAGATCTTGCATGGCCGAGGCGGGAATCAGCAACTGCACATCCTGTTTGTTAGCGCCGAGCTGTTTCTCGGCCAAGCGGTAACTATCGGTGGCGGCCATGTATAGTTTGCCGCCTAGCGTTTGTAAGAGCACGCCAGTTAGTACTGGCCGGGTTTCATCGCTCGAAGCAGCGAACACCACCTGTTGCAAACCCCGTTTGAATAGAGCACCGTCTAAGGCCCAGCTATTACCGCCTGATATGGCTGGCATAACCGGGAAGTCATCTGCCACAATACCGTTAACCACGGATTGGTACTGGTTGGTGGTGACATGTAGTTTCGTCTCTTGGAGGTCAAGTTCAATCACGCCCTCAGGTAAACTACTGACGAAGTCCTGCATTAAGCGGGCCGGAACAGTAATCGATCCTTCTTCGCTCACCTTAGCGCCGATGTAGTGGGTGATGGCGATGTCGAGGTTGGTTGCCGATAAACTCAGTCGGTTGTTGCTGGTCTTGATGAGTACATTAGCTAGGATTGGTAGGGTGCCGCGGCTGTTGGCAACGCGGGCTACCGAGTTTAGGGCTCGGTTCAGGTTTTCTTGGGTAACTTGTAGTTTCATACGACCTCCTAATAACTATAATGTAATATATTAATCTTGTAGTTATTGTTATAGGCCCTGTGTATAGCGGGTATAACCTGCTCAATAACACCTACAAAACAGACTTTTTGGCCGTGGAAAACGGCGTGCACAAACCAAGCTAAAGACGTGCACAAACTAACTGTTTTACCCACCGCCCATTCGGCCAAACCAAGTGCCGTGCACAAACCAATGCTCTGCGCACATATTTCCCACAAGTTACCCACAAACTGTACACGCCTACCAAAACCTAAAACCCAAACTCGCGCCACCGTCATTCCGAGCAACGCCGAGGAATCCCATAAGCCTGTAATAGGAGTAATGGAATCTCTCGGCTGCGCTCGAGACGACAATAAAGATAGCATTGTATCTCGACTAGGATTCTTAAGCATAGAGTTGCTCCCGGATGTCAGCAATAGCCATTCGCAGTGTGCCGTCGAGCTGGGCTTCTCGCTCGATCTTGTCAACGGAGTGAATAGCCGTCGTGTGATCCTTACGCCCTAATTCACGGGCAATCTTAGGGAAGCTCAGATGGAGTTCGGTGCGCAGAATGTACATGGCCACTTGGCGCGGCACAACGATGTCCTTGTCGCGTTTCGGCCCCAAGATGTCGTCGAGTGGTATCTGGAAATGGCGGGCTGTGCGTTCAATAATCTGTTTAGAGCTCAGGTGCTTAGGGCGCTTATTGTCGCTGAGCAGACTGGCTGCCACTACTAAGGTTGGCTCTAAGCCGCGCATTTCACAGAAGGCCAGTAACTGGTTAAGGGCTCCCTCTAACTCGCGAATATTAGTCTGGATATTGGTCGCCAAGTATTCGACGACGTCCTGCTCGAGTACGACATTGTGGCTCTGAGCTTTTGTCTGGACGATGGCACAGCGGGTTTCCAGGTCGGGGATCTGCATGTCAATGCTCATACCGCCGGTGAAGCGTGATTGTAGGCGGGCCTCCAGCGTCGGGATGTCCTTGGGCGGCTTGTCGGCGCTAATAATAATCTGTTTATTGGCCTGGTGCAGGGCATTAAAGGTGTGGAAGAACTCCTCTTGCACCTTCTCTTTGCCGGCGATGAATTGGACGTCGTCGACGATCAAAACGTCAGCCGTACGATAATAACCGGTGAAGTCAGCCGTCTTACGGAAACGCAGCGCATCAACGAACTCCTGGACGAACTGTTCAGTTGAAATGTACAGAACCTTAGCACCTGGCTGGCGGGCCGCCAAAATGTTGCCGACGGCTTGGATGAGATGCGTTTTGCCAATGCCGACCCCGCCGTAGAGGAATAGGGGGTTGTACTTGGTGCCGGGTTGCTGGGTGATAGCTTGGCAGGCAGCGAAGGCCAGCTCGTTGCTGGCACCAACAATAAAGTTCTCAAATGTATAACGCTCGTTTAAGCCTTGGCGGTAGGAATGGGCTAGGCTGTTGCCGGATTTCGGATTTCGGTACGTGTCGGCGGTTGGCCGACCGCTCGACGAGGCCGAAGACGCTTCTGGGGCTACGGTGTCTTCGGTTGGACGTTGTTGGGTGGTTGTCGGTGCGATTTTATAGCGTATGTTGACGTCGGTAATACCGTTTTTGCGCAGCATATCAGTGATCAGGTTGCCGTATTTACGCTCCAGCTGTTGCTTGATAAAGATATTGGGGACGCCAACGACAACTTCTTCGCCAGACTGTTTCAACAGGCAGGTATTCTTAAACCAGGTGACAAAGTTGCCCCGCGAAACAGAGAGTTCTATTTCTCCCAAGACTGCCTGCCACAGGCTATTCTGTTGCATCACCGTTCCCATACGTACAACCTAATATACTCGACTATCAGTCAGTTTTCCACACGCCAGTGCCGCTAAATCTGATTACGGTAGCTAAAATCCGGCAACCGGGGTAGGTTTATACACAGGCGTAGGCTGTATCTGGAAAACTGTGGACAATAGTTTGTATACAGTGGAAAAGCCAAGAAAATTGGCGGGTAAGTATTGTCAAAACCACACGGTCTACGGGCGACAAACCGGCGGTTTTGCAATGATGCCCAAGCTCGCAGCACTCTTTACAAACAGAGCCGAAACAGATATAGTCATCTGGATAGCAAACTACTTAGACCAGAAGGAACTACCGTATGCCAAAACGGACACATCAACCCAAGAAACGCTCGCGTGCCCGAGAACACGGTTTCATGAAGCGTATGGCTAACAAAGCTGGCCGCAACGTCCTCAAACGCCGCCGGATCAAAGGCCGCGCTAAACTCTCAGCCTAGACCCCAACACTAGTTCTTTAAGCACCGCACCCTAATAGCATGATAGGTAAATCGCATCGTTTCCACGGCTATAACAGCCTGCGCCCGGTTTACCGGCAAGGCCAAACTGTTCGTGGTCCCATGCTGAGTCTCAAGTTTGCCCCGCGTGATCCACGGCGGCCGTACCGGGTTGCTGTGGTAGTTAGCCGTAAGGTTCATAAATCAGCCGTAGTACGTAACCGTGTCCGCCGCCGAATATATGAAATCGTCCGCCGTGGTGATGCGGCCGTAAGGCCTGGAACTGACCTGGTGTTTACTGTCTTCAGCGACCAACTTGCCGAACTTGACGCCGCGCATCTCCAAAAAACTGTCGAACAACTGTTAGGCAAAGCCTCCGGCAAGCAATAAGTAGATAGTACACTGGTCACGGATATGGCGCTCCACTAGCATGTCCATCCCTGTTTCCTGTATAGTGTTACCCGAAGAGAAATTAAGCGGGAAGTAGCCTCACCTATGTTCACCACACTTATTGTCCAGCCAATATTTAACCTGTTAGTTCTGGTTTACGCTTTGTTGCCGGGCCATAACTTCGGCCTGAGCCTGATTATTTTCACAATCATCGTCCGTTTGCTGCTCTGGCCACTGGTCAAAAAGCAGCTGCACCAGGCTAGGGCCATGCGTAAACTGCAACCGGAAATCAAGCGCGTCAAAGCCGCCGCCAAGGGTAATCGCCAGAAAGAGTCGCAGCTACTCATGGAGCTCTACAAGGAACGCGATATCAACCCCTTCAGCACGTTTCCGATTCTGATTGTCCAGCTGATCGTGCTGATTGGCCTCTACAGCGGCCTACGACGGGTGATCGCTAATCCGCATAACCTGGTCACCTTTGCCTACCCCAGCTTGCAGCATTTGAGCTGGATGCAGGTGCTGGCCCACAACATTCATCGCTTTGACAACACGCTGTTTGGTGTGGTGAACCTCAGTCGGGCCGCTCTGAACCACGGTGGCGGTGTGTACTGGCCTGCCTTGCTGATAGTGTTTGGTAGCGCCGTAGCCCAGTTTTTCCAGAGCAAGCAGCTGCTGCCAACTGGCAAAGACCAGCGTGGTCTGCGAGCTATTCTTAAAGATGCCGGTGCGGGTAAACAAGCTGACCAGTCCGAAGTAAACGCTGCTGTCGGGAGCAGCACCCGTTTCCTATTGCCGGTTATGATCTTCTTGTTTACCATCAGCATTGCCTCTGCGCTCAGTTTGTACTGGCTAACCGGCGGCGTCGTAGCCTACATCCAGCAAGCACTCGTACTCCGCAAGGACGAGACCGAAATGGAAGCCATCGCCGACAGCAAACCAACCAAAGACATCTCTGCTATCCCCGAAGCCGAAATAGCCACTGCGCCAACCAAAAAAAATTCTTCCAAGTCTAAGAAGTCAGCCAAAAAGCGGAAGAAACGGTCATGAACGGCTCAATGGAAGACGCCATCCAGTACGCCAAGAAATATCTTGAAGACTTGCTGTCGTTCTTCGGCCTCAATACCGACGTCCACGCCACCAGTGACGACGAAGTCATCCAGCTCAACGTACCGAGCACACATCTGAACGGTTTCCTTATTGGGCAACGTGGCGAAAACATGCGCTCTCTACAGTATTTGACCAGCACAGCGCTCAAGAACAATGATTATGAGCATAACCGGGTTAACGTTGACATTGCTGACTACAAGAAACAGCGCGCTGATCGCTTGCGAGAACGGGCCGAAGAGTGGATGAAGCAAGTTCGCGACTCTGGCGAGCCAATGGACCTAGGACCAATGAATGCCGCCGACCGCCGCGTAGTACATCAACTGGCCGCCGACTATGGCTTGATTAGCGAGTCGGTCGGCGACGGTCGCGACCGCCACATCGTACTTAAGCCAGGTACTGCTGACGATTAGCCCGCAGTCCCCTAGATAGACTGAAGGACCTTATCAACCACCTAGTGTCTTGTTATAAATCTCTAAGGTTTGTTTTGCTGTAAGCTGCCAAGAGTACTTCGCGGCTTGTTGCTTGCCCGTAGCTACTAGTTTTTGCCGCAGAGCTTTATCGGTTAAAACTTCGTTTAGCGCGTCGGCCATAGCTTGCCGGTCAAGCGGGTCAAAGTAGTGTGCCGCCTCACCGTAGACTTCTGGCAAACAAGTAGCGTTACTGCTGACTACCGGAGCGCCGTGCAGCATAGCCTCCAACCCCGGTAAACCAAAGCCTTCACTGAGCGAAGGAAAGGCATACGCCGCGCAGTGTTCGTACAGCCAGCGTAGCTGTCCTTCGCCCACAAAGTCGGTGAAGACTATATTCGTAAAGCCGTGTTTCTGAAAATGGCGCTCCAAGCGCTGATAATTGGCGTCTTTCTTGCCAGCTAGCGCCAGTATCAAATCCGGGTGCTGACTCCTAAGCAGCTGAAAGGCTTCGCCCAACCGTTCCAGATTTTTGTGGGGCATCGGACGTCCCACGTACAACACGAACTGCTTGCCTACTAGACGCTGAATAGGCTCTGCGGCTGCCGTAATAGGCTCTGCGGCCAAGGGTATGACTGTTATTTTGGCTGGGCTAACCTCAGTAAAGCGCACGACATCGTCTTTGACGAACTGCGAGTAGGTAATAATGGCATTTGTCTTTCTTGCCACCCGGTGGTTAACCCAGCGGTACGCCACTTGCTTGCAGGCGAAGACCAAACGGTTCTTGGCCGGATTGCGGAAACGGGTTGTGGTCAGGTCGTTCATGGTGGTCACCGTTTTGCCGCGGTAACGCACCGGTTGCTGTACCATGCCGAAATGTACGAGATCTGGCCTAAGCCCGTCAAGCTGGCGCTTGAAGCCGAGCTGTTCACCGAAACTGAACTCTTTGTACGGGCAAGCTACCTTCCGAAACCGCGGATTGTTGGGTTCCCAGGCGTTCATGTCGCCGGGCTTCAACAGCACGCAATAATCATGCTGCTGTTGGTCAATTTGTTCCAAGTACCGCACCAGACTACTAATATAGCGGCCCGTACTGGTACTCCACTCCCGCGCGTCAATAACGATTTTACTCATGCTATACCCTATAGTAGCGTCTGTTGTAGAATAACGCCACAGAGCCGTCACTTTGCGTATACTTAATGGTACAATTGTTCAAAACACGGAGGTCATGCATGGCGAAAACAGCTTTGATTACCGGCATTACCGGACAAGACGGCTATCATCTGGCGGAGTTGCTGCACAGCAAGGGCTACCGAGTATATGGTCTTATCCGCGGCCAGCAAAATCCCAAGCGCTTGCGTATTGAACGTGAGCAGCCGTACATCAAATTAATCGAAGCTGATCTCCTCGACACCTCTTCTTTGGTTCGAGCGATCAAAGCGTCCAAGCCAGACGAACTCTATAACCTAGCAGCTATTAGCCATGTCGGCTATTCTTTCAAAAATCCTCAGCTGGTGGCCGACGTCACCGGCAAGGGCGTCCTCAACGTACTAGAAGCCCTCCGCCTGAGCGGCGTCGAAAAGACGGTTCGGTTCTACCAGGCGTCCACCTCGGAAATGTTTGGTGGCCTGAACTATAACCGGCCAGGCAAGGGCTATGACGAAGAGTCATTATTTCATCCCCGCAGCCCATATGGTGCCGCTAAACTGTATGCCCACTGGATTACGAAAAACTATCGCGAAAGCTACGGCATACACGCCAGCTGCGGTATCTTGTTCAATCATGAAGGTGAACGCCGCGGTTTGGAATTCGTAACACGTAAGATTACAAACGCCGTAGCCCGCATACACTTGGGCAAGCAGAAGTACATTGAACTGGGCAACCTAGAACCGAAACGTGACTGGGGTTATGCTGGGGACTATGTTGAAGGTATGTGGCGTATGTTGCAGCAGGACAAACCGGGCGATTACGTATTGGCTACCGGCGAAACGCATACTATCGGCGACTTTCTCAACCTAGCTTTTCAAGAAGTCGGAATCGATGACTGGAAGCCGTATGTCAAACAAAACCCAGCCTTCATACGGCCCGCCGAAGTCGATATCTTACTTGGCAACCCCACTAAAGCCGAAACCAAGCTGGGCTGGAAACGTGCCGTTGACTTCCCGGGCTTAGTAAAGCTCATGGTCCAGAATGATATTGGCCTGGAATCAGCCACGGTTATAGAGTAGAGCCTAAAGGCGGCTACGCCAGTCGGCCACTACGTCTACTAGCGTGGTCTCAATAGCAATTTCTGGCTGCCAACCAGTAGCCTGGCTTAGTTTTCGATGATTGCCATAAATAACTAGACTGTCTGAAGGTCTCATTCTGGCGGAGTCTTGTTTGGTTCGCGCTTTAAAGCCAGCAGCCTTAGTAATGCCAGCTAGAATTTCTTTGCCGCTGAGCGCCTTGCCCGAGCAGATGTTATAGACTTCGCCTGATGCCCCTTTTCCCAGTAATAATCGGTATGCCCTAACAATATCTCGAACGTCAGTATAATCGCGCTGGGCCTCAAGATTGCCAACCGATATTTCATGACGCTTGCCTTGCTGGCATTCGATAAGCTGTCGCGTTAAGTCTGGCACAATAAAGCCGGCTTCCTGGCCAGGCCCGAAGTGATTGAATGGCCGGGCGATAATGCATTCCAGACCACGTTGGGTATAGTATTGAGCCATTTGCTCCTGCCCCAGCTTGCTAACGGCGTATGGCGAGCTGGGTAGGACCTGTGACTGTTCGTCCAGCGGTAGACCAGCAGCTGGATTATACAAAGCACCACTACTAATAATTAGAAAGCGCGGCCGGGCTTTTTGGGCAAGTGCCGCCTCAAACAAATTAACTTCGATACCGATATTGGTGTCAATATAGCGCATTGGATTGTCAAAAGAAGGCCCCACAGCCGCTAAGCCAGCTAAATGTATTACGCCTGTCACACCGCCGAAATCAATCTTTTGAGCTTCGGCAGGCTTGGTTAAGTCGAGCGCCAGGGATTTTTGTCCGCCGCCGCCCCGCTTGGCGGTCGATAGTGGACCGCCAACAGCCAGAACTTCAATAGCATGAGCTAACAGTTCATCAAGCAAATGTTTGCCCACGAAGCCATTAGCACCAGTAACTAGAACCTTACTCATGAACGGCCTTTCTTAAGAATTTCCACCAAATAGTCCGGAGTTTCCGCAGCGCGCGTGCATTGGGCGGCAAGTCATGTACCAGGATGCTCCAAATGTATTCGTCTGTGACCTTGCGTGTTCTTTGGATTTGCTTACGCTCACTGTACTTCTTGAGGATAAGCCCGCTACCCTTAATATCACCCCTAAGGGCTGCCCAAGCCTGGCGACGACTGAGGGCTCGAGCTAGAAATAAGCATTGCGTTATAAAAAAGCGCCAACCGATACTATACATAAAATGTCTTGGCACGTTTTTGTAGTACAACAACTGCAGGTTCTTCATAGTTTGATAGGTTGTAAAGCCTTTGATTTGGCTACTAGTAGCGCCAATTTGATGATAGGCAAAAGAGGAAGGTACGTAAGCAATCTTCCAGCCAGCTAACTGCGCCCGAAAACTCAGGTCAACATCCTCGTAGTAGGCAAAGAAATCCTCGTCAAATAAGCCAATCTCCTCCAAAACTTGTACGCGGTACAAGCTTGCCCCGCCACTTGCCCCAAACACAGTAGTCTGGCTGTCATACTTATCAAGATCGGACTCACCACGACCGCGCGGGTAAGGCAGTCCCCAAACAGTGTAGTAGTCACCCGTGCTGTCAAGTTTTTTGCCGTCAGCATTAAGCAATTTGCAAGCAGCAATACCAATACTTTTGTTCTTTTCAAGCTGCTCCACAAGCTCTTTAAGCCAGTGCTTATCTGCTACCGCGTCGTTATTAAAGGCTGCGACGTAGTTAGCTCGGAGCTCTATTGCCCGGCGAAAACCCGCGTTGACTCCACCAGCAAAGCCCTTATTCTCGGTGTGTTTAATAATTTCAATAGCTGGGTATTTTTGGAGTATCTCAAGCGAGCTATCCTTTGAGCCATTGTCGACTACAATTATATGTGTTTTTTGTGATTGAACCAGTAGCGAGTCCAAGCATTCGGCAAGACTAGCAGCACCATTCCAATTGGGCACCACAACGACTGTCTTAAGTAAACCGGCTACCATATAAATTCCTGGCTTATGGAATGTCCTTTTTGCCCAAAACCGCCTAATTGCTTCGCACCATAACAAATGTTATGCCTTGTCACAGTTAGCCTGTTTTGAACAAAAATCACCATCCCCTAACCTCACGAATTTATATGGTAGCCGGTTTATCGACGAAACCATTCATTTCCTCTATAATACTCTAATCGATGAGGCAATTTCTCACAAAGCAAAACCGGGCACTGCTCAGCGAACTAGTTCGTACCGACTTTAAGCTGCGCTACCAAGGTTCAGTCCTTGGATATGCCTGGTCCTTGCTGCGCCCCTTGTTTATTTTTGCCATTTTATATGTTGTATTCATTAAATTTTTGCACGTTGATTATGGCGTGCCGCACAGTGCAGTCTACTTATTGTTGGGCATAGTTATCTGGAACTTTTTTAACGAGATGACCGTGTTGAGTCTTGGATCTATTGTTGGGCGGGCTGACCTAATACGCAAAATACGCATTCCTCGCTGGATCATTGTATTTAGCAGCAGCCTCTCGACGGTTATTAACTTATTGTTGAATTTGGTAGTCATTGGCGTATTCATGGCGATCAACAATGTAAGCCTCTCCAGCACGGCTCTTCTTCTACCGCTCATTCTTTTAGAAGTCTATATTCTAGGACTCGGACTTTCACTATTCCTATCAGCAGCCTTTGTAAAGTACCGCGACGTAAGTTACATCTGGGAGGTGGTCATGCAAGCTGGTTTCTACCTGACGCCCCTACTATATCCAATTTCGCGCCTTCCTAGCCTAACAGTTAAAAAACTTGTACTGCTTAATCCAATGGGGCAGGCAATTCAGGATGCTAGATATAGCCTAATAACCCATAAGACTTTAACATCTCACAGGATATTTAATGGTGGTTGGCACTCGCTTATTCCTTTCATGCTGGTCATTCTCATATTTGTAGGCGGGTTAGCCTACTTTAAGAGTCAAGCGAACAGTTTCGCGGAGAATCTATAACTATGCATAACGATGTAGTTATAGAAGTTGACCATGTCGGCAAGATCTTTAAATTGCCGCATGAGAAACACTCCTCAGTCAAAAGCCTTATTCTTAATTTCTACAAAAGGGATAAAAGTTATGAGGAGCAACGAGCCCTTAATGACGTTTCGTTTACGGTTAAAAAAGGTGAATTCTTTGGTATTGTCGGCCGCAACGGCAGCGGTAAAAGCACGCTGCTCAAATTGCTGGCCGGCATTTATACGCCGAGCCGTGGCGGCGTTACCGTTCAGGGCAAACTAACCCCCTTCATTGAGCTAGGTGTTGGCTTTAGCCCCGAACTGAGTGGACGAGACAATGTTTTTCTCAGCGGCGCGCTACTTGGCTTCAACCGTCGTGAGGTAAGGGCTATGTACGATGACATTGTAAACTTTGCCGAGCTAGAGCGTTTTATGGATCAAAAACTAAAAAACTACTCTTCGGGCATGCAGGTTCGATTGGCGTTTTCCATAGCCATTAGAGCTCGGGGTGATATCTTATTGCTTGATGAAGTTTTGGCTGTAGGTGATGCTGCCTTTCAGCAAAAATGCTACGACTACTTTGAGGAGTTAAAGCAGGCAAAGAAGACGGTAGTATTTGTGTCTCACGACATGAGCGCCGTAAAACGGTTTTGTACCAGAGCGATTTATATAGAGGAAGGCAAGCTAACATACGAGGGAGATCCGCTTGCCATAGCTGATGAATACACTGTTGCCAATATAAATCCGGAAGACAATGAGGCCGCAGACGAAAACGCGCCAATTAATTCGGATGGCTACAAGCTCGACGCGAAAATCACCTCACGCAGCGCGGACCGCTTAAAACTTACCCTAAACTACAGTTCCAAAAACGATAAGGAACTATACCTAGGTATTTCCGTGCTAAAAGACGGGGCCTCAATCGGGGAGCTTAACACTATCAAAAGCTTACGATTAAAAGGTAAGGGAACGGTCTCTTACGATCTCGATATCGGCGTCTATAATGCCGGGACTTACCGGTTAACTGCCGCCCTATTTACCCTATGGAATAAAAAGCTGGTCGCCTCGGCGTCGGATCGTAATGAGTTCGTGATAAAAAATGGCGATGAAACTAGAGGCGCGGCCTTAAAGCTAACGGACACCTGGGAACTTGAACGATCTGTGGCGACCGGGCACGAGGACTAAACCATATGAAGAGAATCAACGTCACCAAAACTTTTCTACCCCCGATTGAGGAGTATGAGCACTATCTACGGAGAATTTGGGAAACTGGCCAACTGACCAACCAAGGACCATTGCTGCAAGAGTTTGAAGAAAAGACGAAGGACTATCTCGGGGTTGGGAACTTCCACTTTGTAACTAACGGTACCTTGGCTCTGCAATTGGCATTGCAAGCGCTGGATATTACAGAAGGCGAAGTGATTACCACCCCCTTTTCTTACGTAGCAACGGTTTCGGCTATTCTCTGGCAAAGATGCAAGCCAGTATTTGTTGACATTGATTCCGATTCTCTTTGCATAGACGTACAAAAGATCGAAGCCGCCATAACAAGCAAAACGAAGGCCATCATGCCAGTGCATGTTTTTGGCCGTCCATGTGATGTAGAAGCGATTGAATTACTAGCTAAGAAACATGGCTTAAAGGTAATTTATGACAGCGCCCACGCTTTTGGTGTCGAATACAACGGGAAATCAATAATGAGCTATGGAGACATTTCGGTTTGTAGTTTTCACGCTACCAAGCTATTCCATACAATTGAAGGTGGCTCGCTTATAACAGAAGACAAAGTGGTCAGCGACAAAATCGAGTTACTGAAAAGATTTGGTCATAATGGTGACGACCACCGCATGCTAGGTATCAATGCCAAAGCCTCCGAGTTTCAAGCGGCTATGGGACTGTGTAACCTGGAGTACGTCGACACCATAATTGATGAAAGAAAGAGACTTTCTACTCTCTATAGTGAGTCTCTAGGCAGCGCGCTGTTTAGGCCCCAGCTGCGCGAGCATGCCACCTATAACTACGCTTACTATCCAGTAGTTTTTGACTCTGAAGACAAGTTACTAGATGTAGCTAAACGACTCAATGCCAATAATATTTTCCCTAGGAGATATTTTTATCCTTCGCTAAACACCCTTCCATACTTAGACGACGACTACGATTGTCCTGTTTCTGAGGATATTGCGGTTCGAGTATTGTGTTTGCCGCTTTACAGTGGATTAGAAGACAGCGTAGTTCATAAAATTTGTGAGGTAATAAAGCAGTGACAAACCCCTTCGCCAGATCAAAAGTTAACGCCTTAATAAAGAGCCACGAAGATTCGCTCAGGCTAAATGTTGGTTGTGGCACTGACTATAAAGACGGCTGGATTAATATTGATAACAACTCGGACGACAATATTGAAAAACTAGATTTAAACTGGGACCTCAGAAAACCGCTGCCATTCCAAGATAACAGCGTTGACTTTATATTCAACGAACATTTCTTCGAACACTTGACTACAGATGAGGCAGAAAAAACCATCAAGGATTTAATGAGGGTTTTAAAACCGGGCGGAGTCATGAGGATAGCTATGCCCGACTTGGCGGTCGTAGTAGATACGTATCTTAACCTACCGCTTAAAAAGGACCCGGTCATACAGGCATACGGCCTGGGCTTTATAAAGACAAGGGCCGAGTGGATGAATATGTCGTTTAGGTGGTGGGGCCATAAATGGCTGTACGATTGGGAGGAGCTCCAGAGGAGACTAGAAGAAGCGGGATACAAAAAAGTAAAACGCTGCAAACTCAATAAAAGCAGCCACCCTGAGTTAAGGAACCTAGAGACCAGATCCGAATCATACCTAATAGCGGAAGTAGAGAAATGAAACAAAATGTTTTAGTTTTCCCGTGCGGTTCAGAAATAGGCCTTGAGATTTATAAATCCTTAAGCCATTCAACCCACTTCAATATCTTCGGCGGATCCTCCACTGCCGACCATGGGGAGTTCGTATACGAAAATTATATTGGCGACCTCCCTACTGTGGACAGCCCAACGTTTACCGAAGAATTAAATTCTGTAATCGACAAATATGACA
>Ga0210386_10001822_pt1 | contig 18633 bp, 17 predicted proteins | sample IncBWH32OmetaG_FD_160091 | JGI IMG/M metagenome (GOLD analysis project Ga0210386, IMG submission 160091) | Forest soil microbial communities from Barre Woods Harvard Forest LTER site, Petersham, Massachusetts, United States - Inc-BW-H-32-O ... | reverse complement strand
CGAGGGCTTCTGCTTCCAAGGCAAGCGGCTGCATTCTGGGAGGGACCCAAAAGAACCAGAGGGCGGAACCGAGAAAGCAGAAGACGCGAAGCCGCCGGACGCAGGAATTAGCCCGAAGCAGTGACCGGGAAAAGGAGTGGCAGAAAAATGGACGGGCTACGAAACGCGAGAAGCGTCGGTTGTTGGGAGCGGGACCACAAAAGTAATGGCAGCTCGAACGGCGGAGGGAAAACCGGAGAAGCCTGCGCCATGCGGCCCGAAGCCATGCGGCTGGGACTCTCGTTGCGAGTGGCAGCGATTCAGCACCGTATCGCGAAGTGGCAGACGGGGAGCCAAGAAGCGGTGAAGCTGCTGGGCGCAGGAATTGGCGCGAAGGAACGCCGAGGAAGAAAGCGGATGAAAAAGACGGTTAAGTGGGCTCAAGAAGAGTCGGCGTAAGGACCAGGGGCACAGCGGGGCAAACGAAGCACAATTCAGGTGCTTGCGAAATGGACGCAAGGGAGGCGAGTGAACTCTCGTTGAGAGTACCCCTCAGCAGAGGCGGTCCCGAGCCACGTTGCAATAATGCTCGTCGAGTTCGATTCCGAGGAAGCGCCGGCCCGCCAGCTTGGCCGCAAGCAATGTCGACCCTGAGCCACAAAACGGATCCATGACCACATCCTCCGGCTGCGAGAAGGACTTGATGATCGGCGTGAGAATACCCAGCGGCTTTTGCGTTGGGTGCAGCCGATTGCCGGAATAGTTCCACGCGAGCACATCCGGAATGCGCACAGCGGGTAGCGCGGGATTACCCTTGGTGAGCAGGTAGGCGTTCTCATGGTGGTAGCGCAAGAAGCGCTCTTTCGAGGCATACGGCTTGGTGAACGTCAGGTGGCCGCCGAGATGAAACCCAGCCGCTCGCCACGCTGCGATGAACTTATCGGCGTGCGACCAGCTGTAAAAGGTGACGCAAAAGGAATCGCGGCGCAGGACGCGGAAGATTTCCGCAAACGCGGGCACCAGCCAGGATGCGTCGGCGTCGTTGGCGATTCGCCGGCCGCTGCGGTCGCAGTAGCGCACGAGATAGGGCGGATCGGTGAGTACGAAATCGGCACAGCCTGGGGCGATGCTCCGCATGATTTGGACGCAATCGCCCAGGAGCACTCTATCTTTCATGTTTTCGTGGAAGGACTGCACCGTCGGTATTGGTTTGGCTTGCGCGGTATTCATAAGGGTTCTCCTGTTTCGGGGAGCTCTGCTCCCTTCACAAAGCGCAGCGGGAGCAGGGACCGAAACGGGGGAACCAAGCGAAGCGATAGGCAAGTCCTAGGCGGAACGGGCCGCACGCTTGAGTGACATAGCTTTTTTTGTGGCGCGAGAGCTGCTAGAGACGGCGGTAAGCGCGCAGTTTTAGCGGGACATGCCTATTGCGGAGCGGCAGGGTGGAGAGCGCAAGGCAAACGGTCAAGGGGACGCAGATCCATCCAACAGGAAAGTGGTTCGTATTGCGGGGCTGCCGACGCAATTCGATGGTTGGCGGACTAACCTTCAACGTTCAGAGGCTGGGCCGTAGATTCTCCACTCGGTTTGACCGCCATCAGGCGCGGTTGCGGCTGGGTGAAGTTCTAGACTACCCTTTTTTTTGGTATGTTCGTGGCGGGAGGGTAGACCCATGACGGCTCCTGAAGCGAAACTCGAATACCGGATCGAGCGGGATGGCGACAAGTTCGTGGCGATCGACTCGGACGAAGAGACCGTGGGCGTCTTCGACACCGAGGGAGAAGCGAAAGCGGACGTTGCGCGAGCGAAAAAAGAGGACGCCATCTGGGAACGGACCAAGGAGTTGATGCGCCATTCGGTTCGGACGATCATGGCGGAATTTGCCGTGGACGTGGAGACGGCGCTGAACTGGGTCAATGCCGGCGCGGGAATCACGGTACTCGGGATGGAGGAGGGGGACGAGGAAGCGAAGCATTGAATGGGAAGTCTGTGGATTCCACGGTAGCAGGTCAGTTTCCGGCAGCGTTGATCAAGACTTAGGGCGATATTCCTTCGCAAAATAGAGTGTCTATTTCCCGCAAACTGACGGGGCGATGTCTTTTAACGAAGTGACTGCAACAACGGTTTTGAAACGCGGGTGAGCGGCGCGATGGTCCTATCTTCAGTATTGAAGTGATGGCCCCTGTAGTAATCGTCGCGCCAAAGTCCCTTAAATTCTGGGCAGATCGCTATGTGGTACGTGATGGTATTGAACAAGCTGACCTGCGACAAAAAGCCTGTTTGCCCGTTATTCCAATCAAATGTAATGAGATGCCCATTTGTTTGTCGGGATAGCGGTTTATCGTCGTACAGAATCGGCTTGTGAAACGGAAGGACGACGGGCAACTGCGCTGTCCAACTCGGTGCTGCCCCGTAACGAATGTAATTCCTGACATCGTGGAAATCGGATCGCCGGACAAAATTCGACCCGTGCTGATGCGCCACATAGTTGAAAGCGATCTTGGCGATTGCGCGGAAAATTGTCTGATCGACGGCCGCCGCGATGTCCACCAGAACCTTGCCGTCATCAGTGATCGGGTTTATTAACGTGCCTTCCTGACGAAAATTGATCCCTGCTGACTTCAGGATTTCAAGAACCCGTTCATGGTCCGCGGTTGTAGGTCCCATCACCCGAATTTCGAGTGTACCGGGGATAGGCTTCACATACTTTGCAAGCACATCTGCTTTCAGTTCGTGCTCCACCAAAAACGTCCAGTCCTGCGATCCCTTCCAACGAAAAGCTGCCTGAGGAACCGGAACTGGCTCGACTGCTTGGCCCGTAGAATCGGGTTCCAGCACAACTGTTGCCCCAAACCAAGGCCCGGACTGCCCGATCTTCAATTCGAGTTTGCGATAAGGCAGGTCTCCAGCTTCAGAAGCAGGCTTTGTGCCGTAGCGAAATCGGAGCAAGGCTTCCATGCTGTCGCGTGAAAGCGCAAAATCAAGTGTGCGACCGAATAAATTGTTGCACTCCTTGCATACACCATCGTAGAGGATGAAGGAGAGTGGCTCAAAATTTCCGAAGGCCTGCGGGATGACGTGTTCCCGGTCGAATTCTTGATTTTCTCGGCGGCAGTATATGCAGGATGGCATCAGTTCAATCCCGGTTCGATTTTACCGCCGATACCGGGTGGCGCATTTGTATTTTTCCCCAATGAATTTCACTTGCCTGTTTAGTCGCGCAATCGGAAACTGACCCACTAGCGATTCCACGAAGAACTTCTCGTAATTTACTAGGGCAGTAGAATCATCAGGCGTCGCCCTTCGCTTTTCGCGCCTGCCATTGGCCCTGTTTTCCGATCAAGGCTTCGAGTTCCGCAGCATAGATTTCCGCGCGCTCGTAGAGGCGCGCGTTTTGGATGGCCACGGCTGCAGAAATCGCGAGAGATTCCGCGACGCGGAAGTGCTCCGCCGTAAAGGCTCCGGGATGCGTATGGCCGACGGAGAGCAGGCCCAGAACGCGTTCTGTTGACGGACGCTCCGTTGAGGCGATGAGCGGCACACAAATCCAGGAGCGCACACCTTGGAGGACGCCCGCATCCTCCCAATCCTTTTCTTTCGCCGTATCGAGAATGAAGACACTTTTCCGCGCCACCCGAACGCGTTCGAGGAAGGTAGTCCGCTGGCCCTCGAGCATTTGCACGGTCTTCGCCGATGTGCGGGCCACATAGAGGCAGTCGCCTTCGGTCAAGATGACGCTCGCGGCCTCGTAAGGGACAACATCGAGCAAGGAAGCCAGGAGCGTATCGAGCACCGTGTCCATGCTGAGATTCTTCGTGAGCGTGAGGGTCGAGAGGCGCAACGCCTCGGCTTCGGTGCGGGCCGCCTCGGCAGCTGCCAGATGCTTGGCGACGTCCAACTCCGCCTGTTTGCGCTCGGTGATATCCTGCGCGATGCCGACAAGGCGCGGAGGGACTTCGCTGGCGTGACCGGCCGGGGTCCCCTTACTCCAGATCCAGCGCGTAACTCCGTCCGCCCGAATGATGCGGAACTCTTCATCGAACTTTCCAGTGCTGCGGGCCTCTGCGAGCTTCGCAAGGAAGCGGGCGCGGTCCTCCGGGTGGACCAAGTCTTTGTAGGACAAAGGATTCTCGCGGATCTCACGGAGGGAGTGCCCGGTGACGGCCTCGTAGGCGTTGCTGACGAAGATGAGTTCGTTGGTGTCCCCTCGTAGCATCCAAACCACTTCTTGCACATGGTCCGTGACTTCTTGGAGGAGTTCCTGGCTCTGCCGCAACGAGGCGGCGGCCACATGGCGTTCCCTGCCAGCATGAAGCAGGTAGTAGGCATGCAGCGCGAGAGTGCAGACGAGAATAAACGGAATGACGGCAAGAAACAGCCGGGATTGCTGGTCGGCCACAACCAGAGATAAGGCGAAGAAGACGATCCCGAGGAGCAGAAGGGAGAGGGAGGTGATCCAGAACCACCGGGGAGGAGGTTCCGTGGGCAAAAGCGTCTTCGGAAAAAACGAAGCCATAGGCATGCGAGAAGAGCTGACCGAGGAGCCGGGTACGATTCCTCTTTAGTCCCGTGGGCGTTTGGTAGCCATGCTACGCGCCGCCTTTCCACGGAGTCAAGGCGAGAGTACAGAATTTGACGCATTGCCTAAGGGATGCACCGAAAGACGAGTTGATTTAGTTTTCACGGCTCGCTCCTATTTAACCTCATCCTTGATGAACTGTTTCAGTGTGATGCACGGAATTTTCAGTTTCGCGCATACACCGGGGATTTTCCTGCTTGGGCGCTTTTTGCTTTCGTCAGCTACGACCGTATAACCCTCTGCTTGAGCCAATGCGACAACAAATGGGTCTGCCGGGGTTTTGGCACTCGTCGCTTTGCTCATGCTTGGATGGTCGTGCGTTATGCGACCGACTCTCTGAAGAAACGGTATGTCGCTACTGTTCGGGGACCCAGCGAGGAGTGTTTTTTCCATCGGTTTTATGCGCCGCTCGTAAACAGGATCGTCCCGCAGTTCAGGTATAACTTCGTGGCAGGTACAAATCCTTCCCTCGTCCACCAGTCTGCTCACCAGCGCCCATATATTTTCTTTGTTCGGGCGAGACTCAATATTTAACCATGCGGAAGTATCGAAGAGGTACACCTTCGGCGGAGTCGGATCGAACAGCGTCGGTCCTAGTCGCCGTCGTTTCATCCAAGGAGAGCCTCGAACCTGTGAAAGTACTGCGGACGAATCCCAATAAGCTCGGATGCATCGAACGAATTAATTGCGTTACGCTTGACGGCCTCCAAGACCGTCGAAGTGTGAAGAGGGCCATTTCGTTTGTATCTTATTCGTACGTAGTCAGGCTGGCTATCCGGGGTCATCGGCTTGGGCGGAGAAGGCACATCCCACGGCGCGGTTCTCCTTCTGTAGAATCCTTTCGGCGCGAAACTAGTCTCTTCCAATCGAAAAGCCATTGCTCGATTACTCACCAGGAATCCCCGACTCAATTTTTTCACGTCAGCATCGGAAAACTCATGGGGCGGAGTGATGTCGCCTAAGAGGGCAGATATTGCGTATTGCAGTTGGTTTCTAGGAATCAGGAAACTGGCAGCAAACTCATTGCAGAATCGTTCGACTTTGTTCCCGTCTTTCTCATCACTTATGCCAGACCTGCGAAGCAACAAATGGCAGTATTCATGGAAGAAGGTAAAAATCTTCGCGCCTTCGGTGCTTTCGCTGTCGTTGACACAGATTGCAGCAAGGTCATCTTGGAGAATAGAAAAGCCACTCAATTCTTCTATTGGCATAGCGATCATGTACGTGAAAATGCCGCGCTCTTCAATTCGCTTCCGCCATTCGATCCGGGCTTTCCCAAGCCATTTCCAAGAACGCTGCACTTCAAAGCTCACCCCGAATTTTCGGCGCTCTTGCGCAGCTAGTTCCTCAGGGTCATCTCGAAGAGTGGCCTTTCCGAGTTTCGCCTTATGCACTGGAGATTTACGAGCGCTGGAGATATCCTTAAACACTTCCAGTGCTTCTCTTACTTCCTCGATTGCGACGATGGTATCTATGGACAAACGTCGTTTGCCAAAGCGCTTGCGATAGTCAGTCGGGAGTTTCTTGACCGGCAGCGGTTCCGGCATCAATAGGCTGGAAAAGTTGATCCGATACTTCGCCGACATTGCTCGGAGGAATCCGACCAACGGTTTTTTCGCACCAGACTCGTAGTCCGATAAATCGTCTGCCGAGATACCCAACAAATTAGCGGCTTCATCAAGATTTAGGCCACGGATGTCTCGCGCCCACTTTAGGACTTTTCCGTTTACCGGAACCTCGGCCATTAATTCACTCTCTTGTTTCTCGGTCGGCAACATGGCAGACTTCTTCCTGCACGCTGCATGACCGTTTTAGCCCTGAAACTCCTCGCAAGAATCGGCAGGGTTTCTTGGTCGTGGATTTGAAAACTGTTTCCTCTATAGCTGGATTAGCGCTCGGATGAGTCCCTATATTTCAAGCGCCTACCAGCAACCTTTCGGATAGCAAGCAACGAACGTTGACTGTCCTCGGTGTGCCCTGAGTTGTATCGAAAATCAAACTCACTCAGATAACGGTGCAAGTGCTGCTTTCCTGCATGATGATATACACCGTTGATACCCCTCTTGAGAATAGAAAATTACCGTAGCAAGGAGTGTCAATGCGATTCAGTGCCTAGCTAGCGCGGGAAAAGGGCGCGTCTTATGTTCCGCGGCTAGCATACTTTGGAGGGATCTCCCAGAGGACTGCTAACAAGTTAAAGCCCAAACAAGGCTCTTATTACACGCAGCGCTTGGCTTTGTTGTTCTGGAGTGCGGCTATCAAGGATTTGCTGGAACTTCTCAATAAGGCTTGCGGCAGCTTCTGTTTCGTCTTCGAATTCAAAGAATCTCGCAGGGGGCACTCCCAGCGCTCGGGCAATCGCTCGGGTCATCCAGAGTGCCGGCCACTTCTCGCCTCGCTCGATCTCCCCTAGATAGTCAGCGTCAATTCCTGCTCGCTCCGCCGCTATTTCCCTGGAAATGTTTAAGGAATCTCGAACTGTACGAATACTCTTTCCAAACAGGACCTGGGAATTCTGCAGTTCCGGAGGCGGCTGACGCTCTTGACTAGACATGGTCGCTTGCACCGTAAGTTACAAGGTGAGAAATGAACGAGGAATAGGCTTTGGGCCTATATTTGTAGTTGTTTTATAGGCTTATAGCCTATATAGTCAGGGCGTCTCCTTGCCTCTGGGAAAGACGAACAGAGGAGACTTAGCTGTGTGCTGAATTAGATCCCAGGCGGGGGTTTCGAGCCCTTTGGCTATGCGAAATAATGTCCGAATTCCGGGCCCTTGGATTCCTCGTTCGAGGTCACTGATGAAAGTGCGGTCTAGTCCGGTCCTTTTCTCCAGTTCGGCTTGCGAAATTCCCAGTTGTTTTCTGATTTGTCGTATCAGTTGTCCGAACGCCTTCTCCACTCCTGAGCGCGGTTGAACTTGTTTGTGGCGTTTGGCCATGATTGAAAATATCGTGCTGAGTTGTAGGCAATAGGCCAAGGGACAGTTACCGACAAATGCGGACTGGATGGAATCTAGGATTGTGCAAATGACTGAGAGAGGAGTTGTGGGAGCGAAGTGAGTTCTTTCCCCGCAGCCCGCCTTCCCGCGCTCCGGCTCCGCAAGGATCGAGCGGTAGCCGACCCTTTATATAAGCACAGCATTGCGCCGACTGAAGAAGTCTCTGACGAGGCGCTCCTCGCCCGGATGTGTGAAGATGATAAGGAGGCCCTGGGCCTTCTGTTCCGGCGGTATGCTCAGCTGGTCCACAGCATCGGCAAGAGAATTCTCCATGACTCCGCTGAAGCCGAGGACTTTGTGCAGGAACTCTTCCTGCACCTTTTTCGGAAGGCGCACCTGTACGATTCCTCTAAAGGACCGGCGCGCGGTTGGATCGTGCAAACGAGTTATTACCAAGCGCTGCGCCGAAGGGTTCACCTAAGCACCCGCCCGCACTATGGGTCGACGGAACTTAACGAGTTGGCAGTGAGCGACATCACAGCACCGGTGATGGCCGGATACGACCGGTCGGGCGAGGGCCTGTTCGGCAGAGTTCGCTGGCGGGAACTGATCGAGTGCTTGACGCCCGAACAGTGGGAGACTTTCAAGCTGCATTTTTATGAAGGGTACACGTTTGCCGAGATTAGCCAGATGAGGAACCAGACGGTAGCCAGCGTGGTGCACCATTTCTACCGGGGCCTCGACCGCTTGAGAAAGCATATCTTCGCTGGTGAATTGCACGATCGCTAAACAATGTGATAAAGATGGAGGCATCAATAGAAAGCCAAGGTGCGGTGTCGTATGAGTCCGCATGAAGAGTTTCTGGAATTATGCGCGGCTTCGACCGCCGGTGAATTGACCAAGGAAGAGAGCCGCAAGCTCGACGACCACCTGTTAGGGTGTGCCGCCTGCCGAGAGGTTCTGAAGCAACTCCAGGAAACAGTAAGAACGGCGGTCCCGGCAATCGCGGCCGGACTCCCTCAGGATGACCCGCAGCCGGATAAGTCCTGGTCACAGGACAAGGCGGAGGCGGCGCTGTTTGAGCGCTTGGCCAAAGAGGACAGCCAAGCCGGTTCCCGACAAACTCCAAAAGATGTAATCGACGGTTCGGAGCCGTCCAATCGGCGTGCCTATTTTCCCTCCCGTTTCGGCTGGGGCCAACTCTGGATGACATACGCCGCCGCCGTTTTGCTCTTCCTGGCGCTCGCGATTTCAGCGTACCGCGTGGGCATCCGCAAAGGCGTAGAAGTGGCGACGAATGTGCCGGCAGGCCAAGGGCCGGGAAAGGGCTCCCTAGAAGCTCAGCTGAGTGATCTCAGTCACGGCCGCGATACTCTCCGTGCGCAGCTTGCCGCGCGGGACAAAGCGATTGACGACCTGAAACAGCAGGTGGAGCGGTTCAAGTCTGCGGAGAACGAACGCGTGGAGCAATCGGCTGCCTCACAAAAGGAGAAAGAGAACCATCTTGCGGAACAAGAGGCCAGCGCAAACGCTCATCTTGCGGACCTGCAAAAGAAACTCGATGCCGAGGGAAGAGCGCGTTCAGATGAGTCCTCCCGTGCGGGGGCGCTCGAAGCAAAGCTGGGAGAACTAACCCAGCAATTACGCGAACGTGACCAGAGCGTTGCAGCTCAGACCCGGCAACTGCAAAGCCGAGATGGGACCGTCGAGCAACAGCAGACTCAGCTTGCCGAGCAGAAAGAATTGCTGGATCACGACCGGGACATTCGAGAATTGATGGGGGCGCGGGACCTGTACATTGCCGAGGTCATTGATGTTGGAAAAGACGCGGCAACGAAAAAGTCTTACGGGCGGGTTTTTTTCACAAAAGGGAAGTCCCTGATTTTCTACGCCTACGATCTCGACCGGCAGCCGGGTTTGAAGAACGCAAGCACATTCCAGGTTTGGGGCCAGCGCGGGACCGATCGAGAAGAGGCCTTGAATCTGGGTGTCTTTTACGAGGATAGTGTTGCCAAAAAACGATGGATCCTGAAATTCGACGATCCGCAGAAACTCGCGCAGATCGACGCCGTTTTCGTGACCGTGGAACCGAACGGTGGCAGCTCCAAGCCAAGCGGTAAGCCCTTCCTCTATGCGTATCTGAAGGTCAATCCCAATCATCCTTAAGCGAGAACGCTCCGGCCCTCCTTGCAGAAACCTATCCATCGAAAGAGAGTCGGCGGCAAGAAAATTCCCTTTCGCATGAAAACTCCAACAAGGGCGTGTCATCAGGCGCCAGGAGGACTTTCGTGCGAGTGAACCGGGGCGTGGGGCTTTTGGTGTGTCTATTTCTTGCAGCTAGTGTGAGTGTTGCGCAATCACCGAACGGTACGGTCAGCGGAATCGTTCTCGATCCTTCGGGAGGTTTAATTGTCGGCGCTGACGTGTTGATCATTAACAACGCTACGGGAGTGCAATACCCGGGCAAGGCGAACAGCGAAGGCTATTACGTGGTGCCCAATATTCCCCCCGGGACATACCGTATTCAGGTTTCAAACACTGGATTCAAAACGATCATTAAGCCGGACATCGTCATTCACGTGGAGGACGCGCTCGCCATCAATTTTACTCTCCCTATTGGGGCTGCCTCGGAAATCGTGACCGTGGAAGGTGGTGCGCCGGTCATCAACACAGAGAACGCTTCCGTAGGTACGGTGATTGACCGCAATTTTGTGGAAAGCCTGCCGCTCAACGGGCGCAGTTTCAATACGCTGCTCCAGTTGACGCCGGGCGTGGTCATAGCTCCGGCCAGCCAAGCCGCACCCGGCCAGTTCAGCATTGCCGGGCAGAGAACCGATGCGAACAGTTTCACAGTGGATGGTCTCTCCGCGAACTTCGGTGTCGGGCAGGGGCAGAACCTGGGGCAATCTGGGACAGGAGGAGCACAAGCTTTCAGCGTTCTCGGAGGAACGAGCAGTCTGGTTTCTGTGGATGCGCTGCAGGAGTTCCGTATCGAAACTTCGTCGTTCGCGCCCGAGTTCGGGAGGATGCCGGGAGGTCAAGTCATCCTGACGACGCGCTCCGGCACGAACGCATTCCACGGCGGAGTTTTCGATTACTTTCGGAATACCGTCATGGATGCGAACGACTGGTTCGCCAATGCTGCCGGCAATCCGCGCGCTCCCGAACGTCACAATGATTTTGGTGGATTCCTCAGCGGGCCGATCTGGAAGGACAAGACGTTCTTCTTCTTCTCCTACGAGGGAGCTCGGCTAGATCTGCCGCAGACTACTGTAATCCAAGTTCCCTCCGAGTATGCGAGGACGACAGCGCCCGTCGCGATCACCCCTTATCTAAATGCCTATCCCTTGCCGAACGACCAAACGGTGACACCCGGTGTTTACACTTCGCCGTTCACGGGGAGTTATGCGGAACGAGCTACTCTGAATGCGACAAGTCTCAGGATCGATCACGCCTTCAATGACCGATTCTCCATCTTTGGGCGATACAATTATGCGCCCTCTCAGATTGCCGGGCCTCAATCGGGCGGTTCCTTCAGTCTCAGTTCCTTTGAGACGACCGTGGTGAACACACAGACGTTGACGCTGGGCGTAAATATGATGTTGAGTCCGCGCGTATCGAATACGATTCGCGGGAACTACTCGACTCAGAGTTCCGGCCAATCCTACGCTCTGACTTCGTTTGGCGGTGCGACTCCGCTTAATCCGAGTTTGCTTTTGGGGCCGGGTTCGACCAGCGACAATGACGCTTTATTTTATCTTCTTGGTGCCAGCTATTTGTTTGTCGGAAACGCCGGAGCGAGCCGTACTCGTCAGGCCAATCTTGTGGATGACCTCGCCATGTCGGTCGGTTCGCATCAGTTAAAGTTCGGCGGTGACTTTCGGGCACTATTCCTAAACGTGGATTCTCCGCCAAACTATCTACTGTATGAAGTACCCAGTACTCAAGCTTTCGTTTCCACGGGTTTGGTCCCTTACTTTATTCCGTATATTTATCGTCCTGTGCAGTTTGTGACCAATGCATTCTCGCTTTACGTCCAGGACACCTGGAAAGTGGCGGCGAGGCTAAACGTGACGTACGGCCTCAGATGGGAGATGGACCCGGCTCCCATTGCCCGCGGGAAGACGACACTTTCGGCATGGCAGAAAGTGAACGACCCGGCGTCCGTTAATTTGGCGCCTTCTGGGACGGCATTGTGGGCCACTACGTATGGCAATTTTGCTCCGCGTTTCGGTGTTGCCTACAGCTTGACGCCGCAGGGGGACTTAGTTCTGCGCGGCGGTGCAGGGATTTTCTACGACACGGGGGTTGGAAATTCCGCGAACCTTGCGTTTTATTTCCCCAACGAGGCCAGCGGATTGTTCCAGAACGTCCCGGTGCCCATTTCCAATCTAACGCCTTATCTTCCCACCATCTCGCTTCAACCTCCGTATAAAGGGTTCTTGCTGGGGAGTTCCCCTAACCTTCGCCTTCCTCGCTCGTACCAATGGAATGTGGCTCTGGAGAAGTCGTTTGGTGGCAAGCAAGCGATTTCGGTGACATACGTTGGGCAGGCGGGAAGGGACTTGATCAGAGAAGAGGCCTTGCCGCTCGTAAACTCCAACTTCAGTCCCGGAGCATTCCTTGACTTGACGGTCAACGATGCGCGCTCCAACTACAACGCATTGCAGATACAATATCGCCGACCTCTTGCGTCGCGACTCCAAGCATTGCTCAACTACAGCTGGTCCCATTCACTGGACAATGCTTCGAACGACGTCACGATCGGAATTTCGAACACGATTATCTCGGGCGCAAGGGACTACGCATCGTCTGGATTCGACGTCCGCCAGAGTTTCTCGGGCGCGCTCAGCTATGATGTGCCGGCCGCAGGGAAATCCGGACCCATCGCGGTTCTTACCAAGGACTGGTCTCTGAACACCGTAATTGTTGCCCGCACAGGATTCCCGTTCAATGCCGTACTTTTTGCTCCGTCTGTTTTAGGCACCGGAGCTCTTGTGCGCCCTGACCTCGTGTCCGGCCAGCCCGAATGGATTGCTGCAGCAGGTGCGCCAGGCGGGAAGATACTGAACATCAAGGCATTTTCTATTCCTTCGACGGCAAGGCAGGGGACCGAGGGGCGAAACGACATTTCCGGATTCGGCCTGACGCAGTTGGATCTTTCGCTTGCCCGGAAATTCCCAATCACCGAAAGAGTCCGGCTTCAGTTTCGAGCGGATGCCTTCAATGTCTTGAATCATCCGAACTTCACAAACCCTCCGGGGTACATAGCATACGGCCCATCGGAGCTGCGGTCAGAGGCAATGCTGAATCAGGGGTTGGGTGGCTTGAATCCTTTGTTTCAGCAGGGCGGTCCCAGGTCCCTCCAACTCTCATTGAAGTTGACTTTCTAAACGCTCAGGCAAGTTCTCGGCAGTTTGCATTCAAGGAGAGGAAAGCTCTTGTTGCTTGGAAACAAATTACTCTCTGCCATCTTTGTTTTAGTAGGAGTGGCCGGCCTCGCCGGCCTTTCCTTTGGTCAGGAAGAGACCGCCGAAAAGCGTCCGGTGACGGTGGCGGACGCTATCCGCATGACCCGAATTGCAGGGACCGGATACCCGTCCTTACGTCCGAAGAGAGCGTTCGCGGTGTTCTCTCCGGATGGAAAACAGTTTGCGATCGTCGTCGCCCGAGGAAAGGTAGAAAAGAACACCAACGAGTACTCCTTATTGGTTTTTCGGACCGCGGACTTGTTCGATGGCGGCACGGCGAGGACACTTGTCTCCTTTTCATCCTCGTCGAACGATGAGGGCATAGTGGACGTCAAATGGTCAAAAGACAGTGATACCGTTTTTTTTCTCGGCGCGAGCGGCGATGAGCCGGCGCAGCTTTACTCGGTTCGGTCAAGTTCCGGAAAATTGAAGAAACTCACAAGTAACAGAACCTCGCTCGTGTCATACGCCGTATCCGAGGAGGGTGAGCCGATGGTGTTTGCAGCCAAAAGGCCGAGAATGGAGGTCATCAATGAAGAGGTGTTGCGGCATGGCTTTCATGTTAGAGGGGAATGGCTGCCGGATCTTATAAGAGGGCAAATCTCGAGCTACGAACCGGAGCTGTTTGCCAAAGGAAAAGGTTCTTCACCGGACGAGCCCTTGCAGACTTTGGGTCTGTTTGACGGCGGAATCAACGATCTCTTTCTTTCTCCCGACCGTGAGTACCTCGTCGTAAAGACGGACGCGATCGAGAGACCGGAAAGATGGCATGAGTACAGGGATCCGTATATTCAAAGTGTGTTTCGAACCAAGCACGCTGAGGGGGCAGGGACGAGGATCCTGCGGTACGAACTCATTGATCTCCGAACGAGGAGAAGCAAGGTATTGCTCGATTCTCCCGCCACGTATTCGTCGGGCGACGTACTGTGGGCGCCGGACTCCAAATCCTTGTTGCTGTGCGGCGTGTACCTTCCTTTGGATGTCACGGACCAAGCCGAGCTTGAGTCTCGGCGATCAAACAAGTTTGTCGTCGAAATCAAACTGCCCAGCCTGGAATTCGTGAAAATTGCAAAAGAGGCATTGAAGCCCGTTCGATGGGACGTGCGAACGAATATAGTGCAGTTTCAAGCGGGACAGAATCAAGAGCAAGAAGGAGACGCTCCTCGGTCGGTCTATTATCGGAAGGCCGGCGAAATCTGGGAAACATTGCAAAATCCGCCTACGATGATGAGTGATGTTCTACCCGAGATCGTCGCCGAACAGAGCCCAAACCTGCCGCCACGAATCGTTGCCCTGGACCCAAAGACGAAACGGAAGATCACACTCCTGGACCTAAATCCTCAGTTTGCAGGCCTCCGGTTTGGGAAAGTGGTCGAAATCAACTGGAAGGATGGTACCGGCGAACTCGTCAGCGGCGGGCTGTATCTTCCGCCGGACTACAGTGCAGGTAAGAAGTATCCCTTGGTCATTCAGACGCACGGCTTCGATGCGGACAAGTTTGTAATGGATGGCAGTCATATAACAGCGTCTGCTGCACAGTCGTTGGTCAGCAAGGAGATCGTCGTTCTAGAAGTGAACGATATCTTTCGTGACTCCCTGGACACGCCTCAAGAAATGGAAAGGGTCCTGAGCGCGTATGAAAATGCCGTAGAGGATTTGGACCAAAAGGGCATTATCGACCGCGACCGCGTTGGCCTCGTCGGGTTCAGCAGAACTTCTCTCTATGTCAAGTATGCTCTCACGCATTCGAGTCGGCATTTCGCCGCGGCGATTGTGGCTGATGGATTTGACGCGGGGTACTTGCAATACTTCGAGGATGGCAACCTGGCGTCATTCTTCGACTCCGATGAGGAGAGCGTCATTGGAGCCCCGCCCTTTGGCGAAGGGCTTTTGCTTTGGTTGAAGCGCTCCCCCGGATTTCGGTTGGACAAAGTCGAGACGCCGGTACAGATTCAGGCGTTGGCGCCCCAATCCTTGTTGGGAGAGTGGGAATGGTTCGCAGGATTGAAGCGCCTCGGAAAACCGGTCGACTTCATCTACTTGCCTACTGGAACTCACATCCTCGTGAAGCCTTGGGATCGCAGGGTATCTCAGGAAGGGAGTGTCGACTGGTTTTGCTTCTGGCTGAAGGGCGAAGAGGACCCGGATCCCAGGAAGGTAGAGCAGTATTTACGTTGGCGAGAGCTTCGCAAGCAAAGAATGAACGCTGAAACTCGCAACTGAGTTCGGGAACATGCGGCGTAGTTCGTTAGGCCTTGGAAAGGGGTTTTTGTGAGCAACCGGAGTCGTGTAATTCGTTCATCCGCTTCATATCCCAGTGCCGTCACGAGGCAGTCTGGGGAGTTCTCTGTCACGCCGCCGCAATTTTGCTGCTGGCCTTCCATGGTTACGGTAGCAGCGCCAACCCGGAAGACATCCGGGCCTCTGTATTTGATCGTAATTACGTCGGTTCTCTTCGAAAGAAAATGCCCGGAGCACTCGCCGCAACGAGTGCTCCGGAGAGTGACTACTCATCCGCTTCGTACGCGTTAACGGTGATGAACGTGGGCTGCATGTCGGTTGCGATGCCCTGCTTCGGATTGTGGCTGCGGATCGCTGACCCGGCCGTACCGATTGACGTAATCCCCGGCTTTGTGTATTTCATTGTGATTCACCTCCTTTCCTTTGGAATGGGAAAATGCCGGAGCACTCGTTGCGGCGAGTGCTCCGGAGACGGATTACTCATCCGCTTCGTACGCGCCAGAAGTGACCGCGGTCGGGGTATTGTCCGCAGGGAAGGCGCTCTTCGGTATCCCCTGGATTGCCGACTTGGCGACAGCGGTCAACATAATTGCCGGCTTTGTATAGTTCATGGTATTCACCTCCTTTCTGTTTGGAATTTCTCAGCTGAGATCTCGGTTTCTTTTCGTCCGTCATGACGATCGGTCGACATTCGGCACGGTCTGAGTCACATCCTGGGTTTGTGGGAGTGCCTGCTTGATCGCCGGTCGTATTTTCCATGCAGAATCAGCCAAAACATGCCTGGCAGTCACGTACTGGACCCAAAGCTCCATGCCAAGAGTGCGCAGAAGCGGGACAACCGGAACCTCAGCCCCTTCCCGAGCCTTTTGCAACGCTTCTATGAGGCGCGTTGAGTCGACGATCCCCAGGGAACTCAAACGCATGTCTTGGCCCAGTTCCAGCAGATGCGGCCACTCTGCTGCAATGCTCACCATGGGGCCTCGCACTACAAAGGCTTTTCTTTTCCGATTTAGGACTTCGCCGGGGACGATGCCTATGAGCGCACGGCGCATCAGGGAGCGGCGCCGGCCGGGGCGGACAAGCTGTTCGGGTGGGATTGCGGATAGGAATTCGAGGAGGTTTCGGTCGAGGTAGGGATAGCGTTTCTCCCGGGGCGGGTCGGATGAGAGGTCAGAACAGGCAAGCTGCCTCCGCAGCACATTCAATGTCCCTACATTTCGTTGAACGCTTGGGAGGGGGCCGAAGAGCTTTGTCCGATCATCGTAACCGGCGAGAGCCGCGCGATTGCGTTTGACGAATGCCGGGTTGAGCCATGCCGCAGGGCGTTTGTGTTCCGGGACACCGACGAGGGCGGGAGGAAAGAATTCCCGAGCGGCATCAAACAATAGGTAGAACCACGGCTTGCGCTTGTTGAGAGCCCAGACTTTAAGCCGGTGAGCGAGGATCCTGAAACGGGCACGAGCGAGAAGATCTGCCAATTCGGGGTTGGGAGTCGGGACGCCGCCGGTGAATTCGTCGCCACCGATACCGGACAGGACGACGCGGTTGCACTGTGCGGTCATGGCGGCTGCGATTTGACGGCTGGTGTCGGAGGCGGTGCTGCAGCCGGGAGTGGCGCCGAAACGATCACTCTCGAACGTAAGCTTGAACAACTGTTGTGAGCCCACGTTGATGTGGGTGCCGGTGCGGCCGCGTTTTTCTTCCACTTTGGTGAAGTAGGGGCGCTCGTTCCAGTTGGGTTCGGAATCGTCGTAGAAGGAGATGGTGTCGAGGCGCGAGGTCTCGGCGGCTCCACGGGCGAGGAGGATATCGGCCATGCAGACGATAGAGGAGGAGTCCATGCCGCCGCTGAGTTCGGCGAGGATGGGACTGTCGGAGCGTAGCCTGCGGAAGACGGCTTCCTCGAAGACGGCGCGGAAATGCTCTTCGTATTCGGCGTCGGTGCGGTAACGGATTCTCTTGGCTCGATCGAGATCCCAGTACTTGGTAGTGCTTTGCTCTCCATTTCGTATGAGCACTGAAGATGACGGCGGAACGGAATGTATCCCAGCGTAGGGCGTCAGATGAGTGGCGGGGAACAGCGAGAACCAGCCGGCGATATACTCTTCGCAGAGGGCGAAGGATTTGCCGGCGAACAGAACGAGCGGATCGAGGATGGTGCTCCAGGTGACCTGCTCGTCGTCCATGGAATAGTAGAGATGGCGCGTGCCGATGGGATCTCTTGCGAGGAGAAGGGAGCGTGACCTGGCGTCCCAGATGGAGAGCGCCCAGTCACCAACAAGCTTAGGAAGGCAGTTGGCGCCCCACTCGTCGTACACGGCGGCGACGATGGAGACATCGGTGGGGCTGGTGGTTAGTGTATCGCGCAGGCAGCGGATGAGCTCGGCGCGATTGTCGAGGCGGCCGTCCCATGTGATTACGGCGCCGGACTCGCTGACGTGCGGTTGCGGTTCCCGCCGCGATTCTTTTGTGGTGCAGAAGGCGCGATAAAGGATACTGAGATTCGAGATCGCATAGGCGCCCTCGTCGTCGGGGCCGTACGGGGCGATGACCGGCTTCACTTTGGCGAGGTAAGTCTGATCGACTGGTTTGCCGTCCCAATTCCATCTTCCAAACTGAACGCTCATGGTTCGCTCCCTGTTTTCGCGCTGCGTTGAAGCGCTAACACCGATCAAGTACTGCGTACATTTCCGGCGTATATGGCTTGTCGTTAACCACGCGGCCATCCACTTCGACCCAAGCGTGGGCCTTGAACGGCATCTGTTGTGCGCCTATGACCATCTGTGCCGACACGCCGTACTTCTTCAGGAGACAGGCCGTGGCCGCGGAGCGCTGCAGGCAGAGCGCTTCCTTCCAGTACCAGATACAAGCCATGTCCACAGCAGAGCAGATCTGTTCCACGACGTTGTCGGCCGGGGTCCCAGCTCCAATGCGATAATTGCGAACCTTGTCGTAAAGCGCGGCAAAATTGCCGCGCGCCAGGTACAGATCGAAATGAATCAGTTTCCAATACGCTTTGAGGACAAGAAAGGACACGGCCAAGACCTCCGTTTTCAAACCGGCAGTTGGAATTGGTCGCACAGAAAAGCCATGCGATCCGTCAGCGCTTCAACTCGTTCGCTGAGGGGAAGCACGGGAGAATGCCCGCGAAACTTGCTGTAATCGAGAAAGATCGGGTGATCGGAAGCGTTGGCCGACTGAAGCCGGGCGGTCATCTTGCGGGCGTGGAGCGGATTGCAGTTCCGGTCCACGTCACCGGAGACGATCATCGTGGCGGGGTAGGCCACCCCATCCCGAACCTGATGGTACGGAGAGTACTTCGCGAGAGCGGCGAAGTCCTCCGGATCTTCGACGGTCCCGAATTCCTCTTTCCAGACGTGTGCGTTATCGAAAAGGTGATAACGGAGCATGTCCAGCATCGGGAC
>Ga0210386_10001821_pt1 | contig 18639 bp, 5 predicted proteins | sample IncBWH32OmetaG_FD_160091 | JGI IMG/M metagenome (GOLD analysis project Ga0210386, IMG submission 160091) | Forest soil microbial communities from Barre Woods Harvard Forest LTER site, Petersham, Massachusetts, United States - Inc-BW-H-32-O ... | reverse complement strand
AGACCGAGTCCGCCAAGACCCCCGGTAATTAGATACAAGGCACTCTGCCTGATGGCCATCGGCGTGGATTTGGGCGGTTGCGTGGACAACAGTCGTGGGACGAAACGCCGGTCATCGGAAAGGGCGATTTGGTCTTCACCGTCGGGCAAGCAAATCTCGTGTGCGATGCGCTGGGCTAGTAGTTGCGAATCACCCTCTGGCGCCAAGTCAATAAGGCCGCCCCAAAACTGAGGATGTTCCAGAGCGAGCGTCCGGCCCAGGCCCCAAATCGGTGCTTGGGCGATCGAATCCAATTTGGCCTGTGACCATGCTGATTGCGCACCACGAGTGAGTAGCCATATTTTAAGAGGTTGCGGACGCTCCAACAGGGCAAGCGCCTGGACAAGAAACAAGGCGCTACGGCAGCTTAAGTGCTCTGCGTGATCCAGGTCAGGAAGGGCGCTGGCTTGGTCCAACACGGCGTCCAGTGTCCATCCGTGCAAGACGCCTTTCCAAAGGGTTTCGTTCTTGAGGAGGTTGCGATAGTCCTCGGGCTTGTTGACATCGATGGTCACCTGGCGAGGATCTGAAGCGTCAAAATGATTACCTGCCGTCACTCGAACACATTGGCCACCGTGTTGCTCCAGTTGTCGGGCGACTGCCTCAGTAAATCCTCCGGTATCTGAGAATACCAGCCATTGGCCTGTGGCAGAGAAAACCGGTTTCTCGCTTTCGGGCGGCATCTTCTCGGCCGAGGGTTCGTTCGCTTGGGCAACGAGCACGGCCTGCTCGTGGGGATCGCCCGCCGAAACTTCGGCGCCGATGGCGGCACTCGCTCTAAAACCAGAATCATTGAGCAGAGCTAGCCACCGTTCCGAATTGAGGAGGGCATTTTTCGGTCGTAGTTCGGTGTCGGCGAATCGCCCCCAACCTTGTGTGAGACCAAAGATCAGGTCTAGCCAGCGCCTCGGGGCCGTGGTTTCGAGAAGGATCAGCAAGCCGCCCGGAGCAAGCAACTGCCGGACATGTCGGAGGGCGGCGCGCAAGTCGACTGTTGCGTGAAGAACGTTGGCGGCAACCACAATGTCGTGCCCGCCGAGGTTGAGCTCCTGGTCCCCCAGGGGCTTTTCGATATCCAGCATTTGGTAGCTGACGTTGGGAAATCGAACAAATCTGGAGCGCGCCTCGTTTAAGAGCATACGAGAAATGTCGGTGAAACAATAGGTTGTCCGAACTCCCGATAACCGCTCCAGAATGGAAGTGGTTGTGCTCCCCGTGCCGGCGCCAAGTTCGAGCAGGCGCACCGTGCTACCACTCGAAGCCTCTTGAGCCGCTTCTCCAACGAGTTCGGCAATGAGGCGGTTGTAGAACCGAGCCGACGTCGAGTCCCGATAGAGACGTTCCGCGTTGACAGAGTCGTCGGTTGCAAAGAGCAGTTGCAAGGGATCGACTTCGCCTCGCAATACTCCTGCTAGCTGTTCTCCGCATTTGGCGAGCAAATCAAACTCGGTAGCAAAATTCGTGTGTTTGCGGTGTAACGCTTCCCGCTGATCTGCAAGCGACGAGAGTGAAAGAGCAAAGGCCTGGAAAGCGGGGGTGGTCTCAAAATAGGCCCCGACTTGCAGGAGGAGACCATCTTCGGCGAGCATCTCCAGCATCCTGCTGAGAAGTCGGGAATGCCGTGTTTGCACCCCCAGTAGTGCGCGAACCGACGAGGCGGTAAAACGCCGGAAAGAGGAATGCTCAAGACCCAGGCGGACCAATGCCTCGGCTGCATAGTGTCCAGCCAGCCTTTCGATATCTTCGTGTGCTCCCAAGCTGTGAACGAAATGTGTTTCGGTCTGAACTCTCGCAATGCGTGTTTCGACCCTAGCTTGCAGCGCGTACGGTGAAGACAGCCGACGAGTGACAGCACGGATAGAAACATCGTCGGCTCGCGATTTTTCCTCCCAATTGACTTCGTAAAACCAGTCCGCCGGCGTCTCGGCCAGTTCCGACTGAGCCTCGGCAAATCCAGCGCCCTGATCCAGCCAAAAGCGCTTTCTCTGCCAAGGGTAAACCGGTAGAGGGACAACCCGACCGCCTGCCGGATAAACTCCCTGCCAATTGATCTCAGCTCCCGCCACGAAAAGGCTCGTGAGAGACTTAAGCATCTGGAGCCGGTCCGATTGACCTCTTCGGAGCGACGGCAGGATTAGCAAGCTCTCCGGCAACCCTGCCGCAGCCTGAAGAACCATGCTGGACAAAACTGGATCGGGACTCAGTTCCACGAAGGTGTTGAAACCGGAATCGAGCATGGGCCGCACGGCGGCAGCGAATAAGACAGTTTGACGGATATTTCGCCCCCAATAGGCGGCATCGAAATCCTGATCGGTACCTTGCGCTCCGGTCACCGTCGAATAGACCGGGATTGAGGCGGTCCGCGTTATAAGGCCTGAAACTGCTTCCACCATCTCGTTTCCAAGCAGTTCCATTTGGGGGCTGTGGAACGCGTAGTTGACTGGCAGAATTTTGGCGCGAATGCCACGATTTTTGGCGGCGGCCATGATCTGGTCGATCGCGGCTGAGTCGCCCGAAATGACGGTTGAAGTTGGACTGTTAATAGCGGCGGGAGAGACGAGATCGCGGTAAGGCCTTAACCACTTTTCGATCTCCGCTTCCGGCAGCTCAATGGCAGCCATTTTGCCTAGTCCCGTTGCGCGCTGCATTAATCGGCCACGATGGCAGATAACTTTGATGGCATCGTCAAACGACAGTGCACCGCTGAGGTGTGCAGCGGCGACCTCACCCACGCTATGGCCAATCAGAGCATCGGGCTCAATCCCCCAGGATCGCCAGACAGTTGCAAGAGCCACCTGCAGGGCAAACAAAGCCGGCTGGGCAATTTCGGTTTCGTCGAGCCGCGAGGTGGCTTCGTCACGCCTCAGTTCCTCCAGCAAGTCCCAGGCGATATGCCGTTTCATTTCGTCGGCGCAGCGCGCGATTTCCCGTTGAAAGATTGGCAGCGACGACAGGAGTTCACGGCCCATACCCCACCACTGGGAACCTTGCCCGGAGAGGACGAAAGCCACTCGCGGCCTCGTTCCGGAGCGAGTTTGTCCGGCGGCGATCTGAAGGGGGGTGCGGCCGTCGGCGAAGGCATGAAGAATAGAGGGCAGTTCTTCCCGCTGTACTCCGACCACCGCCAGGCGATGTTCAAGGTGCTCGCGACGAGCGGCTAAGGTGTAGGCAATGTCACTGGTGGGTATCTCTTTCCTGGTTCGCAGGAAATAGGCAAGAGTTCGTGCCCGATCCCGGAGGGCTTCCGGTGTGTGGCATGAAAGCGGGAGCAGCAAAAGTGTTTCCTCAGGCGAGGCGACGGGTTCTATCTGCTGACTTGGTCCTTCCGCGATCGGCAAGGAAAGACCATCTTTACCACCGCTGCTGATCGCTGCCCATTGGACCGGCCAACCGAGTGTGTACAGCGTTCCGAGTGAATTCAAAAGGGATCCACGCTCATCGTCAGCGCGCCGGCATGAACCGAGGACCACGCCTTGAGCGCCGGAAGCGCTTAGAATCTGCTGGATGGCACCGTTCAGAAGTGGATGCGGGCTGACCTCCAAAAAGAGCGTGCATCCATCGCGCGCCAACCGCTCAATAACCTGAGTGAAGAGCACCGGCTGGCGAAGGTGCCGTGCCCAATGCTCCGGTCCCATTTCCGGCCCGAGGAGGTAGTCGCCGTTGACGGAAGAAGCGAACGGTACAGCGGTCCGCAAAGGATGCAGATCTCTCAGCGATGCTTCTAGCCTGTCAATCGCCAGATCCATTCTGGGGCTGTGCGCCGCGATGTCGACGTCAATGAGCGAACACTGGAGTCCTTCGTCCTTCCAGCTTGTGATGATCTCTTTGAGGCGGCCGGCGTCACCGGAAAGAATGGTCGACGTCTGGCTGTTGGAACCAGCAACAAAAATCTCGTCAGACCATCTTTGGATTCGCTCCCTGACTTCGGCCTCGGCGAGCTCCACCACCGCCATACCGCCGTTTTCGCCGGTTTCCATCTGGGCGCGGCTGGATTCGACGACGACTCGCATGACCTCGTCGACATTCAGGGCGCCCGCCACGCAGGCCGCCGCCCATTCGCCGAGGCTGTGCGCCGCCACAAAATCCGGTCGGACTCCCCAGGATCCCCAAAGTGCGGCCAGCGCTATCTGCATCGCGGAGAGCACCGGCTGGACAAATTCAGCTCGGCTGAGTCGGACGTCTCCCGGGGCCGCCAGCAACAGATCGAACAGAGACCATCCCGCGATTTGTTTCAGGGAATGATCGCATTCCGCTAATTTCGCCCGGAATACAGGCTCGACGGCCATAAGATTCTTGCCCATCCCGAGCCACTGCGAGCCTTGCGGTGAAAAGACAAACGCCAACTTTGGTCGTGTCGATCCGGCGTAACCGACGGCTAGCCCGGGGCGTTTCTGACCCAGGAGAAAGCCTTGAAGCTGAACACTGAGTTCACTGAGCGACCTGGCAGTCAGAGCCACCCTTTCCGATTCGGTGGCGCAACGCGCGGCGGCGGTGGCACAGAGATCTGGAAGCGTTGCCTCGAATGAACCGGATTGCAGGTAAGTCTGTAATTTCTCAGCCGTCGCTTTCAAAAGGCTCGAATTAGGCGCGCTCAACGGCAGCAAATGCGCCGTGCGGCTGCTGGCTTCTTCAACGACTACATGGCAGTTGGTGCCTCCCCACCCGAACGCGCTCGCGCCTCCTACCGCCAGTCTCTTCGGCTCGGGCCAAGGCACCAGTTTAGTGACCACTCGAAGATTAGAAGCCGCGAAATCGATGTGTGGATTTGGCTTCTCGAAATTCAAACTGGGCGGGATCTGGCGGTGGTGAATAGACAGAATCAGCTTGATGAGTCCCGCGATTCCGGACGCGCCTTCGAGATGGCCAATGTTGGTTTTCACCGAACCCACCAAAAGAGGCCGGTCCGATGCTCGTTCGCGCCCAAATACCTCCCCCAAGGCATGCGCTTCAATAGGATCACCGAGCGGCGTGCCTGTGCCATGCGCCTCAACATAGTGGAGGTCGGCTGCCTGTAGGCCCGATCGGGCGCAGGCTTGACGAAGTACACTTTCCTGGGCCGCGGGATTGGGCGCGGTGAGACCGTTACTGGCTCCGTCGTTGTTGACTGCGGTCCCCCGAATAACGGCGTAGATAGGATCCCCGTCGGCCAAGGCCTTATCCAAAGATTTGAGGACAACAAATCCGCCGCCTTCACCTCGCACGAAACCATTTGCGCGGGCGTCGAATGCGCACAATTGGCTGGTCGGTGAGAGACCACCGAACTTGGACAGCGCAACCATAGTCTCCGGGTCGATGATCATGTTCACCCCGCCGGCGAGAGCGAGCGTGGCATCTCCGGCTTGCAGGCTACGGCACGCCAGATGGACGCTGACCAACGAGGAAGAACACGCCGTGTCTAAGGCAATGCTGGGCCCTTGCAAACCCAAGGCATACGAAATCCGATTAGCAACGATGCTGAGTGCCTGACCGGTTCCGGAATGCACTGTAATCTCTGCCCCCGCCTTGCGCGCAATGGTTTCGTAGTCGTGCCACACTACCCCCACGAACATGCCCGTACGACTGCCGCGCAGAGCATCTGGCCTAATCCCGGCATCCTCCAAAGCCTCCCAGGTCAATTCGAGAGCTAGCCTCTGTTGGGGATCCATTTGGATAGTTTCGCGCGGCGAAATTCCAAAAAACCCCGGATCAAAATTGTCCACCCGCTCCAACAGTCCTGCCATGCGCGCGTTCATCTTGCCCGGCTTGTCGAGATCCGGATCGTACCAAGTATGGATGTCCCAGCGATCGGGAGAAATTTCGCGGATGGCAGAGCTCCCGGATCGCAAAAGGTCCCAAAAGGCTGCCGGGTCAGGTGCCCCAGGAAAACGACAAGCCATGCCAACCACCGCAATCGGTTGATTCCATGCCGTGGCCGCCATTGAGTGGGCAACAGAACCCCTAGAGGATGCATCAGGCCTGCCGCACAGGTAGTTGGCCAATGTTTCAATCGTCGGGTACTTCCAGGCGAGAGCGACCGGGATCTTCCGCCCCAGAAACTCGCTCAGTCGGTTTAGCAAAGCGACCGCTTGAATGGAACCAAGTCCGAAGTGGCTGAACGGCTCATCCGCAACGACTGCTTCCGGACTAATATCCAGAATCTGGGAGAGTTCCCGCACTAACCACTGTATCAGATCACGGACTGGCGGTTGATGCAGAGCAGCTGATTTTTCAACAAAATTGGACGGGACGGGAGATTCACTCATCGAACAGTTCAGTGTATATCGGCGCTTTTCGGGATCTCTTCAGCATTCAAGATCTGTCCCGCCTGGCTGCCAACGATGTCCAGAAAACGATCAGAGAGATCGGCTATTTTTTACCATATTTAACATTTTAATAGGTTTTACTATAACGACAAGCGAATGGGGGCGTTTAATAGAACCACCTTGCATGGAGTGATTGAATGGCATATCTCCCTCCGTGCTTGCATGTTAAGTCATACTCTGGAGCCAAGTCCGAATTTTATTTTGGCACGGGATGTCAAGATGCAGTTTCCGGTGGTCAAAAGGTATCGTGAATTGTTACTCCATCCGACTCGACCCCGGCGCGTGGTCACCGCTCTAAAGTCGATCAGTCTGCAGATCGAGAAGGGCGAACGGATAGCGTTGCTGGGACCCAACGGGGCAGGTAAGACGACGCTGCTGAAGCTTATCGGAGGCCTCTTGCTCCCGTCCGAGGGTGAAATTGTTGTAAATGGATACAATACCCTCCGCCACAACGATGCGGCTCGGAAATCAGTGGGATTCGTACTGAATGAAGAGCGGAGTTTTTTTTGGCGGCTGACCGCGATTCAGAACCTGGAATTCTTTGCCGCGCTCGACAATTTGAGTGGAAAGGCCATGAATGACCGGATTAGGGAGCTGATTCAATTCGTCGGCCTTGAGTCGCATTTGGAGAAGGCCGTCTCCACCTATTCGTCCGGGATGAAACAACGTCTGGCGCTCGCGCGGGGCCTGATCGCCGAGCCGGAAGTGCTGATCCTCGACGAGCCGACCCGGGCACTCGATCCGATTGCCTGCGAAGAGCTGAATGACCTGATCGTCGAGCGGCTTCATAAAGGGGCACGAAAGACTCTCCTGATTGCCACCCATCGATTGGAGGAGGCAACGCGACTCTGCGACAAAGTGCTGATTATCAACCAAGGACAAATCATGGCCTTCGACCGCATAGCGGACCTGACCGCAAAGGGGATTAGTCTCTCCGAGTTTTACCGGCTAAACGTGAACCGTAAAACATTATGAGATTTTTGATTCTCAAGGCTAAGGCGTTTATCCGACGTGATTTCCAGATCGAGTCGAGCTACAAGATGAACTTTTTCATGACCATCCTTGACTCGATGATAATTCTCGTTTTTTTCTATTTCCTTAGCAAACTGGTGGCCGGGGGCGAGTCGCGCTATCTGAGTCGGTTCGGCGGCAATTTTCTTTCCTTCAGCGTGATTGGCCTGGCTTTCGCGCGGTATTTCCAGCTCACACTTAGGATGTTCTCGGAATCTATTCGGGCTGCTCAGCTAAGCGGTTGCCTGGAGGCCATGTTGAGCAGTCAAACGGGCGCCGTGACCATTGTGCTGATGTCATCGCTTTACGGGTTGATATCCGGGGCGGCGCAGCCTCTTTTGATTCTGGTAGCCGGAGTGTTGGTAATGGGAGTGGATCTCAGCCATATGGACGTGCTTGCGACCCTGCTCGTTCTGGCATTCTCAATTCTGACGTTCGTAGCATTTGGAGTACTGTCTGCTGCCACCATCCTGTGCCTCAAGAAGGGTGATCCTCTGGCCTGGATTCTCGGCGGAATGGGCACGATGCTGGGTGGCGCCTACTTTCCGATTGACGTACTGCCACAATGGCTGCAGCAGGTCTCTTTCCTCATTCCGATCACCTATTCTCTCGAGGCCTTAAGATTGACAATGTTGAGGGGGTACACTTTAGAAATGGTCGCGCGTCCCCTTCTGATTTTGGCTGCGATGGCGGCGATCCTGCTGCCTGGCAGTCTGGCGCTTTTTGCGGCCATGGTGCGAAAAGGGCGTATCGAAGGTACTCTGATGCAGTATTAACACTACGCTTTATTGGCTACTTGGGGCCACCGGTTGGAAATGTCCAAAATTTCAGCGTTACCTGAAAGCGGCTGACTGGACTTGCGCTCGACGGCCGGGTTCTGAGCGCGATCAAGGCATTTAAGAAGGCGTTTTGCTAACTCGTCCCCGTGAAGAAAACGTGTCCAGTGGTCCCCGGGAGTGCTGAGGACTTCCAAACCGCCTAAGGAACCCCCCTTCCAACCCATGCTCTTGTCGGTCTGATACTGCTTTTCGTTAACGATCAGGGTAATCTGGCCTGGGTATTTCTCTAGCCGGTGCCGGTACATGGTTCGCATGTAGTCCATCCGCAAACGATTAATGCGGTTTGACGTTGACTCAGCTCCGGCATCAGCCTGAACCGTCTTAAGCTTCCGAGTCCTCAGATCCCGAATTAGCTGCAATTTCAAGCGGGTGTTAGCGCGAAGGATCTGGCCGATGGTGTCCAGGATATGGCTGGCTCTCCGCCACTTATTGTAAAGGTCGAGAGCTAAGGTACGAAGGAGTGTTGGGCGGTAAGTATCGAACATCACGAGAAGCCGAACCTCTTCTCCCTGTCGCAATAGTTCCTGAGCCATGAAGGTGGCGACGACGCCCCCGGCGCAGTCACCTCCGAGCAGGTATGGACCGTTGGGTTGGACTGATCGGAGGTCGGCCAAGAACTCCGACGCCACTTCCTCGACACCCGAATACCGTTCTGAGTGGCCGTCCAGCCAGCGCGGCTGAAAGCCGTAAACGGGCTGATCCGGGCGGAGGTGAGGAATCAACCTCCAGAGAATTCGCAAGGTGTCATCGGCCTCCATGAAACCTGCGACCATGAAAAATGGCAATCGCGACCCGTTGGGCTGGGCCGGGACCAAGCGATTCCAACGGCTAGTTTCCCCTACGTAATAGTACCTCTGGGTATAGTCGTCGTAGAGGATATGTTTGGACATTTCGGCGATGGTCGGCTCGATGAAAATGCTCCGCAAGGGAACATCGACTTGCAGAATTGCTTTCAGACGCCCGATCAATCGGGCCGCCGAAAGGGAATGCCCGCCAATTTCAAAGAAATGATCGAAAACTCCTACCTTTTTGACGCCCAACACCTCGGCCCAGATCTCCGCCAATACCTGCTCAACTTGGTTGCGAGGAGCTACGTACCCGATGACGCGGTCTGATAGGTCGTCTCCAAGAATCGGTAATGCATTTCGATCGACCTTGCCATTGGGCGTAAGCGGTATTGCCTCGAGAAAAGCGAATGCTGAAGGAATCATGTATTCGGGCAAAACCGTCCGGAGGTGCGTTCGCAAATCCTCCACCGGACCGCGGGGAACGCCGTTGGACACCACGTAGGCCAAGAGGCGCACCTCGCCTGTTTGATCCTTACGTGCCACCGCGACGCAATTCCGGACATCTTTGTGAGTTGACAGGGCTGACTCGATTTCACCCAGTTCGATCCGGTAGCCTCGAATCTTCACTTGATTGTCGATACGCCCCAGACATACCAGGCGCTCATCCTGAAGATGCCGCACCAGATCTCCGGTCCGATACATCCTGACCCCCTCAGCAAACGGATCATTGAGGAAACGTTCGCGGGTCAAATCCGGCCGGTTCAGATACCCGCGAGCGACGCCTTCTCCGCCAATCCACAACTCGCCGACCACTCCGCGAGGCACTGGTTGCCGGTGCCTATCCAGCACATACATCCGGGTATTGGCAATCGGCCGTCCAATGGTCACGTCGTCCGATTGAATCCTTGCGATGGACGACCAGATCGTCGTCTCCGTCGGTCCGTAGAGATTCCAGACGGCCCCGCATCTCGACACCAGGCGCCCCGCCAGATCCCGGTCCATCGCTTCCCCGCCGCAGAGCACTTTCAGATTGCGATCACCTTTCCATCCCGAATCGAATAACATCCGCCAAGTCGCCGGAGTCGCTTGCATCGCCGTCGCGCCCGACGCTGCGAGAGCGCGCCCTAAGGTCACCCCATCCACGACAGTTTCCCGGCTTACCAGCTCAATTCGAGCTCCCGTGATCAATGGCAAGAACAGTTCCAAAGCCGCAATGTCAAATGCCAGCGTAGTCACCGCCAGCAGCGTGTCTGTTTCAACTAGCCCTGGCTCCTGGGCCATAGAAAGCAAAAAGTTCGTGAGAGCCCGATGCTCTATTTCAACCCCTTTGGGGCGACCCGTGGAGCCGGAGGTGTAAATCACGTAGGCCCGGTTCGAGGCTCTGGCCAGGACCGGTAGTGATTCGCCCCTTTGCTCCTCAATTTTGTCTTCGTACTGGTCGACGCAAACCCGCACTGAATTCGGTCCCGACAGCAATTCTGCGCACCGAGCTTTCCGTGCAAGCAAGACCTCCGCCTTGGAGTCCTCCAGCATATAGCGCAATCGCTCGGCCGGGAAGGCTGGGTCTAACGGGACGTAGGCAGCTCCCGCTTTAAGCACACTTAGCACCCCGATCACCATTTCCAATCCGCGCTCCAGACAGAGGCCCACCAGCGACTCCGGGCCGACTCCCAAAGACTGTAGATGCCGCGCCAGCTGCGTGGAACGATAGTCGAGCTCTGCATAGGTTAAGTGGTCACCCTCGAAGCTCACCGCTATCGTTCCCGGTCGCCGGGCGACTTGCGCACCGATGAGATCCATGACGGTTTGCTCCCGGGCATATGCTCGATCCGTTCGATTAAGTCCCGCTACCAGTTTCTCACGCTCCGCTTTCTCCAAGATCGGAAGCTGGGACACGTTAGTCTCCGGTGAGTCCACGATCGATCGCAACAGCGTCACATAATGGTTGGCTAGCCGCCGCATGGTGTCTGCCTCGAAGAGGCCGGTGTCGTACTTGATGACACCTTCGTAGATTCCGCCATTTTCGGTTAACTCCATCGCTAGATCGAACTGACCTTCCAGCTGTGGAATAGGGAAGGGTTCTAACATCAGGCCACCGAACTCAGCGCGCGCTTCAGAACCCTTGAAGGCAACGAGCTCGTCTAACCCGGCCACCTGCTGGAACTTCTGAAGAATGAATACCGTCTGGAAAATAGGGGTACGAGAAAAACCCCGATCGGGCTGTAACTTTTCAACCAGGAGCGCAAACGGGTAATCCTGATGCTGGACTCCTTCCACTACCGCTTGGCGCATTTGCGCCAGAAGTTCTCGGAAAGGCGGATCCCCATCGAACGCGGCTTTCAAGGGGATCATGTTAATCAGACAGCCGGTCACATTGGCGAATTCCGCACGATCGCGTCCATAGGTGGGCGTTCCGACGGTAATTTCATTCTGTCCGCTGTAACGGTGCAAAAGAACTTGATAGGCCGTTAGCAAGGCTACAAAGGGGGTGGTTCCCTCTCTCGTCGCCAGCCGGCGCACCGCGTCGCTCAATTCGCGTCCGAGTTCGATTGGTAGCGACGCACCCCGGTCCGACAATGAGACTGGCCGTGATTCATCGGTTGGCAGACTCAACGAAGTCAGAGGCCCCGACAATTTGCTCAACCAGTAAGCCTCGTGCTCCTTCCCCTCTGAGCCGCTCAGCATAGCCTCTTGCCATCGAGTATGTTCGATAATGTCGTGCACTGGGCGGGGAGGAGGTGCAGTGCCGCCGTCCCGCTCGGCCGGATAGATCTTCCGTAAATCCTCAAGCAGCAGGAAGAGCGACCAACCATCCGCAGCGATGTGGTGGACGGTGAATAAAAGGATCTGGTCTTCTGCCGTCCGTCTAAAGAGATCAACTCGCATCAGCGGGCCGTTTCGCAGATCGAACGGGATTAGCGAATTCTCATGAATTTCTTTTCGGAGTGCGCGCAAATCGATACCGGGCCGTTCGTGGACCGTAAAACATACGGGCAAGTATTCGCGGACCTGCTGGAGGAGAAGGTCCGACTCCTCACGGAAGGTGGTGCGCAGAGACGGGTGTCGGTCCAGCAAAGCCTGAAAAGATCGACGCAATGCGGGCAAATCAATAGCCGAACGAACGCGGGCCGTAAATACCACGTTATAGGCGGCACTTTTGGGGTTCGACTGATGGAGGAACCAAAGTGCTCGCTGCCCGTGCGCCGCCGGATGCAAGACAACGTTCTGGGTTGCTCGCTCACGCCAGGCGGCAAGCAGCGAATCTTTTTGCGACGCCAATTGCAATCGCATCGCTTCGGTCAGAGATCCCTTTGTGGCGCGAAAACGAAGTCGGCTTCCTTCGCCCCAGAAAACAACGCCCCGGCTGGTCAAGGAGTCCAGCAATTCTGTAGGCTCGTTCACAACACTCCCTCCTCAAATTCGCCAACCAATGACTCGGCAAGGGCAGTCGCGTTTAGAGATTGTTCTGCCACGAGCACGTCATTAACCCAAGCCGTAAGTTCCAAAAGTGTCGGTCCCTGGATCAGGCGGGCCATCGCGACACTCACCCCAAGGTCGGATTCGATCCGGTTTTTAAGCTCGATTGACATGAGCGAGTCAAATCCCATGTGGGACATCGGCGTTTCTCGATCCACGGAAGCCAAAGCCACTTTGAGAATGCGAGCCATTTGTTGGGCTAAATAGCTAATTACCATTTCCTTTCGAACCTCTAATTCAGCGCCCAAAAGGTGTTCGCGGTTAATTCCTTCTCTGGTCTTCGGCGTGACCCCACGGTCGCTCGCAGAAATCAGCAACGAAAGGTAGCGAGGGACGCTGAGGTCGCCGTAAGACCACTGCCGCCATCTGTCCCAATCCATTGGCATCACGCCTGTCTGCACTGCGCCATCTTCGAGCAATTGCTCCAAGGCTCCCAAGGCTCGTTCCGTCGAAAGCACGCCCACACCGTTGGCAATTTCCTTCAGCGGGTTCGCTTTGGATTCTTCGCCGGCGAGCAACCGGGCGGCCATGCCTGCGGCTGCCCACGGTCCCCAGTTGACGCTAAGTGCTGGTTTTCCTAATGACCGGCGATGATGGGCAAGGGCGTCGAGGAAAGCGTTGGCGGCCGAGTAGCTTGCCAACATGGGCGAACTCAACAGCGCAGAGGACGAGGAAAAAAGCACAAACAGATCCAAAGGGGCATCCGCCAACAACCGATGGAGAAGCCAACCCCCCACCATTTTAGCGGCAAGAATTTCCCGCATCTGTTCTGGAGTCTGCTTGGCCAGTAGGACGTTTTGGACGATGCCGGCGGCGTGAAACACGCCACGAAGGGGTAATTGACCTTCCGTTAAGCATTGGCGGATGATCCTGTTCACCGATGCCTCGTTGCCCATATCCATGGTCACCGATTGCACGTTCGCACCTAGACTTTCCAATTCGCGTATCTCGCTGATCCGGTCGCCTTCGGTAGTTCCTTTCGCAACTCCATCCCACTGCAAGCGAGGCGGGAGTGGGCTGCGGCTGGCTAAAATCAGATGGCGGGCGCCGCGAGTGATCAACCATCGAGCAATGATTAGCCCGATTCCTCCCAACCCACCCGTGATCATATAGGTCGCGTCCGGTCGAATTGGAATATTTCTTGGTTTTGACGTCGCCCTTGTTCGGCGGGCCAACCGCAGGACGTGCTGCCTCCCCTCCCGAAATGCCGTTTGGTCCTCATCCCGGGGGGCGGCGAATTGACGAATCAGCAATGCTGCAGCAGTTGCCGGAGGATCAGCCGGATCCAGGTCCACCATACCGGACCAAAAATCTCCGTTCTCCATCGCGATCGTGCGTCCCAAACCCCAAAGAGGAGACTGAAGCACCGAAAAGGGCTTGGGCTTTTCACCGGCCGGCTGCGCACCCCGGCTGATCAACCACAATTTGGGAGGCACAGGTAGTCGCGCACGCTCGAGCGCTTGGATCATGCCCATAACGCTCACAGGTCCGAGCGTTTGAGCTTTTCGCACGGCCATCAAATCCGCTTCTTCGGGGTCGGCGGAGTCAAGACTCCACAGATGCACGATCCTGTTGAGGGGGGAATTCTGTCGGACCCCAGAACGCAAAAGTACATCATAATCATCGGCGCTGTCCGGTTTAATCGTGATCGACGCGTCGTTGATCTGGGAAAGTTCTTCACCGTGATCCACGCAGAGGCATTTTGCTCCTCGACCAACCAGTTGCGCGCAGACCGCATCACCAATTCCCTGTTGATCTCGAAAGATAATCCAAGTGCCCGTTAGCGGGATTTCAGGGCTCGTTTCGCCGGATGCTTTCTGGATCTCCCATTGAGGCTCATAAAGCCCCTCCTCCAGCGAATCGAACGCACCGGGGGGTTGCGCGGAGTTCAAGTTCGAGATACGCGCTCCAAGGATCTCGATAACGAGATTTCCGGGGAAATCGAAAACCTTGATGTCTCCGACCACGGTATTGTCCGGAGCGTCTTGAGCGTTGCGCAATTGAGAGTAGGCGTAGAAATCTCGGCCCTCTGGACGCCGATACACTCGGAGTTCTTCGATGCCTGCACCTACAAAGACACCGCCTCGGCTGCCTTCCGACTGATTCAAGGCCATCGTCGCCATCAGGATGTGCCCAAAGCTATCGGAAAATGCAGGATGAAAGATATACTGAGAAAGCTCGTTCTGAATGCACTCCGGAACAGTCACTGCGCTCAGTGCTTCTCCCTCCCGGCCCTGCCACACACGGCGGATCCCTTGAAAGGAGGGTCCCCAATGGTTGCCGAGTTCCTGGCGGAGACGGTAAAACTCCGGACCATCGAGATGGCGCGTGGAGCGCCTTTCAAATGCCTCTCGGTCCGAAGCGTCGAACTTCGTTGCCGGCACCGCGATGCCATCCGCCCGAAGTTCACCGCTGGCATGTAACGTCCAATCCCCTTTCGCCTGCTTCCTCCGGCTGTGCACCTGGAAGACAATGTTACCGGCAACCTGCTTTTCGAGCCGGGTTTGGATCTCGAATTCCGCGGCTGGCCGAAGCTGTAGCACTTTCTCGATCTCGATCCGTGTGAGAGCCACGGGCAGCTCTGAGACCACTTCGACGGCGGCAGCGATGGCCATCTCGATGTATGCTGCAGCCGGCATGACCGCCACTCCCTGAACGCGATGATCCTCCATCCAGGGACATCGCTCCAAGCTAATCTCCCCACACCAAATGTGCTCGTCCGGACGACCGGCCAATGGCACACAAAGACCCAGCAGCGGATGGCCCACGGCCCGCGTCCGTTTGCGGCCGGAATCTGCGGATGCCACTGGAAGCCAATGCCGTTCTCTTTGGAACGGATAGGTCGGCAGCGTGACACGTCGTCGTCGATAAGGTCGGTCGTACGCGCGCCAGTCCGGCTTCGCGCCGAGTACAAAGAACGTTCCAAGGGTCGAGAGCAGTTGGGGCCAGACCTCTCGATCTTTGCGCAAGGAGGCGAGCCAAACGGCCTCTGAATCCTCCACGGTTTGGCGGCCCATATTGATCAGTACTGGCGAAGGTCCAATCTCGAGAAATGTACGAATTCCGCGCACATAAAGGCTCCGGATCGATTCGGCGAACCTCACGGTTTCGCGCGCATGTCGGCGCCAGTAGGTGGCATCTAGTGGAAGAGCTTCACCCAGTGGACATCCCGTCAGGTTCAGTATGAGATCCACGTCCGGAACGCGGTAGTCGACGCCGCGGGCGCATCGTTCAAATTCATCGAGAATCGGCTCGACCAGCGGCGAGTGGAAGGCGTGCGAGACACTTAACGGCTTTGCTTCCACGCCTTCCTGCCGCAGGCGCTCTAAAACTGCACGGACATCGTCTGCTTTTCCGGAGATCACCGTGTTGAGAGGCGAGTTGGTCGCCGCAATGGAGACGGAGTCTGTCAAAGAAGCAATCGCCGCGCGGACCCGGCCTTCACCGGCAAATACCGCAGCCATCGCGCCGTTTCGCGGCAGTGACTGCATCAGCTGCGATCTGACGACGACCAATCGCAGGGCGTCTTCCAGACTGAGCGCGCCCGCAACGCAGGCGCCTACGTATTCGCCCAGACTGTGCCCCACGATCGCCGCAGGCTCGATGCCCCACGAACGCCACAAGGACGCCAGCGCGTATTCGACAGCGAAAAGTGCCGGCTGCGTATAACGCGTCTCATCCAGAATGCCGTCACGGGCGGGATTTTTTGCGTCGTATCCGACGATTTCCTGCAACGGCCGGTCCAGATGTTGGCCCATCAAAAGCGCACATTGGTCAAAAGCCTGACGGAACACCGGCTCGATCCTGTAGAGATCGCGTGCCATGCCCGGATGTTGCGCTCCTTGTCCGGTAAACAGAAAGGCGACCCCCGAGCCTGCGCGAACGCGGCCGGAGGTGACATCCGGATGAGGATTCCACTGTGCGAAAGCGCTAAGTCTTTCCCTTGCCGCAGCGATACTCGTGGCGGGAAATGCCAGGCGGTGCGAAAGCGCTGAGCGTCCAAGCGCCGCCGTGTGGCAGACGTCTGCCAGGGAGCCTGCAGATGCATTCGCGAGATGTTCTGCGTATCCGAGCGATAGTTCGCGCAACGCGGCCTCAGAGTTCGCGGAGAGCACCAGCAGGTGAGTGGAGCGCTCCGGCGATGCCGGCAGCGTCACGGGCTCCTTCGCTATCGGAGCTTCCTCAAGGATCACGTGGGCGTTAGTACCGCTGAATCCGAATGAACTCACCCCGGCGAATCGAGGACGCTCTGACCGTGGCCAGGCAATTGCCTGAGCTGAAATTTCAATCGGCACCTGACCCAGAGAAATCCTCGGATTGAGTTTATGGAAATGAAGCTGACGCGGTATTTCTTCGCGTCCCATCGAAAGGACAACTTTGATGAGACCTGCGATCCCTGAGGCCGATTCCAAGTGACCAAGGTTGGCTTTGACCGAACCCACGCGTAACGGTCGATCTGCAGGGCGATTTTTCCCGAGCGCTGCCGCCAACGCTTCGAGTTCTATCGGATCACCCAGGGTGGTGCCGGTACCGTGGGCTTCGACGTAATCCACTTCATGAGGCTGTAAGCGGGCAGCTTTCAGCGCGGCTCGAACCAATGCCTGTTGCGCGAGACCATTGGGGACCGTCAAGCCGCTACTGGCGCCGTCCTGATTCACGGCGGTGCCGCGTATCACCGCAAGAACACGGTCTCCCGCGGTTAAGGCGTCGCTGAGACGTTTGAGGGCAATGACACCGCATCCCTCACCCCTCACGAACCCGTCCGCCCGCTCATCAAAAGTTTTGCACCGGCCGTCCGGTGCCAACATTCCCCATTTGGAGAAACAGGTGAACGGCTCCGGTGTGAGGATCACGTTAACCCCGCCGGCCAATGCCATATCACATTCGCGATCGCGCAAACTCCTGCAGGCCAGGTGAACGGCCACCAGAGAGGAGGAACAGGCCGTATCTACTGCCATGGCCGGACCATGTAGCCCAAAGACAAAAGAAAGGCGTCCGGCAGCCACGTTCAGTACGCCGCCCGTCATGGCATAAACGTCCAAAGCGGTCGAATCGTTCTCAACTGCCAGGCGACCATAATCCGAGGTCGTGATGCCGACAAATACTCCGGTGGAGGATTCACGCAGATGAGTGGGCGCTATACCGGCGTTCTCCAGGGCTTCCCAAGCGACTTCGAGCAGAAGTCGTTGCTGGGGATCCATGCTCTCCGCTTCCCTGCCTGAGATGCCAAAAAAAGCAGGTTCGAACAAATCGACTTGATCCAGAAAACCGCCATAAAAGGATGGTCCCTTGCCGGGCGCTGAGGGATCCGGATCATTGCAGGCATCCTTGTCCCAGCGATCATTCGGGACTTCCTTAACAGTATCAATGCCCTCGCTTAAGACTCGCCAGTACGCCTCCGGGTTCTTGGCACCCGGAAAACGGCAAGAGAGGCCGACGATAGCGATAGGCTCGCTGCGATCACGTTCCACAGCATCGAGTTTCGACTGGAGAGAGTCAATGGCCTGGACGGCCTTCAGCAGCAAAGACTTCCGGTCGCCCTCTGGATGAACGTTTGGATTGGCATCAGCGATCAGCATGCTTTGTTGAGCACTCGGCGAATTCAGATCAGGATAACGCTCCGGCGTTTAAGAAATTACGATTCAAATTACGACCAATATTTTTAGCTTTTTCAATTCCTAGAACATTAATCTTCAACGTGCTAATCGACCACGGCCAATATGGGTTAAGCGTTTTTGTCCTGCTGAATGTCATAATCCTGCAGATTGCCAGCCAGAAGCGGGTTTTATCCGCACCCTATCTTCATGGCGAAACTGAAGAGGATTTTATCCTTAGGGTGGACCACCCTCCGGACCGTCGCTCTCTCCCACCCTGGATCGCATCGGAAGGCCTGGAACGTTATATATCTGTAATGAAAATCACTACATACTGGGAAGATAACGGCGACGGCAACGTGAAAATGACCTAATCTCTCCATCGAGAGGAACCATCACTGAACTCCTGACGTCCGGCTCCTGACTCCTGAAAAATGAATCATCGGATTATCGGCACTACGTTACCTGTACTTGAATTTCAACTTCAACCCGGCGAAAGGGTAGTGGCGGTTTCCGGCGAACTCTCTTGGATGAGCCGCTCGATTCAGCTAAAAACCGGCGCCCAACTGGGTGGCGGTGGCTTCCTCGG
>Ga0210386_10001820_pt1 | contig 18641 bp, 12 predicted proteins | sample IncBWH32OmetaG_FD_160091 | JGI IMG/M metagenome (GOLD analysis project Ga0210386, IMG submission 160091) | Forest soil microbial communities from Barre Woods Harvard Forest LTER site, Petersham, Massachusetts, United States - Inc-BW-H-32-O ... | reverse complement strand
CGTCGTTCCTGCTCTTGATCGGCGCCGTCGGCGGCGTCGTGCTCGCGCGCCGCCGCGGCGGCATCGGCGAGGACGAGCCCGAGGTCGTCGTGGCGCTCGACGTCCCGCGCCCGCAGGGCACGGGCACAATGGCCGAGGGCGTCGGGGTCGGCAACGGACGCGCGCCCCACGTCGAGTCGAGCCCCGTCAAGACCGGGGCGGGGCAGCCGTCGTGAGCATCGCCTGGTATCTGGCCGTCTCGGCGATCGTGTTCTCGCTCGGCGCGGTCGGCGTGATGACGCGACGCAACCCGCTCGTCGTGCTGCTGTGCCTCGAGCTGATGCTCAACGGCGGCAACCTCGCGCTGATCGCGTTCTCGCGCATGTGGGGCAACGGCGACGGTCAGATCCTCGCGATCGTCGTGATGACGGTCGCCGCGTGCGAGGTGTGCATCGGCCTCGGGATGATCGTCGCGCTCTATCGCCGCAGGCTGCCGATCGACGTCGACGAGCTGAGAGAGCTGCAAGGCTGAGGGACGCCGCGTGACGCAGACGACATTCGGCTGGCTGGTGCTGGCGTTTCCGCTCGCGGGCACGCTGACGATCGCATTCGGCTTCAAGCGGCTGCCCGGCCGCAGCGCCGGCTGGATCGGCACGGGCGCGATCTTCCTCGCGTTCCTCGCGGCGCTCGGCGCGCTGATCAAGATGCAGGGGCTCGCGCCGGAGCACCGGCAGATGGCCTCCTCGCTGTGGAGCTACGCCTCGACGGTCGGGATCGACGCGCAGATGTCGATCCTCGTCGACCCGCTGTCGGTCTTCATGATCCTCGTCGTCACGGGCGTCTCGACGCTGATCCACCTGTACTCGATCTCGTACATGACCGAGGACAGGGGCTTCGCGCGCTACTTCTCCTACCTCAACTTCTTCGTCTTCTCGATGCTCGTGCTCGTGCTCGCGGGCAACTTCGTCCTGCTGATCGTCGGCTGGGCGTTCGTCGGCGCGGCCTCGTATCTGCTGATCTCGTTCTGGTACCGGCGCACGACGGCGACGGCGGCGGGGATCAAGGCGTTCGTGATCAACGTCGTCGGCGACGTCGGGCTCGTGCTCGGCACGTACTTCATCTTCAAGCACACGCACACGCTCGACTTCCTCCGGACGTTCCACGCGACGCAGGCTGGGGCGTTCGGCCGCGGCACGAACAGCGGTGATCTCGTCGCCGGCTGCGTGCTGCTGCTCGTCGGCGCGTTCGCGAAGTCGGCGCAGATCCCGCTGCACACGTGGCTGCCGGACGCGATGGAAGGGCCGACGCCGGTCAGCGCGCTGATCCACGCGGCGACGATGGTCACGGCGGGCGTCTACCTGATCGCGCGCATGCACCCGCTGTTCGAACTCGCGCCCGCGGCCGAGGACGTCGGCGCGGTCGTCGGCGCGGCGACGCTGCTGATCGCCGGCACGATCGCGCTGACGCAGACGGACATCAAGCGCGTGATCGCCTACTCGACGATGTCGCAGATCGGTTACATGATCATGGGCGTGTCCGTCGGCGCGTACGCGGCGGGGCTGTTCCACCTGATGACGCACGCGTTCTTCAAGGCGCTGCTGTTCATGGCAGCGGGCTCGATCATCGGCGCGATGGCCGGCGAGCAGTCGCTGGAGAAGATGGGCGGCTTTCGCAAGGCGATGCCGTTCACATACGGCGCGTTCATCGTCGGCGGCCTGGCGCTATCGGGTATCCCGCCGTTCTCGGGCTTCTTCTCGAAGGACGACATCCTGCTCGTCACGGCCGAACGCGGCGGCTGGCACTGGGCGCTGTACGTGATCGGCTACATCGGCGCGCTGCTGACGGCGATCTACACGTTCCGGATGATCTTCCGCGCGTTCCACGGCGAGCCCGTGCCGGAGGCGGTCGAGCTCGAAGGAGGCCACCTCGCACACGCCGAGCAGCCGCGCAACCCGGCGAACGGCGAACTCGAGGACACCGACGTCGGCTTCCCCGGCCCGTTTCACACGATCGCCGAGCGCGCGCTGCCGATGCGCGTGGCGATGGGCGTGCTCGCGCTTGGCGCGGTCGGCGCTGGGCTCGTGCAGATCCCGCGCGTGGACTTCGTGATCGACGACTTCCTGCGACCGAGCTTCACGGGCTCGCACCTGTACGCCTCCGAAGCGCACTCGCGCACCGGGCTGCTGCTGTTCGGAATCGTGCTCGGCACGGCGCTCGGGCTGATCGGGATCGCGATCGCCTACCGCGTGTGGGTGATGCGACCGGGCACGTCGGCGAGCGTCCGCGAGCGCCTGCGCCCGCTGTACGTGCTGTTCGTCAACAAGTGGTACTTCGACGAGTTGATCGGCGCGCTCGTCGTGCGTCCGGCTGCTGTCGTTGGCGCGTTCGCGCGCAGCACGTTCGAGCGCGTGTTCGTCGACGAGACGCTCGTCGGCGGCACGACCGGCCTCGTGCGCGCCGGCTCGGCGGCGGTGCGCGCCGCGCAAAGCGGCTTCGTGCGCTACTACGCGGCGCTGCTCGTGCTCGGCCTCGCCGGCGTCGGCTTCTACTTCCTGCTGCAAACGTGAGGAGCGAGGAGCCGAGCTGATGCCGCCGCTATCGATCATCCTCTGGCTGCCGCTCGCGTGCGGCGTGCTCGGCGCGCTGCTCACGCCGCTCGGCCGTCGTGCGCCTGCTGCGCTCGCGCTGCTCGGATCGCTCGGGGCGCTCGGGCTCGCGATCGGCTACATCGCCGACTACTCGCCCAGCCATCACGGCTTGGCGCACGTGACCGACGTCGTCTGGATCGCCGAACTGGGCATCCACTACAAGCTCGGGGTCGACGGGCTGAACGTGTTCATGGTCGGCCTCACGACGTTGCTGTTCGCGGCGGCCGTGCTCGCGGCGAACCTGCGCGAATGGGAGCGCCCGCGCTTCTTCTACTTCAACTTCATGCTCGCCGAGACGGCGGTGCTCGGCGCGCTGCTCGCGCAGGACCTCGCGCTGTTCGTCGCGTTCTTCGACTTGATGCTGATCCCGTTCTACTTCCTCACGGGGATCTGGGGCCGGGATCCCGGCCGGGTGAAAGCGACGATCAAGCTCGTGATCTACACGCTCGTCGGCTCGCTGCTGATGCTCTCGGCGGCGGTCGCGACTGGCGTGCTCGCGGCGCAGCAGGGCGGCGGGCACATCACGTTCGTGCTCTCCTCGCTGCAGCAGCTGCCGCTGAGCAAAGGCTCGCAGGAGTGGATCTTCCTGTTCTTCGCGGCCGCGTTCCTCGTGAAGATGCCGGCGTTCCCGCTGCACGGCTGGATGCCGGACGGCTACAAGGCGATGCCGATCGAGGTGCTGATGGTCTTCTCGGGCGTGCTCTCGAAGGTCGGCGCGTACGGCTTCCTGCGGATCGTGCTGCCGCTGTACCCGCAGGCGGCGGCGCACTTCCAGACGCTGATGCTGCTGATCGCGCTCGCGTCGATCGTGTACGGGTCGGTGATCGCGTTCACGCAGACCGACGCGCGGCTGATCGCCGGGTACTCGTCGGTCGCGCAGCTCGGCTTCATCACGCTCGGGATCTTCTCGTTGAACCCGCAGGGCGCACAGGGCGCGCTCCTGCAGATGGTCAACCACGGGCTCGTCGTCGCGCCGCTGCTGTTCATCGTCGGGCTGCTCGCGCAGCGCGCCGGCGGCTCGGAAGACGTCCGCGAGATGGGCGGCATCGCGTTCCGCGCGCCGGTGCTCGCGACGGTCTTCCTGATCGTCTCGCTCGCGACGCTCGCGATGCCCGGCTCGTCGAACTTCGTCGGCGAGTTTTTGATCCTGCTCGGCGTCTTCAAGGCCAAGCTCGCGATCGCGATCATCGCGTTCACGGGTGTCGTGCTCGCGAGCGTCTACGCGCTGCGGCTGTTCATCCGCGCGATGCACAACCGCGTCGGCAAAGACGTGCAGTCGCGCGACATCACCATGCGTGACGGGCTCGTGCTCGTGCCGGTGGTCGCCGTGATCCTGTTCATGGCGCTGTACCCGCAGCTCGCGCTGCATCGCAGCGAAGGGTCGGTGAAGACGGCCGTGGCGACGGCCCACGCAGACGCGACGGCTCCAAGCGGCGAACAGGTCGCGAGCGCGGCGGCACCGCAAGAGATCGAAGTCAAGGGGAGCGGCGAATGAGCGCCTCGACCGTCCTCGCGACGGCCCACCTGAAAGGCCCGCACATCGACTTCGCGGGCCTCTCCCCCCTGATCGCGCTGCTCGGCGGCGCGACGATCGTGCTGATCGTCGGCCTGATCCGCTCGCGCTTCGTGCGCGCACAGGTCGTGCCGTTCCTCAGCCTCGTCGCGCTCGGCGCGGCGGCCGGGCTGACGATCTGGCAGTGGAACTCGAACAAGTCAATCGTCGCAAGTGCACTGCGCATTGACGACTTGTCCCTCGTGCTCAACCTGATCCTCGTGGCGGGCGGCGCGTTCGCGGTGCTGCTCGCGTGGCGCTCGCTCGCGGCGCGCGAAGCGGCGCACGGCGAGTTCCACGCGCTGCTGCTGAGCTCGATCGCGGGCATGTCGCTGCTGGCGTCCGCGCAGAACACGGTCGCGCTGTTCGTCGGCCTCGAGCTGCTGTCGATCCCGCTGTACGTGCTGTGCGCAAGCGAGCTGCGGCGCGAGCATTCGCTGGAGTCGGGGCTGAAGTACCTGATCGTCGGCGCGGTCGGCTCGGCGACGCTGCTGTACGGCCTCGCGATGATCTACGGCGCGACCGGCGCGACCGACTTCGGCGCGATCGCGAGCGAGCTGTCGAGCGGCAGCCTCGCGAGCGACCCGCTGACGCTGACGGGCGTCGCGCTGTGCGTCGTCGGGCTCTGCTTCAAGGCTTCGGTCGCTCCGTTCCACCAGTGGACGCCGGACGTCTACGAGGGCGCGCCGACGCCGATCACGGCGTTCATGGCGGTCGCGACGAAGGCCGCCGCGTTCGGCGTCTTCTTGCGCTTCTTCGACGTCGCGCTGATCAACGTGCAGGGCGACTGGGGACCGGCGCTCGCGGTGCTCGCGACGATCACGATCGTCGTCGGCAACGTCGGCGCGCTCGGGCAGTCGTCGCTGAAGCGGATGCTCGCGTACTCGTCGGTCGCGCAGGCCGGCTACATGCTCGCCGGCGTCGTCGTCTCGACGCAGCTCGGCGTTCGCGCGACGGTCTTCTACCTCGCGGTCTACCTGTTCATGAACATGGCGTCGTTCGCGGTGATCGTCGCGCGCGAGCGCGAAACCGGGCTCGGCGACTCGCTCCAGGGCCTGCGCGGACTCGGCCGCGAGCGTCCGCTGCTGGCGTGGCCGATGACGATCTCGATGCTCGCGCTCGCCGGCATCCCGGCGACGGCGGGGTTCGCGGGGAAGTTCTATTTGATCGACGCGGCTGTCGCAGGCGGATACACGTGGCTCGGCGTCGTGATCGTGATCGGCTCGATGATCTCGCTCGGCTACTACCTGCCGGTGATCGCGACGATCTGGATGGGTCGCTCGCCGGCGGGCGAAGCGGGCGTCGGCGCGACCGCCGCGCCACTCGGCGCGCCGGCCGGCGGCGAGGGTCTGCCGGCGCTCGCCGGCGGTTCGCCGGAGCTCGACGATGCGGCGCTCGCGGCGTCGCCGAGCGCCACGACGCCGCAGCCGGAGGTGCTGCTCGTCGGCCTCGCCGCCGGCGCGGCGACGCTGTTCTTCGGGATCGTGCCGCAGCCGCTGTTCGACCTCGTCCACCACGCCGGCAGCGCGCTCGGCGGGCTGTTCTGATCCGATCGGTCGGCGCGACGTTCAGCGGCGCCTTTCGCGCCTCTCGCGGCCTCCGGACGTCGGCGGCCTACCAGGCGCGGCGCGCGCGGATCGCCTCGAGCGAGTAGCCGGCGAGCGAGATCGGCGACATCACGAACTGGTAGCAGAAGAAGTAGAACAGCAGCCCACGAACGTTCTTGCGCACGCGCAGGTTCACCGTCTTGAAGACGCGGCGCTGGTAAGAGAACATGATGCCGCCGAGCACCATGTTGAGCGGCAGCACCAGCAGCGTCATCGGCCCGACGATCGCGAAGTTGCCGGTCATCGCCAGCAGGACGCCGGGGATGAACGCGAGCGTGAACGTCAGGTCGACGAACGGGAACAGGAAGTTGACGGCCACCGCGTGCGAATAGAACTTGAGTTGGCTCAGCATGCCCAGGCCGTGATCGCGCAGACCCTCGATCATCCCACGCGCCCAGCGCCGGCGCTGGCGGGCGAACGCGCCCCAGTTCGAGGGCGCGTCGGTGAACGCGACCGCGGTCGGCTCGAACACGCTGCGACCGCCCTGCAGCAGCAGCCGCCAGGTCAGCACGATGTCCTCGCCGATCCGGTTCGGCCAGCCGTCGACGAGCCTGAGCGCGGTCGTGTCATAGACGCTGAAGGCGCCCTGCGCGACGAGCGTTCCTTGCAGCAGCGCCTGGCCGCGCTTGACGGAGGCGATGCCGAGGAAGTAGTCCCACTCCTGCGCTCTGGTCAGAAGGTTCTCGCGCGAGTTGCGCACGAGCACCGACCCCGCGACCGCGACCGTGTCGGGCGGTGAGACGAGCAGGCGCGCGACGGCGTGTTTGAGCGAGTAGGGCATCAGCAGCGTGTCGGCGTCGATCGTTGCGGTAAGCGGCGTGCTCACGGTCTCCAGCGCCGCGTTGAGCGCATTGGCCTTGCCGCCGTGGTCGGCCGCGAGCAGCCGCACGCACGGATAGCGCGCGGCGTACCCGGCGACGATCTCGCGCGTTTGATCGGTCGAGCCGTCGTCTGCGACGACGAGCTCGAAGTGGCCCGGGTAATCGGCTCGCAACGCGTAGTCGAGCGTCTCGGCGATCGAGTTCTCCTCGTTGTACGCGGCGATCAGCAACGTGATCTGCGGAAAATCGACGTCGACGCGCAAAGGCCGCGGGCTGTCGAGCAGGATCGAGCTGATCAGTTGGATGTTCAGGTAGCCGGGGATCAGCGCAACTCCGGCGATGACGACGATCGCCAGCGGCGTCGTGATGTCGTGCCCGAGCGTCCTGATCCAGCTTCGCGACAGCCATAGCGAGAGGCAGAACCACCCCGCGCCCACGACGAACGTGAGCGCGATCCGCAGTTTCAATGGGACGTAGACGCCGTACCGTCGTTTCACGCCAGGCGGGCGACGCCGGCGCTCGACGCGGGATACGAACTGCGGAGCCGCGGCGCCGACCGGCGTCGCCGGATCGGATGCCGGGAGATTGCGCGTCACGAGTCTGTTTCCGAGGAGTCGCATGTGCTGGGCGACATGTCCGCCCAGCACGGGTATCGACACGGCTCAACCGCCGCTGAAGCCGCGCTCATCGCGACCGCGACGATCGTCGAACGCGACGTGCTTTCCCTCGAGGAGGGCCATATCAATATGTGTATACTCATGCAGGTGGAGTTCTCCGCACTGATCCGCAACGCACGCGAGGCCGCCGCCATCACCCAGCTGGAGGCAGCCGAGCGAGCCGGCACGACGCAGCCGGCGGTTGCGGCATATGAGTCCGGCGCTCGGACGCCGAGCCTCCCGACGCTCGTGCGTCTGCTCGACGCGGCCGAATACGACGTCGAGGTGATTGCGAGTCCACGGATGCGCCGCGGCGCGGCGTCGCTGGCCGACCTCGCACAGACGATCGAGCAGGATCTCGAGGACGGTCGCGAGCAGGATGCGTTGCGACTGCTGTTCGGGTTCGCCGACGATTTCCGCGGCTCCTCGCGACCGGGCGCGATCGAGCTGATCGCCGCGAGGCCCCCGGCGACGGGGGACTCGCGCTTTGACGCGGCGCTCGCCGGCGTCGCGGAGCTCTTCGCGACCGAGCGCGGAATCCCGATCCCCGGCTGGGTCGATCGGCCGGACCGCTTCGTCGAGCCGTTGTGGTTCGTCGCGAGCCGGCCCGAGTTCGAGGCCTACACATTGGCCAACACGCCGGCCGTGCTCGCCCGCCACGGGGTGCTGATCGCGCGCGAGGTCTTCGACCGTGCCTGAGCGCCATTTCAGCAAGGCGAAGATCATCGCCGCCCTTCAGGCTCTCGGTGACGAGCTGACCCGCCAGGGCATCCGCGGGCAGGTCTTCATCGTCGGCGGCGCCGCGATGGCGCTCGCCTACTCGACGCGGCGCGTGACGAAGGACATCGACGCGGTGTTCGAGCCCAAGCGCGCGATCTATGCCGCGGCGGAGAAGGTCGCCGAAGAACAAGGGCTGCCCGCGGACTGGCTGAACGACGCAGCGAAGGCGTTCATGCCGGGGAAGGACGCTCACGCACGACCGCTGCCCGACGTCAAAGGGATCGAAGTCACGACCGCCTCCCCCAGGTACCTGCTCGCGATGAAGCTGATCGCGATGCGCTTCGGCGAGGACGACGAAGACATCGAGGTCCTGCTCGAGCAGTGCGACATCCGCACCCCGCAAGAAGCGCTCGAGCTCCTCAGGCGCATGTATCCGGCCAAGGAGCCGCCCGCGAAGACGCGGTTCTTCCTGGAACAGCTCTTGGGCTCGGGGTCGCGCGACTGATCGCCGCGCAGCCGGCCGTCGAGCCGGCCGGGCGCCTCAACCGTCGAGGCGCCCGGCAGGTCGCGCTTCCCGAGATCAGCGGCGAGCGACGCCGGGAAGCGTCTGCGTGCCTTCGATCCGGACCGCTTGCAGCGCGTCCGGGTCCAGCCCGAGCAGGTCGAGGATCGTCGGCGCGATCTGCGTCGTCTCGACCGGCGGGCGGTACGTCCCCGGCTGCACCGCTCCCGGCGCGTAGACGACGATCGGCACGTCGCGGTCGGCCGGGTTGGCGCCACCGTGCTCGGCGATCTTGCTGCCGCCGGTGTACACGACGCCGACCTGGACGACGCCCCACACGTCCGGGTGGCGCGGATCGCTGAGCGGCACGCCGAAGTACCGCGCCGCGTCCCTGCCGGCGTAGATTTCGGCCAGCCCCGAGTGCGCAAGCGTACGCGAGCTGCCGTCGTACGCGACGCCGGTCGCCGAGTGGCTCCACAGGTAGTCCTTGACGAAGTCGGCGGCCTGCTGCGAGGTGTCGGACAGGTAGCTCTGCCACGCATCGTCGTCGGTTCCGGCGACGATCAATGCGCCGGCGCCGGGGTGAGCGACGTCCCACGCGGCGTTGATCGCTTCGATGATCGGACCGTCCTTGATCCGCGTCAGCGAGTTCGGGTCCTGCGGCGACTGGCCGTGCTTGGCCGAGACGATGATCGCCGTCGAGCTCGCGAGGCCCTGCGCCTGGATCGCTTCGTCCATCGCCTGCAGCTTCGCGTCGACGTAGTCGAGCGCCCGCTGGAGCAGCGGCCCCGGCGTCGTCGTGCCCGGCAGATATCCGCCGTTCAGGCCATCCGACGTGATCAGCTTCTCAGCGGTCGAAACCGTCTGGAAGTTCATCCCGAGGATCGCCGGCACGCCCACCTTCGTCTTGCCGCTGTGGTCGTAGCCGGCGAGCTCGTTGAGTACCGCCTGGACCTTGTACGAGTCGTACTGCATCGTCGCCGCGTTGTCTTCGGTCCAGCTGATTTCGCCCGGGTACGGCGTGCCGTTCGGCTCGAGCGCCCGGCTGTCGATCTCAGGCGTGAACAGGTCGTCGATCCCTTTGCCCGACGGCCCCGCGAGCGCTTCGTAGGCGGGGTGCTTGTCCGACCACGCGGTCCGCAGCCCGTGATCGTGCGCGACTTCGAAGATCGTGTTGACCTGGAGGTATTCGTGGGGATAGATCGGCCTGCAGGTCTGCGAGTTGACCGACAGAGTGGCCGGGTTCAGAAGCGCGCCCGGCTGAGCGGTCATTTCGAGGATGCTTCCGGGCAGCCCCGCAAGGCCCTGGCCGGCGTCGAGTCGGGTCGAGTCCTGATCGTCTGGAGAGTCGTAGATGACTTCGCCGCCGGTCGGCTGGCCGTGGCACGAGGTCGTGCCCGCCGGCAAGACCGCGTGACTGTACTCGTCGTCGTAGTAGATGCCGGTCGTGCGCGGGTTTCCGCCCGTCACCTGGGCGGTCATGCCCGGGAACGAGTCCGACGGGATCGGCGTCTGCGCACGTGCGTACTCCGCGCCGCCGCCGACGAGCTTCGCGAGCTCCGAGCCAGGGTGGTTGGCGACGTACCATTCGACGTCTGACTGGTGCAGGCCGTCGACCGAGATCAGCAGCACGTGTTCGATCGCCTGCCCGCGGTGGTGTCCTCCGTGGCCTCCCGGCTGATCGGCGAGAACCACCGTCGCCGGAATGCCGATCGCGGCGGCGCCGACGGCGAGCGCGACGGCCGTCGCGATGTATGCGTCCGAGCATGAAGCAACCTCCTGGGTTGAGATGAGCGGTCGCATGCGAGCTACCCGCGCGCCGGCGCGGCGCTCGTTGCCGAGCTGTGGCGATTCTGTTGCGTTCTCGTGAAGCGCGTCTCCCGCCGGTCGGCCCGCCATGCGTCGGACGTCGTCGTGCGGCGCTAAGCCTTCGCCTGCTATCTGCCGAAATGGAGGCACGATGGAATCGCCTCAGCACGACTCGGAGCCCGACGACGTTGCTGCGCAGTCCGCGGACGGATCGCTCGACGGCGCGCATCAGCAGCCAGGGCCGAGCCCAGATCCGCCGGCAAGTGAGCCGCCGAGCGGCGCGGGTGCTCCCGAGCAAGCGATCTCGTCCGGCTCACGCCCCGACCGGCTCGGCCGCTTCAAGCTCGCGCTGGGTCGGAGGAGCGTCTGGGCGGGGGTGGCGATGCTGTGCGTCGCCGTGGGCGCGGCCGCCTCGGTGATCGGCGCGCGGGCCGTCGCTCGCAACGACGCCGCCGACGCGCGCCAGGCGTTCCCGCGCACCGCGGCGGGGATCGCGTCGACGCTGAAACTGACGCTTCAGCACGAGGAAGACCTGATCATCAGCGGGAGCACCTTCTTCGCCGGCAAGCCGGATGCGTCGGCGATCGAATTCAACACGTGGGTGAAATGGGCGCAGGCGCTCCGTCGTTACCCCGAGTTGCAGAAGCTCGGCCTCGTGGCGCTGGTCCGAGCGCCGGAGCTCGCCGCGTTCGAAGCGCGCGTCACCGGCCATGCGGCAAAGGCGACGCAATCGCCGACCCGACTGGGACAACGCTTGCCGGCGCTCGCCCGCGGGGGTCTCCATATCGTTCCGGCCGGCGGGCGTTCGTTCAACTGTCTCGCCGCGGTCGAACTCGCGCGGCACGCCGTCAAGAACGCGCAGCCGGGCCTCGACTACTGCGCGGTGACTCCGGGCCTGCTGCCCTCGCGCGACTCCGGCGTGAGCGTGTACGAGTCGGCATCGGCGGGCCATAGTCAGGGACTGGCGATCGAGACGCCCGTGTACAGAGGGAATGTGCTGCCCTCCACGTTGACGAGCCGCAGAGAAGCGTTCGTGGGGTGGCTGCGCGAGGTTCTGGCGCCCGCAACGATGTTGCAACAGATCCTGCGGGGCCATCCGCAGTACGCGGTTCGCCTGCGTCACAGGACCGGCTCGTCGAGCATCGTCTTCTCCAGCGGAGCAACGCAGCCTGGAGCGCAGAGCAGCGCCGTCAACCTGCACAACGGTTGGACCGTGCGAACCTCTGGACCGGCTCCTGCGACCGTTGACCTCTTCACGGACGGCGACTCGCTCGCGCTGCTGATCGTCGGCTGCCTGCTGAGCCTGCTGCTCGGCCTGTTCGTGTTCGTGCTTGGCGGACGCCGCGGGCCGGCGCCGGTGCGCAAGGTTCGTGCGCTGCCGCACGCCGACCTCTACGACGCCGTCACGGGGCTCCCGAACCGCGCGCTGATGATCGATCGCGCCGAGCGCATGCTCGCTCGGGCGGGACGCCAGTCGGGGCTGCTCGTGGGCGCGCTGTTCGTCGACATCGACTGGTTCCGCGACGTCAACGAGAAGCTCGGGCGGGAAGCCGGCGATCAGCTTCTGGCGATCGTCGGCGAGCGGCTGGAGGGCGTCGTGCGCGCTCACGACACCGTCGGTCGCCTCGACGGCGACGAGTTCGTCGTGCTGGTCGAAACGGCGGCGCGAGGAGCGCGCTTGGACTCGCTGGCGCGGCGCATGATCGAGGCGCTGCACAAGCCCGTCGAGCTCGACGGCTTTGGGCCGGGCGTCAACCTGACGGCGAGCATCGGCGTCGCGTTCGGGCGTTACGCGACGCCCGATGACCTCCTCCGCGACGCGCAGTTGGCGCTCTACGCGGCCAGGAGCGCGGGCCGGGACCGCTACACGCTGTTCAACGCGAACATGCGCTCGGTGATCGAGGGTCGCGGCGTGCTCGAGGCCGAGCTGAACAAGGCGCTGCAGGAGCAGCAGTTCTTCCTGCTCTACCAGCCGATCTACGATCTGAAGACGCGCAGGGTGGTTGGGCTCGAGGCGCTGATCCGCTGGCAACACCCCACGCAGGGAGAGCTGCCGCCCGCCGACTTCATCCAACTGGCCGAGGAATCCGGACTGATCATCCCGATCGGTCGCTGGGTGCTCGAGGAGGCCTGCGCGCGAGCGGCGGCATGGAATGTCGCCGGGCACCGAGTGGGCATCTCGGTCAAGGTGTCGGCGACCCAGCTGAACCGAGACGGGTTCATCACGGATGTTCGGCGAGCGCTGCAACAGTCGGGGATCGAGCCGGAGCTGCTGACGCTCGAGATCGCGGAGGCGACGGCGATCCGAGACGTCGCAGCGGCGATCGCGCGCCTGCAGGAGCTGAAGGAGCTCGGCGTGCGCATCGCGATCGACGACTTCGGCAGCGGATACGCAATCCACGCCGATCTGCAGAGCATGCCGCTCGACTTCTTGAAGGTCGACAGGGGCGCGCTCGCCACTTCGGACGACGAGGCCTACGCCAGCTGGCTGCTCCAGACGATCATCGTCCTCGGCCGGGACCTCTCGATACCCGTGATCGCGACGGAAATCGAGACTTATGAGGAGATGACGACGCTCCAGGCGATGGGGTGTGCGATGGCCCAGGGCTTCTTTCTCGGCAGACCCACGGCGGCGGACGCTGTCGCGAGCGTCCTGAACGAGGAGCTCCAGGTGTCAGCGACCGCCTCCACCACGAGCGTGCCCGGCTGACCCACGGCCACGCGGGCGTTCGGGGCGACGCCGCCTTACAGCCGTCCGGACGCCTCGGCGGCCGCTTCGGCTTCGAGCAGCTGGCGCTCGACGAGGTCGAGGCCGGCGTCCCAGAACCCCGGGTCGGCGAGGTCGACGCCGACGATCCGCCCAAGCTCCTCGGGGCTTTTCGAGCCGCCGGCGGCGAGCAGCTCAAGGTAGCGCGGAACCAACTCGGCGCCGAGCTCATCGTAGCGCTCGTACACCGACAGCGCGAGCAGCTGCCCGTACGCGTATGCGTAGACGTAGCCGGGCGAGCCGATGAAGTGCGGGATGTAGGACCACCACGAGCGGTATCCGTCGGTCACCTCGACCGAATCGCCGAGCAGCTCGGACTGGCTGTCGGCCCACAGCTCGCCGAAGCGCTCGACCGACAGCTCGCCCTCGTCGCGGCGCGCGTTGTGGACGAGGTCCTCGAAGCGGTTCATCGCGACCTGGCGGAAGACGGTCGCAATCGTGTCCTCGAGGTTCTCGGCGAGCAGCGCCAGGCGCGAGGCCGGCGCGCTGTCCTCCTCGAGCAGACGGCCAAAGACGATCGTCTCGCCGAACACCGACGCAGTCTCGGCGAGCGTCAGCGGCGTGCTCTGGTGGAAGATTCCCTGCCGCGCGGCGAGCGCGAAGTGGACGCCGTGGCCGAGCTCGTGCGCGAGCGTCAGCACGTCGCGGCGTTTGGAGGTGTAGTTGAGCAGCACGTACGGCTCGACCGACGGCACGGCCGACGCGCAGAACGCGCCGGCGCGCTTGCCCGGGCGCACTGGCGCGTCGATCCGGCGGTCATCGAAGAAGCGCCGCGCGACGTCGCCGAGCTCGGGTGAGAACGAGGAGTAGCAGTCGAGCACGATCTCCCGCGCCCGCGCGAACGGGAAGCTGACCTCGTCCTCGGTGACCGACGCCATCCGGTCGTAGTCGGCGAGGCGCTCGACGCCGAGCAGCTTCGCCTTCAACCGATACCAGCGCCGCGGGATCTCATAGCGCGCGCGGACCGCCTCGATCAGCGCCTGCACCGACGCGTCGCTGGCCTCGTTGGCGAGGTTGCGCGCGGCGAGCCAGTGCGGATAGCTACGCAGACGATCGTCGACGCCCTTGTCGGCAAGCAGCGTGTTGAACAGGAACGCGCGCGTGCGCAAACCCGGCGCGAGCGCCGCGGTGACCGCCTCGGCCGTCGTCCGTCGCAGCTCGCGGTCGGGCAGCGACAGGCGGCTGAGCGCGACGTCGAGCGGTGCCTTTCCCTCCTCGGCGTCGAGCTCGACCTCGATCGCCGAGATCAGCTCCTCGAACAGCCGCGTCCACGCGCCGGCGCCGGTCAGCGCCTTCTCGGAGAGGATCTTCTCCTCGGGCTCGGACAGCAGGTGCTCACGATAGCGGCGCACGTTGCGCAGGTGGTGGGCGCAGAACTCCAGACCATCGCCGCCGAGCAGCTGCTCGGCGCGCTCGTGGTCGAGCGCGGCCCACTCGAGCTCGAAGAACAGCAGCGTCGTCTCGATCGCCGTGCCGCGCTCCTGCGCGAGCTGCAAGAGCGCGCCGTTCGCCGGATCGGCCGTGTCCGTCGAGAAGCGCAGCGCCGCGTAGGTGCCGGCGCGGCCGATCAGCTCGTGGATCGCCGCTAGCTCCTCCATCGCGCCGCGCAGCCCGTCGGAGTCGAGCTGCGCGAGCTTTCCGGCGTAGCTCTCCGCGAACGTCTGCGCGCGCTCGAGTGCTTCGGCGAGGCGGCGCTCGACGCCGTGGGGACCGTCGCCTTCGACGAGCGGTTCGAGGTTCCAGGCAGCGCTCTGCAGCTCCTCGTCGGTCTCGATGCGCGCCGCCATCGCGGCCAGCTTAGCTACTCGGTCGAGATCGCCAGCAGCATGTCCAGGCGCGCCGCGCGCCGCGCCGGCGCCTGCGCCGCGAGCACGCCGGCCAGCGCCGCGACGATCAGCAACACGAACAGCGTGCCGACCGGGATCGACTGGATGTAGCCCGACCCGGACAGCGCGAACGTCGTCGTCAGCACGGCGCCGAGGACGCCTACGACCAGCCCCAGCACGCCGCCGATCAGCGCCGTGATCACGGACTCGTATCGGATCATCTGCCTGACCTGGCGGCGGCTCGTGCCGATCGCACGCATCATCCCGAGCTCCTTCGTGCGCTCGTAGATCGAGAGGATCAGCGTGTTGACGATCCCGAACAGCGAGACGATCACCGACAGCGCGAGCAGCACGTAGATCAGCGTCAGCAGCTGGTTGATCTGTCCCGCCAGGTCCTGCTTGAACTGGGCGGCGGTCCGGGAGCGCGTCTGTGGATATTGCGCGTTCAGCACGTCGTCGACCGCCGGCTGCACCCGCGCGTTGCTCCTCCCGGCGGCGTAACCGACGAAGTCGATCGCGTCTTCGCGCTGGCCGAACGCGTTCGTGGCAAGGTTGCGAGAGATCGTCACGCCCTTCAGCAGCCCGGCGTTTTCGTGGATGATGCCGCGCACCTGCAGGGTCACATGGCGAGTCGTCGGCGTCAGCAGCTCGAACGAGCCACCGACCTTCAGGTGTTCTTCTTTGGCGAACGATTCGGTCACGAGCGCGCCGCTTTCGCCGAGCGTGGCGAGCGACTGCTCGGAGCCGTGCTTCCATTCCACGCGGTACTCGCGCGCGAACGATTCGGGTTCGATCGCGGTCACCGCCTGGTTTGAGTGCTTGCCCCGCAGGCGCCCGACGGTGAACGCGACGGCGGTCACGTTCGCGACTCCCGGCACCTTGCGCACGGCCGGCGCGACGCCGGGCGGAATCCCCTGTTCGTTGCCCGACTGGGCGCTCTCGACGATCAGGCTGCCCCCGAACGACTGGTCGACCGAGTGGTCGATCGTCGCCTTGAAGCCGGACGCGAGCACCGCCACGAAGGCGACCAGCGCGAGCCCGACCGTCAGCGCCATCGCCGTGACGAGCGTCCGGCCGGGGTGGCGCACCGAGTTCGCCTCGGCGAGCTGCCCGGTGATGCCGCGCCAGCGCACGAGCGTGCCGAGCGCGTGGCCGAGCGCGGGGACGACGCGGTGACGCTTCGGCGGGCGCTCGCCGCCGCGGCGCAGGCGAGCGATCAGGCGCGCGAGGCGGACCGCCCAGAACACGAGCAGCACGACGCCGACGCCCTTGCCGACGGTCGCGCTGATCACGAGCACGATCACGAGCAGCACGGCGAAGCGGATCACGAGCACCCGCCGCGTCGGCAGCTGCCGCGGCGGGATCTCCACGCCCTCCCGCATCGCCGCGAGCGGCGGCACGCGCGTGGCGCGCAGCGCCGGCGGCAGCCCGGCGAGCAGCGTCACGACGACGCCGACGAGCAGCGAGACGATCACCGTGCGCGACTCGATCACGGTTCCCGAGTCGGGAAGTTCGGCGCCGAACGCCTTGAACAGCCCGTTCAGCGCCGGCGCCATGCCGACTCCGGCGAGCAGCCCGAGGCCACCGCCGAGCACGCCGAGCATCAGCCCTTCATAGACGACCGAGCGCATGATCTGCGAGCGCGAGCTGCCGAGCGTGCGCAACAGGCCGAACTCGCGGGTTCGCTGGGCGACGGTGATCGAGAAGGTGTTGAAGATGATGAAAGCGCCGACGAGCAGGGCGACATAGGCGAAGATCAAGAGGAACGTGCGCAGGAAGCTGAGGTTTTCTTCGAGGTCGGAGGTGTTCTTCTTGGCCTGTTCGGCGCCCGTCCGCACGTCGACGACCGACGACAGCTCGGCGCGGATCCTGTTGCGCAGTTCGGCCGGGGTCACGCCGGGCTTGGCCGCCACGTCGATCTGGTCGAAGCGGCCCGTCTCGCCCAGCAGGCGCTGGGCCTCGGAGGGCAGCAGCAGCGCGGCGCCGGCGCCGCCGAAGGATTCGCCGCCGCCGAACTGCAGGATCCCGACGATCGTGTAACGACCGGTCGCCCCGGTGCCGGCGACGATCATCTGCTGGCCGATGTGAAGCCCGCCGCGTTTGGCCGTCGTCTCGTCGATCGCGACCTGCGAGGCGGTCTCCGGGTACGTGCCGCGGACTGGCTTGAAGGACTCGAAGCGCGGCGGCACGGTCGCGGTGATGAACGCCGGCGCGCCGCCTGCGGTGATCCGTTTGCGGTGCGTGTCGAGCAGGGCCCCGGGCGTGAAGATCCCGCCCGAGGCTTCGGCCACGCCCGGCGTGCGCTGCACGGCTTCGAGCATCGACTGCGTCACCGGCGAGACTTCGGCTCGCACTTTTCGGCCGAGGATCTGCGCCGGCGTGACGACCACGTCGTGGCCCTTGCTGGCGGTCTGAAAGATCGCCGCGAACGAGCTGTTGATCGTGTCCGTGAGGATGTAGGTGCCGGCCATCAGCGCGACGCCCAGCACGATCGCGATCGCGGTCAGCGCCACGCGCAGCTTGCGCTGCATGAAGCCGCGCAGCACCAGGCGCAGCATCAGCCCAGCGCCTTCATCAGGTCGAGCGTCTGCTCGGTGCTGACCGCCTCCCCGTCGTGGACGATGCGCCCGTCGGCCAGCACCAGCAGGCTGTCGGCGAAGGACGCGGCGTGGGCGTCGTGGGTGACCATCACGACGGTCTGTTCGAACTCGTCGACCGCCTGGCGGAGCAGCCCGAGGACGCCGTCGCTCGATTTCGAGTCGAGGTTGCCGGAGGGCTCGTCGGCGAACACCACGGCGGGACGCGAGACGAGCGCCCGCGCAACCGCGACGCGCTGCTGCTGGCCGCCGGACAGCTCGGCCGGGCGGTGGCTGAGGCGGTCGGTGATCCCGACCGTCTGCACCAGCGTGTCGAACCATGCGCGGTCGACCTTCCGCCCCGCGATCGACAGCGGCAGCAGGATGTTCTCTTCGGCGTTCAGCACCGGCAGCAGGTTGAACGTCTGGAAGATGAAGCCGATCCGGTCGCGCCGCAGCTCGGTCAGCTGCCTGTCGCCGAGCGCCGTCAGCTCGACGTCGTCGAGGCGAACCGTCCCGGACGTCGGCCGGTCGAGCCCGGCGAGGAGGTGCATCAGCGTCGACTTGCCCGACCCCGAAGGGCCCATGATCGCGGCATAGCGCGACTTCGGAAACGCGACGCTGACATCCGTCAGCGCGTCGACGGCCGCTTCGCCCTCGCCGTATCGACGGCTCAGATCGTCGGCTTGGACGAGCGTCGGCAAGCCGTTTTCAGCGGTCACGTGATCCACTCGGGCTGAGAGTAACAAGCTCCCGGCGCCGTCCGAGAGACGGCCTAGCATCCTCGCCCCGATGCACGAGACGATTCCGCAGGTCTTCCTAATCGCACGCCCGTCGATCGACGTCGAGGGGATGCGCGGATACCTCGCCGACGTCGGCGGCGAGTCGTGGCTTGCGCGCCGGCTGGAGGAGACCGGGGGCAAGCCAAACGCCGGCGAGCTGATCGTCGAGTTCGGCGGGCGCGCCTGCTACCGCAGCTGGGAGCCCGGCTTGAACCCGAACGTCACACGCATCCGCGGCGACCGGCGCGACTACTTCGACAACATCCTGCACAGCGGCCACGGCAGCGTGCTCGAGCACGCCAGCTACACGCTCGTGCTGCGCAACGTCAGCCGGGCCTTCACCCACGAGCTCGTCCGCCACCGCGCCGGGTCGGCCTTCAGCCAGGAGAGCCTGCG
>Ga0210386_10001819_pt1 | contig 18644 bp, 18 predicted proteins | sample IncBWH32OmetaG_FD_160091 | JGI IMG/M metagenome (GOLD analysis project Ga0210386, IMG submission 160091) | Forest soil microbial communities from Barre Woods Harvard Forest LTER site, Petersham, Massachusetts, United States - Inc-BW-H-32-O ... | reverse complement strand
CCGGCCAGATGGGCATCGCCGTCCACATTGATCGCGGCCAGCGTGTCCAGCACGCCCAGCGACCAACCGACCACCAGGCTCGGCGCCGGACCCAGATGGTCCAGCAGCTCCTCGATATCGCGGCCGCGTCGCTCCGGTGTGTAGCCGCTGGGGGCGATTTCGGACTCGCCTTGGCCGCGCGGATCGAACGCCACGACATGATAGGTGCGGTCGAAGGCGAGGATCTGCGGCCGCCAGATCCAGGCCGGCATGGTCCAGCCGGGCACCAGCACGATCGTGCGGCCGGTGCGTGGCCCGGCCTCGAGATAATGCAGGCGGACGCCATCGCTGGTGGTGAAGACGTGGCTTTGGGTGCCGGGGACGGCTTCGGGGATCGATTGGGCGGCCGCCGGCCGGGCGGCGGTCAACGCCAACACCAGCAGGATCACGAGACTCCAGGACCAACGCCATCGCATGCGGCCACAAGATCGGCGGGCAGGCATGCGTGTCAATCGTGCGCAGTTCACGCGATCTCAACCTTTCCCTGGAAATCTTGGCTCCAGCGAACACACCAGGATGGACCGAGATCGGAGCGCACGTGACCGACGCGAACCGACAGCTTCTGGTGGTGGACGACGAGCCGATCCAGTGGCTGATTGTCACACGCGCGGTCGAGTCGCTGGGGTTCGCCGTGGACGGCGCGACGGTGCTGAGGAAGCGGCGGCAGTGGTGGCGAACAAGCCCTATGACGCTGCGGTGCTCGACCTGTTGCTGGGTGCAAACGACGGCATCAGCTTGCCGCACAAGCTGCACGGGCACACGGCCGACCCGCTGGTGGTTGTGGTATCGGGAACGGACGCGCGGGTGCGCGCCGCCAGTTGCCGCATGGCGGATGCGCCCGGGGTCCGTGTCGCCGGGGCGCTGGAAAAGCCAATCGTACCGGCACGGCTGCGGGCGCGGCTGGGCCGTATGCCGAATCACAGCGCCGCACCCCAGACCTACCAGGCACGCCTACCGACCGCCGCCGAGCTGAAAGCGGCACTGGATCAGCAGGCGATATCCGTGGAGTTCCAACCGCAGGTCCGGTTGAACGATGGCAGGGTGTTGGGACTGGAGGCACTGGCGCGTTGGCGGCCGGTGGGCACACAGGACCCGATACACCTGCGCTGTTTGTACCTAAATCGGAACGTCATGGGTTGATCGTTCCGCTGACACGCCGCGTGCTGGATACGTCACTCGCCGCTTGCCGGCGCTGGCGCCAGCGCTTTCCGGACGGTGGTGTCGCGGTGAATATCTCGCCACTGTTGCTGGCGAACCGCGCCTTGCCGGACGCGGTCGAGGACGCGCTGGGGCGTGCCGATATGCCGCCTCGGGTGTTGGCGGCGGAGATCACGGAAAGCGCGGTGGTCAGCGATCCGCTGCTGGCCACCGAGGTGGTGACGCGGCTGCGGATCAAGGGCGTGCGGCTGTCGATTGACGACTTCGGCACCGGGCATTCGTCGCTGCTGTCGCTGATGCGCCTGTTGTTCACCGAGCTGAAGATTGATCGGCCGTTCATTGCCGACTGCGAGGCGGATGCGGAGGCGTGCAACATCCCTCGGGCGACGATTTCGCTGGCGCAGGAACTGGGCTTGCAGGTGGTCGCGGAAGATATCGAGACCGCGTCGGTCGAAGAACGATTGCATGGGGGCTGGATGCGATGTCAGCCGGGGCTGGTATTTCGCACGGTCGATGTCCGAGGACGGGCTGATGGCGTGGTTCGCGGCGCGCGCCGCAGTACTTGTTGGGTAACCCCCGCCCCCTCCCCCCAGCCTTCGGCCTTGGTCCGCTTTGCGGCCCAAGCCCGCGAGGGGAGGGGGAGGGTCGTGGGGGTTTACTCTACGACCGTCTCTTGCTGGCGGTCGGAACCGCCGTCGCCATCCTCGCCGGGCTTCGGCAGAGCGGGCAGCGACGCCTCGACGATCTCGAAGTCGAGCTTGCCGTCCTTCATCGTCACCTTCACCGCGCCGCCGCCGACCAGCTTGCCGAACAGCAGCTCCTCGGCCAGCGGCTTCTTGATGTACTCTTGGATGACGCGGGCGAGCGGCCGCGCGCCATACAGTCTGTCGTAGCCGCGTTCCGCCAGCCATTCCTTTGCCGCCGACGACAGCTCGATTGTCACGTTGCGGTCGGCGAGCTGGGCTTCGAGCTGCATGACGAATTTTTCGACCACCCGCGCGACGATTTCCGGCGTCAGACCGGAGAAGGCGATGGTCGCGTCGAGCCGGTTGCGGAACTCCGGCGTGAACAGGCGCTTGATCGCGTCCTCGTCCTCGCCCGCACGGCTCTCGCGGCCGAAGCCGATGGCTTCCCTGGCGAGGTCGGACGCGCCGGCGTTGGTCGTCATGATCAGGATGACGTTGCGGAAGTCGACCGTCTTGCCGTTGTGGTCGGTCAGCTTCCCGTGGTCCATCACCTGCAACAGGATGTTGAACAGGTCAGGATGCGCCTTCTCGATCTCATCCAGCAGCAGCACGGCGTGCGGATGCTGGTCAATCGCGTCAGTCAGCAACCCGCCCTGGTCGAAGCCGACATAGCCCGGCGGCGCACCGATCAGCCGGCTGATGCTGTGCCGTTCCATGTATTCCGACATGTCGAAGCGGATCAGCTCGATCCCCATGGTGGAGGCGAGCTGGCGCGCGACCTCGGTCTTGCCGACGCCGGTGGGGCCGCTGAACAGGTAGTTGCCAATCGGCTTCTCCGGCTCGCGCAACCCGGCGCGGGCCAGCTTGATCGCGGCGGCCAGCGCGTCGATCGCCTTGTCCTGGCCGAACACCATCGACTTCAGGTCGCGTTCCAGATTGCGCAGCGTTTCCTTGTCGTCGGCCGAGACGCTCTTCGGGGGAATGCGGGCGATCTTGGCGACGATCTCCTCGACATCGCGCAAGGTCACGGTCTTCCGGCGCTTGTTCTCCGGCAGTAACATCCGGCTGGCGCCGACCTCGTCGATCACGTCGATCGCCTTGTCCGGCAGCTTGCGGTCATGGATGTATTTCGCCGACAGCTCCACCGAGGCGCGGATCGCTTCGTCGGTGTAACGGACCTTGTGGTGCTTCTCGTAGTTCACCTTCAGGCCGCGCATGATCTTCACCGCGTCCTCGATCGTCGGCTCGTTGACGTCGATCTTCTGGAAGCGACGGACCAGGGCGCGGTCCTTCTCGAAGTAGTTGCGGAATTCCTTGTAGGTCGTGCTGCCGATACAGCGCAGGTTGCCCGAGGCCAACGCCGGCTTCAGCAGGTTCGACGCGTCCATCGCGCCGCCTGACGTGGCGCCGGCGCCGATGACGGTGTGGATTTCGTCGATGAACAGGATAGCGCTCTGCTGGGCCTCCAGCTCGGTCACCACGGCCTTCAGCCGTTCCTCGAAGTCGCCGCGATAGCGGGTGCCGGCGAGCAGCGCGCCCATGTCGAGCGCGTAGATCGTGGATTTGGCCAGCACTTCCGGCACGTCGCCCTCGACAATGCGCTTGGCCAGGCCCTCGGCGATGGCGGTCTTGCCCACGCCCGGATCACCGACATAGAGCGGATTGTTCTTGGTGCGCCGGCACAGGATCTGGATGGTCCGCTCGATTTCCAGCTCGCGGCCGATCAGCGGGTCGATCTTGCCGGCCATCGCCTTCTTGTTGAGGTTGACGCAGTAGTTCGACAGCGCGTCCTGATTGCGGCGGGATGGCTTTTCCTCGCGTTCCGGCTCGGCCTGGTTTTCCGACGGCTGGCCGGCGCCCTGCACGGGGCGCTGCGTGGCCCGACCCGGCGCCTTGGCGATGCCATGGGCGATGAAATTCACCGCGTCGAGCCGCGTCATGTCCTGCAGTTGCAGGAAGTACACCGCGTGGCTCTCACGCTCGGAGAACAGCGCCACCAGCACATTGGCGCCGGTCACCTCGTCGCGGCCGGAGGATTGCACGTGGATCGCGGCGCGTTGCACCACGCGCTGGAAACCGGCGGTGGGCTTGGGATCGCCGGCGCGATCGGTTGCCAGCCCGGCGAGGTCCTTGTCCAGGAATTCCGACAGGTCCGACCGCAGCTTGTCGAGATCGACACCGCAGGCGCGCAGCACGGTCGCCGCGTCGGTGTCGTCGGTGAGGCCAAGCAGCAGGTGCTCCAGCGTGGCGTATTCGTGGCGGCGTTCGCTCGCCAGCGACAGGGCGCGGTGCAGCGTCTGTTCGAGGTTACGGGACAACATGATCGACAACGCTCCTGCGCACACTGGCCCGCCGCGCGGACCGACTCCGTCTTACGTCAAGGCCCCTGCCACCGATCGTCTCAGACGATGGCACGTGCCGTCACTCCTTTTCGCCCATCACTCTTTTTCAATCGTGCATTGCAGAGGATGCTGATTCTGCCGGGCCAGGTCCATGACCTGGGTTACCTTGGTTTCGGCAACCTCATATGTATAGACACCGCACACCCCGACGCCACGGCGATGGACGTGCAGCATGATGCGGGTGGCCTCCTCACGCGACTTCTGGAAGAACCGTTCCAGCACGTGCACGACGAATTCCATCGGCGTGTAGTCGTCGTTCAGCATCAGGACTTTGTACATCGCCGGCTTGCGCGTCTTCGGACGCGTCTTCACCACGACGCCGGTATTCGGTCCCTCCCCGTCTCGCCTGTCGTTGTCGCTCATCTGCCTTCCGTATCCGCCCGCCGTTGCCGGCGTGTCACTGACGCCTGCTCCAGCCCGATCGACCATCGTCGCCAAGACAGGAACCATATCGGAAGGCATGCACAGGATGAAAGGGCCAACCTTGCGCGGCCCGGCCCCGCGTCCGGATCAAAGCAGGATACCAATCGCCGGAACCAAAGAATGGGACAAACGGACCGGGCAACGGATCGGGCAAAAGAAAAGGCCCGGGCGGGGGGGCCCGGGCCTCTTCGTCACGACACCGCCAACCGGGGGGAGGAGGTGCGGCGGCGCCGTGGATCTGTTGTCGTCGCTCAGACGGCCTTGGAGAACTTCTCCACCGCCAGCGTGGCGCGGGCCGTCAGCGGGGCCAGCACTTGCTCGGTCAGCTTGAGCGAGGCATCGGTGAGCTTGCCGGACTCGGCCAGCGTCTTCTCGATCGTGCCGCGGGCCAGGCTGGCCTGCAGGTCGAACGCGTCCTTCAGCGACTTCGCGGCGGCGATCGCCTTGAAGGCCGCGACCGACTCTTCGAACGAGGCCTGCGCCGTGGCGGCCATCTGCTTCTGCAGATCCTGCACGCCCGCGGCCCAGATCTGGCCGGACTTCACGAACGCTTCCACGTTGCCCTGACCGAACGCAACGAATTCCTCAGCGGTTTTCATGGCCTTCTCCACGCCTTCCTTCATTTTCGCCTGGGTCTTTTCGAAGCCGGCGGCGGCCTGCGCCATCCCGTCCTTCAGGCTGGTGACTGTCTGCTCGAAGCCCTGCTGGGCGGCCGCGGCGGCCGTTTCATTCACCGCGGCAACCGTCTCGGCCATCTTGGTCTTTGTGGTCATCCGATGTTCTCCTGGGTGGAACGCTCCAACGCTGCCCGCATCCGGTCGGCGGCGGCCTTGGAGTGATCGTGCAATCCTGTATTCGCTTTGCTGCAGTGCAGCATGACGACGATATAGGCCGATCGATTTGGTCGATCAAGCGAAATTTTGTGCGATGCACAACAAAAATTCTGGAGCAGGTTACAGTCATGGAACGGTCGCCCCATGGCCGTAGAGTCACCGGATAACTCGTTCAATTTTTTCGTGATTCTGTCGTTTTTCGGCTGGACACGGCAACCAGCACGCTCTTAGGGTGGCGCCCGCCGGACAGGGAGAGCTGGGCGCATGGCTGTATTGCGGTGCTATCTGGGTTCTGGTGCACGCTCGATTGGGGCGGTGCTGGCGGCCCTGGCATTGCTGGTTGTGGTGCCTCAGGCGGCGCACGCGCAGATCGGCTCCGACCGCTACAGTTCAATTATTGTCGACGCGGCAACCGGGAAAGTGCTCGAGCAGGCCAATCCCGATGCGCCGCGCCACCCGGCCAGCCTGACCAAGCTGATGACCTTGTATCTGGTGTTCGAGGCGCTGCGTGATCGGCGCGTCACGCTCAACCAATTGGTTCCGGTGTCCGAGCATGCCGCATCGATGGAGCCGACCAAGCTGGGTCTGGTGCCGGGCACGCGCATCACGGTGGAGCAGGCGATCCTTGGCCTGGTGACGAAATCGGCGAACGACGCCGCCGCGGCGTTGGGGGAGCTGCTGGGTGGCAGCGAGGAACGGTTCGCGCAGATGATGACACTGCGGGCGCGGGCGATGGGGATGTCGCACACGACGTTCACCAACGCGTCGGGCCTGCCGGATCCGGATCAATGGAGTTCGGCGCGTGACCTGGCTGTGCTGGCGCGGCGGCTGATCTCGGATTTTCCGAATGACTATCACTATTTTTCGACCCCAAGCTTCACCTTCAACCGCCAGTTCATTGCCAACCACGATCATATGCTGAACTGGTACCCGGGCGCCGATGGGATGAAGACGGGGTACACCGAGGCCTCAGGGTGCAATCTGGTCACCAGCGCGCTGGACGGCGGCGTGCGGCTGATCGGCGTGGTGCTGGGGGCCAGCACCGGAGCGGAGCGCGATGCCCATATGGGTGTGCTGCTCGATGACGGCTTCGACGAGATGGGGGTGACGATCGTCCGGCACGGCACGACGATGGCCAGCCGCAAAGCGCCGAGCCTGGTGGCCAGCGCGCATGCCGCGACGCTGACGCAAGCGCGGCCGGTTGTCGCGGCGCGGGCGGATGTTCCGGCCGGCGGTTGGGGGATCGAGACCGGCAGCTATGGGGCCGAGAAGACGGCGCGCGAGATTGGCCAGGATGCGCGGCGCGCGGCCGGCGGTGGCGATTTGCGGATCGAGCATGTCACGGTGCGCGGGACGCCGTTGTGGCGGGCGCAGGTGATGGGGCTGACCGAGGCGCGGGCGCAGGGCGCGTGCTCGCAGTTGGCACATGCGCGGACGACCTGCGTGCTGGTGCGGCCGAACGCGCGGCAGGTGGCGAGCCGGTAGAGCCCTCGCCTCATGTGACCCCGCGACACACTGTGCTGCTGCGATTGCAGCACGCGTTTGATTTATATGCGCGGCCAGATATAGAACGTCAGCGTTTCAATGCGATCCGGGTCACCGCGTATTGCCAGCGTCTAAGCAGATGAGGTGGATGACCCCCACTCGCGGCATCTGAGTGCCAAGTTGGTTGCTATCAGGCACACCCAAACAAGGAGCCATCCGCACGGAAGTTGTCACTGTCGGCCTGGATCTGGCTAAGCGTGTGTTTCAGAGTCACGTCGTTGATGCTGCGGGAGGGGTTGTCATCCGCAAGGCGCTGCGTCGTTCGCAAGTGCTGCCGTTCTCCGCCAAACTGCCTCTGTGCACCGTTGGCATAGAAGTGTGCGGCACGTCACATCATTGGGCACGCGAGCTGATCAGCCTTGGGCATGAGGGGCGGATGATGTCACCGGCTTACGTGAAGCCGCATGTGAGGCGCGAAGGCAACGGTGAATCAGATTTCAACCGATTTGGGAAATCTCCCGCGTGAGCTTCGCTCAACGGGGGGTGGTATAACACCGCTGCAGAACTCCAGCGGCGGCAAAGAGCGGCTCGGGCGCATCACTAAGATGGGCGACAAATATCTCCGCAAGCTGCTCGTCGTCGGCGCAACGTCGCCGGTCCGGCGCGCCAGGCACAGGCCTGCGTTCGTGGGCCCGCGGCTCGTCGACTTGCTCGCGCGAAAGCCCATGCGGCTGGCGAGCGTCGCCATGGCCAACAGGATGGCACGGATCGTCTGGGCGGTCATGACGCGCGGTGAGGAATACCGGAAATCCCACGCACCAATGTTGGCAGCTGAGAACTACATGGTTTAGCTAAGGGAATCAACTTCAGGAGGTCGTGAGAGCGACGCGATGTGATGGCGAGATCGGTCAGGCCGGGAACCGGGACAACGCGCCGAATGTCAGAGGCGTCATAGCCTGATAAGCAAAATGGGACCCGGTTCGCGGAGTCCATCAGGGCTAGCAGTCCCTACAGACTGCATCAAAAGGCCGACGGAAGACTGCACCCCCAGTACGCCAGATCAGCGCATCGCACTTGCAATGCGGGAGCCGTCCGAAGAAGACGTTCGTGTGTCTACGCGCGGCACCAGGACATAGCCCCAGCAGCCCAAGTACGGGCGGAATGCCTGAATCACATGCGAGGCGCTCTGGTCGACCCAGCCCCAGAACTCATTATAGTTACGATCCATCACCTCAACGGCAATACTTGGACGATGGGTGACGATCGGTTTCGCCGCGCCAGCCAGTACCTCGAGTTCCATCCCTTCAGTGTCGATCTTGAGTAGGGTGATGTCGCCGTCAAATGCGAGATCGTCGAGCGGGAGGCAGCGCAGCACGTCAATATCGGAGGCATCGGCTGACCGCACGGAGGTGGCACCCTGATTATCTTTCTGTCCAGGAACGATCTGGCATCGCCCTGGCGTCCCAGATATCACGATATCGATATAATCGGTGCGGATTTCCGCACGATAGTCGGCGTTTCGCGCGATACTGTCACGCAACAGCGCGCGCCGAGGGGTTCGGTTCGATCGCATAGACGAGTTTCGCCCAGCTACGCCTGGCGTAGAACATCGTGTGATTGCCAACATAGGAACCGACAGCCACCACGGTTCCGCCCATGGCAATGAGATCCCGATGGATCTGGAGCTGACGGAACTCGTACCACTGGCCATTGACGAGAAAGCTCTGCACATAATCGTGCGGATTGCTGATGCAGAAGACAGTGGTTTGTCCCTCGAAAACACTCGATGCAACGTCACCCGGCAACGGCGCCTGCTCCGCTCCACGCTGGTCCTGCTCGTCGCGCCGGCTCGACGTCCAGGTAGGACACGTCAAACGCGGGACCAAGGTACATGCCCTGAGGATACCCCACGCGGGCGGCTGCCAATGATGGTGGTTGCGCAGGATCTCCGCCACGCGCGTACCGGGGATCACCTTTTCGACGAGGTCCAGCGTGACACAGTAGCGCAGGACACGCCAATCGACGTGCCCGAAGCACAAGTCCTGACGGATCGCATCGATCAGCTTATGCGCACCAGCGGGCGTGAGCAGATAACCGTACAACCCGCAGCCAGGCGTGCCCGATGCCTCAAGCCTGCGCAAACTCTCGTCGATCCCGACCAGGCGCAATAGCCCTTCGGATGTCGCCTGCATCGGCTGCATCTGATCGCTGCGGAATACGGAATAGATCGCACAAGGAATGATGATGCCCACCAGACGCTCCAACCCGTTTAGCTCGACGTCGTCTTCGATGACCACACAAAATCACGCATCCGACGCCGCGACGCATTCCCAGACCGACAGATGTGCAAGAAAGACCCCTAACGTGCCCTTGCCCACGGCATAATCAGGGGTCTTTGTCAGGATGTCGCAGGCCAGCCGCGGCAACGTTGCCCCCGGAACACCGGGGACGCGCTGAAGCGTCACGCCCGCGATGTACGCAATCTGTTTGGTAATCTGTTCCAGCCGTGCCACGTCGGCATCCAGATTGACCACGAACGCGGGAATCGGCGGGCTGTCCGTCATCCGGCGCGCTGCCACGACACTGCTGTATGGCTAATGGGACCCGGATTCCGCCGAGAGGCCTTACTCTCGCAGCTAGCTTGCCAGTAACCACTCGAGTCCCGCCTCCATCACACTCTGCTCCATCCGCCATTCGCGTATCGTGATGTCGCGTTCGTCGGTCGGATCGAAACATCCAAACGCAAAACCATAGACCTTGCCGGTCGATGCATAGATCTTCGCATGCTGTCGGACAGTGACATAGAACGATTCCACGTCCAGCACGTGCGCGCCTTCCGGGGCGAACATCGTGTTGAGCATGCCAGATCCCGACGGACCCACCTCGCGACGCGCCCGGCCGAACAGGGCGATCTGATCGGCAAGCGGCAGGGTCTCCAGATAGATGACCGTGCACCCACGCTGCCGGGCCAGCTGCTCGATCTCCGGATCATTCCGCAGTTGCCGATAGCGCGGTGCACGCAGCGCAACAGCGGCCGGGAGATGTAGAGCTGAGAGGGGCGGTATCCACCGATGGACGTGCCTTGTTGTGCAGCGTCCGCAGAGCGGCAACAGTTGATCGTGGCGCAAAATCTTCCGTGCAGAAATCATTGAAGAACGTCACATTGCTGACAACGTGACCAAAGATCTCCCGCACCAGCAGGATCGGCTTCAGCGGCAGGCCGATCAACCGGATCGCATCCAGGAGCCAATGGCTGCGATCGGAGGTGATGAAGAAGTCGAAGCGCAGACCAAGACGGGCGGCCTCCAGTAGGTGCGGCAAGACCCGAAACAGGATTGACCCATAGTTGCCCGGCGCCAGATTGGGCAGGAAGAGACCAGTGCCCTCGATCCGGCGCTCCGTGCCACTCCTATAGAAAAACGCCGTGGCCATGCCGCCGTCATCGCGCAGGACATAGGCCTGCGTGTTATGGTCGATATGGACCATAACGGTGCGCAGATCCGCGGCCGTCGCGACCTGGTCTGGCCAATACAGCTGCCCTCGCTGTCGATGACCGACGAGTGACCGACCAGTCGTCCTTGGGACACCGTGTATAGCTGCTTCGGCGGGCATTGCAGGTCATATATGCCGACGCGGTCGCGACAGCTCGCATCCTGCGGCGTGCCGAACAGAGCAGCCGGGACGACCAGAGTTGGCGCTTCCGCCGGTTTCAGAACGGTCGCTGGCGTTTTACTGTGGGTCGGCATGACCGCGATCGATGTAAAGGGAATACCTTCGAAGACATCGCGAACGCCACGTTCGATCGCTCTCGAATCGCGCGATTTCCCAAGGGTACTCATCAAGACCGGTTCAGCAGGATGTTGCAGTGCGTCGCATTACGCCCGCACCGCACGAAACACGCGCAGCCAGTTGCCGGCGCAGACCTTCGCGACTTCGTCTTCGGTCATCCCGCGCGCGCGCATCGCGGCCGCGATCTCCTGATGCCGGACGAAATTCGGCATCTCCTTCTCCGCCACGCCGGCCGGCAAATCCGTGCCTATACCGACATGATCGATCCCCACCGCGTCGATCAGGCGGAACAGTTGTCGGATCATCCCCGGCAGTTTCTCCTGCCACAGCACCGCGATCCACGCACCGATCACCCCGCCGCTCTCCACCACCATCCGCGCGTAGTCGGGACTGATGTAGCGCGGGTGATCGCCATCGGGATGCCCCGGCTCCTTCAGATTGGCATGCGTGCATAGGAATGGCCGTTCCGCCACGCGCGCGACGCCTTTCACGGTGTCCTCGGAACAATGCGCGACGTCAACGATCACGCCGAGCCGGTTCATCCGGCGCACAGCGTCGGCACCGAACGCGGTCAGCCCGCCATGCTCGGCCGGCGCGGTCTGGATGTCGCCGGTTTCGTTCACCAAATAATGCGTCAGCTGGATGCTGCGCACGCCGCGCGCCGCCATGGCGTCGAGCCGGTCCAGGTCGCCTTCCAGGAAATCGCAGCCCTCGATCGCCAACACCAACGCCGGGTCGTCGGCGCGGATCTCGTCCGGTTCACGCGCGATGCGCATCCCCGCGGCGGTGAAACTGTCGAGGTAGCCGTCGACGCAGGCCTGGCATTCGCCGGGCTCCGGGTCGCGCACCTTCTCCAGGCGCTTCGTTGTCGGGTTGCGCCGGATCATTGGCAGATCGGCGATCGCCGAGACCACAGCGGCGGCCACGCCGCCGGGGCGCATTGTCGCCAGCACCGCGCGATCGACATCGCCGGTGCGGCGCGGTCGGCCGGCATGGGTATGCATATCGATGATCATGCGGTCAGGCTGGACCAGCCGCCCCATCCCGACAAGACACTGATCCCTTGCACACCGCCCGGCGCTTGCGCATGTTGCTGTGCGGGATTGGCGGAGCAGGACTTCGATGGACGGCGGGGCTGACGCGCGGCGCATCACGATTTACGCGCCTGAGGATTTCGCGGGCATGCGCGTCGCTGGCCGGCTGGCGGCCGAAACACTGGACATGATCACCACGCATGTCCGCCCGGGCGTCACGACGGCCGCGCTGGACGAGCTGTGCCACAGCTTCATCACGGATCACGGCGCGGTGCCGGCGCCGTTGAATTACCGCGGATTCCCCAAGTCGATCTGCACCTCGATCAATCATGTCGTGTGCCACGGCATCCCCGGCGAGCGCCGGCTGGACGACGGCGACATCCTGAATATCGACGTGACGGTCATTCTGGACGGCTGGCACGGGGATTCCTCGCGCATGTATGCCGCTGGTACGCCATCCACCAAGGCGCGCAACCTCATGGATGTGACGTATGAGGCGCTGATGCTGGGAGTGCAGGCGGTGAAGCCGGGGGCGACGCTAGGCGATATCGGCCACGTCATTCAAACCTTCGTGGAAGGTCACCGGTTCAGCGTGGTGCGCGACTTCTGCGGCCACGGCATCGGACGGCGCTTCCACGAGCCGCCGAACGTGCTGCATTTTGGCAAGCCCGGCGAAGGCCCGGCGCTGCGGCCCGGCATGTTCTTCACTATCGAACCGATGGTGAATGCCGGCCGGCCCGAGGTGAAGGTGCTGGACGATGGCTGGACCGCGGTCACCCGCGACCGCTCGCTGTCCGCCCAGTTCGAGCACATGATCGGCGTGACCGAGGACGGGGTGGAGATCTTCACCCTGTCGCCCAAGGAGCTGACCAAGCCGCCCTACAAGACCGGCTGAACTGACGCGGCCGGGCAGGAGGAAACCATGAACGATAACATCACCGTCCAGATCCCCACCGTCGCCAAGCTGAGCACGGCGAACTACGTCTCCGGCCGCCGGGCGTTCTTCAAGTATCGCGATCTTGGGGTCACTGCGGCTACCGCGGGCCGGCTACGGGCGCAGGTCACTTCGGCGGACGCCGGGATGTCCCAGCCGACCGGCTGGCATATCCACAAGTGCGAGGCCCAGCTGGTCTATATGCTGAAGGGCTGGATCGAGCTGGAGTTCGCCGGGGAACCGTTGTGCCGGCTGGAGGCGGGGGATTCGATCCTCATCCCAGGCCACACGCCGCATAACGAAATCCGCACCTCGGACACGTTCGAGTTGCTGGAGGTGTCGCTGCCGGCAGAGATGGGCACGGAGCCGTGCGATCCTCCACGGTAACGTGACCGCAGCCGAGCGGCGCACACTCGAAATCCTCGCGCGCCAGCTTGCCGTGGTGCGTCTGCCCGCCGGCGCGGCATTGCCCGCGTGGTTCGGGCAGGCGACCGGCCCGATGGCGTCAATGACGCGTACGGCGGACGAAACCAGCCTGATCTGCGATGCCGCCGTAGTGCCACCCAACGCGCACGCCGAACGCGGATGGCGGGCGATGAAGGTGCGCGGACCACTGGCGTTCTCCCTGACTGGCGTGCTCGCCGGCATTCTCGTCCCGCTGGCGGCCGCCAGGATCAGCGTATTCGCGCTATCGACCTACGACACTGATTACATCCTGGTGCGGACGGCCGACCTGCCAGCGGCCATCAACGCCTTGCGCCCCACGTACGACATCCGGGCACAAGGCCAAGACGATGGCATTATCGTTTCGTAATCGGATAGAAACGATCGGCGCTGGCGGGTTCGGTATTCGAGATGGCGCATCGGAAGCTGTCTAGGTGGCCTGCCGGCGATTGGCCCTTCTGATTGCCGTTGCGGATTCCTTCATCACCCGTGCTGTCACAACGATGGACCCGCAGCGCATGGAATATAGCCGGAGCCTGTTCGTGGTCATGCGGCAATACGGACCGCCATACGATCCGGGCAAGCCGCTGGAGACACAGCCCGCGTGGGAGGAGCACCGCGTCTTCATGAACGCCGCTGGAGGCGCAAGGGATTGCGTGGCTTGCTGGACCGTTGGAAGGCCGCGAGGATGTGCTGCTGGTGTTCCGGGTGGACAGCGCCGACGCGGTTCGTGTGCGTCTGGCGACCGATCCCTGGACCCAATCTGGCATTCTAACGACGACGCGGATGGCGCGCTGGGACCTGCGCCTGGGGCACGTGGACTGAGGCATCCTGACGACGTCGCGCTGGGTACACGTTACCAAATCAAAACTGTTATCCTGCCGGTGCTCGCGTCCGTAGCGGCAGCGGTAGGCGATGACCCGACCAGCACGACGCGCGAGCGGCCTCAGCGAGGACCGCGACCTGTTCGCGCTGACCGGGCAGACCGAGGGCTCGGCTATCGGCGCGGAGGGCCATCGCAGCCGAATGCGTCATCGCCTGATCAGTACCGGGGCCGGGGCGGTCGCGGATCACGAGAGGCTGGGGAGGGTGCTGTTCCGCGCGCTGCCCCGGCGTGACACCAAGCCGCTGGCGCGAGCGCTGACGGGCCAATTTTGCGGGTGCGATCGCTGCGCCACCGACGGAGCTGACCACCATCGACGGGCTGGGGGAGGCGGCGATCGCGGCGCTGATGCTGGTGCAGGCCGCGGCCCTGCGGCTGGCGCGCCGGGGTGATGGACCGTCCGGCGCTGACCAACTGGGACCGGTTGATGGCTTACCTGAACGCCGCCCTCGCGCACGAGCGGGTGGAGCAGTTCCATGTGCGGTTCCCCGACGACCGCAACCGGCTGCTCGGCGAGGAGGCGCAGTCGCGCGGCACCGCGCACCACACGCCGGTGTATCCGCGCGAGGTCGTGACACGCGCGCTGGAGCTGCGCGCGACCGCGCCGATCCTGGCGCGTAATCATCCGAACGGGAGTCCGACACCGGCGAAGGCGGACCTGGAGATGACGCGGGAGATTCGCCTGGCCGCGGAGACACTGTCGATCGTGTTGCCCGACCGCATCATCATTAGCATTACGGAATGGATTGGTTTCCGGCGGGAGGGGTTGCTGTGACGCCCCGGGCCCCCACTCTCCTCCACCCCAAATGCCGCTAAGTCCGTTCCTGCCCACTTCCACCCCTCCTCAAGTTGTGATGACCTCGGAACTCGGCAGCATCACAATTTCAGCCGATGGTCATGATCTTGCTTCGCAGCTTGACCCCGCTACCGCACCGGATTGGCCCAAATGTTCCGTTCACGATATCGAATGATCGACCCTCAACCGGCTGGGGAGCGGTAGATGAAACAGCATCATGGCCATCGGCGGATGATGGCGTCTTTCGGCAGGATGCCGGGTCAGCTCCCATCGTTCGAGATTCACCCACGCCGGCACCGATGCCGGCCGAGAGCGAAACGCCATGACTGACACGGAAGGCAAGGCCCAGAGCGGGATTTCCGGATTCGATGCGATCCTGTCGGGCGGTTTCGCGCGCGGGCATACTTTTTTGATTGAAGGTGCGCCCGGCTCGGGCAAGACAACGATCGGGCTCGAATTCCTGCTGGAAGGAGCCAGCCTCGGAGAGCGATCGCTTTACATCACCCTTTCCGAGACCGAGCAGGAACTCCACGAAGGCGCTGCATCGCACGGATGGACGCTGGGCGAGGAGATTGCAATCTCCGAGCTCGTCCCGCCCGAAAGCCTGCTGGACGCGCAGCAGCAACAGAGCCTGCTGTACTCGTCGCATCTCGAACTCGGAGAGACAACGAAGCAGATATTCGATGCCATCGAGGGCGTGAACCCCGCCCGCGTTGTGCTCGATAGCCTGGCCGAAATTCGTCTCCTGTCGCAAAGCTCACTACGCTACCGACGGCAAATTCTCGCCATCAAGCATTATTTCGCCCGCAATGGGGTTACCGTTATCATGTTGGATGACCTGACATCGGACGCGGTGGACAAAACCGTCCACAGCATCGCGCACGGTGTCATTCTGCTGGAGGAACTGGCGCCGGCCTATGGCGCTGAACGCCGACGCCTGCGCATCCTTAAATATCGCGGCCAGAATTTCCGCGGCGGCTATCACGACTTCACGATCGAGACGGCTGGACTCAAGGTCTTCCCGCGCCTGGTTGCCGCCGAACATCATACGCGGTTCACCCGGCGCCAACTTTCGACCGGAATCGGCGAATTCGACGCTCTCCTTGGCGGCGGCATCGACGCGGGCTCCAGCACCTTGATCCTTGGCCCGGCAGGCACCGGAAAATCACTCATCGCGATGACCTTCGCCATGGCGGCCGCCGCTCGCGGTGAAAAAGCCGCCTTGTTCATCTTCGATGAAGAGCTTGGGTTGCTGTCGGATCGGATGCACGGTTTAGGCATCGATCTTGAGCCCGCCCGCGAACGCGGCGATCTGATCATCGAGCAGATCGACGCCGCGGAGCTTTCTCCCGGCGAATTTGTGCATCGGGTCCGGGCAACCGTCGATTCCAAGCATATCAAAACCGTCGTGATCGATAGCCTGAACGGCTATCAGGCCGCGATGCCGGAGGAGAACGCGCTGCTCCTCCACATTCACGAATTGTTGCAGTACTTGAATCGCCAGGGTGCCGCGACGTTCATGACCGTGGCACAGCATGGGCTGGTCGGCGATATGCAGGCGCCGGTCGATGTGACCTACCTGGCCGATACGGTGATCCTGCTGCGATACTTCGACGCGAGAGGCAGGGTGCGCCGTGCGATCTCGATCATCAAGAAACGGACTGGCGTGCACGAGTCGACCATCCGTGAGTTTCGCATCAGCCATGACGGCCTGGCGCTGGGTGAACCGCTGGAGGCGTTCCACGGCGTGCTGCGTGGCGTGCCGACCTATACCGGCGACAGGGCTCCCCTGCTGGAGGGCAAGGGCACGTGAGCCATCCGGGCCCACTTTCTGAACGGGCCGTTATACTGGCGCCCACGGGCCGCGACGGGCCTCTCGCGGCGCTGATTGTGGAAGAGGCCGGCTTTGCTGCCGATGTCTGCCCAGACCTTTCCGCGCTCGAGGCTGAGCTCTTTCGAGGGAGCGGTCTGGCCATCATCGCGGATGAGGCTGTCCGCACCGCGGACCTGCGGGCATTGGCGATTTTCCTGGAACAGCAACCGCCCTGGTCCGACCTGCCGATCATCCTGCTGACGCACCGCGGTGGCGGTCCTGAGCGCAACCCAATGGCGGCCCTGCTGGCCGAAATTCTTGGCAACGTAACGTTCCTGGAACGGCCGTTCCATCCGACCACCTTGACCACGGTGGTGCGAGCGGCCGTGCGCGCCCGTCGTCGACAATACGACGCGCGGGCGCGTCTGGAAGAGCTCAGCGAGAGCGAGCAGAAACTGCAGATCGCGCTGCGGGCGGGCCGCCTGGGATCGTGGACGCTCGCTGTGCACGACATGGTCCTCAGCACCTCCGAGAGCCATCGGCCTCATTTCGGCCGCGCACCAGAGACGTCATTTTCGTACGACGATCTTCTCGGCGCGGTGCACACCGGCGATCTGGCCCGTGTGCAGGATACGATGGAGCGGACCCTGCGCACCGGCGCCGACTGTGTGATCGAGTTCCGCAATGTCTGGCCGGACGGCTCGGTGCATTGGATCGACATGCGTGCCCGCGCGCTCCGGAACACGATGGGCGAAATTGATCAGCTTGTTGGCGTTTCATCCGATATCACCGCGCGCAAGACGTCGGAGCTGGAGCGCGAGCAGATCCTCGATGCGCTGGCCGCCGAGCGGGCGGCGCTCTCGGATCTGACACGGACACTTGAGCAGCGTGTCCAGGAACGTACCGCGGAACTGACGATGGAAGTCGCCGCGCGCGAAAGAGCCCAGGAACAGCTCCTGCAGTCGCAAAAGATGGAGAGCATCGGCCAGCTTACGGGTGGCACCGCGCATGACTTCAATAATCTGCTGATGGCGGTCACGGGCAACCTGGAACTGCTGCGGAAACAACTGCCCGACAATGCCCGCATGCGACGCCTGCTTGAGGGTGCCTTGCAGGGCGCCGAGCGCGGCGCTTCGTTGACGCAACGCATGCTGGCATTTGCACGCCAGCAGGACTTGACGACGCGTTCGGCCGACCTTGCATCGCTGCTTGATGGAATGCACGAGCTTCTCGCGCGCTCGCTTGGTCCGCGCATCGCACTGCGCATCCGCGCCTTGCGCGGCCTGCCCCCGGCGCAGGTCGATGCCAATCAGATCGAACTGGCAATCCTCAATCTGGCGATCAACGCGCGAGATGCGATGCCCGATGGCGGTTCAATCGACATCACCGCGGATCAGGCACCCGCTGGTGCGGACAGGAACCTGTCTGCCGGCCTGCCTGCCGGGTCGTATCTTCGCGTCGCGGTTGCCGATACCGGCATGGGTATGGACGCCGCCACGCTCAATCGGGCGGTTGAACCGTTCTTTTCCACAAAACCTCTCGGCAAGGGTACCGGCCTTGGTCTGTCGATGGTGCACGGACTTGCCGTCCAGCTCGGCGGATCGCTCGATCTTGCCAGCGAAGTCGGCAAAGGCACTGTCGCAACGCTATGGTTGCCGACCGCAACGAAACCTCCGGTCGTGGTTGAACCCCATGCACAAGTACAGACCACCTCCCGTACCGCCACCATCCTTGTTGTCGATGATGACCCCCTCATTGCGATGAGCACCGTCGATATGCTCGAGGATCTTGGTCACACCGTGATCGAAGCCAATTCGGCCACCGAGGCACTCGCGGTTCTGGAGGCTGGACAACAAGTCGACTTGCTGATGACTGATCATTCCATACAAGGAATGACGAGCTTGGAACTTGCGCAAATCGTGCTT
>Ga0210386_10001816_pt1 | contig 18671 bp, 19 predicted proteins | sample IncBWH32OmetaG_FD_160091 | JGI IMG/M metagenome (GOLD analysis project Ga0210386, IMG submission 160091) | Forest soil microbial communities from Barre Woods Harvard Forest LTER site, Petersham, Massachusetts, United States - Inc-BW-H-32-O ... | reverse complement strand
CCCCACCACCAGGGATCATAGAAAAATGGATCCCAACCCAAGCCCCAGAAACCCCACCCGGGCCATCCCCATCCCCAGCCCAATCCTCGCCCAAAACCAAAGCCAAAACCTCGCCCAAAACCAAAACCTCGGCCGAACCCCCGGTCAAAACCAAACCCGCCAAATCTGTTTCCTCCAAAAGGGCCACCAAACCGGTTCGAACTACTCAGAGGCTGCACCGAGCGCGAAGCATTAAGCCCGCCCGCGAATCCTCGATTACCCGCAAATGCCGAACCTCCCGCGAAGCGCGAAGAGGCAGAAAGCGATGCGTTAGGACGAAGCGTTCCAGTGCCTGCACGCGAACCTACAAAAGAATTGTGCAGGGTGGAAAGCGATTGGGATTTCGGAACCATGTTTCGAGCGGCAGAAGAGTTCTCCCAGATTTGGTTACCCTGTCCCGAAAAGCTGCGAACCGTGCCGCTTGGCGCCGTCCCACGATTGCCACTAAAAGTGCGGAAGCCGCCTGAGTTGTTCGGCGAGCCAGCCTGAGATTGCGCTCCGCCGGGCCCGCGTCCTCCATTCAGGTTTCCGCTGCCGAAGGAATGCCATCCGCCGTTCGCCACATTCCCCCGGGCTGAACCCGAAGGCGCATTCCCTATACGCCCATTCCCGTTTGCAAAATTGCCGCCGGGCCGCGAAAAATTATTTCCTGGACGACCGGCAAAACCATTACCGAATCGCTGACCAGGAGAAGCGAAACCTCTCCCGCCACCAAACCCAGAAGGAGGAGGAGAAAATGACCCGCCACGGGGACCACCGCCGCCACCCGAGCGCATTCCACCGCCACCACCACCGTGGAAACCTCCACCGCCTCCACCGTGAAAACCGCCTCCACCACCGCCACCGTGTCCGCCTCCGCCATGTTGGGCAAAGGCAGGACCTGCGATAGAAATAAATAAGATTGCCAAAGCTGATTTAAAGATTACAGAGAAAGGTTTCATGACAAGGCTCCGCTAAAACTGCCCCTAGTCGTCCGACGAGTTTTGCGGGAACTCGTTTTCTTGCTTTACACCTGTTAGATACTCCTGACGGGGCTTTGGTTGCGCGAAGTTGAAGGGCCTCTGATGACAGTCGCCAATCTAAACCTATCTACGGAAGGGACTTAAAATCGAATCATTCCATTTTCGTCGTATCCGATCACCACACGCCCCCCGGCAACGACAACGGGGCGGCGAATCAATTCCGGATTTTTAGCCATCAAGCCGATGGCCTCGCGGCGTGAGGGGGGATTGTCTTTCATCTTTTTCTTGCGGAAAACTTCGCAGCGAGGATTTAAAAAGTCCTCGTGGTCGTGTTTTCCAATTAATTTTGCGAGTTCTGTGGGGGTCAGGCGGTCTTTTATAATGTCGCGGTATTTGATTCGGAATCCGCGCTTTTGCAGGAAACGGCGTGCCTTCCGGCATGTGGCACAGTCCGATTTCTCGAACAGATTTACGGACTTTGGGGGTTTCTTGGCGCGTGGAGCAGCCTTGCGTGCGGCGGTTTTCATTTACTACCTTTTCCGGGTTGCAATTCCCTTGAGATTGGAACCACTTTATGCGTCCCTTGCTTGCCAGTCGCTCTATTCAGGAAAGGAGTACAAACTTCTCCAATTTATCTACCATAAGGCTAGATTGTTACATTTCAATGAATGAATAACGCGCAGGGCCCTTGCTGGAAGTTTATCTGGCCGCCCGATCAACATATCTATTATTTGGTTGAAGAGGGAAGCTGACCTGCGAGGGCTCGTTCTCCAATCACACTCATGAGTGCCGCCCGTCACACGTTCATTGGCTGCCAGGCTGTAGTCTAGGGCTGGAAACAGAAATGATGTGCGCTGAATTATACGGGGGCGATCATGAGCAACGAACGGGAAGACCAAATCAAAGGCGTGATTTGCCTTCATTGCAGATTGCAAACTCCCCTTTCGGGTTCCAGGCAACGAGCAAACTCTAATCAAGTATCCTCTCGAACGCGACCTGAAATTGCCATCGTCCGATGTGAGAAGTGCGGTGGAGAAGCTCCTTACCTTGAATACGATATCGTAGTCCTTCAGGATGCGCCCCACGCGAGAACTTGGGCCCCGTAGCTCCGTTCTGCGTAAACAGTGATCGAGTGCTTTTCATCGCCGACCATATTCATGGAATTATTTTGGATAAGGATGCCCGGCGAGAATGGCAAAGGCCCGGTAGAGCTGTTCGGCAAGCATGATGCGGGCAAGTTCGTGCGAGAAAGTGAGCGGGGAAAGGGAGAGTTTATGCGTGGCGCGGCTGCGCAAAGCATCCGGAAAGCCTTCCGCGCCTCCGCATAAAAATGCGAGTTCGCGCGCGCCACGATCGCGCATTTCACCGATCCACTTCGCAAATTGTGCCGATGTCTGCGGCTTTCCCGCGTCATCCAGCAGAATGACCGTCGCGGCGGAGTCGATGGAAAATTTGCGCATTGCCGCGGCGGAATCCTCTCGCAGCTCGGTGATTTGCAGTTCGGCGAAGCGCCCGATGCGCGCCGAGTAATCTTCCATCAGCCCACGGAGTTCCGGTCGCCGCGTCTTTCCGAGCATTACCAAATGAATTTTCATCGAGAATTTTGCCGCACGGATTTTCAGTTCAATCCATACTTCTTGCGCTTATCCAGAAGGGTTTTGCGGCTGATGCCCAATATTCCCGCGCTTTTGCCAATCTTGTAACGCGTGGCCTCCAGCGTTGCGCGAATGGCATCGCGCTCCAGATCTTCGAGCGAGCGAAGAGCGCCGCCATATGCGGAATCCGCCGTTCGCACGGATTCGGGGAAATCTTCGGGGATGAGAGAAGCGCCCCCGGAAAACACCAACGCACGCTCAATCGCATTCCTCAGCTCGCGCACATTCCCCGGCCAGGAATATTGTGCCAGCATTTTTTTTACGGGATCGGAAAACGTAACTGCTGAACGGCCGTGCACGCGGGCGCCTCGCGCCAGCAACGCTTCGGCCAGTGGCAGGATGTCGGCCGGCCTCGCGCGCAGTGCGGGAACCGGGACGGTGAGCACGCTCAACCGAAAAAACAAATCCTCTCGAAATTTCCCTTCGGAAACCAGTCGAGCCAGGTCAGCGTTGGTCAACGCAATCAGGCGAGCTGTGATCGTGATCGTATCAGTGCCGCCCAGCCGCTCAAATTGCCGCTCTTCAAGGACGCGCAAAAGTTTTCCCTGCGTCGCCGGAGAAAGCGCCGCAATTTCGTCCAGCACAATCGTGCCCCCGTTCGCCATTTCCAGCCGGCCTAGTTTGCGCTCCACCGCGCCCGTGAAAGCGCCGCGTTCATGCCCAAATAATTCCGATTCGACAAGTTCCTGGGGAAGACTGGCGCAATCAATTTTAAGGTAAGGCGCGTCGCGCCGGGGACCGAGTTCGTGGATCAGGCGAGCAAGATGATCTTTTCCCGTGCCGCTCTCTCCCGTGATGAGAAGCGTTGTAAAAGTTTCCGCAACTTTTCGTGCCAGCTCAAGTACGGCCTTGGACGCTGGATCTTCGGCGATCCAAACCATGCGGGGCTCTGTCATCCCTCCGCCTCTGCCGGCTCAGCCAAGGAGTGCTCCTCGCCCGCGCTACGCAATTCGACGCGTCGAGCAGCCCGCCACAACCGCTCAAGATCATAAAAATGGCGAGCTCGTTCGGTGAATACGTGCACAATCAATCCGCCAAAATCGAGAAGCATCCAATCGCTGCCCGTTTTTCCTTCGCGGTGGATTCGTCGAATGCCCATCCGTTCAAGGTCTTCTTCCACTTTGTCGCAGATGGCCGCGACCTGTGGCGAGCTGAAGCCCGTGCAGATCAGAAAATAATCCGTGAACGCGCCAAGCCCTTCCAGATCGAGCAGGACAATATCGGCCGCCTGTTTTTCTTCCGCCGCCTGAATGGCCGCGTGAACTTTCGGCGGAATAGGAGCCTTTCTTGGGGTCACCGGTAAATGGCCTTCTTCGTAATGTATTCCTCAACGCGCTGCGGCACAAGTCCATGAATCGATTCGTTTCGATCCAGCCGCGTGCGAACTTCCGTGGCGGAAACGTGGCTGGCAACGGTATCAAGAATGTAGACCACGGTGCGCTTCAGGGTGATTGCGCGCGGATCGAGTGGTGAATGCTCCGCGCCGCGACGGCCAAAAAGTTCAGGCGGAATCACCAGGCGCAGGGCATTCACATTAAAACCCGGGCGGCTCACCACGATAAAATCGCACAGTCCGAGCAGAGTTTCGTAATCCTTCCAGGTTGGGATGTCCAGAAAGGAATCCGCGCCAACCAGAAAATAAAAATGCGGGCGCGTCGCGTGGTGCTTGTGCTTAAAGTGCCTTACTGTATCCACCGAATAAAAAACTTCGCGTCCGGATTGTCCAGCGCCCGATTCGGCAAGCGACGGAATAAATCGTGGATGATCGGCGCAGGCAATGGACGTCATTGCGTACCGGTCGGCGTAAGATGCGATTCGTGAGCGCTGTTTGTGCGGCGGACGCCCGCTGGGAATAAAATGAATTTCATCCAAATGAAATCGTCGTTCTGCCGCTCGCGCAATGGCCAGATGGCCAATATGAATGGGGTCGAAAGTACCACCGAAAAGCGCGATGCGCCGCTCCCGGCTTTGCTCCTGTGTTACGCCGTGTGATTCGGGCGGCGCGCTGTTCAATGGTCCTCTTTTTTCTGGCGAGGTTTGCGCGGCGCGCGCGCGACCTTCCGCCGTGGCGCTTCAGGGATGACCGCCACGGGTGCTAACGCAGTTGATTCGGTTTCCTGCAAATCTGACTGCTCCATAGTCGGCGGTGTCTGCGTGGCTTCGGTCGCAGCTTCCACCACCGGCTCTTGCGGAGCCAAGCGATCGAGCGCATTTGCCATCGCTCTCACCAGTTGCGGAATACCTTCGCCGGTCGCCGAGGAGATCGCGTGAAATTCAAGCCCGCGGGCAGCGCAAAAGTCGCGCAATTTTTCCAGCCGCGTGCGATCCGTGGTGGCATCCAGTTTGGTGGCGACAACCATCACCGGTTTCTCCGCGAGTTTTTCGCTGAAGGCGCTCAGCTCGCCTTCGATAATTTCAAAATCGCGAACTGGATCGCGATCGGAAGCGTCACTCGTATCGATCAGATGAGCGATGAAGCGCGTCCGCTCAATATGCTTCAGAAAGCGAATGCCGAGGCCAACCCCGGTATGCGCGCCTTCGATCAATCCCGGTAAATCCGCCACCACAAATGTGCGCCCGCCGCCTTTTTCGGATGGCTTTCCCGGATCGCCGTCAGCCGAAACAACTCCAAGGCCCGGCTGCAAGGTGGTAAATGGATAGTCCGCAATTTTGGGACGCGCCGCGGAAATTCTGGAAATCAGAGTCGATTTCCCGGCGTTCGGAAATCCTACCAGCCCAATATCCGCAAGTAGCTTTAGTTCAAAATGGAGATTGCGTTCGATGCCCGGCTGGCCTTCTTCCGATTCGCGCGGAGCCTGATGCCAGGGCTTGGCGAAGTGCTGATTGCCGCGCCCGCCACGCCCGCCTCCTGCGATCAAGATGCGCTCACCCGGCTTCGTCAAATCGGCAATCAATTCGCCTGTATCCTGGTCTTTTACCACCGTCCCAACGGGCACAGAGAGGATCATGTCCTTGCCGGCATGGCCCGAGCAATTGGAACCTTCGCCGTGGCGGCCACGATCCGCCTTGAACTCGCGATTGTATCGATAGCGCAAAAGCGTGTTGTCGTGCGGATTTGCTTCGAGATAAATGCTGCCGCCATTGCCGCCGTCGCCGCCGGAAGGGCCGCCGCGCGGTACAAATTTTTCACGGCGAAACGCAATGCAGCCATTTCCACCGTTGCCGGCTTTCACATAAATTTTCGCTTCATCGACAAAAACCATTTTTCACTTCCACCTTCAGAATACGATAATTCGCAAAAGAATTGCACGCTACGTGGCATAGGCTTCAGCCTGTGCGGGGTTAGGCCTTGCGGAGACTAAAACCGCACAGGCTGAAGCCTATGCCACAAAAATCCGATTCACTCGCGTAAAAAATAAAAAAGCGGCCCCGCATCAGCGGAGCCGCCTTCTCGAATTCGAGATCCAGTTAATTTGCTGGTGTGACGGCAGGCGGTGCTGCAGCGGCCTGCTCGGGCGGCATGACGCTGATAAAGCGCCCGTCCTGTCCCTTATCCTGGAAAAGCACGACGCCATCGATCAACGCAAATAGCGTGTCATCTTTGCCGCGCGCTACATTCACGCCGGGCTTGTGTTTCGTGCCACGCTGGCGAATCAAAATTGTTCCCGCATGGACTAGCTGGCCGCCGAATCGCTTTACACCGAGTCTTTGTCCAGGTGAGTTGCGGCCGTTTACGGAGGAGCCGCCACCTTTCTTATGTGCCATCTCAGATTCCTTTGGAGCTCTTAGAGCTCGATTCCGCTAACCTCAACGGCTGTATAGTTCTGCCGGTGGCCGCGGACAATCTTGTATTGTTTAATGCAGCGGTACTTGAAAACGGTAATTCTTGGATGGCGTCCTTGCGAAACGATTTTGCCGATCACCTTGGCCTTGGTAGCCGCCGAACCGGTCAAAAGTTTCTTTTCATCCGTCGCCACGGCGACCACGTCGTCGAACGTAACTTCTCCGCCCACTTTGCCGGGCAAGGTTTCGACCTTGACCGTATCTCCGGGAGCTACCCGGTACTGCTTCCCACCTGATCGAATAACGGCGTACATCGCCCCTCCAGACACACATCGGAAACCCTGATTATACAGACATGCTGATAATACGTCAATAACCCCGCTCAATTTAAGGTGATTCTTTCGTCCTCGATTCGCTAATTCCTGAAAACGCCTCCGGGGCATAAGATGGCAAGCCTGTAAGATGTCATGTAATCGAAAGTGTTTCGGACCGGGGTCTATGACGGAAGCCGAAAAACAGGCGCAAGCCATCTACGAACTCATCCTGGCCACTAGCGCCCAGAGGCCGATGTCTTTCCGCACCGCAGAGCAGATGCGGCGTGAAACGGCTGACTGGAAGCAGACAAACCCGGCATTCATAGAGCTCGCGAAGGCGGAGCCTGACGTTCTTCTGGCCTTCCTTCAGCACTCGTTTGAATGGTTGCGAGCAGAAGCCCACCTGTCGCAAAACTACACAGCTTGCAATTCCCTGGCGGAAGGGATTCAGGTGGCATTTTCGCGCGCCCCAAAGCCGTTGCCGGGAGCGCTTGTGGAACACCTGTTCGCCGAGTATTACGGGGAAATGGGTTCCATGGCGCACATGTTTTTTCCGATACGCCTCCTCATTCTATCCCTTACCCGCGAGCAGATGACGGACGGCATCCGTACGAAATTGCGGCAACTTCATTTGCGCCTCGCGCCGAGCGCCAGCGGGAAAATCGAGCCGGAAACTCAGAAATTCAGGGACCAGATTGCGGAACTGTTTCGCGTGGAGGGCGAGGTCCAACTTGACCCAGGGCGCGGCCCATGGTCGCAGATCGTGTTCCACGAAATTAAAAAAATGGAAGAGATTGCCCGAGCGGGATGGGAGGCACTGCTCGATCACTGCCGGGATCTCGAGCAAGCCGTTCCCGGCTCAAAATGGAAGAAGAGATCGCGCGAGCTCATTTCAATTTTGGGAGAAGAGCAAGTTTACTCAGCCATGCTGCGATGGCTGGCGCTCGGTCCCACGCCCGGGCAGCCGTCCGAAGCACGGTCTCCGATCGAAGATTCCTCCTATCAAAAGGGAGTTATCTGGTGCCTCGCACAGCGGGACGAGCGCGAAGTGGCAGTGGCCATTGCGGATTTTGGAATTGCATGTCTGCGTAAGGTTCCGCTGCTTGGCGCAGTTTCCCAAAAGGTGGGTTTCACCTGCGCGCAGGCGCTCGGCACTATGGAGTGCAGCGAAGCCGTGGCGCAATTGACGCGCATGCGCTCGAAAGTGAAATACACGGTCGCCCGCCGGCTAATCGAGAAGTCTCTCCGGCAAGCAGCGGAACGTAGCGGCTTGACGGTTAGGGAACTCGAAGATATTTCCGTGAGTCACTACGGCCTCGATCAACAAGGCGAATCGAAAACTGAAATTGGAGACGCCAGCGCAGTTGTCCATCTGGCAGACGATGGGCGCGTCGCGGTTGTCTGGCACGACGCGAACGGAAAATTGAGCAAAGCTGCTCCCTCACATGTCAAGAAGGCGTTTCCTAATGAGACTCGCTCGGTCGCCTTGTTGGCGAAGGAGCTTGAGCAGGCATATCAAGCGCAGTGTTCCCGCCTGGAATCGACATTTTTGTTTCCGGAAACCATGCCTGTAAAGCACTGGCGGCAATATTTCGTCGAGCATCCCTTGCTCGGTTTTCTGGGCCGAAGACTGATCTGGGCCTTCCAAGGCGATAAAGAGTCGGACCGCTCGGGAATTTGGTCAGCGCAAGGCGTGATCAATTCGACGGGAAATCCGATCGATCTGGAAACGGCGCAAACGGCGCGGCTCTGGCATCCGCTAGCATCCGGCCCGGAGGAAATTCAAAGGTGGCGCGGAAGCATTTTTGACGCGAAAATCCGCCAACCATTTCGCCAGGCTTTTCGCGAGTTCTACGAAGTCACCGATGCCGATCGCCAGACGAAAACATATTCCAATCGATTCGCTGGGATCGTGATGCGACAGCACCAGTTCTCCAGCTTGTGCCGCGCGCGCGGCTGGGAGTACAGGCTGATGGGTGCTCATTTCGATGGCGCGAATGTTCCGACGAAAAAATTTGCTTCCTGGAATATGCGAGCGGAAATGTATGTCGATATCCCTTCGGACCGCGATCGATCGCTGGTTGAATCGGCGCTCGGAGAACAATCAGGTTCCGGAATCAATTTGTTCATCGTCTCTGACCAGGTGCGCTTTTATCGCGACGGGCGCGAGGTTGCAATGGATGACGTGCCCGCCATTTTGTACTCGGAGGTGATGCGGGACGTTGACCTGTTTACGTCGGTCTCCGCCGTTGGCGAAGATGAGACGTGGGCCGACGAGGGCGACCGGGGAACCGGCTTTGTCCGGGAAGATTCTAACTTCCAGGGATTATCCAGCGTCATTTCTTTGCGGCATGGGATCCTCACGCTGGCATTGCCGCACACCACGATCCATGACCGCTGCAAACTCCATAACGCGTGGGTTGAAGTCCGTGGCCAGTTGGGAACCTACCGGATTGATCTGGTATGGGGAGGCGCAGCGCTCCTGATCGGCTCCAAATTCCGCCGGCTGAGAATTCCGCGAACAGTTTTGAACGCAGTTTCGATCAATCCCGACGCGCTTTCCGGGGAGTTCGACTCCCGCAGCGAGACGATTTTGAGGAAAGCTCATGTCCTGGCGAACGACTGGAAAATCGATTCTCCTGATTTGATCAAGCAGCTGATGCCGGAATAAATGAAGCGTTTGCAGGGTCGTCGTTTGAGTCGGCGTTTCAAATGGCCTTGGCGCTGGTGTATAAGGGTTGACACTGTAAAGACAGGTTGCGGACTCCGGGTTTGTTGGGCCGAGCGATTTTCCGGAACTGAATTGCAGATGAAAGGTGATGTAATGACTTTTGTTCGACGGCTATTTTTCCTTTTGATCGCCGCACTCGTCCTCGTTGGCGCTTTGGCGCGCGCGCAGGAAACTCACTATCCCAAGCAAGCCGATCTGCCCGACCCATATAAGTTGGTGGATAACTGGCCGACCCTGCCCGCAAACATGAATGGCGGCCATTGGGGCGAACTGATTCGCGCTGATATCAATCCAAAGGGTAACGTCTGGATTTTTCACCGCTGCTTCAACACGGAACCTGCGGGGTACGCCACCTGCGTTGGACGGACAGAACCTCCGATCCTGGAATTTGACCCGTCGGGAAAACTTCTCAACAGCTTTGGCAGCGGCATGTTCGCATTCCCTCACGGATTTACCGTCGACCGCGAAGGCAACATTTGGGCAAGCGATGCGAACAACACCGAAACCGTCCTGGGAATTTCAGCGAAAGATGCAAACGGCGTGGTACGCGGGCAGCAGGTTTTTAAGATTAGCTCTACAGGCAAAGTCCTGATGACGCTTGGCAAGGAAGGCGTGGCGGGAAATGGCCCGGACACATTTGACATGCCCACGGGCATTGCGATCGGTGCGAATGGCGATATTTTTGTGACTGACGGCCACGGCAAAAACGATCGCGTCGTGAAATTTTCAAAGGACGGAAAGTTTATCAAGGCCTGGGGGCATCACGGCTCCGGCCCTGGAGAATTTGACCAGCCGCACGACATCTCCATCGGCGGTTCCAAAGGCTACGTTTACGTTGCCGACCGCAGCAATAGCCGCATCCAGATCTTCGATCAAGACGGAAATTTCATCGCCGCGTGGAAGCAATTTGGCCGCCCTAGCGCCGTGTACGTTTCCAAGGATGACACCCTCTACGTCACCGATTCGCAGTCGAATTCGACAACCAATCCCGGCTACCTGAGAGGCATCACGGTGGGAAGCGCGAAGGATGGCTCGCTTCGAGCGTTCATTCCCGACCCTGATCTGGCACAGGCCGATGTAAATCGAATTTCCGGAGCTTCGGGAATTGTGGCCGATGATAGGGGGACTGTTTATGCCGCGGATGTGGGCCCGCACCGGTTACGAAAATACGAAAAAGCCAAATAGGAGCGCGGGCACTGCGTCCTTTACGAATCGATCGTATCGGATCAATCGTGCAAGACCACGCTGAGCAAGGAATCGTTCACTTGGAGCCCGTCTTGATAAGCGATAAATCCCAACTTTTCAAATTTCTTCATGAAAAAATTCACGCGTGAGCGTGTTGTACCAATCATTTCCGCTAGTGTTTCCTGCGAAATTTTAGGCAGAACCCACTGCGCTCTATCTTTTTTTCCGTAGCGCGCAAGAAGAAGTAACGCTCGCGCCAACCGCTTTTCGCTGGAATTGAAAAGCTGATCGATTAAATCCTCTTCGATCCGGATATTGCGTTGCAGCATATAGGTGATGAAGTGGTCTGAGAGCGCGTGCTCGGCATGTAGCACCCGGGTCATTTCCCCCAGGCTGATGACCAGCAAAGTCGAAAGTGAAGTCGCCGTTGCGGTCGCAATGCGAATCGATTGGCCGGCCAACGCTCCCTCGCCAACAAAATCGCCCGGTTTCAGCATGGCTACGACGGCTTCCTTGCCGGTCTTCGATACGACGGAGAGCTTCACCGAGCCATTTTGAATGTACATCACATTCGTACAAAGATCGCCTTGCGAGAAAATTGTGTCTTTCTTTTGAAATTCAACGATGGTCCTGGATACCCCCGCGGAATCCAGAAAAGCCTGGGCGTTGAAAATCGGTGTTTTATTCATCGCTGTCTGGTTGGCTTTGGCCATATTTTATGCACACGCAGCGCAGGCCCTTATTGAGCAATAAAGAGTAGCATGGCAAGGGAATCCAGTCATTCCCTATGCTTTATTGGTTTCGCTCGCCGATTCGCAAGAAAATGACCCTTCATAACGTATTTTTGCCCTCTAGACGAATCCCCAATATTATCGAAATAGGTGCAATACAGCACAGACACCGGAATCGATTGGCCTCATGATGCTCTTGTAAGAGGAATGGCAGAGAGAAGACAAACGCCACACCCGAAGCGGAATAAAAGTTCTTCATCACTTCTCACGACCGCAAGAACTGAAATCGCACGCCTTTAATGGAGGATTACCTTATGAGTATTACAAATCGTTGTATCTGTGTGTTCTTATTGGCCGCGACCCTGGCCGTGCCTGTGGTGATTCTAGCGGCTCCCGCAGCAAATGATGACGGAGTCCAGATTCGCGTTTACGACACCCACCACAAGGATTATCACAACTGGGACGATCGCGAAAACCACGCCTGGGGAGTCTACCTGACCAATAAACACAAAAAGGCTCACGAATATAAAGAATCCAACAGGCGAGAGCAGCAGAATTACTGGAATTGGCGCCATTCTCATCCTGATCACGATTAACGTCGCGGAATCCGCAAGAGGATTGTTTAGAACTGGAAACGAGCAAATTTGGAACTAGCTGGAGAGGAGATCTGAAATGCTTTGGACAATTTTCGCGGTTTTGCTGCTGTTGTGGTTTCTAGGCCTCGTCACTGCTTACACAATGGGTGGATTAATTCACATCTTGCTGGTCGTGGCGGTCGTAGTCTTTTTGATCCAAATCATTCAGGGCCGCAAGGTAATTTCCTGATGAGGGAAGCCAACCAATGAAATCCATCACACTTTTGGGCATTCTCTTCGCGATACTGGGAGGGTTTGCCCTCATCTTCCAAGGATTCAGTTATACGCGTCAGAAACAAATCTTCAACGTAGGATCGATTCACGCCACGAGAGAAGATACAACGCACATCCCCATTTCTCCGCTCCTCGGCGGATTGGCATTACTGGGCGGGACCGCGTTGGTCGTTATCGGGGCGCGACAAAAAGCATAAAGCTATTCGCAGCAATTCGATTTGAAATTATTACTATCAGCTAGCAACAATCAAATGGAGGTTCGCGATGTTTCATAAATTGACTCTTGGTGTGTGTGTTTTCCTTATGGCAACTTCAGCGTTTGCCGCCAATAAGGAACAAAAGCGTTTGGAAAATTCCGGAACAGTTCTGCAGGAAGTAATGAATGTGCCGGATAACATTCCCCAAGAACTGCTCGAAAAAGCGGAATGCGTTATTGTTTTCCCATCCGTCTTGAAAGCTGCATTCGTTGTTGGTGGAAGCTACGGCCGCGGCGCGATGGTTTGCCGGACCGGAGAGCATTTTAACGGTCCATGGGGCTCGCCTGCCATGTACGCATTAGAAGGCGGCAGCGTAGGATTCCAACTTGGTGGCGAAGCAACGGACCTCGTTCTTCTCGTAATGAACAACAGAGGAGCATCGTCTATTCTGGATAGTAAGGTGAAGCTCGGCGCTGATGCATCCGCCGCGGCCGGCCCCAAAGGTCGCGACGCTTCGGCAGATACCGACGCCTACCTTCGCGCGGAAATTCTCAGCTACTCGCGGGCGCGCGGCCTGTTCGCAGGCGTTTCTCTGGAAGGTTCCACTCTTCGCCCGGATGATGATGCCAGCGCAGATGTTTATGGCCACAAAGTTACAGCCAGACAAATCGTGATGGGCGGAAAAGCCGTAACACCGAAATCGGGACAACTCCTTGTGCGCGTTCTTCAGAAGAACGCTCCGCACAACGAATCGCAAAAATCGTCTGACTAACGCCTCCGCGTCTCACGTGACGCTGCGTTGACACGCAACCAATTGGGGCCTCGGGCGTTTTTCGACGAGGCCCCGCACCATTCCAACCTTAGTGCAATCAAGTCCCGGAGAAATTAAATCTATGCTTCCAAACCTTGGCTTACGCTAATTCCCTATGCAATGATTTATTTGCTTGGCTCCGTAGAATCCTCAGATGGGGCAGAATGAATCGCAGCAGCCGCCGGGGCCGTATTTTTCAATTCATCCAGTTCGGCCTCGACTTTATTCCAATCCTTTTTATTGTTTTTCATCGCGTACGGCGCATCGTCATGGCCGAGGTACTCGAGAAGTTCCGCTCGCATTTCCGGAGGCACATCCGTGAACTTTTCTTTCGCCAGATCATCGAGCAACTTGGCCTGCGCCTTGTCGTCCAATTTGTAATTGCCGGGCGGCGTAATCGTTCCCGTGTCGAAATTTTTGTTGGGCAAATCCAGCTTACCTGCTCCCAGGTCGCCCAGCAAATGGCGGTAATTGCTCATCGTTGCGTTGAAGCTGGCTTCAAATAGCCTTTGTGCTTCGGGGGTGGGCGGCTTCAATTGCAGCACTTTAAGCGGACCGAACTTCGGCAGAATTTTTATCAAAAACGCCAGGATTCTCTCGCGAAGCGTCGGCGGCTGGAAATCTTTGCCCCAATTTTTCTGATAACTCGCGCGTGAAAGATTGTAGAGAAATCTCCTTTTAGTAATCCCCGGCTGATCTTTCTGAATGTCGTCTTTTTTTAAGCTCCATGCAACGCGTGTTGCTTCCGGCAGAAGCTTGCTAACGTCGTGCCTGTATGACTCAATAACTTTTTTTTCACTGGAAAGAACTTCCTTCAGATCTAAGCCGTATGTTTCCCGAAAAGCCTGCTCCAGGAGCGGGACGGATACCCCAAATCCTATGAAGTCGTGATAATGATCCGGCGCGTAACGCCCTTGCGCGATTTCCAGGACATCGAATCCAAATTCCGTCTTTACGTGGGCCAACTTGTCTTGTTCATATGTAATGGAGTCGCCGAATTTTTTCTTATCTTTCGAATAAAGCAGGGGCACGGCACGATTGGTTCCGATGGGATGACCGTTGTTGTCCGCTGCGTAATGCGCCAAGGCTCCCAGCGCAAAGGCATAATCATTTAGGTCTTTGGAATCGCGAATGAGAGCCGTTACAAAGTCACCACTACGAACGTAGTGAGTCAAATCGCTGAAGAAAAAGCTCCCATGAGGGTAATACCCCATGTCTTGAATAATGGCCCCGCCATAAGCGTATCCGTGTGCCGCTTTCAGCTCTTCAGGTGTGACACTAGGAAACCTCTTCAAAAGCAGCGGGCGGATGTTTGTATCCCACGCGCTGTCAACGATTGCCTCATGGGCCAGAACTGCATATGCCCCGGCATTCCCTGGAAATCCCAGAAAAAGAGCCAGCATAAGAAGGAAAGCGATCGTTCTGGCACCTGAGGCATGGATTCGTTTTCTATTCACGGGGCATCCTTGGTGTCGACCCAGAGTATTTGCGCAAATCAGTTCCGATCCCTCTCAAGGAATCATGTTTTTGAGGGGCAAGCAACCCCATTATGAAGATAGTTCGTCCATTATAAAATGGGAATACAGGTACTTATGCACCTAAGATTTTCCATTCCTGACGAGGTTAATGGGATAATCGCGGGATGAAACGAAGGGAAATTTCCGCCAGGTGATGGAATCAATCGTAGCAGTCCGAGGCTCAGGGTGGATGCGTGCATTGTTTATTTTCCTGGCTGCCCTTTTTTTTGTGGGCGCGACACAACTGGCATTAGCTCAACAAAATGCGGCTACTGACGCGAGTCACCCGCCCTCCGCTACGGCCCTTAAAAAGAGCCCTCCCTTCATTGTTTTTGGATTCGTGGGCGGATGGGTGAGGCACGATGACATTGTGCATAGCGAAGTTCAACTGGGCGCAAGCTTGCAAAAAGCGTATGGCTCAAGCGTGGATGTGGAAGTGTTTGAAAACGCCAATGGCAGAATAGCTTTGAAAAAGATCCTGACTCTGCTGGATACAAATCACGACACTACGCTGATGCCGGCGGAAAAGCAGGCCGCACACATCATTCTTTACGGCCACAGTTGGGGCGCCTCGGAGGCGATTACCGTCGCACGTGAACTGGGAAAGGAAGGCATCCCTGTCCTGCTCACCATTCAAGTGGATAGCGTGACCAAACGCCACGAGAATGACACTGTTATCCCGGCAAACGTCGCGCAGGCTGCCAATTTCTATCAACGCAATGGATTTGTCCACGGGCAAAACGAAATCCGGGCCGCGGATTCTAGTCACACAAAAATTATCGGAAATTATAAATTTAACTATCGAACCAGCCGTTACGCCTGCACGGAATACCCCTGGTATGACCATCTGTTTGCCAGAGCTCACACCCAAATTGAATGCGATCCGAACGTTTGGAAGCAAGTGGAGGCTTTGATCCGCGAGCATTTACCGCCGCTGCCATCCGCCGCAGAGAACCATTGATCCGCCTTCAGTTCAATCCATTGATCAATTTTTTCTCGTTGCAGGTGCCGTGGTTGGAATTTGTTAAAATACCTGGGTTTCGAAGATTTGGACAATTATTCGCGTTTCGGTGTTTTCGAATGGCAGCGGATGCTTTAGAATTGATTGCACTAGCCACTGTGGGCGTGTAGCTCAGCTGGGAGAGCACCTGCTTTGCAAGCAGGGGGTCGCAGGTTCGAACCCTGTCACGTCCACCAAATTTTCTGCAGATTGCGCCGCACTCAGGTTTGATTTTTCTTACTCTATGAAATCACAAAGCATTGGGATTGATTTTGGCACTACAAACAGCTCTATAGCGTTTGCCAAAAACGCGCGCGAAGTGGAGTTGGCCCAGTTCCCGTACATGGGCGCACTGACCGACGCTTATCGTTCTCTCCTGTATCTAGAGCGCGTTAAAGAAGGCACGGTAAATACACTCAAGTCCTGGAGCGGCCCCGAGGGCATCGAGCACTACCTGTCCGCGGATCCCAAGGGCCGATTGATGCAATCGCTTAAGTCCTTTTTGAGCAGCAGGAGCCTTCTCAGCACAGAGGTATTTGGGCGGCGCTACACGCTTGAGGAACTGATTGCGCGAATTCTGAAAGACCTGCGGAAGAAAGCCGAGGAAAGGTTTGGCGCGTGCATAACAGCCGCGGTGGTAGGGCGACCCGTGCGGTTCGTGGGAGCCAATTCTTTGGAGGACGACAATTACGCGGAAAATCGATTGCGTGAGGCCTTTCGCAACGCAGGTTTTGAGTCGGTCGAATTCGACCTCGAACCCGTGGCCGCGGCGCACTACTACGAATCCACCCTTCAACGCGAAGAATTAATCCTGATCGGTGATTTTGGCGGAGGAACGAGCGATTTTTCCTTAATCCGTGTCGGCCCTGATATCCAGCGAAAAGGAAAGAAGTCCGCTGATATTTTAGGAAACGCCGGAATCGGTTTGGCTGGAGATGCGTTCGACGCAAAAATCATAAGGCATCTAGTTGCGCCCGCGCTCGGTGCGGGAACTGAAATGCGCTCGATGAACAAAAATCTCTCCGTTCCCGGCTGGGTCTATGCGAAGTTGGAACACTGGCATCACCTTTCTTTCCTGAAGGCGCGCGATGTGATGGAAATGCTGAAAGGCGTGCAAGCGCATGCATTGGAGCCAAAGAAAATTGCCGCCCTCAGTCATCTCATTAAAGAAGACCTTGGCTACCAGCTCCACCGTTCCGTTCAGAAGGTAAAAAGCGATCTATCAAGCTGCCCTGTCGCGACTTTCTCGTTTTCCGATGGGTATATCCGTTTGGAGGCCAAAGTTGAGAGGGCCCGATTTGAAGAATGGATATCGGAGGAACTTCAGCAGATTGAACATTGCGTCGATTCTATCTTTAAGGCTTCTGGTGCGGACCATCGCGAGGTTGACGCCGTGTTCTTAACCGGTGGCTCATCATTCGTGCCGTCGGTCAGGAAAATTTTCGAGAAGCGCTTTGGTGCAGGTAAATTGCGGACTGGGCACGAATTCACCTCCGTGGCGCATGGCCTGGCGTTGAGAGCATTTTCAAATCGAGAATAATCAGCAATGAGCGAGCCCGGCGGGAAAATTTGGCTTTTTTACGTGGGTCAGATACCGCCCTGGCAATCGCTGCAAATCTTATCAATTTTTGCCGCGATATCCCCTCCGGCACGGATATCGCCTACGACAGTGCTGCTCAAGCCACTTGTTGTTTTCCGGCATGAAATGATGGTAATTAATGTGTGTCGCTGAACTTGATTTACGATCCAGGTTTCCAGGGATTAGCGTTTCCTGAAAGTTTCTTACTTTCGTGGCTATCCACTTACTGCTTCAGAAGTGGAAGGGGGATTAAAATTCTAGGAGATCAATCATGAAGAAGGAAAATGTATTTCAAGCGCTCGCCTTCTTGGTCAATATGTTGATGATCTCGTCGATCCTGCTGATTTTGTCAGGAATGGGATGGGAATATTCCACGCGAACATATCTTTCGGGATTCTCAAACGCAGTTCTTCCCTTCACTTCCTCACCTGAAACCAAAGTGACAGCCATTCTTTCCTGGATGGACCAGGGGCCTGCCCGGTCAACGGATTATTTCAGCGATGATGGCGAAAATCGCGATCCGTTCGATACATTAAATTACAAGGAATTGCTCACCGTTTGCGGGACAGCCACGAATGCCTTCGTCAATCTGGCTTCTGCCGGCGGAATTGAGGCACGACGCCTACTTTTGCTCGACGAACAAAATCGGAGCACGAATCACGTCGTGGCTGAAGTCCGTCTGAATGGTCGATGGGTGATCGTAGATCCTTCATACCATGCAATCTTCAAGGACAGCGAGGGCCGTTTCCTGACAAGGCAAGATCTGATACGCCCCGAAGTTTTTCGAGAGGCAACTCAAAATATTCCCGGTTACGACCCCAGATATAATTTTGAACATACTGCATTCGTTCATGTGGCTGGACTGCCTTTTGTTGGCAGCTATTTGCAAAGAAAAATGAGTGCTCTCGTGCCATCCTGGCAAGAAAACATTAATTGGACTGTGCTTGTAGAGCGACAGTCCTACGATACAATCGTTGTCGGTCTCGTGCTCCTGATCTGCGCCATATTTCTTCGACGTTTAATTAGCTGGTATGGGGGAAGGATTTCAGTTATTCCGGTTTCCACTTGGGAACAATTACGGCGCGCGGCAATGGCGTTGTTCTCAGCTCCTGATGGGTTGAACGCGAGCGAAAAATTTCATGTCATGTAACGTTTCGTCGTGAATGATCTAACGCAAATTAATTGCCGTTTATATTTGTTAAAGATTTCAAACGTGAAATCCTGAGGATAAATAGAATTACGTTATTATCAGTAGTCTAGACATAGAGACATAACGTTCCAGGAAAGGATGGTCGAATGGGGGGTTTTACTGCCGGGTTGGTTACAGGTTGCCTTCT
>Ga0210386_10001814_pt1 | contig 18691 bp, 20 predicted proteins | sample IncBWH32OmetaG_FD_160091 | JGI IMG/M metagenome (GOLD analysis project Ga0210386, IMG submission 160091) | Forest soil microbial communities from Barre Woods Harvard Forest LTER site, Petersham, Massachusetts, United States - Inc-BW-H-32-O ... | reverse complement strand
CAGAAGGCCTCCGAGGGCAGTGCCCTGACGGCGGGCCAGAAGGCCTCCGAGGGCAGTGCCCTGACGGCGGGCCAGAAGGCCTCCGAGGGCAGTGCCCTGCTGGCGGGCCAGAAGGCCTCCGAGGGCAGTGCCCTGCTGGCGGGCCAGAAGGCAGCGGCGGCTCCCTGCAAGGGCTGACGCACACGCGACTGTCGATCGCGGAATGGGGGGCCACATGGCCCCCCTTTTCGTATGGAGCGGCTGCAGCCGATGTCATCGCACGCGCTGGTGTCCGCACCGGGTTCGGTGTTTGCTCTGATCCGCGTAAGCCGTATGGCGCTCGACGGTGCGCACGGCAGACCTGAGTGGAGGTAGCTATGGCGAAGGCGTATTGGATCAGTTGCTATCGTTCCGTCTCCGACCCCGACAAGCTGGCGGCCTACGCCAAGCTGGCGGGGCCGGCGATTGCCGCCGGCGGCGGACGTTTCCTGGTGCGTGGCATGCCGGCGAAGACGTATGAGGCCGGGCTGAATCAACGGACCGTGATGATCGAGTTCGCCAGCGTGGCCCAGGCCATGGCGACGCATGACAGCGCCGCCTACAAGGCGGCGCTGGACGCGTTGGGCGATGGCGCCGAACGGGACATCCGAATTGTTGAAGCAGCGACGTAGGAAATAGGGCGAAGCGCCATCCTACAATCCCGGATACGTTTGTCCCCACTTGTCCTGGTAGACGATGTCGGCCAACGCGCCACGGCCAACGGAACCGAATTTCCCCATCGGGTAGCCGATCGGAAGAATGGCGTAGGAGTGCACGCCTTCCGGCAACCCCATCGCCGCCTCGGCTTCCTTCTCATACAGCAGATGGCGTGTGGTGAGCGTTGAGCCGAGACCCAGCGCGCGGGTCGCCAGCAGCATGTTTTGCACCGCGGGGTAGATTGATGCGCCGGATGCCCGATTGGGTGGGGATTTATCCTCAATACAGGCGACGATCCACACCGGTGCTTCGTGGAAATGCTCGGTGAGGTACTCGACCGCCCCATGCTGCCGCTGATAGCGCTCGGCGGTCACGCCAGGCGGCGGGGCGGATGTGGCGTAGCGCGGGCCGACCACCTCGTCGAACGCCTTCTTGTACCAGACCTGCACGGCCTTCTTGATCGCGGGGTCCTTGATCACCAGGAAGCGCCAGCGCTGTGTGTTGCCACCATTGGCCGCGCAAGCGCCAGCCTCCAGGATCTTGCGGATCAGTTCATCCGGTACCGGGTCGGGCTTCAACCGACGCATCGAGCGCGTCGTCTGCATGATCTCGAAAACATCGGTCGAGCCGGACATCACGCCACCTTCATGTGCTGATGGAAGAACGCTGTCACCGGGTCATGCGAGGCATGGCCTGCGCGGGTTTCGTAATCGATATACATCAGCTCGATCGACCCGCCCGCCTTGCGATAGTCGGCGACGAATCGTTCCGGCTCGTTGCCCAGGATCGGCGATTCCGGATCGCGATAGTCGTGCACGATGTCGGGCTTGCCCTGAACCCACAGCGCCGGTGGCGTCAGCACCTTCTCACCACGCTCCAGCGCCAGCACCGGGTTACCCTCGGCCATGTTGGCTTCGCTCTTCCAATACGTCTCATGCCGCTCCGGAATGTCGCGCACCCACGCCGGCGGCGTCGCCGTGTCACGCGCGCGGCGCGCATGACGATAACGTGATAACGGATTGATCACTGGCCAGGTCATTGCCACACAGCTCACCGTCGCATCCACGGATGGCGAATCGGTTGGCAACGGGACGGTGGCGTAACGCGCATCGTGTGGCCGCATCGCCGAGAGCATTGCGAGATGCCCGCCGCTGGATTGGCCTGACAACCCGATCAGGTTCGGCCGCACGCCCAGCTTCGTGGCGTTCGCTTTCACCCAACGGACCGCGTAGTTGATGTCGATCAACGAGGTCGGATAGCCATCCGCGGCATGGCGGAAGTCCAGACCGATCGCGACCAGACCCGACGCAGCCAGCACCTCATCACGCGCCTTGCATTCGTTGAGGTCGCCGTTGCACCAGGCACCGCCGTGGATATCGATGACGGCCGGGAATGGTCCGTCACCGCGCGGGCGATAGACGCGCAGCTTCAGCGCGCGGTCGCCGTGGCGCAGATAGTCGAAGTCTTCCGTGCTGAAGTCATACGTTCCAGTCGGCATCGCATTCCTCCCTCCGGTTGGCCGCAACCTTATGGCTGAGGCAACTCCAATCGCACCGCAACCGCGGCGCTGGCGATCACCGCGGTGTCGCCGGACGTGTCGTCAGGCACATCGAGGCCGCCCTTCACGACCGTCACACTGACCTGGCCGTGCGGCAGTGTGGCTTTCACCCGCTCGGCATCCACCTGCTCCGGACGCTGCACGCCGATGGTGACCTCGACAAGCATCTTGCGCGAGTCGAGCCCGAGCGAACGGATGATGCTGAGCGAGCTGTGATGGATCGCATCCTGCACCGCGCGGATGGCGGCCTTGGTGTAGTCACCACCATGCAGGTCGTTGCCGGTGCCCATCTCGAGGATGACGCGCTTCGGTTTCATGGCAGCTCCAGTCGCACAACCGCGGCGGCCTGGGCCAGCAGGGTGACACCAGTGCCGGCATCGTTAGGGACTTCCAGGCCACCTTGCACGACGTTCACCGTGCCCGTGCCGTGCGGCAGGATGGCAAGCACCTGGGCCTTGTCCACTCGTTCCGGATGCGGCGTGCCGATAGTGACCTCGACCTGCATCGAATCGACATGCCGGCCCAGCGCGTCGGCGACACTCAGCGAATTGTGCCACAGCGCGTCCCGCAAGGCACGAACCGCAGCCTTGGTGTCGTCGCCGCCGCGGATGTCGGTGCCCATGCCAATCTGCAGGACAACGCGTTTCAGAGGCATCTCAATCAGGCTCCGTGCTTCTCGTGTTATTGGCGCGCTACTCCCTATTTCGCCAGTTCCGGCTGCCGCACCAAGGCACCCTTGAACGCCGGCATGACCTCTTCGGCAAACCGCTGCAATTGCTCCAGCGCCTCGGACTCCGGTACGCCAACCGACAGGCTGACAGAAATTCGATCCAGCGCCGGATACTTCTCCTCCAGGGCCTTCAGATGATCGATCATCTGCTGCGGCGACCCGCAGAGGAACCCGCCCGCGTTGATCGCATCTTCGATCCTCGGCAGCTTCGCCATGGGCGCACGCTGCGGATCGCGCATGATCTCGATCTGCTCCTCGCTCAGCGCACGCACCAGACGCAGCTCGCCGAACATCTTCATGTTCTCTTCATAGTATTTCGCGGCCTTGCGGATACCCGCCTCCCGGCTGTCGGCCATGTAGAAATGAAAGCCGAAACACAGCCGTTCGCCCAGCTCGATACGCTTGCCGAGCGCGGCATGCGCCTCCTGCCAGGCCATCACCACCTTGTGCATCGCGCCGCCCTCGGCCGAGCCCCCGCCAACCATGCCCTGGATGCCGTGCTTCGCCATGAACTCCATCGCGCGCGCCGTGCCACCCTGGATCGGCTGCCAGGTCTCCACCGGCAGGCGCAGCGGCCGCGGCACCAGCGTCAGGTCCTTTAACGTATAGCCGCGATACGGCACCTCGGGTGGCAACGTGTAATGCTTGCCCTGATGGCTGAACCGATCCTGGTTGAACGCCTTGAAGACGATGTCGACCTGTTCCTCGAACAGCTCGCGATTGGCCGCCTGATCCAGCAAGGGCGCGCCAAACGTTTCGACCTCGCGCGTGTGGTAGCCACGGCCAAGACCGAACACCACGCGCCCACCCGACAGGATGTCGGCCATCGCGTAGTCCTCGGCCAGACGCAGTGGATGCCACATCGGTGCGATGTTGAAACCACAGCCGATCTTCAGATTGCGAGTCACATGCGTCAGGTGCATCGCCATCAGCAGCACGTTGGGAATGCACTCCGTGCCTTCGCGCTGGAAATGATGCTCGGCCATCCAGAACGTCGTGTAGCCCATGCGATCCATCAGCTGCGCCATCGCTTGCGCCTTGCTCAGCGCGGTGGCGAGATGTTCGTTGGGAAACAGCCGGTCATTGATCGGCGTGCCGCCGTAGCCGACATTGTCCAGGTCCACGTGGCCCGCATACAGGCTGTCGAATTTCGTGATCATAGGACGCTCTCCCGCTTGGGATTTTTCGTTCTGGCGGGTGGGGATGGTAGCGAAGGGCGCGACGTTGGCAACTGCGGCACCCCGCCGGGGCCGCGCGCTGGGCTAGTACGGTCGCATCCCCGTGACATTGCCCGGCGGCGCGTATTCACACACCCAGATCTGCCGATAGCCATCGAACGCCATGCCGCACCCGACTTCGCGCGCCGCTCGCCAGACCACCTGCGTGTAGTGGCCGCACACCCCAATGCAGCTGTTGGTGTTGTGGTTGTAATCACGTTCCTCGGAGAGCCAGGTGCGCACCACCTCGGCGGGCGCCACTGTCCCACCAGCGATCAGGAGCAGAGTCTCACCGTGCGGATCGCCAGTCCGGGGGGCGAAGGCGTGCGCTGCCATCAGATAATCGGCCCATCGATGTGCCGTTTCCGCCAGTCGATCGGACCAGGCCAACGGGGGCGATCCCACCTTGACCCGGGCGGCGTTATGCGCGGCGACCAGCTCGCGTGTGACAAGCTGCGGCACGGTCTGACCGTGGGCGGCGCTCAGCGACAACGTCACCGCCAGCAATGCTCCCGGCGCGCGTGATACCAGCGCCCAGCGCTCCCCTGGCTTGGCATGCCCATTCTGCACCTGCCGGTTCTGCACCTGCCGGCCGATCGCGGCGACAAAATGGCAGCATCGCCGCAGCCGCAGACCAGATCCCACGGGACCCTGTGCTATAGAACGCTGGCGTTTCCCTGCTGGAGCCGTTTGCTGGTCATGTTCGGTCTCGTCTTCACGCGCCGTTACGCGATGGCCCACCGCCTGCTGATGAGCGGCGCGGAGAAGTGCGCGGTGCCGCATGGTCACACGGAGACGGTGACGGTGCGGTTGCAACCATCTGGTAGGGTACCGCTGGACGGCCGGTCCAACATGGTCGAGCCGTTCGAGTTGGCGAAAGCGACCTGGCATCGCTGGATCGATGACAGCGTCGACCATGCGCTGCAACTTGGCGCCACGGATCCGCTACTAGGCTGGTTCCTGCGGCACGAGCCGGCACGGGTCGGGCGGCTGCTGGTGACACCGGGCGACCCGACCACGGAAGTGCTGGCCTGTTGCATGATGGCCAAGCTGAACGGGTTCCTTGCGGCCGAAGGCGGGCGGTTGACCTGTGTCGAAATCCGGCTGGAGGAGACGCCGACCAACACCGTGGTGTTCGATGGTGATCCGCTGGCGGTGCTGCCAGGCACGGCGCAGCGGCTGCCCTGGTGGCAACGCGCCGACATGAGCATCAATGATCTGACAGCGGACCAAAGTCTGGTTGCCGCGGCCGAATGAGCTACGCTGTCAAGGAGATCTTCTACACGCTCCAAGGGGAGGGCGTGCAGACGGGCCGCCCATCGGTGTTCTGCCGGTTCGCCGGTTGCAATCTGTGGTCGGGCCGGGAAGCGGATCGCGCGAGCGCCAGCTGTCCGTTCTGCGACACCGATTTCGTTGGCATCGATGGTGATGGCGGTGGGCGCTTTGCCGATGCCGAGGCACTGGCCGACGTGGTGGCTGCGCGCTGGCCGGGCGGCGGTGCACCATTCGTGGTTTGCACCGGCGGCGAGCCCTTGCTGCAACTGGACTCCGCTCTGGTGGACGCCCTGCATGCACGCGGCTTCGAGGTTGCGATCGAAACCAACGGCACGCTGGACCCACCGCCTGGGCTGGACTGGATCTGCGTCAGTCCGAAGGCCGGAGCGGCGCTACGGCTGATCGAGGGGGACGAGCTGAAGCTGGTGGTGCCGCAACCGGGGATGGACCTGGCGGCGCTGGAGACATTGGGGTTCCGGTATTTCTCAGTGCAGGCGATGGATGGGCCGGAGCTGGTGGCAAATACCAAGCTGGCGACCGAGCTTTGCCTGCATAACCCGCGTTGGCGCTTGAGCCTGCAGACCCACAAGCTGCTGGGGATCCGTTGAAGCGTGGTCTCACATCTCCGCGCGCAAGATTCACCACAGAAGCGCAAAGGAACCAGGGAACGGACACTTGTACCGGGTTAGCAACGGTAGTTATGGCGCTTCGCACGCAGCGCTTGCATCGCTATAGCCGCATTCGCCGGGCGTCGGAATGCCCCGATCACCTCTGCGTCTCCGCGCCACCGTGGTAGTCTTCACTTGCGGGCGCATGCCCACCCTCGGCGCCGAACGTGACGCCGGATCGATCCCATCCTAGGCTCCCCCGCGAAACAAGGGGTGGAGCGGATGGAATTCGGCATCTTTCACGAGTTCCCATCGATCGCCGGGCAGCCTGACTCTGCGGCGTTCGATCAGGCCTTCGAGCTGGTGGACGGCGCGGAGCGCTGGGGGCTCGACGCGCTCTGGCTCGCGGAGCTGCACTTCGATCCGGCGCGCGCCGTGCTCTCGTCACCGCTCTGCGTGGCAAGCGCGATCGCAGCACGCACGAAACGGATGAAGATCGGCATCGCGGTACAGGTGCTGCCGCTCTGCCATCCGCTGCGCTTGGCGGAAGAGGCGGCGACCGTCGACCAGCTCAGCCGCGGCCGGTTGATCTTCGGCGTCGGACGCAGCGGCGTCGCCGCAACCTATGAGGCTTATGGCGTGCCCTATGCCGAAAGCCGCGACCGCTTCGCCGAAGTGCTGGACATCGTGCAGCTCGCCTGGACGCAGGAGCGCGTGTCGTACGAGGGACGCTTCTATCGCTTCGCCAATGTGCGGGTGACACCGCGCCCCTTCCAGCAACCGATGCCGGACATCCGCGTTGCCGCGACCAGTCCGGATACGTTCGTTTCGATCGGCAAGCAGGGGAAGCCGATCTTCGTGGCCGTGCGCTACGAAACCGCCGATGAGATTGTGCCGCTGGTAAACGCCTATCGTGCAGCCTATCGCGAGGCGGGGCATCCTGGCGCCGGGCAGGTGTTCCTGCGTGTGCCCGCCTATATCGCCGCGACCGACAAGCGGGCGCGTGCCGAAGCGGAAGCCAGCTTCATGCATTTCTTCCGCCAGCAGGCCAATCTGCTGGCGGACTCGGCAAAGCGCGCCGGTGTGGATGGCGCCGACCGTCGCGCCGCCACCGCGGCGCGGCTGCAAGCGATGAGCTATGAGGATGCCCTGGCCGGGACGGTGCTGGTGGGCTCACCAGAGGCTGTCAGCGACAAGCTGGATGGCTTGCAGGCACAGTTGGGGCTGGATGGCGTATTGATGGAACTGAACTGCGGTGGAAAGATCACGCATACGCAGGTGAAGAGTGCGCTGAAGCTGCTGTGCCAGCAGGTGATGCCACGCTTCCACTGAACCACCTCAGCCATGCTGCGAGGTTGCCTCGATCCATCGTCGCACTTCATCGATGCCGGCGACCGGCGCGATCTCAACCGTTCCCGTCACCCCTGCGACAGCAGGTATCCCTGGGATATCCCGTGTTTTGGCGCTTCGTTCTGGATGCCGGCTTTTGCCGCCATGACGGGGATCGGTCAGGATCAAGGACCGCTGGTATCAGCTCGCACCGGCAGCGTGAACCGAAAGTCGGCGCCCCGCTTCTTGCCCGGCGCCGCATCGCTATTTGCCCATATCCGACCACCATGCGCCTCAACGATGGACCTGCAGATCGACAATCCCATGCCCATACCGTTCGGCTTCGTCGTGACAAAGGGTTTGAACAGGCGATCTTCCGCGGCCGGATCGATGCCCGGTCCCGAATCGCGCACGGCAAGCATCACGCCGTCGGCCTCGTCGAGGCGCGACGAGATCCCCAGGACGCGTTCCCCCTCCGTCGTCTCGGCCATGGCCTGAATGCCATTGATCAGCAGGTTGATCAGCACCTGCTGCACCTGCACGCGATCGGCCATGATCTCGGGCAGATGCGGCGCCAAGGACAGGTCCACCTTGATCCGCCCATGGCTTAGTTCCCGGGCGACCAGCGGCAGCGACTCCGCCACCAACTCGTTGAGGTTGAGGGGACGCCGATCAGACTCCTCCTTCCGCGCAAGGGCGCGCAGGCGCTCCACCACCTGGGCCGCGCGTTGGCCATCGCCAATGATCCGTTCGACGGCCTGCCGCACTTCGTCGAGGTTCGGCGGCTCGTGGCGCAACCATCGCAGGCACGCTGCCCCATTGGTGATAATGCCGGCGAGCGGCTGATTCACTTCGTGTGCGATCGATGCGACCAGTTCGCCCAGGGTCGAAATGCGGGACACATGCGTGAGTTCGGCCTGCGCGCGCCGCAAGGCATCCTCGGTCTGACGAAGGTCCTCGATATCGGTGTTCGTGCCGTACCACCGGCTGATATTGCCGTGTTCGTCGCGCAGCGGCGCTGCCCGGCCCAGGAACCGGCGATAGGTTCCGTCGAAGCCCCGCAAGCGGTTCTCGATCTCGAAGGCCCGGCCCGTGCGGAGGGATGTGGTCCATTTCTCGTCATGTTTCGCACGGTCGTCGGGATGCACGATGTCAAGATGATCCATGTCGGGGCCGGTGTACTCCACCCGACGACGGTTGACGTAGTCGGAGGTGCCGTCCGGCAGGCAACTCCAGATATGGGCGGGAATGGTGTCGATGGTGTCACGCAGGTCCTGCTCGCTGCGGCGAACGCGCTCCTGCGCCTGCTTTAGGTCGTCGATGTCGGTGTTCGTGCCGAACCACTGTGACACGGTGCCGTCGTCGTTGCGTTGCGGTGCCGCGCGAACGAGGAACCAGCGATAGGTGCCGTCCTTCCGCAGCAGGCGCATCTCCTGCTCGAACGGCTGGCCGGTTTTTTGGGCCGCCTCCCGGTTTCTCCTGTGCACGGCAACATCATCGGGATGGACCAGCTCCTGCCACGACAGGTTGCTACCGCCGAACTCCACCCGCGCCTGGTTGATGAAATCGTTCTCGCCATCAAGGCCAGCCCGCCAGACATGTGCGGGGATCGTGTCGATGACCGTCTTGAGCTGCCGCTCCGCGTCGGCCTGCACCTGCTCGGCCCGTTTGCGATCCTCGATGTCGATGTTGATACCGACCCATCCGACGACGTTGCCATCTTGATCGCGGACGGTTTCCGCCCGACCCAGGAACCAACGGGCGCTGCCGTCGGCGGCGACCAGACGTTGCTCGTAATGGAACGGCTGACCCGTGCGAACCGCCGTGTGCCAGGCTGCGTCGTGGTCCACGCGCTCGTCGGGATGGACGATGCCGTACCAGTCCACGCCGGTCCCCGTGTACTCCAGCCGCCGGCGGTTGAAGAACACGCCCGATCCGTCCGCACGGCTCGTCCACACATGGATGGGCATGGCATCAACCAAGGCACGAAAATCCGTCTCCGATCGGTGGCGCCGCAGCTCGTCCAGATGCGCGATGGCCTGTGCGTGCAGCGCCGCGACCTCCGGTTCGAGCTTCTGGCCCGACGGCATCCGCCCGCTTTCGACGGACTCGCGCAGCACGTTGATGGCGGTGCTGAGAGCGGTTTCGTCGTCAATCGTGGTGATATCCGCCATGATGACCTCGGTGCAGGCTAGCGTTTCGTGGCACCCTCGCGTCGACGATGTCGTCGGTGCTGTGTGCGGCGCGAGCGAGACGGGGAACGCATCGGTGCGGCAGCACAATAGCCACGCGCGGACGGAAGGTCACGCTAGGTTGGACACGGGTGCAAGCCCGGAGACATCGACGCGGTCAGCGCCACGCCCGGGCAGTGAAGACGATAACCCGTAGTTCCGTCACGCCAGCGCAGGCTGACATGCATTCGTGGCGCGGTACCGGCAAGGTGTTCTTGCCTGCGCAGGAATGAAGGTACGAAACGTCAGCCGGCCGGCGCGACGTCGCCATCCAGCGTCGCCGCCACCGCATGCACCATCGTGGCGATGCGCACGTCGCCCGTATCTGCTCGGTCGTCATGCCCGCGATGCCAAGGCGACGGTGATGGTGCTAGGCACCGCATCATTGCGTGCGGCGCGCGCCGCGGTGACGAAGCGTCCGGCACGCCGTTCCGGTGTCCCCACGGTTTTGCGCGCCCGGCTGGACAGGTTCAGCTTCATTCAGGTCCTTGGCATGGGCCGGAAACCGTCAGCGGCAAGCTGTGCGGCGCGCAGGCGGAGTTGGGGCTGAATGGCGTGCTGATGGTACTGAATTGCGGCGGCAAGATCACGCATGCGCAAGTGACCGCCGCACTGAAGCTGCTGTGCCAGAAGGTCATGCCTCGGTTTCACTAGTGAAAACGCTTGGTACCCTGGCGCGGCCGAGCTGAAAACGGATGAATGTGGACATCGAACGGCCTCTACCGGGCGAGCAGCTCGGCTGATATGACATTGGGAATGTTGACGCTCTCCTGCCTCTGCGGCCAAGTCCGCATCGAAATCCCAAAACGACCGGACTTCATCAACGAGTGCAACTGCACGCTTTGTAGCAAGTCGGGCGCCCGCTGGGCCTATTTCCATCCGTCGGAAGTCAGCGTCGTGGGAACGACGAAGGGATATAGCCGGGAAGACAAGGAAGACCCGGCTGCAGAAATCCATTTCTGTGCAAATTGTGGTTCAACGACACATTTTACTTTGACCGCCAGCGCCGTATCAAAGTTCGGGAACAGCCAGATAGGCGTCAACGTGCGCCTTGCGGATGAGAAGGACCTCGCCGGAATAGAATTGCGCTATCCTGACGGACGAGCTTGGTCGGGCAAGGGCGCCTTCGGATATGTGCAGGAGGCTCGGATCATTGGCTGATGAGCGGGTTCGGGATGATCGCTTTGTGACGAGTGCCGGTCGGTCTTGAACGACCGCAAATTGCGCGCGAGCGAACCTCTCGCTCTTGGCTACCAAATGTCAGATTTTGACCACTCGCGTCCACCCGAGCTGCCTCGTCTACGGCCGATTGGCGAGCCAGCGCAGCGCGTCATCCACGTCATGGAACAGTGCGAACTGCCGCGTGTTGAACAGCAGCGCGACGACCTTGACCAGAAGCCCGGCGAAGCGATCGCGCGACACGATGGCGATGCGCCGGCCCGCGTCGCGCCCTTTGGCGAATTCGTGCCATGCCATCGCAATCGCCCGGATATCGTTATAACCCAGATTGCCAACATAGTCGCGCACATCGACCAGGCAGTTATTATCGATGGTTTCGGGATTGGCAGGCCAGAACGCCAGGATACGCGCACGGACCGTGGGTCCATCGACATCGCCAACGCAGCGAATCACCGTGAGCTGCCGCTCACGGTCGATGGTACATTCGACGATATTCACGTATCCCCTCGACGGTGACGGCTTGCGGTTTCCCTGTTTGCCACAGCGAACCGGCTAAGACCATGCACCCGTCTGCGGGTATGTATCTATCGTTAAGCGGCCACTGCGGTCTCGCCGTCCAGCGTCGCCGCCACCGCATGCACGACCGCGGCAATGCGCACGCTGGCCTGGACCTGTTCCGTGGTCAGACCGGCCGCGCGTAGCGCACGCTCATGGCTTTCCATGCACGTGCCGCAGCCGTTCACTACCGAAACGACCAGCGAGTACAGCTCAAAGTCCATCTTGGCCACACCGGCTGCCCCGTCACATTCATGCGCAGACGGGCCGGCAGCGTGGCGTAGTCCCCACCCACCAGATGAGTGAAGCGACAATGGACGTTGTTCATCGCCATGATCGATGCCGCCGCCTGCGCCGCAATGCGCCCTTCCGGGCTCAGCGCAGGCGTGAACGCCGCGGTACTGGCGCGCGTGACCTCATCGTTGCGCGCGGCGAGCGCGGCGGCGACGAAGCAGCCGGCGCGCTGCTCCGTCGTCAGGGCCGTTTCGCGCCCAGCGTTGACAGGTTGAGCTTCAGGTCCTTGGCGTGGGCCGGAAGCCGGTTCTGCAAAGTATCGATCGACACGACCGCCCCTCCCCTCACGCGGCGGGCCGCAGGACGTCGTCGCCCTTGTTCCAGTTGCACGGGCACAGCTCGTCGCTTTGCAGCGCATCCAGCACCCGCATCACCTCGTCCGGGTTGCGGCCAACGGAGAGATCGTTCACCGAGGCAAAGCGGATCACACCCTGTGGATCCACGATGAACGTGGCGCGCAGCGCGACACCTTCGGTGCGGTCGAGCACACCGCAGGCAGTGGACAGCTCGCACTTGATATCGGCCAGCATCGCGATCGGCAGGCCGCGCAGATCCTCGTGGTGTAGGCGCCAGTTCAGATGCACGAACTCGCTGTCGGTGGACACGCCGTAGACCACGGTATCGCGATCGGTGAATTCGCCGGCGAGCTTGCCAAAAGCGACGATCTCGGTCGGGCACACAAAGGTGAAATCCTTTGGCCAGAAGAACACCACTTTCCACTTCCCGGCCGCGGTGTCGGAGGTGATGTCGGCGAACGCCGTGGACATCCTGAGACCCTCGGGGCCGCCCCGCACGGCCTTCAGCGCGAAATGGGGGAACTGATCGCCAACGGTCAGCATGGGCATGTCTCCAGGTCAGGTTTTGTGCAGGTGCGAAGCGAGGTACGACGATCCCGGGCAAACCCATCCAATGAGAAATAGTCGATGTTGTCATCGACAAAATCGATGATACCCGTACCGTGGAGCGACCTCGCGCGACCTGCCGGAGGGCAGGTCGCGCGAGGTCACAGGCATTCAGGGAGGTGCGTCGGTGGGGGCCAGCCAGGCCCGCCATCAGGCTGCTGGTCAGGGATGATTATACGCATATGCAGCAGTTGGGCCGTCGTACGCGGATCCAAGAAAAGCGTTATCATCGCTCGGCGCGCAGGACGTCAGCGACAACGCGATCATGGCCAGCGCGATGAGCACGGCGGCACACCCGACCACGCGTAAGACACGCGCCGCCACCAGCGCATTCCCCGCGGCCGTGCCGATGTGGCGGAGCCCGACGGTGCGGCCTGCGGGTACAGCCCGTGTTCGCTTATCCGTCAAATGAGTGCGTGCTGTGTTTTGCATGAGGGATACCGGCAGCGCTTCGTAATCTGGCGAAATCATTCCGCGGCCTCCCGTGCTTGACCATTGGTCGCGGCGATGACCAGCGCGGCCCGAACGCCGGCGCCGTAATCGGGGTGCACCTTGTCGAACAACGCCAGCTGACGCTGCGCGATCCTGTCCGGCACCCCGGCCATCGCGGCGGCGGTATTGGCAAACAGCCGTTGCCTTTGGCCGGCATCGAACAGCAGGAACAGCGCGCGCGGCTGGCCGAAGTCGTCGTTGCCGACCCGATGGTTGTAGCGGTCGGCGTCGCCCGAGATATTCAGCGGCGGCTCCGCCAGGTCCGGCTGCTCGACCGGACCATTGAACGAATTCGGCTCGTAATAAGCATCCGGGTTCGGGTTGTTGGGGAAGAAGCGCATCGCCCCATCCTTGTTGTAGGTATGGACCGGGCATTTCGGTGCATTGACCGGCAGCGCCTCGTAATGCGTGCCGAGCCGGTGGCGGTGTGCGTCGGCGTAGGAGAAGATCCGAGCCTGCAACATCTTGTCAGGCGAAAAGCCGATGCCGGGCACGATGTTGGACGGGCTGAAGGCGGCCTGCTCGATCTCGGCAAAGTAGTTGTCGGGATTCCGGTTCAACTCCATCACGCCGACCTCGATCAGCGGATAGTCAGCGTGCGGCCACACCTTGGTCAGGTCGAACGGGTTGTACGGCGTCTTGTCGGCGTCGGTTTCCGGCATCACCTGTACGCACAGACGCCAGCGCGGGAAGTCGCCCCGCTCGACCGCGCCGAACAGGTCGGCCTGCGTCGATTCGCGGGTCTGGCCGACGATCGTTTCGGCCTCGGCATTGGTCCAATGAAGGTGGCCTTGCATCGTCTTGAAGTGGAACTTCACCCAGAACCGTTCGTTGTGCGCATTGATGAAACTGAATGTGTGACTGCCGTAGCCGTTCATGTGACGCACATCGGTCGGCAGGCCACGATCCGACATCAGGATCGTCACCTGATGCAGCGATTCGGGTGACAGCGACCAGAAATCCCACATCGCGGTTGGCGAGCGCATGTTGGTGCGGGGGTGGCGCTTCTGGGTGTGGATGAAGTCGGGGAATTTGTAGGGATCGCGGATGAAGAACACTGGCGTGTTGTTGCCGACCAAGTCCCAGTTGCCGTCCTCGGTGTAGAATTTCAACGCGAAGCCGCGCACGTCACGCTCGGCGTCGGCGGCGCCCAGTTCGCCGGCGACAGTGGAAAACCGCGCCAGCATCCCGGTCTTCTTGCCAGCTTGGGAGAAGGCTTTCGCTTTCGTGTAGCGGGTGATGTCGTGCGTGATCGTCAGTGTGCCGAAGGCGCCCCAACCCTTGGCATGCACCGTGCGCTCTGGAATGCGCTCGCGGTTCTGATGCGCGAGTTTCTCGATCAGCTGGTAATCCTGCATCAGGACCGGGCCATGTGGGCCAGCGGTCATGGCATTCTGGTTGTCGACCACCGGGTTGCCGGCGGTGGTCGTGAGCATGGGTTTCCTGGCCACGGCGATCTCCATTCAGGGTTGCGCCAGCGGAGGTGGCGAACGCGCCCCGAACGTGCCAATGAGTAATGTCGTGCAAGATGATCGGAATAATCGATGAGAGCGCTGCCCACGCCGCAGCAGCTGCGCTATCTCCTGGCCTTGGACGAGACCCAGCATTTCGGCCGGGCGGCGCAGCTTTGCGCGGTGACGCAGTCGACACTGTCCGCTGGCATCATCCAGTTGGAACGGCAACTGGATGCCAAGATCCTCGACCGCGAGGCCGGCAAGAACGTCGTGTTCACCGCGTTGGGGCATGACTTGGTGCGTCACGCCCGGGGCGTGATGGCGGCGCTGGAGGCGATCGCCGATGTCGCAGATGCGGCGCGCGCGCCGATGGGGGGCCCGCTGCGGCTGGGGGTGATCCCGACCATCGGGCCGTTCGTGCTGCCGCGGCTGATGCCGACCCTGAGCGAGAGTTTCCCCCATCTGCGACTGCATCTGCGCGAGGAGCTGACGGGCCGGCTCACCGATTGGCTGGACGAGGCACGGATCGACGCCGCGCTGCTGGCGTTGCCCTGCGCCTGCGGCACCGCCTCGACGATACCAGTGGCGCGCGACGAGTTCGTGGTGGCGCTGCCGCGCGGCCACAAGCTGGCTGCGCGGCCGCGCGTGCCAGCGGCGGCATTGCGGCGCGAGCGATTGCTGCTGCTGGAGGACGGGCACTGCCTGCGCGACCAGGCGCTTTCGGTATGCGGCCAGCACGGGCTTGGTGCCGCGGCGGCGGACATGGATTACGCGGCGACCAGTCTGCACATGCTGGTGCAGATGGTGGCCAGCGGGATGGGGGTCACGCTGCTGCCGCGCCTGGCCGTCGAGGGCGGCATTTGCGCCGGGCTGGCGGTGGAGCTGCGGCCGGTGAACGGGGCGGGCGCGTGGCGGACCATCGGGCTGGCCTGGCGGCCGCAGGCACCCCGCGCCGAAGAGTATCGCGCACTGGTGCCACTGGTCCAGGCTGCGTGCGCGGCGCGGAGCCTGGGCGCGTGAGGAGCCTAGGTGCGTGATATGACGCGACGCGCCCGTTCAACCCGGCCGGGTTCATCTAGGTAGATTCCGAGGCTCCGACAACCGCGCCATCGCCGCGTAGCATGCAGACGGTTTGTAGCGATCCGCTGCCGTGCGCACGACAGCGGATCGTGATCAGCGCCGTGTTGAATGGCGGAATACGCACCGCCACACAGGCGTCACTAGGATGGGCACGTTTGCCTCCGCTATGGGCGGTATGTCGTCAATCCGAAATCCGTCGTCGTTCAGGAGTACCGATGCCCTCCTCCGTCAAGCTGATCTCCGTCGCGTCCGCGGTGCCGCCCCATTGCATCGAGCAACGCGATGTCGCCGCTGCGGCGCACGGCGGATTTGCCGCACGTTTTGGTGATTACGAGCGCCTGGCGCGGGTGTTCGAGACGTCAGGCATCCTGCGGCGCTACGCCGTGCGCCCGCTCGACTGGTACTTTGAGCCACTCGGTTGGCCGGAGCGCAGCGCGGCTTATGTCGAGGGCGGTAGCCAGTTGTTCATCGACGCGGCAACACGCGCGCTCGATGCTGCCGGACTGACGGCCGCGGATGTCGATACCGTCGTCACCATCTCATCAACGGGCGTTGCCACGCCCAGCCTCGAAGCGCGTGTGGCCGATCGCATGGGTTTTCGTTGCGATATCGAGCGCGTGCCGGTGTTTGGCCTGGGCTGTGCCGGCGGCGTCGGCGGGTTGTCGATCGCATCCCGCATGGCGCAGGCCCGTCCCGGCAGCGTGGTGCTGCTGGTCGCGATCGAACTTTGTTCGTTGGCTTTCCGGCTTGATAAGCTGACCAAGGCCAACATCGTCGCCACTGCCCTGTTCGGCGACGGCGCCGCCGCCTGCGTGCTGAAGGCCGGCGAATCCGGCCTTGCCGAGCTCGAAATGAGTGGTCAACACCTGTGGCCGGACACCCTTCAGATCATGGGTTGGTCGCTTGATCCGCAAGGCTTTGGGGTGATTTTCGATCGCGATATCCCGCCATTCGCCGAGGCCAACATGGCGTCAGCTGTCAGCGGCATCCTCGGCCGCGGCGGGTTGGCGCTGAGCGACATCGATCGGTTTGCGTTCCACCCCGGCGGCACCAAGGTTGTCGGTGCGCTGGAGCGGGCGTTTTCGCTTGCCCAGGGCTCGCTCATCCACGAGCGCGCGATCCTTGCCGAATACGGCAACATGTCGGCCCCGACCGCGCTGTTTGTTCTGGAGCGCGTCATCCAGGACGGTCTGGCGGCGCGCACATTGCTGACCGCAATGGGACCTGGATTCACCGCGACAAGCGTGTCGCTGCAAAAAGCCGCATGATACCGGCGATCTTCCTGCTGGCATTCGTCACGACGGAACGGCTGGGCGAGCTGTGGCTCGCCCGCCGCAATACCGCGGCTTTGTTGGCAAAGGGCGCCTATGAGGTTGCACCCGGGCATTACCCGCTTATCGTCCTGTTGCACGCGGCCTGGCTGGCGGGGCTGTGGGGATTCGGCGCGGCGCGTGCGCTCGACCCCGGCTGGCTGGTGGTTTTTCTGGTGTTGCAAGGGCTGCGTGTCTGGGTTCTGGCAACGCTGGGGCGGCGCTGGACCACGCGGATCATCGTGTTGCCGGGCGCCCCTCTGGTGCGGACCGGGCCCTACCGTTTGCTGACACACCCGAACTATGCCGTGGTGGTGGGCGAAATCGCGGTGTTACCCCTCTGCCTCGGCTTGCCGTGGTATGCTTTGGCCTTCTCGGTCGCCAACTTCGTGATCCTGGCGATTCGCATCCGCGCGGAAAACGGCTCAATGGTCGCGATGCGTGATTTCATCACGTCCTGAATCGAACGCGCCGAAACGGATGCAATTTGATAACGATGCCGGACACTAATCCGACGGGTACTCATTCGACCGGCACTCATTCGACCGGCACTCATCCGATCAGTACCTGGATCGGCTTCGCCACGATGTGCATTGGCATGTTCATGGCGATCCTCGACGTACAGGTGGTCGCAACCTCGCTGCCGACCATCCAGGACGCACTCGGCATCTCGCCCGATCAGATGAGCTGGGTGCAAACCGCCTATCTCATCGCCGAAGTGATCGCGATCCCGCTGACCGGCTTCCTCACGCGCCTGCTGAGCATGCGCTGGCTGTTTGTTCTCGCCATCAGCGTTTTCACGCTGGCATCACTCGGTTGTGCCACCAGTTTCAGTTTCAGCACGCTGGTCGCCTGGCGGGTGTTGCAAGGATTTGCCGGTGGCACCCTGATTCCCGCTGTCTTCTGCGCGGTGTTCCTGCTGTTTCCATCACACCGCCAGGGGATCGCCACCACCCTCGCAGGGGTACTGGCGGTGCTGGCACCCAGCGTCGGCCCGATCGTCGGCGGCTGGATCACCGACACCTATTCCTGGCATTGGCTGTTCCTGATCAACATCCTGCCCGGGGCCGTCGCCGCCATCATCGCGGCGCTGCTGTTGCCAAAGGCGCCAATGCGCCTGAGCGAGATCCGTACGCTCGACGTCCTGTCGTTGGGCCTGATGGCGATCGCCCTCGCCGCATTGGAGATCGCACTGAAGGAGGCGCCGCAGCACGGCTGGACCTCCGCCCTGGTCGCTGGGCTGCTGAGCCTCAGCCTGCTCAGCCTGACCGCTTTCATCCGACGCACACTGCGCGCCCGCCACCCGGTCGTCGACCTGCGGAATTTCAGCGACCGAAGCTTCACAATCGGCTGCGTTCTCAGCTTTGTACTGGGGATCGGTCTGTTCGGCTCGGTGTATCTCATGCCGGTGTTTCTTGCGTTTATCCGCCATCACGACGCGCTGGAGATCGGCGAAATCATGCTGGTGACCGGGATCACGCAGCTCGCGATGGCGCCGATCGCCGTCGCGCTGGAACAGCGCCTTGACCCGCGGCTGCTGACCGCGGCCGGGTTCGCCGTCTTTGCCGTCGGCCTTGGACTCAGCGCCTGGCAAACGCGGCTCACCGACTACGACGGGATGTTCTGGCCGCAGATCGTTCGTGGTGTCGCGATCATGTTCTGCCTGTTGCCACCCACACGCCTGGCACTCGGCCATCTGGATCCACTGCGGGTGCCCGACGCCAGCGGCCTGTTCAATCTGATGCGCAATCTCGGTGGCGCGATCGGCCTCGCGCTGATCGACACCGTCATCTACGGCCGCT
>Ga0210386_10001811_pt1 | contig 18699 bp, 14 predicted proteins | sample IncBWH32OmetaG_FD_160091 | JGI IMG/M metagenome (GOLD analysis project Ga0210386, IMG submission 160091) | Forest soil microbial communities from Barre Woods Harvard Forest LTER site, Petersham, Massachusetts, United States - Inc-BW-H-32-O ... | reverse complement strand
AAAGTTCACCGAGTTCCCTCTTCCTTCCGGCGTGAAGGCGGATTTCGTTTCAGTGGGCGGTGACGGCAAAGTTTGGGCGAAAGACACGGGGGATGATTCGGTCTATCGAGTCGATCCGTCGACCGGGCAGACCATCAAGTTCGATGAGTTTCCCACTGATCTGGCGATCAAGGATGAAAAAGGCAGCATACGCCATCATATTTACGGGATTACGGCCGACCCTGCGGGAAACTTGTACGAAGCCGATATCGTAGGTGGCAACCTGCTTCGTTTGAATAGCGAAACTGGAAAAGTGGCCATGTACGAAATCCCCACAAAGGATGCGGGCCCCAGGCGCATGCACCTCGACCAGCAAGGTCGCTTGTGGATTGGCGAGTATTACGGCAAAACCATCGGCATGTTTGACACGCATACGGAAAAATTTCAGGAATGGAAAATTCCCATTCCCTGGTACGGCTCCTACGACGTTGCGCTCGATCCAAACGGCTACGTATGGACCGGAACAATGACCAGCGAAATTATTTTGCGGCTGAATCCCAAGACCGGCGAATTCAGGCAGTACATGCTTCCCCGTTTAGGCGTAAACGTAAGACGGGTGGAAGTTGGCAGTTCCGGCACGGATTCCGTTTTCTGGGTAGGCGAAAATCATCAGGCAAAAATCGCCCGGGTGGAACCGTTGAATTAGCAACGTTTGAAAGGGCTTTCACCCGTTGCAGCGGTCATCGTGGTATTTTGGACTTACAGTTAACAAGAATTGTGGGATCGTAGATAACTATATAGAAGTGTTATACTCCTGCTCTTCACGCGTGAAAAATGGGCGCATTTCAAATGGAGGTCACGTATGAAACGAATTGCCTTGTTTCTGTTCGGTGCGTTAGTGGTTTCAGCCAGCGCGCTCGCGCAGACGTCGGACCCCGCAATCGAGACGGCCTTGCTCGCCGCCCCGGCCAGTTTGCGCGATGGTACAACGGTCATTAAGTGGAAGGCTGACTTCACGTACGACACGCTGAGGAAAGGCACAAACCGCCTGGTCTGCTATGACCGGACAGGATTACCTGAACAGCAGCCATTCTCGGTTGAGTGCACCAGCATTGCTAACCTGGACCGGGTCGCTCAGAATTTGAAGTTCGAAGCGATCGGGGACAAGGCTAAGACTCAGGCGATGCTGGATGCTGCGGAAAAAGACGGGACCCGCGTGAAGCCAGAGTACGGATCGGTGTGGTACCACATGCTGGGGCCCGACCGGGAACACGGCCACATCCATGTGACCATCGCGGTGCCAGGCGCGACTACACAGTCACTCGGCCTGCCTGACAACAATAAACAAGGCACCGTGTGGATTATGAATGCGGGCACGTCCACCGCCCACCTGATGACTCCGGGATCATAGAAAGAGTTGGTCAGAATAAACAACTGGGATCTTGCATCAATTCCCTGATTGTTTCTGAGACCGACCTCACATGGCAACTGATTCTCAGCATGGTTGTGGCACAAGGCGCACCTGTTAGATCGATTTCAATTCGAGATCGCGGTGATCGCAAACAGAGAGAGATTATGAAATATTTGATTATCAATTTAATCGCAGTCGCAGTGCTGGCCGCCTCTCCGGCCAAGCAAACCTTCACCGGTACCGTCACGGACGACAATTGCCCCAAAGCAGATCACTCCGTAATGCGAATGGGCCCGACGGACGCCGAGTGCGCCATGGCCTGCCTCGAAGCTCATGGCGCTATTTACGGTTTGTATGATGGCAATAATTTCTACGGCTTGAGCGACCAGAAGACGCCTGCAAAATTTATTGGGAAGAAGGTAAGGGTAACAGGCGAACTGGACGCCAAGACCAAGACGATAAAAGTAGATTCGATAACCGCGGAAAAATGATCCCCCGCGATTGTTAGTCGGACTTTAAAAATTCATCTAAGAATTACCTCGTTTTTGATCTCGGTTTTCTGAACGGCCGCCTTGGAAAGTCCCCATCGTTGTAGCAAGGAATTCAGAATCGTGTTAGCATCCGCGCCATTATGAGTAAACCGACGCTTACCACCTCAAAGGCTCGTCGCCAATTCCTCAAATTCCTTGCAGCCAGCCCATACGTTGCGGCGATGGGCGGAGTCGTCGCCTACATGCAGAAGACTGCATTTGCGCAGAGCGGCCCGCCGGCAACGGACGATCTGATTGCCGATCCGAAGGAGGCACTCGACGTGTTCGATTTCGAGGAGGTCGCACACCGCAAGGTAATGCGCGGCCACTGGGCGTACATGACCAGCGGCGTCGACGACGACGCCACGATGAAAGCAAACCATGAGGGCTACCAGCACATCGAGCTGCGTCCCCGGCGGCTGCGAGATGCGACAAAAGTGGACATGCACGTCGATTTGTTTGGCACTACGTATAACAGCCCGATCTACCTGTGCCCGACAGGCGGCGACCGCTCATTTCATACCGACGGCGAAGTGGGAGTAGCGCGAGCGGCCAAAGCGCGCGGCACGCTGCAGGTATTGTCGACGGACACCTCCATGCCCGTCGAGGACGTGATCCAGGCTCTCGGGCGACCGGTGTGGCAGCAGTTCTATTCACCGAGTCAGTGGGAGGCTGCAGCCAAGATCATGGAGCGCGTTCAGGCGGCTGGGGTCACAGTGCTCGCGTTGACCGTGGACCGAACGGCTGGACGGAATAGCGAGACGTTCATGCGCCTGCGCGGCAGAGATTTGAGTTCCTGCGGCGGATGCCACAACGGCGGCGCTGGACCTAGCAACGCCGATCGCCCGATGTACACAGGCATCGACATGAAAGGCGTCCAGGGACAAAACGCAGCGATGGATTGGGCCTGGGTCGATCGCATCCGGCAGACATGGAAAGGCAAGTTCCTCATCAAAGGCATCGACACGCGCGAGGACGCGGCGTTGTGTGTGCAGCACGGCCTCGACGGCATTATGGTGTCGAATCACGGCGGACGATCGGTCGAGACGTTGCGTCCGACGATCGAGGCGCTGCCGGAAGTGGTTGCCGAAGTAAACGGTCGCATTCCGGTGTTTGTGGATGGCGGCGTGCGGCGCGGCACCGATGTATTTAAGGCCCTAGCGCTGGGTGCCAAGGGAGTGGGCATCGGGCGCCCGATGCTTTGGGGATTGGGGGCGTTCGGCCAGTCCGGCGTGGATCGCGTGATCGAGATTTTGCAGGGCGAGTTGAAACTAGCGATGGGCAATTGCGGCACGCGCACGGTTGCGGACATCACGCACGAGTATGTGGCCCGCCAAACTCGGTGACACCTTGAGATTCTGATCGGTCATGTGAGGTTGCCGTCCCGCAAGCAGCCTCTTCTATTCTTGTCTGCCGCAGGGTCCGTGGAGAATGAGCACCAAACCAATCGATAGAAGCAGGGCCGGAGCTATTAAGAAAACTTTGTCCCAACTATAATCAGAAATGAAAGCACTTTTGTAGAGAGATAGAAATACTTCAAGGATAGTCGCGAGAGAGAGCAACAGACCGAAGCCCAGCCCAACAAGCAGAAATCCTGATTCCCTCCTGGTCATAGACTTCTCGCACCCATCTTCACGAATTTCTGAAATAGGAATGAAGTCGCCACACTTTGATAGACACCGAAAATCTCGAAAGGTGCCCTTCGAAGTGAAGCCACATTCCGCGATGGAATCTGAAGTTTCGAGTTTCGTTGACACTGAAAAACTCCCTCGTCATAATGAGCGTGCAGTTCTTCCCCCTTCCTGAATTGCACTTCTTCCAATGATCTATTGATTTATTTGTTTTTCGATTTGAAGCGCAAGAATTTCCTTTGCCGCAGCCATAGAGGTTGTTATGACACAAGCCATTCAAACTGTAAGCGATGCCGTGTTCCGTGCCCTGACGGAATCATCTCCCGATGGAATCGTGCTCGCCAATCAGGAGGGGCGCATCATCCTGGTGAATGCGCAAACGGAGAAATTGTTTGGATATCTTCGCGAAGAATTGATGGGGCAGCCAATCGAGACACTCGTGCCCGAGCGTTTGCGCGGCAGGCACCGTGGACATCGTGCCGGGTTCATGGGCCACCCGCAAGTGCGGCCAATGGGAGCGGGCCTCGAACTGTATGGCCTGCGCAAGGACAAAACGGAATTCCCCATCGAGATCAGCCTGAGCCCCATTCAGACGGAAAATGATTTGTTCGTCTCCACCACGATTCGCGACATTACGGATCGCAAGCGCATCGAAGAGCGTTTGCGGCGCCTTCTCGATTCCGCGCCGGACGCCATGGTGATAGCGGGAAAAGACGGACGGATCGTCCTAGTCAACACGCAAACGGAAAAGCTCTTCGGGTACAAACGCGAAGAACTCCTCGGCCAACCCGTTGAGGTGCTAGTTCCTGAACGATTCTGGAATCACCATCAGTCTTATCGCCGGAATTACATGGTCAGTCCTCAAGTCCGTGCCATGGGAGCCGGCAATGAACTTTACGGATTAAAGAAAGACGGCACGGAATTTCCCGTCGAGATCAGCCTGAGTCCGCAGCAAACCGACGAAGGTATCCTGGTCTCAAGCACGATTCGAGACATCACTGAACGGAAGCGCGTCGACGAAGCGTTGCGTCAGTCCGAAGCCAATTTCCGTGCCATGATCGAGGGTACCTACGGCGTGTATCGAGCGTCGCCGGATGGCAAGCTGCTGGTGGTGAATGAAGCGCTGGTAAAAATGCTGGGCTACGAATCCACAGCCGAATTGATGGCGTTAAACCTTGCAACCGATATCTTCGAGAAAGGCGAGTACACCCCGCTCATGTTTGACCAGCCCGGAACACGGAAGCAATTCGCCAGAATGGAGGCTCGCTGGAGGAAAAAAGACGGTAAAGTGTTGGCCGTGGAGCTCAGCGGGCGCCCAGTGCGGGACGAATACGAAAAGGTGTTGTATTTCGAAGTGATCGCGGAAGACGTCTCACATGTTCGCGGAGTCGAGCATCGCCTGCGTCACGTGCAAAAGATGGAGGCCATCGGACGGCTCGCCGGAGGTATCGCTCACGATTTCAATAATGTTTTGGGCGTCATCATAGCGTACTCGGAGATGCTCGTTGAAAAGCTGCGCGACAACGCTGAACTTTCCCCGCTCGTGACTTCGATCACCAAAGCGGTAGAGCGTGGAGGAACGCTGACCCGGCAACTTTTGGCCTTCAGCCGCCAGCAAGTTCTCGAACCGCAAGTCATCTCCATTGCCGATCACCTTGACGGATTAAAAGACATGCTGGCGCGAGTCATCGGAGAGGACATTCGACTTGAGATTCTGCCAGGGAATCCCAAACTTCGCTTGAAGGTCGACCCGACGCAGCTCGAACAGGTGGTGATGAATCTTGTTGTAAACGCGCGCGACGCGATGCCGGATGGCGGAAGGCTGACGATTGAAACCAGCGATATTGACATCGATGATGATTATTGCAGCCGGAATCCGGAAGCGCGCCTTGGCATGCATGTCCTGGTTGCGGTCACCGATTCAGGTTGCGGAATGTCCCCCGAAGTTCTTTCGCGCATTTTCGAACCTTTCTTCACCACAAAGGAACAAGGAAAAGGTACGGGGCTGGGACTCGCAACCATCTACGGGATCGTGAAGCAGAGTGGTGGTCACATTTCCGTCTACAGTGAAGTCGGCAGAGGAACTACTTTCAAGATTTATCTACCCACATCCGAAGAGTTGATCGAGAAGCACGAGGCTCCCTCTCACGAAGGAGTTTCGCCGCGCGGGAACGAGACGATTCTAGTGGTCGAGGATGAGGAATCGCTGCGCAGTGTCACCGAGGGATTTCTTTCGAGGTTGGGATACCAGGTCATCGTCGCCGAAGATTTTCAAAAAGGTTTGGAAACCGCCGAAAACAACTCTCGCCACATCGACATGCTCATGACCGATGTCGTCTTGCCGGGCGGCAGCGGGCCCAAGCTAGCCGACCGGTTGTCCACCACCCATCCGGATATGAAAGTGCTATTCGTCTCTGGGTATACCGCAGATGCTCTGGTGCACGGGGATTTGCATCGCACCGACTTCGCGTTCCTATCCAAACCATTTTCGTTGAACACACTGGCGCGAAAAATCAGAACCGTACTGGACACGTAGGTTCGCGAAACTACATGCCAATTCTTGATCCCGGGGGATTCGACAACCAGGCGAACATCATTCGCAATTCTTCAGATGAATCTGAAGAATTGCGAATGAATCGAGGATCAACCCTTCTGCAGAACACACGACTGAACCTATTTTCCCGCTGAAGCTTCAGGCCCTTGCGTGGGATTCAGTGATGCAAGATAGGCCGCCATTGCCAACATGTCTTCCGTTGTCAATTTGCTGACTACCGGCAGCATCAGTTTTGTCCACTCCCCGGATCGCTTGCCTTGCCGCATGTCATAGAGTTGTCGCACGAGATAGCTGGGGGAACGGCCCGCAAGTCCTGGCACCGGGCCCATACCCATCAAGTCCGCGCCGTGGCAGATCGTGCAGCGAGTCGTCTTTCCACCACCGCCGGTCATCACGAGCGTCGCGCCCTTTGCAACGCTGCCCTCCGGAACATAAGCGATAAATCCGGAATGGTCGTCACGAAGTACTTCCATGGCTTCCACGTCTTCCGGCGTTTCGATAATGCGATTACCGATGGGTTCTTTCTGATCTCCTGGCACTCGTAAATATATGCCGTTTGCAATCTGAGTCTTCGGCACCATGTTGGCTTCCACGACCCTGATCCACGGCGTAAACTTCATAGAGCTGAAGTATTGAGCTGCATCCTTCATCTCATCGTCTGTCATGGACTTTGCGAACAGAATCATCTGATTCGTGTTTGCTTTTCTCGTGTCCGCGCTCATCCGTTTGCCAGTCCTGAACTCGTCCAATACCTGCAAGATATAAGAGTATGGGAGACCGGTGAGGTTTGTGTTTACCGGACGGCCTTTGCCGTTGGGGTAGTGACAGAATGAGCAGGCGACGACGGGCTTGTGACCGTGAGCGACGATATTGGGCATCGGCGGGTGGTCCTCGGGATACCAATCTGCCGGGCCGGAATTATCGCGGATCTGCGTAAGCGTGAATGAAAACTTGCTGTTGGGAAGATGTCGTGGGAGACCATTGTCCTTTCCCCCACGCGCATCGGAATCGGGGCTATCCGCTCGTTCTCCCTCTTTGGTGTTGTCAAAGCCATAAGCCCATGCCGGCAGATCAGCGGGCAATTCCTGTTGCTGTTCTGGCGCGGCATGTGTTTGACCAGTTGAAGATGATGGCTTTGGCGCTTGAACGTTGGAATCCTGAGCTGCTAGTGCTAGCGGAAATATTGTTATACATGTGAAAAGAAAAAGACGAACGACTCTATGAAAGAAACCCATTACTGGCCTCCCTGCTAGTTTGTATTGCGATAAGTACTCTACTTTATCAATTTTGAATTCGTAATCAAACGACCTTCACGGCAGCATGGAGCTGCCGTGAAGGTCATCGAAATAACATCAGCTAGAAAGCGAGTTTGAGGCCCAACTGGATGACACGGTTCGAGCCTGATCCCATCACGGGGTTGCCCGCTGCCAGGTCGGCAGTCGCAGTGGTCTGGCCAAACGAATTACTCCCTATTGAAGGGTCGTTATTAGCCAGGTGGCCCGCGTCCACGCCGCCGAAGATCGGATGGTTGAGGACGTTAAAGAACTCGGCTCGGAATTGTGCGGAATATCGCTCTTTGAATTTCCAGTTCTTGAGTACAGAGAAGTCCCAGGTTTTGAACGGGGTATTGCGGAAGATATTGCGACCCGCAGTTCCGTAAGTCCCAGCTGCCGGAGGTAAAAGAACTGAACTGCCCTTCATGTAACACCCAATTGTGTTCAGTTGATTCATCAGTGCAGGCGTGGTGGCTTGGGCCAAACATTGACTCGGAATCGGGGCTCCTCCGTTGGCGATCCCGCCGTAATACGGAATTCCGTTTGGACTCGCTGTAAAGTCAGAGGGCTTACCGTAAAAATTCCAAGTTTCACCGTAAGTGTAAGGATTGTTCACTTCGCCCGTGCCGCTGAAGTCGTTTGACATGTCCTCAATGCCCCAGGGCGTGCCAGACTGCAACGTTGTGATGGAACTGATTTCCCAGCCTTCCAGAATCTGTCCGGGTGACTTCTTCGAAGGGAGGGCATAGTTCACGTCTAATGTGAAGTGATGCCGGATGTCGTAGTCGCTGTTGCCGTATTGCAGCGCGGGATTCGCGTTATCGAGGGGAATCGTGGCCCCCACATTCGCGGAGTCGTCGTCGAGGGCATGGCCGTACGTGTAAGCGGCCGTGAAGGAAAGCCCGTGGGAAGCCCTCTGCGTCAGAACAACTTGCATCGCGTTGTAGTTGGACTTGTCCATATTCGACAAGTAGTTGATGTACGAGAGGTATGGAAATTGGTTTGCGTACGGCGAAGGTCCGCCATTCACAGTGGGCGCGTTGATGTCCCGCAACCCCCACAGCTTCACCCCACGGTTGCCGAGATAAGCCACTTCCAGAGAGAGATCCTTGGTCAGCATGCGTTGGACATCGAGGTTCCAAGTCTCGAAATAAGGGACTTCCAGATTCCGCGAGAAGGCTGGGGTAGCGCACGGTATGACGTCACTGCACTGCAACTGACCTGTCCCGGCGAAGATGGGCGTTGCACCGTTGCTCTGCCACGCATTGCTCAAGGTGATCAAGCTTGACGGGCTCGCGAGGACAGTCCCGCTTGCGATAGTACCGCTTCCTTGCACGCAAGTTTCAACCGCCGGCGTTCCGACTAGTTTGCAAAGCTGCGCTCCCGTCGGTATCACACCAAGCCCACCAGCGGAACTCATGATCGCGTTAAGGGGCTGGAATTCATGGATTATGCTGGCACCTGCGCGGACTACAGTCTTGCCGTCGCCACGCACATCCCAAGCGAGCCCTACGCGCGGGGAGAAATTGTTGTGGTCCCCGTTATAGGGAGAAGTTTCCCCTTTCCCGACCTGTACGAATCCGGTTGGAGAGGTCGGATCGAAGTTTCCAAGGAGGTTGTTTTGCTCCTGGATGACCGTTTGCAGTTCGTAGCGAAGGCCGAAATTCAAGGTGAGTGTGGGCAGGACGCGATAGTCGTCTTGCATGAATAGCGCATAATCCTGGTTGTGCACATGCCGCACGGGGCTTCCCTCGAATATGGCGGTCCCTTGGCCAATGGTTCCTGTAAGGAAATTCATCAGCGATGTGGGGCCAGGGGTGCCGTCCGGATTGGTGGTGTCTCTAAAATTGATGCGGCCCTTAGGGTCCTGTACCTGCCCCCCAGTCGACCCCACGAACGTCATCTCGCCGCCAAACTTGAAAGCGTGCTTGCCGCGCAGATAGGAAATGTGATCAAGCAGCTCCGTATAACCATTCGGTCCTACGAACCGGGGCCAGTTTCCTCCCCCCAAATTGGTGAAGTGTGAGATGTAAATAAGCGGGAGCCCGAAGAAAGTTGAATCGGTCACGCCCGTGTTAAGCCCGTAGCCCGTCGGGACACCATTGGAGAATCCCCATGGCGAGGATGGGTTCGCAGTGCGGTCAGCGGACAAATCAGGCGCATACACATGGGTGTAACTGCCTTTGAACTCGTTTACCCAACTGGAATTCGGAGTCCAGGTCCAAGATCCAGAGCCGACTCGATTGTGGAAGGGGAGAACTGATTGAGACCATGGCGCCGAGACTGCAGCTGGATTGTCATCCCACTCACCGTCACCCTGGCCGATGAAAAACATGCCACTCAGGGTATTTTTGTCGTTGAGATGATAGTCAACCTTAGCTAGTCCGCTATACGTATTATTGTTGTCAGAAAGACCGTACAAGCCGGAAGGAACAACCAACTGCGGAGATCCAACGAACTGGGTGCCCGGATTGATTGGGAAAAGATTTTCGAACGAAGTTGTTCCGGGCAAGGGTGTGCAACTGCCCGCTGGCAGGCCCGCTAATTTGGCGCTAAGCGCTGTCACATTGGCGCGACCCACCGCGTTGCAGGCATCTACCAGGCTGAGAGTCGTATTATTACCCAAAGGGGCGTCGACTGGGGAGTTGATCAGTGGTGAAACTCCCACGGAAAGTTTCTGTGCCTCGAAGCCGACGTACCAGAAGATTTTATCTTTCTTCAGTGGCCCGCCGAGGGTGGCGCCGAATTGCTCGACGGAGAGCGGGGGCGGCGGTACGTTCGTCGGCTGGAAGAAATTCTTCGCGTCCCACGCGCCGTCACGGCCAAATGCGTAGGCCGAGCCGTGGAGGGTGTTCGTGCCCGACTTCAGGCCAATGTTGACTTGCATGCCGGGCTTCCAGCCAAACTCCGCCTTCGGATTTTGCTCGGTGCTCATTTCCTGGATGGCATCGAGGGGGAGGATCGTGGCCGCATCTCCCGCCAGTGCGTAGCCATTAATGATTTGTTGGCCTGTGGCCCAGTCGTAGTTGTTTATACCGTCAACCAGAAAAAAGTTATCCATCTCTCGCATACCCATGGCGGTCTGTTTGGTGGCTCCGCCGCCCGGCGCGTTCACAAATCCCGGGCGGAGCGAAAGCAAGTTGACGTAGTTGCGACCATTCAACGGAACTTCATTGACCGTCTGGTTATCGATGGAGCCAGTTAAGGTAGCGGTGGTGGTGTCAATTAGCGGAAGCGCCTCGGTGACTGTTATTGTCTGGGTTTGATCACCGGGTTGCAGGGAAACATCGACGCGCGCGTCCTGCCCTACGCCCAATTGCATGCCTTCGCGAGTAAAAGTCTTGAATCCGTTGGACTCAACGCGAATCGCGTATGTATCAGGATCCAGATTTGGCGCAACGTATTCGCCTGCTGAGTCGGTGGTCAAAGTGCGCGAAACGTTTTTTGCGACATCCGTGATGGTCACTGTAGCGCCTACAATCACTCCTCCACTTTGATCCGTGACAGTGCCAAGCATTCGCGCCTGATTGACCTGCGCGAGCAAAACACTCGGCAGACCGCAGATAATTACAAATGCAATCGCAAATTCTGTGACTCGGGAAAGCATTGCCTTGAATGATAGCGGGAAGGACGGACACTTCATGGGGCCCCCTGTGGCTCAGAATTAATTAAATAATGACGTGCTTTATTTTCGAGATGCGCAGGAGAATTATCACGGGAAAATTTGAAAGTCAATCAAGATAAAAGGGCATGCTTACGCAACATACTGCCGAGAGTGCATTGACTGATTTTTGCCGCAGCCAAAGTCTCACAATGAGGCCTTTTTACAAGGGATTTCTCAAGACAGGCATTATAGATGACCGCAAGAAGTAAGATTGCGGCCAGTGCAATTATGTCTTGTTTGATTATACTTATCAGTTAATATATAACAACTTGCGCCGCGAGCCAGCAAGTCCAAGCGGAACCTGGCTGCTCGAACATTCAAAAGAGGGCCCGCTCGAGGAATCGATGCTTCCGCAGTTTACTTCCACGCGCTCATCGCTTTTCTTTGCAGTGAATCTGGAGGATAGGCGAGCAATTCGAGCCGCACACCGTTGGGATCGAGCGTGTTCGAAATGAGGGCTTTGGTTCCACCCAGATGTACGTCCTCTGCTTTCAGGCCTTTCTTCTGTAAAGATGCGACGGTGGATTCAATGTCGTCCGCCAGGATGCCTGCGTGCGAGAACCCGGCTGGGTGATCCTTGTCGGCGGGCGTCATTTCAAGAAATGTATTGCGATCCATTTGAAGATAGACAACGGGATGGCCCGCGCCGTCCGTGAACGAGAACACTTTGCGGAAGCCGAAGTTTTCCGTGTAGTACTTCGTCGATTCTTCCATATTCTGAACGTAAAGACCGAAATGGTTGAGCGTAAGTCCATTCAACTTTTTTTGCGGCGAGGCTGTTGCTCCCATGATAAAAATTCCGACCATCGTTCCTGCCAGAAAGAGCGCCGATCCGCGCATCCAGTTCATTTAAGCCTCCCCATGATTTCGGATTTCTTCTGTCGCCTACTTTGCTTTGAACCTTGCTCCAAAATGTGCGCCGTCATGCCGTTCACTTTTTGCGATGTGGCACGATAATCTCCAAGTGCGCAAACTGTGTCAAGGGTTGAACAGCTATAGTCCTGCAGTAAAATTCAGGTCCCGATCACTCCGCTTTCAGATATTTTTCTCGAAAGATGAAAATGAAATTTTCCATACTTGGATAAAGAAAATGACACAAAAATACAAATGAATGACGATTTGGAGCTGTAAGTTGTAGTAGTCTCATCTCCACCATTTATTAATGCGAATTTTTCAATTCTAGTTCCGGGAAAAACGGAAAGGGAGAAGTTTCATGAACTCATGGATACGGATCACGGCACTCTCTGCGCTGGCTGTGGTTCTCGTGTGGGGCGTTGTCGAAGCGAATGCCAAAGATACAGAGCAAGGTTCTCCCCCTGCGTCTGTTCCTACGTTTGCTACGGACAATATCGGGCGCGAAGGTCATTTCTACGTGGGCGGGCATTATGTCGGGGAACCGGGCAAGGAAATTATGTTCGGAGCCATGTACGTGGAAGTGATGGTCCCGAAGAAGATCAGGCATCCGTACCCGATTATTTTTATCGGTGGCGGAGCTGGGCAAACGGCGCTGACCATGCTGCAAACACCTGACGGGCGGCCGGGCTGGGCCTATGATTTTCTCAATCAAGGCTACACCGTTTACGTTATGGATTTCCCGGGACGCGGGCGTTCATTTTATTTTCCGCACTCGGAAGCGGACGGAACGATCTCCGATCCTCGCACTTCCCCGTTAATGGAAGAGGTCTGGTCGGGAGGCCGTCCACCATCAACCAAGCAAAGCACCTGGCCGCAGTATCCGAAGGAATCGGAGTGGCCGGGCGACGGCCCCAAAAAAGGCAAGATGGGCGATCCGATTTTCGATCAGTTTGCCAAGACCGAACTCCCGGTCGTGCTGGGCGGGAACACGGAGAAATATACGACAGAGGCTTTGATCAGCTTGCTGGATCTGATTAACCAACCAGTAATTCTTCTGCTGCATTCGGGCGTATCCACTTCCGGATGGGAACTCGCGGATGCGCGGCCGAAGCTCATCAAGGGAATTGTCGCAGCCGAACCCGTTGCCCCGCCCATCGAAGAGGCGGAAAGAGGCCGTACCGGTTCCGGCCGTTTGTGGGGCCTGACGAATCTTCCCGTTCACTACGATCCGCCGATCAAGGACGCGTCCGAATTGCAGACTGTTCGCCAGGATAAGGCAGATGGGCCTGACCTGATTCCCTGCTGGGTTCAGAAGGAGCCCGCGCATAAGCTCGTTAACCTAGAAAGTATCCCGGTTCTCGATGTGTCGGGAGAGGCGAGCTATCATCGCCCCTACTCGCATTGCATAGCGAAATGGCTCAATCAGGCCGGAGTAAAAACCACCTACGTAAACCTCGAAGATGTAGGGCTGTCCGGCAACGGCCATATCATGATGGCGGAAAAAAATAGCGCTGCCATATCCAAGTTCCTCGAAAGCTGGATCGAGAAAAACGTGCACTAAGCAAAACGATTGCACGACGCTGAAACCATCCTGCGGTCGAACTCCGGGTGACGATGACTCTTTCGGAGGAAATATAGAAGATTCACAATTTTGTGCTGCAGGATGGGTTACTCAGCAGGTGCTCGGCAGAACCTCTAGAAGCCCCCTCATCAGAGATTTTCTTCCCGGATTTTTGTCAGGAAAACGACGAGTCTTCATTTTTGATCGCTCGGAAATCACATACCAAGTGAAGTGATTTACATCACAGACACATAAAGCAGGCGATCATATTTTTGTGCTGGAGGTTGAAGCAAATGTTCAGCATTTTTACAAGACTTGAGAACGGCGAATTTATTTTTGTAGCTTCCTGTAAGCAACTTGGGGAAGCGCAACATCTCGTACAGGAACTCAACGACGTGTGGCCGCGGGAATATGAAGTACGCGATTCAGAAGGCAAGAGTGTAGAACTAAACGAATATCCTGCAATCCACCTGAACCTTACAGTGTACGACGCGTCTTCAAGTGATTAAAGCTTAGAGGATGGCCCGCACGACGCCGCCGTCCACGCGAATTGCCGAACCGGTTGTTGCGGACGCAAGCGGGCTGCTAAGATAGGCGATCATGCTGGCGACTTCGTCGATTGTGGCAAATCTCTTTATAAGTGAGGATGGACGAATCGTTTTGAAAAACTCCGCCTCGAAGGCCGCAGCGTCGCTGCTGGCTCCCATGCGCGAGATAAAAGTTTCGACGCCTTCGGAGCGAGTTGGCCCGGCCAGCACGCTGTTCACGGTAATTCCCGTTCCCGTTACGGTCTCCGCAATTCCCCGCGCGACGGCCACCTGCGCTGTTTTCGTCATGCCGTAGTGAATCATCTCAGCGGGAATCTGCACGGCGGATTCGCTGGAGACGAACAGGATTCGGCCCCAATTTTTCTGGCGCATGCCGGGAAGATAATGGCGGGAGAGCCGCACGCCGCTCATGACATTCGCTTCAAAAAAATGCATCCAATCTTCATCCGTTATTTTTTCAAATGGCTTTGGCTCGAAAATCCCCATATTATTGACCAGTATATCGACTGCTTCCACGGCTTGAGCAAGCTTCTTGCAGCCCGCCGCGTTGGAAACATCGCTCGCGACTCCCGTAACGTCAGCGTGGGGATGCAATTTCCGAATTTCCTTCATGGCTACATCCACGCGCTCCTGCCCTCGCCCATTCACAATCACGGACGCCGATTCAGCCGCGAGCGAGCGCGCCGTTGCAAAGCCAATGCCGGCTGTCGAACCTGTCACCAATACTTTTTTACCTTTTAGTTGCAGATCCATAATTCCTCATTTCATTCCGTCATTTTATTTTGCAATCAAGCTTTTTCCCCGCATCGCATCAATCGATCCAACCAAGCCATAAACGAACAACCAAATACTTAAAAGAAAAAGAAAGATCGTAGGGGCCCATACCTTGAGTCTTCCGTGAAGCTTTGCGAGTAAGAACAACGTACTGATGCTGCGCCAACAGGTAGGCGGATAGAACAATGCCTGCGCACCCGAGGAGCGCGTACATTGTGTTCATAAATCGACCGAACATAATTCAGTTGCCTCCGGCGCTCCAATCCTTGCCATACCAATAGGTTAAGCTTGAACAAATTCAACGTCAAACAATAGGACTCGAGGTCACATTTCAGGAAATTCTGTAATAGTATGCTTGATAGCGGTGAAATCTACGGAGTCACTTCAAATTTAAAGTGCAGCGCGGGAATTTTATTTCCTGGATGATCGTCGGCGTAGGTTAGCTGCGGTATCCGGTAAAGGAGTTGTTTTTCTTCGGGCGGGCCCTGGTAAATTCCGGGAAAAAGATCGATGAGGTGCGTGCCGTGTTCGCCTGCTGCCCTGAAAGTGAAAATGACATCGCCCTGCGAATTGAATCCGCAGGCATATCCCATATAGGCGTTATCGTAGGTGGCCGCGTAAAGATTGTCGTACTCCGTCCAGCCGACGCCGTTCAAGTGAATCGTGACTGGCGTTCCTGCAGGGCCTGAAGTTGGCTCTATGCTCACGATGCTGGTTTCGATCGCAAAATAAGCGCGGGCGAGCGGCTTTTCTCCGTCGCGCAGTTCAAGACCATGCTGCCCGCCGAGATCCAGCGGAATCGTGAATGGGAATTCGACTTTTCCGTTGCTTCCCACTTTTATTTTCGCGATTAAATCTTCCCGCGGCTTGAATCCGTTGCCGCTCACGCGGCTCCCGGAGTACGTCTGCCAAACCAGGTTGAGAGTTGAGTCGGCCGGAAAACCTTCGCCGCGCAAGATCGCATGCTCGCCGACACGCCCTTGCGTTGGGCTGACGCTTAACTTGCCATTCGCAACGTGAATTTCCGATTCCGGCAAACGATACGGCTGGTATTCGTCCGCATAGACGTCAGGCGTTGATGATCTGCCAGGAGTTGTGTGGAAAGTGAAATCGGGGCGCGGCAGATACGCGTTCGGCGCTTGCTCAAAATTCAAATAACTTTGCCCCTGCCATCCCGTGTAGATTTTTACTGGATGATCGCCTATGGGTCCTGTCGCCCGAAAACGAGCGACGGCAGTACCACGTGTACTGACAGCTGTAACAAATCCAACTCCGCGGTTATCCCAGTTTACGACCCACGTGCTTTCCATTGCTCGCCAGCCAAGCCCTTTGACCCGCAATTCAATCGGTGTTCCGACCGGGCCGGAAAGTGGAGACATCTCGAAACTTTGCGTAACCTCCACGCCATTTTGCGCGACCGGTTGGCCATCGATCGTTGCGATCACGTCATGAACGCCGCCATAATCTTCGGGAATCGCAAATGTCGCTTCCAAGCGGCCATCGTCACTCACTGAAAATTTTCCGAGCGGCAAAGTATCTTTAGAAAATTTCTTTCCTCGAAAGAAGTAATAGTTTTCGATCACCCAACCGCCGGTGACCGTGACCCACTGGAGCTCTACAATTTTGCCGGGAGGCAAACCCGAAGCAGTCGCCCGAACTTTCGCGCCAACGACAGGTTTGTCGTAAGTCAGTTCGAGCTTCTTGAATGATTCGGCGGGCGGTTTTGCAGCGCCTTGCAGAGAATCCGCAGCAAAAGCAAAAGCTGGAGTGACCTGTGCGCAAAAAAAGAAACACAGTGCAAAAAACGAGAGGGTGCCGCAACGGAGCGAATGCCTGGTCAGAATTTCCTCAATTATTGAACGATGGTTAGAAGGGATGGTTCGCCACCTATCGGTTTCCATTCGGCAGTGCGGCCGGATTTGTCACGCGCTGTCGCCGAATAATTAATTATACCCGTCGGCGCATCGTCTGGAACGATCCACTTGGTGGTCCACATGCCCACATGGATCGGCATGTTGCCGCCCGAAGCAGTTTTGTGCGGCACGCCGCGATACAACGCCGGGAGATCGAAAGTCTTTCCACCGAAGCTGATGTGGACAATAACTTCGGCCGAAGCTTCTGCTTCGTTCGTTCCACCGTCCACGGCATAAAGACGGAACCCAACCGTCTCGCCTTTCTTGTATCGATTCCTTGCGATGCAGCTGTCGGGATTAGAGGCGGGCCCGAAGGCGTTCAGGTCCGCGAACAAAACCAGTTTACCTGTGGATGAAGTTCCCTGCCCGGCCATGAGCGAACCGGCAAGCATTGCCATGAAAATACCGGCGGCGATGAGCTTGAATGCGAGGGGGCTTTTCATGGTGCAACCATAGTTCAACTTTTAGACGTTGTCTAGAATATTTGCTCCAGCTTAGCTTGTTCACCAACACCGCTCATCATCCAGCCATAAAATTCACTGCCAACGCAAGGCAACCGGAAAGAATTTTACTGGGCTGTTGGCTCTGTTGAGATCATGGATCAAACGCTGAGGTTTACTTTCCGAGCGGTGCCGTGCTGTAGCTCGCCTCTTCAGAGGCTGGTGTTTAGATTCTCCGGCGGCAGAGTCGACATGTGAAATCTAAATCCCCGCCTCTGAAGAGGCGGGCTACAGCAGGTTGAACAACAGCGGACCGAACAGAAGTTTAGTATGTCAACAAAGTCAGGACAGATCTAAGGCTCTCCTGGCAAAGGGCCAAACCCGTTCGGTGGAACGCGTCGTTTGGAAGCTGCCTCGTAGGAGGATGCAACCTTCAAAATAATATCTTCCTTCCCTGGCTCCGCCCGAAAAACTAGAGAGAACGGCAAACCGGGCGCGGGCAGAGTCGTCGGCGTATTGTTGTTGGTCGCGACGTATCGTCTCTTTTCTGCGCTCAACACGAAGACGGGATCATAAACGGTTCGCACGTAGCCGGCGGGAATCAGAACTTCGGTTACACCCGAAAATGGGCCCATGCGAAGTTCGCCTCGAATGTCGTCGGGCGGTTCCGGCTGGCCTGCGAGTCCAATTTTTCCTGGCGGCAGTGAATAGTGGACGCGAACCACGGCGTCGAGATGGTTTTCCATGATCACTTTCATTTCCACGCGCCGCAGCAATTCCCGCATCATGATGTGCTCGTCAATTCCCTGCCGTTCCCCGAGTCCGTTGCGCATGTCGTCCATGTCTTCCCAATTTTTGAAGGCCGCTCGTTCGTCGTCGCCCCAAAATTTTGAGCGCGCATTGAGCGAAGGGAAATCAACTAGCGTTTCCATGAATCCGCGCGCCTTCCAATCCGCCGCGCGCCGCGATGCATATTGATTGAATTGCAGTGTGAACGCGTTGGATTCGACCACTTCTTCGATAGCGCGAATATTCAGATTTTTGGGGACGGGTACGCGCCCTTCTGTCAACTCGAGAAAATAATTGATCGGCTCCATAGTGCCGGTGCCGAAAGTTTTGCCCGGCGCGAATTCTGTCGGCTTGATTTTTGCAGCGAATTCGGGAAATTGCGGTTTGCCGTTCCGGTCGAGACGATAAAAAATATCGGGGAAAAATATGGGCGCAAGTTGTGCCAGAGCATCCGTATAGGAAGGCTTCATGTTTTCGATTTTCGGATCATCTGGCCAAAGGGGATCGACCGACTCGACGAGCGTCGCGCCCAGGTATTCGCCCAGAATGGCCTCGATTTCCTTGTCCGCGGCTTGGGAAATCGGTTCGTCAGCCTTTATGCCCGGGAACGTCAGCATCGATTCGCGGACAATGCCGATCCGCATCCCGCGCAGCGAACCGCGAGCGCCCGACGAAACAATGCTGGCGGAATACGGCTTGTCCAAAACGCTCGATCTGGGAACCGTCGTAAAAATATCGCGCGGATCGTAGTATCCGTTTGCCGGATCCTTGAGCGC
>Ga0210386_10001810_pt1 | contig 18713 bp, 11 predicted proteins | sample IncBWH32OmetaG_FD_160091 | JGI IMG/M metagenome (GOLD analysis project Ga0210386, IMG submission 160091) | Forest soil microbial communities from Barre Woods Harvard Forest LTER site, Petersham, Massachusetts, United States - Inc-BW-H-32-O ... | reverse complement strand
TAGCGGCGCCAGCGCATCCGTCCGTGCTCCACGGCCAGAAGCACCTGATTCAAAATGTCTAACGGCAGAAGTAAAAGAAAAAGTCGCGTGACCGGTAGCAAGTAACGCCTGTCCGCAGGCAAAAGCCACGGAAGCAGAAAATATCCTGCCGCAAAAAAAATACAAGCCGTCGCCAGTCCGACCGCTGTTCCCGCGGCAATCCAATCGCCTTCGTTCTTCGGTTTTTTCGCCACTTCTCGCGCAACCGCCCAATTGCACCCCATCAATCCCAGATTACTCAGGATCGTGGGCCATAAAATAACCGTGGCGAGTTCACCGCGCGATGCTGGGCCAAGTAACCGAGCCGTCAGAATCCCTGTGGCCGCGCCGCAAGCCTGAATGATCACACTCGTGGAAAATGTTCCGCAGTTGGCTTTGGAAAAAAGCATGGGTCATTCGCAATTTAAGCCTCGGCCTCGACCACGTCCTCCTTGGGACGAGGAACGCTGTAATAGGAATAATCGTTCATCGATTTATCGAGGTTATTCAGGACAACGCCGATCAGGTTTGTGCCCACCGACCGCGCTTGAGATTCCGCATACTGTACAACCTGGCGCGGTGTTTCTCCGCCTTTTACGACCAGTATCGTGGCGCTAACCATGCTTCCCAGAATCCGGCTGTCAGCGCGATTCAGCAGCGGCGGCGAATCTAGAATCACGAAACGATAAGTCACCATCGACTCCTGCAACATGGCCCGCATCCGATCCGACGAAAGCAATTCCGATGGGTTTTCCGGAATAGGACCGCAATGCATTATGGATAAACCCCTGACGGAAGTGGGGTAAACCATTTCTTGCCATGCGCCTTGCCCCGGCAAATAACTACTCAGGCGGGATCCTCGTTGGGGGAAATATTTCTGAATGGTGGGGCGCCGCATGTCGGCGTCGATCAATAAAACGGGCTGGCCAAGTTGCGCCAGGGAAAATGCAAGATTTACGGCCACAGTCGTTTTCCCTTCCCCGGGTTGCGCGCTGGTCACCAGGATGGAATTTGCGAATCGCCCCGATGCGGAGAGGATGACCGAAGTCCTAAGCTCGCGAAATGCTTCCGAAAATGCCGAGCCTTTATGAATCCCCAGGTCGTTGCCGCAGTGCTCGTCGGCGAAAATACTGCCCAGGGAATTTTTAGTCTCGCTGGTGCCAAGATTCAGCTCCTTTTCTCCTCGGGATATCGTCTTTCGGTTCTTTTTATTTAATGCGGCGTAACTGGGAACAAAACCGATCACCGGCACTCCCAAATAATTGAAAACATCTTCGCTATAACGAATCGTCTGGTCCAAATGCTCCTTCAGAAAAGCCATGCCAACTCCCAGTCCCAACCCCAGGAATGTCGCCAGCCCCAAATTGAGAGGAAAATTGGGAGCGATGGGCTTGAAAGGAATTCTGCCCGGATCCACCACGCGAATGTTGCCCGCTTTGAGGCCAGCCGAAACACCTGCCTCCTTCAGCCGCTCTAATAAACCTTCGTACAAACCTTTATTCGTTTCCACTTCGCGATTCAGCATTCCGTATTGCACGGATTTTTCAGCAACGTGGTTGGCCTGCGCCTGAGATTCGTTGAACGATTGCCGCACCAATTTTTCACGCCGGACGGCGGCGAAATAATCGTTACTGATTTTTTGCGCCGCCCGCCGGCGTTCCCTCTCCAGGGAATTTTCAATTTCCGTAATCTGGCCCTGAATTTCCTTAACCTTCGGATAATCTTCCGTGAACGTGGCGGCCAGTTGCGCGTGTTCCCGTTGCAGGTCTGTGAGTCGCACGGTCAAGTCCTGCAATAACTTATTGTCAAAAACCCCGGGGAGCGATCCGAAGTCGCCCGCCTGAACCAGTCGATAAATCGACTCCTTCTCAAACCGGTCCGCCTCCGCTTTGGTCAGCTCACTCTGGATACCGAGCACGCTTTGATTCACGATACTTTCCGAATCCCCTTTTCCAGTTTCTAAATATAGAAGCCCGTTGTCAGTGGAATATTTTTGCAAATCGTCTTCCGATTTTTCGAGTTTCGATTTCAGGTCGTTCAATTGTTGCGAAAGCCAGGAAGATGCTTTTTGCGTAGCGTCCCACCGGGCCTGAAAATTTTTCTGAATATAATTGTCGATTACCGTGTTCACAGCTCGCGCCGCTAATTCCGGGTCTTGCGAGTCGAATCGAAGTTCCACCACGCGGCTGCGGCGAACTGGCCTGATATCCAGCCGGTCTTGAAACCGTTTCAAGACCATTTCCTGGACGAATGGGTCATCCACGTTTTTATTCTGCGTGGAAGGTCCGGCGGCCGAAACCTGGGGGGCGATGGAATTCCAAGGCCAGCGAAACCTCGATGGTAAAAATTCACCGTTCTGATCCAAATCAAGTCGATGGATGACGCGCTCGGCCAGATCGTCGCTGCCCAGCACTTTATATTGCGTTTCGAGGTAGGCGTCCGAAACCTCATCCATCTGAAACAGTTCTTGCGGGTTTGGGACATTCGGATCTTCTTTATCAATTTCAATCAGAGCCTTGGCCCGGTAAACTGGCTTCTCTTTCCAGGATCCGATCAAAACCGTAAGAAACAAGACCGCGAATGCCGTGAGCACAGTCCAATGGTGCTTTCGAACAATTCTCCACCACGCGACGAGGTCCGGCGGTTTTTCCATCTCGGAAGGACGAAGCCCTCCCGGCAGCACCCGCCGCCGCTCCACGCGGACATTGCGTGGAGAGATCACCTCCATTTTGTTATTTTCTTTTTCGTCAGAGCCCATGGGTTACCATTTATAAATCGCCACGCCCGCCGCGGTTTGCAACGCCGCCGCGGAACCTCGGTACAACATGCTTTTTGCCGCGCTATTTGGCACAAAAACGACGTCCTCGGATTCCAGCAATATGTCCGCCTGTTTTCCTGAGAAAATTTTCCCAAGATTTACGGATATTTCTTCTCGTTTCCCAGTGTGCGAACTCATCCGAATAATTCGCGTCTGGCTGATTGCGGATGTATGCGTTGTTCCCTGTGCCAGCGCCAGTGCCTGCAAAATGGAAATGCTCTCGTTGTTTTGCAGAACAAATCCGCCCGGCTTGTTGACCTCTCCCACCACATACACAATTCCCGCGCGCGAGACCGTAACCACGTCTCCGGGGCGAACCAGCACGTTTAGCGCGGGATCGGAGGATTCCAGCAATTTCCTCAGATTTATGTTTTCGATTTTGGGATTTCTGTCCGGCGTTGAGGGCGCTATCGCACCATTTTTAATAAGAATTTCGTGATTCTGGAGGACGCGGCCGGTCGCACTCTGCTTCATCTCAGAATGGCTCAAATTATTTAAATCCGCTTGCTCGCCGCCATGCAGGATGGACACAGTATCGCCTGCGTCGTCTGCCAACCCTTGCGCCATGGAAAGAATTTCGAGCAGCGTCTTAGGGCCGCGAATTTGAAATACGCCCGCCATTTTCACGGCTCCTACTACGGACACCGCGTGACTTTGCAGTTCCTGAATGAAGACACCCACATGCGGGTCTTTCATGTAGGTGCGGCGCAACAATTCTTGAAGAACGGATTGCAGTTCGCGTGGCGTCAGTCCCGCCGCGTGAACTTCGCCCAGCAATTGCGTGGAAATATCGCCGTTGGCCGAAACCCGCAGCGTTGTATTCATTTCCGGCGCTTCAAACACACTGATATTCAACAAATCATCAGGCCCGATGCTCGAGTCATTGCTAACAACCGGTGTAGAGGGGGCGACAAGGTCTTCGCGCATCGACTGGACCAGCGCACTTTTTTTCACAGTAGTTTGCAGTAGAGGAGAATTTTCAGAATTCGCATCCCTCACGCTCTGCGCAAGTGCAGAGATTGCCACGGTGATCAATGCAAGCAACAGCATTACTCTTAAGATGACAATCATGTTGCGTGACCGTTTCATTTTCTACCTTCACCTCAAACTTCCAGGAGCGGATTTAAACCACGCTCTCCACGGAATCGTTTTTCACTCGAAATGTATATTCACGACGCATGAATATTTCCGAGACGCTTACGCCGATTGCAATCATCGGCGCCTCCACCGCGTGATAGAGCAGAACAGAAAGGCTCGTGAGCACCGTCGTGAAAATCGCAATCTGCAATCCGCGGCCAAGACCGCGGCAAACTACGAACCCGACCCAAATCGCAAAATAGTGCATTAAATAAATTCCATAGGAATACCGCGCGATCCGCTTGGCCAATCGAGCGAGCATGTTTTCACGCATTTCCCGAAAGAAACTCATTCCCAAGCCAATCGCAAAGCAGATAAACCATCCAACCTCGATAGGTTGCTTCCCCGAAAGCCACAAAAACACTCCGCAGCACACCCCCAGGAAAATCAGCCACGAGGAAGCTGGAAGAAATCTGGAGCGGCCCCAAAGTTTGTAAGCCACGATTCCGGGAAGAAAGCACGGCAAAAAACGGGTAAACTTCAGCAACGCTTCCGCGGGTGAACGTATGCCTCCTTCGCTGAGCGGCAACATGCCGGAGAAAAAACCTACTGCGAACCAGAGCGCTACCGCCGACCACCAGAACGCGATCATTCCCCACCAGGACCGAACCCAGCTAGCGAATAGAAACAGCGCGGGCAGCGCCACGTACATTTGCAATTCCAACGGCAGGCTCCACAGGATGCCCGGATTCGCTTTTTGCTGGGTCACGTTTTGAATCAGAAACAGATTCGCCAGCAGGTTTCCCGTCGACTGATGAAGTAGATTAAATTTCCCGAATTGCAGATCTGATGGAATGTGGAATAAATAGGCAAAAGCGACAACAAGGATTGCCAGCGGATAGATCCGAAAGCACCGGCGAATCATAAACGGCACGAACAGCGATTGACTGGATTCCGCGTGCAGCCTTTCGAGCGAGAACATCAGCACCAGAGTGGTGTGAACAAAAAAAAGCATCACTCCCAGCAACCCAAAATCCGTGACGCGCAATGCGCCGGGCTGCCAGTTAAATAATTTCGCCAGATGAAAGCCCACCACCAGCAACACGGCAAAAGACCGGAGCAAATCGAGATTTCGCGAATTGGCTGCCAGTCTTTCCATGTCCTTAATCCCTCTTCCAAACTTACCCGCCACAATACCGGAAGAATATTTCATGCAGTACAACACTCAATTTCAAGCCACCGCGGTCATGCGAGAGGTCACCACCCTCGCATGCATTGCCCCGACTCGTTCAATATTCGACATTCCCACTTCCACAGCAGCCGACCTGCCGAGCATCTGCATCGAAATAATCAGCTGGACGAGATTTTTTTTGCGAATCAATATTCCCTCAAGCCCCGCCAATGCTCCGCTCTTCACCCTGACACGATCTCCACATGCCAAATAGGGATGCGGTTCAACAGCGGCGTGACTTCCCAGAATCTTCCTGACTGCATCGAGGTGCGTCTCCGAAACAATTGCCGGCTGTCCGCCAAATCGCACTATATGAATAACCCCCGGCGTCGAGAGGATCTGGAGCGGGCGGTCCATCCCCCCGCGAACGAATACGTAACTTGGAAACAAGGGAAACCAGAGCTGCTTCGAACGGTCTTGCCACTGGCGCGTGGAATTGCAGAGTGGAAGATAGACCTCATAATTCTTATTCGAAAGGGCCAGGGCCACAGGTTTTTCATGCTGGTAGCGGGTGAACAGCGCATACCAGTTTAACGCTCCGGCTGCGCTGACGATTTGATCGCGGTCTTCTGATGGGTTCATGGAGCTCCGCCCTTTGACTTACAGAAAAGCTTCCGCCATTCAGTGACACTTGCTCTTCAATTCGAAACTTTCTCGAATCCAAGTTCAAAACCTCTATAAAGAGTGGCCAGCACGATAAAGAGTTTCAGGTTGTTCGAACAGGGGTAAGACGCACTCCCAACTTACACGTGACACATTGTTGTCACCATACGTGACAAGTTGCCCTATCGGTTAACAGCAGGACAGGAACGCAAGATACTTCTAAAGACATCTCTAAAAGGAAAAAGGCTTGGCAAGTTGGCACGATTAATGACATTATGTGCATATATCACTTGATTAGTTATAACGATTAAGATAGTCTGCGCCCGTCGGCCCTTGTACTGAATTAGCAGCTCATGACACACGCCTTACGCTCGCTTAGCGCAAACATCCGCGTCCTCATCGCGGACGCCGACCGCATGAGCGGGCAGCTGATCGCCGAGGGCCTTGCGCGCGGGCGTCATGACATCGATGTGATCGGGGTTTCCAACAATTCCGTAGAAACGATTCGGGAAATCGAAAAGAACCGCCCGGACGTTGCCCTGATCAATGTTCACCTCGGCGACGGCAAGCTAACCGGGTACAACGTCCTGCAAACACTGCAAGCTCTTTCTCCCCGAACCTCTGCCATCATGCTGATTCCCGATTCGGAACGAGACCTGGTCGTGGACGCCTTCCGCGGCGGTGCCAGAGGCGTTTTTTGCCGCTTCCAATCCATCAAATTATTGCCCAAATGCATTCGAACCGTACATGAAGGCCAAATCTGGGCGGACACGCGTAACCTGGTCTATCTTCTCGACTTCCTCACTCAACTGAAACCTCTCCGTTTGATCAAACCCGGTGGCGGAATGTCCCGCTTAACCCCTCGCGAAGCCGAGGTCGTTCACCTGCTTGCCGACGGCCTGAGTACCCGCGACATCAGTCAAAAGCTCGCGCTGTCCGAGCACACGATCCGAAATTACCTGAGTGCTATCTATGACAAGCTCGGCGTTTCCAGCCGCGTCGAATTGGCCCTCTATGCCGTGCACCGCGAAGACCTCAATCGTCCTCTTAGCGAATAAATAGTTCGTCCCCTGCCGTTGAAAGAATCGAGTGATATCATTCAGCGATTAAGAATAAACGTGACGGATGCACGGCCGCACAAGAACTGCCGCAGTTCCGCGCAGTGCATCACGATGAGGAGAATGCCGCGATGAGTCATTCGGCCCGGTACGAACGCGGGTTGGCAAAATTTGGGGAGATGTACGGCGACCTGGCCAAGACTTTTCTGGCTTCACTGGAAGATGTCGCGCCCGATCTCGGAACCTATGTGATGGAGTTCGCCTTTGGAGATATTCATTGCCGGCCCGGGCTGAGCCTGGCTTCGCGCGAGATTGCCACGGTCGCGGCGCTGACCGCCCTTGGCACCGCAGAGCCGCAGCTTCGCGCGCATATTGACGGAGCGCTGAACGTGGGATGCACCGAGCAGGAAGTAGTGGAAGTGATTATGCAGATGGCGCTGTACGCCGGATTTCCAGCGGCGCTCAACGCAATGCAAATCGCGCGGGAAGCATTTCAAAAGCGCTCCCTCACAAAGAATCGCGGAAAGAAAATCAGACGCCAGAATCAAAATTAGCCTCGCCGTGAAATATCCAATTGACGATCCAGGGAATTTCCATTGATTCCGCATTCCCTTTTTGAATTTAAGTTTTCTTTAACAATCGCCTATCCATTTCTAAAAATTTCAACATATTGGTAGAAGCATGATTGCGTACGTTCTCCGCAACTAAAAATCGAGTCGCGCGTGGGCACGACCTCAACCCATTCATTTCCCTCATAACTCCATGAAAATTGCGGAGATCACTATCCCGGCCTTCCCATTCAGCAAGTTCGTGCTTATGGAATGGCTTCAGTTTTGCAATTAAGTTAAAGCGAATGGAAAGAATGGACGATGAACTGCATGAGAGAAGTCCGAGCGTAAGCTTCACTCATAATCCGTACGTACCGATAACAAGTTCAAACCGGCGTCGATTATTCCGCCGCGCAAAGTGGATTTTTTTTAAGACGGCTGACCGCAACCCGGGTGGTGCAATGGACGATCTGATTAACGATTTCCTGGTTGAAAGCAACGAAAATCTGGACCGGCTCGACAGCGAGCTGGTGAAGCTTGAAACCGATCCGTCCTCCCAGGAACTTTTGTCGAGCATTTTCCGCACGATCCACACGATTAAAGGAAGTTGCGGCTTCCTCGGATTCAGCAAGTTGGAAAAAGTCGCTCATGTGGGCGAGAGCCTGCTGTCGCGTCTTCGCGAGGGGAAACTTTCCCTGACGCCGGAATTCACGACCGGGCTCCTCGCCATGGTCGACGCCATCCGCAACATGCTGGGAGAAATTCAAAAAACCGGACAGGATGGAAATGAAAGTTATCCGGACCTGATTGAAACATTAAACAAACTGCAAGACCGGGATCAGCCGGGTCCGCAAAAAGTGAATCCTGGCTCCCCATCGCCTGATGATATTCCCAATCAAAATCAGGCCGATTTCATGCAGAAAATCCTCGCCAAATCCGCTGCGCCGTCGCCGGATTCAGTTCAAGTAAACTCGCTGGCACCGCTGCACCACGAATCGCCGTCTGTTTCCTCCTCCGCAGGGCCGGAAGAAGCTTCGTCCGCTCCGCATCCTCCCGAAGAAACGAAGTCCGCGAACGTTCCAGGAGAAACGATTCGCGTGGATGTCCATTTACTCGACCGGTTGATGAATCTGGTCGGTGAACTGGTGCTGACCCGAAATCAGATCACGCAGTTTTCCGCGCGGCAAACCGATCCAAATCTGGTTAGTCCGGCGCAGCAGTTGAATCTTCTTACCAGCGAATTGCAGGAAGAGGTGATGAAGACGCGCATGCAGCCGATCAGCACCATTTTCGACAAATTCCCACGCGTCGTGCGCGACGTTGGCATGGGCTGCGGCAAACAAGTACTGATCGAAATGATGGGCAAGGATACGGAACTCGACAAAAGCCTCCTCGAAGCCATCAAAGATCCGCTGACTCATATCGTCCGCAATTCGGTGGATCATGGAATTGAAACTCCTGAATTGCGTGTCGCGCGCGGCAAACGCGCCGAAGGACATTTGAAATTGCGCGCCTGCCATGAAGGCGGCCAGGTGGTGATCGAAATCGCGGACGATGGCGCGGGAATCGACACTTCCCGCGTCAAGAACAAAGCGCTCGAGCGCGGACTCATTACACCGCAGCAAGCGGCGAACATGAGCGAACGCGAACTGCTCAACCTGATTTTCCTTCCCGGCTTTTCCACGGCCGAAAAAGTAACCAATCTTTCCGGGCGTGGTGTTGGCATGGACGTGGTCAAGACCAACATTGATCGCGTGAACGGCTCCGTGGACATTCACAGCGCCATGGGAGCGGGAACCACCATTAAAATTAAGATTCCTCTGACACTGGCCATCGTCCCCGCTTTGGTCGTGGTCTGCGCCGGAGAGCGCTTTGCGATTCCTCAAGTCAGCCTTTGCGAACTCGTAAGAATCGAAGCGGACGCGGCGAATTCCAAAATCGAATTCGTGCATGGCGTTCCTGTTTACCGATTGCGCGGGCGACTCTTGCCGCTCGTATATCTAGATCAGGCGCTGCATCTCGAGCGCACTCCGGAATCCGCCGCCTTGCTTGGCTCTGCCGCAACCATTGTCGTGTTGCAGGCCGACGATCGCCAGCTCGGCCTGGTGGTGGACGAGATCATCGACACCGAAGAAATTGTCGTCAAACCGCTCGGCAAAAAATTGAAAGGCGTCAAAATTTTTGCCGGAGCAACCATCATGGGCGACGGCCGCGTAGCGCTGATTATTGACGTCCTCGGACTGGCTCAGCAGACGAATATCGTCTCCGAAGTCCGAAGCCGCAATGCTTCCAGCCATGACGAAGCCGCCGAAATAGATAAAAACAAAGGAAATCGGCAAGCGCTTCTGCTCATACAAGTGGGTCAGCAGGGCCGCATGGCGATCCCTCTTGCCTTAGTGGCACGCCTCGAAGTGTTTGCCCCCGCGGCAATTGAGCATTCAGGTTTTCAGGATGTTGCGCAATACCGCGGAGAGATCATGCCGCTGGTCCGCGTGTCAGACATTCTGCAAATTACCGCGGGCGAGAAGGATGCCAGCGACGTCATACAGGTGGTCGTTTATTCAGAAAAGGGCCGCCGGGTGGGCCTCGTTGTGGACCGCATTCTAGACATCGTCGAGGAAAATGTAGTCATCCAAAACCCGTCTCACCGGGACGGCATTCGGGGCTCGATGGTCATCCAGAGCCGTGTGACGGACTTGCTGGACATTCCATCCATCGTGCGTTCGGCACAGATCAATTTTGACCAGGAACAGCCTCCCGTTGAGGATCTTGTTTCGGCCTGATCACTCTAGCAGCCGCCATAGGAGCGAGTTGATGAGTTCGACCCAGCAATTCTGCACCTTCTTTCTCGACGGTTACATCTTCGGAGTTCAGGTGGAGCAAGTGCGCGAAGTCATCCGCTACCAGGAAATGACGCGCGTGCCGCTCGTTCCAGCGGTGGTGCGTGGACTGATCAATCTGCGCGGCCAAATCATAACTGCCATCGATTTACGCCGCCGGCTCGGCATGAAGGACCTTCCAGAGGGCGAACTGCCCATGAACGTGGTGGTGCGAACCGAAGATGGCGCAATTAGTTTTCTGGTGGATGAGATCGGAGACGTAATCGAGGTGCAGGACGATACGTTCGAGCCTCCTCCGGAAACCTTGCAAGGATTGGCACGCGAGGTTGTTCATGGTGTCCACAAGCTTCCGGGCAGGTTGATGCTCGTTCTGGATATTGAAAGGGCCGTGAATCCGGACGACTTGAACGGCCATATTTCTTGAGAACATTTTCAGTGAATACAGAACCGTTAATTCCTTCCGGCCCGTTTTAAATTTTTGAAATTTTGCATTGGGATACCAGTTTCCAACACATTGAGAAACAATATCAACCTTGAGGAGCGACAATGCCAGTCCTGACGCAACCCGTTCGACGCACAAAAACCGAAGGCGGCAGACACAATGGGAAAACCACCATAAGCGCCGCGGAACAAAGGAATCTGGATTACAAGGGACAAATCGAAGCCCTCAGCAAATCCCAGGCTGTAGCTGAATTTCAGATGGATGGAACGGTGCTCACGGCAAATGAGAACTTCCTACGCGCGGTGGGGTACACCCTCGATGAAGTGATCGGCCGGCCCCACAGCATGTTCGTCGATGCAAACTACCGGGAAAGTCCCGAGTACCACGAATTCTGGGCCGCGCTGAACCGCGGCGAGCACCAAACGGGCGAATATCAGCGCATGGGTAAGGGTGGCAGGGAGATTTGGATTCATGCCTCCTATAACCCCATTCTCGATTTAAATGGCCGTCCGTTTAAAGTCGTCGCATATGCCACGGACGCCACGAAACAACACAAACTTTTGGAAGAAATCGAAGATCTCCGTGTCCGCGCCGGAATTACGAACATGACCAGCATTGTTTCCGAATCGGACCTTAAAGGCGACATTATCAACATCAATGAAAAGTTTATTGAAATATCGAAATACAGCCGGGAAGAATTGATTGGGCATCCTCACAGCACCACCCGCCACCCGGATATGCCCAAGGAAACCTTCAAAGAGCTGTGGTCCACGATCGGCCGCGGAAACACATTCCACGGAATCATCAAGAATCGCGCGAAAGATGGAAATCCTTACTACGTGGACGCAGTGATCGCTCCGGTATTGGGCAAGAACGGAAAACCCAAGAAATACATTGGAGTGCGATACGACATTACCGCGGCGGAAACCGAGCGGCAGGACATGAAAGGCGTAATCGGGGCGATTGATTCGACCTATTACTACGTCGAATACGACACCAAAGGAAACGTGCTGAAGGCGAATGGAAATTTCCTCCAGCTATCCGGATACCAATTCGAAGAAATTCGCGGAAAGCACGAACGCCTTTTTGAAGATCCCCTTCACGCCAACTCGGATACCTACAACAAGCTTTGGTCTGATTTGAGTACCGGAAAAGCGCGCAGCGATGTTTTCAAGAAAATTACAAAAGCCGGGCGGGAGATATGGGTCCAGGCGGTTTATGCCTCCATAAAAGATGAAATGAACCGGATTTATAAATACCTGGAAATCGGCACGGACATTACGGCCCAAAGATTGGCCAATGCGGATTACGCAGGGCAGGTCACAGCCATCGCGAAATCGCAGGCCGTCATCGAATTTGAGATGGACGGCACAATCATCACCGCCAACGATAATTTCCTGAAAGTACTCGGCTATACGCTGGCCGAAGTCAAAGGCAAGCATCACAGCATGTTTGTGGACGAAGATCATCGAGAAAGTCAGGACTACCGGCTGTTCTGGGCGAAGCTGAACCGAGGCGAATACCAGTCTGACGAATATAAGCGAATTGGCAAGGGCGGCAGAGAAGCCTGGATTCAAGCCTCCTATAACCCCATTCTGGATTTAAACGGCAAGCCATTCAAAGTGGTGAAGTTCGCGACTGACGTCACGGCGCAGAAAGTGGCGGCGGAAGAGTTGAAACGGAAGGTGGACAGTATTCTGATCGTTGTTTCCGCCGCCGCGCAGGGAGATCTAACTCGAAACATAACCGTTTCGGGAAATGACGCCATCGGTCAAATGGGCGAAGGGCTTTCCGGATTTCTAAAGGATCTGCGAGCCAGCATGGGAAAACTGGCCCAAAACTCGCAAGCCCTTTCCAGTTCCGCCGAGGAACTGTCCGCCACCAGCCAGGAAATGAGTTCCAACGCCGAAGAAACATCCGCACAAGCCAACGTCGTTTCCGCCGGTGCCGAGCAGGTGAATTCCAACCTGCAGACCGTGGCCACCGGCACCGAGGAAATGAGCGTAACGATCAAGGACATCGCCAAAAACGCAACCGAGGCGGCCAGAGTCGCCACCACCGCCGTGAAAGTGGCGGAGGACACGAACCAAATCGTGAGCAAGCTTGGTGATTCCAGCACCGAAATCGGCCAGGTCATCAAGGTCATCACTTCCATCGCCCAGCAGACAAACCTGCTGGCCCTGAATGCCACCATCGAAGCAGCCAGGGCCGGAGAAGCGGGCAAAGGCTTTGCGGTCGTTGCCAACGAGGTCAAGGAATTAGCCAAACAGACCGCCAAAGCCACCGAAGACATCAGCAGCAAAATCGAGGCGATCCAGAGCGACACCAAAAACGCTGTCGACGCCATTCAGCAGATCAGCGGCATCATCAAACAAGTCAACGACATTTCCAATACGATTGCCACCGCCGTTGAAGAACAGAACGCCACCACCAATGAAATGGCGCGCAATGTCTCCGAAGCAGCCAGAGGCTCCGGAGAGATCAGCAAAAACATAGGCGGAGTGGCCGATGCGGCGAAAAGCACGACGCAGGGCGCGAACGACTCTCTCAAGGCCGCTCAATCCCTGGCGCAAATGTCCACGGAACTCCGCGAGCTCGTGCAACGTTTTAAGATTTAAGCGGCGCGGAATCGAGTTTAAATCGCGCAAATGATAAGAAACCAACAGCGATAGGGCGCGGCGACGATAACGCCGCGTCCTCGCAAGAAAGCACAAAACAGGAATGCCTTCCATTCGCGTCTTGATCGTCGACGATGCCGTTGTCGTTCGCAAAGCTCTGTCCGATGGGCTTTCCCACGATCCCGATCTGGAGGTGGTTGGAACTGCGAGCAACGGGCGCCTGGCTCTCGCCAAGCTTCAAACGATTCGTGCCGATGTGATTCTTCTGGACATCGAAATGCCGGAAATGAATGGCCTCGAAGCCATCCCCGAAATCCGCAAGATTCTTCCAAAAGCGCCCATCATCATGTTCAGCACTTTGACTGAACGTGGAGCCGAAGCCACGCTCGACGCGCTTTCCCTTGGCGCGACCGACTACGTCACCAAGCCTAGCAACATGGATATGGGTTCGACTTCCTCCAGCATTACTGCGGAACTGATCCCCAAAATCAGGGCTCTATGCCATCTGCCTGTTACGCCGCGCACTTCGACCGGAGTCGCCGCCCTGCCCTCAGCAAAACAGCTGGGGGCGGTGATTCGAACGCGTTCCGCGCCGTTTCGCCCCACCCGCATTCATATCGTAACCATTGGAGTTTCAACCGGCGGCCCAGACGCTCTCGGAATCCTCCTCCCTTCCATCCCCGCACAATTTCCTCTGCCCATCGTCGTGGCCCAACATATGCCTCCGGTTTTTACGGCGATGCTGGCCAAACGGCTTTCAGAAAAGTGCGCGGTTCCTGTGCGAGAATGCGTTTCTGGAGAAGTTCTGGAGCCCGGATGCGTTTGGATTGCCCCCGGCGACTATCACATGACCGTTCAAAAGGAAGAAAATCGCGTCGTCCTGCGGACAAATCAGGGCCCTCGCGAGAATTTTTGCCGGCCGGCGGTCGATGTGCTCTTTCGATCTGTTGCCCAAACTTTCGGCATCAATTCCCTTGGCGTGATTCTCACCGGCATGGGACAGGACGGCTTAAAAGGTTGCGAAGCTCTTTGCGCGGCAGGCGCCTCTGTCATAATTCAGGACGAAGCAAGCAGCGTCGTCTGGGGGATGCCGGGATTTGTAGCGCGCGCTGGTCTGGCTGAGAAAATTCTTCCTCTCAATCAAATTGCCGGCGAGATCACCCGCCGCGCCGCTTCACAGTTTCCTCTCCAGTTGGCCCACCAACTTTGATTAGGGATTGTCAGAAGCAGATGCGATTCGAGCAATTTTACTTATCGCTTACTCCTTTTCTTCTACTGCTCTTTAGCCGCGAGTTATCCGTAGAAACCTGTAGATATACTAATTAGGAAATATACATTATTGAGTAACATCTACAGAAATTGGAAGAACGGAAATGCCGTTTTCTTGCACCACAAAACGAAACCCTTGATTTTCTTGAGTTTAAATAAATCTACAAATTCCTGAAATACGGCAATTGGAATGCATGAGAAATTTCGCGAGCTTGCCCGCCAAGCTTGCCTAGTTAAGTCGCTCCTCAGGGGGAGCGTGTTTGATCGAGTCCGAGCCGACTCAAGCGATTAATTCCCTTAGTGGAATTATTCAAAGCCAGATCTGACCGATGGATTTGGCGGTTTGAATCAGACGGTAATATTTATTTTTTAAAACGCTTTCCGTCTGAACGGAGCAGGCAATGGGTCCTCGTCAAATCATTCCCATTATTCCAATCCAACAGGATCACAGAGCCTTGCCTGCCTCCTTAAACGGGATACCCGTTCCACATTCAATTGTTCCCTACCGGCCTCGCAAACGCCACCGTCGCAATGAGGAGAAAAAATGCGCTATATGAAAGTTGTCAGCTTCCTTTTTAGCTTCGCCCTGCTTTTCACTCTTGCTTCCCAAAAAACTTCCGCCCAGACCGCCACGACCGGCGACCTGACCGGTGTGGTGACCGATCCCACCGGGGCAATCATTCCGAACGTTACTGTTGAGTTGAGAAACGTTCAGCAAGGAACAAAATTGGAAACGAAGACGACTGACGCGGGCGTGTATCGTTTTTCGTTGCTCCCGTCGGGATCATATGAAATTAGTATTAATGCCTCTGGATTCCAACCCATTACGGTCACGACAACTGTCAGCATCGGGCAAGTGAACGCTCAGGATATAAAACTGACTCTCGGGACATCGTCTGAAAAAATCGTGGTCACCGAACAAGCGCCGCTCGTGCAAACCGAAAGCGGCAGCACTTCCGCAACTCTGAACGAAACCCAGATTCAGACCATGCCGAATCAGGGGAATGATATGACTTATCCGTTGTTAATGACGCCCGGCGTCACGGAAAACACCCTGAGCGGATATGGAAATTACTCGGTAAACGGAATGTCCGCGACAAGCAATCTCTTCACGATAAATGGCATGGACAACAATGATCCCTACCTGAGTATTGGAAATTCTGGCGCAACTTCGTTGATGCTCGGGGAGAGTGAAGTCCAGGAATCCACCATCGTGTCCAATGGTTACGGCGGGCAATTTAATGGATTGGCTGGGTCCAACGTAAACATTATTACCAGAGGGGGAACCAACCAGTTCCATGGTTCAGCGACATATTACTGGAATGGACGAGAATTCAATGCCAATAGCTTTATCAATAATGCACATGATGCGCCGAGATCGTTTGTGAATGCAAACCAATACGCCGCCAACGTGGGCGGGCCAATTATAAAGGACAAGCTATTCTGGTATTTCAACACGGAAGGATTGCGGCTTATTGTTCCCGCGTCCCCGTCCACTCAACTGGTGCCGTCGCCGCAATTTGAAGCCGCTACAATTGCCAATCTGCAGGCAACCCATCCAGCTTCCGTTCCCTACTACAATAATCTTTTCGGTATCTATGACGCCGCAAGGTCTAGCCACGCCGCGTTACCCGGAAGCAATAACATTTCTGACCCTACCGGCTGTGGCGTCGGGACTACCAATCCATTTACAGGTTTGGGGCCCGGTGTAAATTGCGCTTACAATTTTGTTTCCAATGCAACGATTCCAACCCGCGAGTCCCTCTACTCCGCACGAGTTGATTACAACGCAGGTACAAACGATCATCTGTATGGGAGATTCCAGTTCGATAGAGGCTATCAGGGATCGGCGACAGACCCCATCGATCCCGTGTTCAATCTTGTGAGTAATCAGCCGGAATATCAGGGCCAGATTTCAGAGAATCATACTTTCGGACCCACTACAACCAACCAGTTTATTCTGGCCGGGCAGTGGTACGAAGCGACTTTTAACGCACCAGACCGGGCGGCGGCCCTGGCTGCATTTCCCACCTCCCTCGCTTTTATCAATGGGTTTGCAAACTTTGCCATTTTTGACAGCCTTGGCCCGCAGGGTCGCGCAATTACACAAGCGCAAATTTCGGACGACGTAACAAAAATAGTGAGGCGGCACACGCTGAAATTCGGCATTAAATATCGACGGAATGATGTTTCGGATTTCGTATACGGGATCAATACCAGCGGCACAGCGGTCATTCCAGACCTGACCGCCTTTTTTAACGGAGGTGTCAATCCCACGAACCCCACTGGCGATGCAACAACCTTCGCCCAGGCTTTCCCCACATCGGACGAACAACGATTCAAATTCTGGACAATTGGCGCATACGCCGAGGATGACATTCAGGTTAAATCTGATTTAACCTTGACCTTTTCACTGCGCGCGGATCATCCTTCCAATCCAACATGCAAAGACCTATGTTTCTCACGACTTTCAGAACCATTTGAACAGTTAGTGGCTAATCCTTCGCTCGCTGGCACCACAGCTCCCTACAATCAGATTTTCCAGTTAAACAATCGCACGGCTCTGTTGGGCTTTACCAATATTGAGTGGGCCCCACGTTTCGGTTTTGCCTGGCAACCGCTTGGTCGTGAACACAGTACTGTGATTCGTGGCGGAGTTGGCCTTTTCTATGACGCGTTCGCTGGACAGGTGGTGGACAACATTTCTGAAAATCCTCCCTTGTTCCAAAATTTCACGGTTGGAGGGGGGACAACTCCTTTGCTCCTTTCACCTGCGGAAGCCAATAGCCTTCCGGGTGCCGCTGCGGCCTCGAACAAAGCGTTCTTAGCCGGGTTTGCAGCCGGCGCATCGGAATCAACTCTGGCAACAACCGTGCCTGGATTCGTGCCGCCCTCCGTTAACTACGTCGAAAACTATACTCATGTTCCTTACTACGCAAAGTGGAGTCTTGGAATCGAGCAGCAGTTCGGGAAGAATACTTCCGTGGACATCAACTATGCCGGAAATCACGGAATCCATGAAGTTATACAAAATTCCACGCTGAATGCTTACAGTCCCACGCCATTTATAGGTCTGCCGCTCACAGTGCCAGACGGTGCCTTCGGCTACGTCAATGGCATAACCTCGCAAGGAGTTTCGAGTTACAACGGGCTTTCAATTTCCGCAACGCATCGCTATTCCAGTGGGCAGATCAGTGCCAATTACACCTATAGCCACGCTCTCGACGATATTTCCAATGGCGGATTCTCCCCTTTAGCCTTTCAGGCTTTTCTCTCCACAAATACGTCGCCGATCTTCGCCGAACAGCCCTTCAGCCGCAATGGACTTTACGCGAGTTCAGACTATGATGTGCGGCATTACTTCAGTCTGAATTATTTATGGGAGGTGCCCTTCAAGAAACTTACCTTTGGACACGGCCCAAATGCCTTGCTAAACGGTTGGGAGGTTGCCGGGACGCTGCTGACTCGTACCGGGCTTCCCTTCTCGGTGGTAGACCTGACCACTACAGCCCGTCTGGAACAGACAAATTACGGACAAGTAGCCTCCCCCACAACCCCTGCACCCGTAGTTTTTGCGAATGCAACGGGCGTGGCTCCAGGCAGCTGCTCCGGCCCAGGCCCTGACGTTACCCAGGCATGCTTCAACACCGGCGCGTTCGCCATATCTCCTGGTGGCTTCGGGAATACAACACGCAACATCATGCGAGGCCCCGAATATTTCAATACTGACTTCTCGATATGGAAACGGATGAATGTAATTCCCCATTGGGAAAAAGCGGAACTGAACCTTGGCTTCCAGTTCTACAATATCTTCAATCATCCAAATTTTGACAATCCCTTCTACGATGTGAGCAACGCTACTTCGTTTGGAAGACTGGAACGAACAGTATCCCCGGCTACAACCGTTTATGGCGTGGGTCTGGGAGCTGACGCGTCGCCCAGGATTATTCAACTCAAGGCGCAGTTCAAGTTCTAAGGGAGCTGCATTGAGGTTTTAAGCAGCAAGGGGAGGCGGTTCACGCACGGCCGCCTCCTTCATTCGCGTTCGAATCCAATTCGCCTACAGTTGTAGCAATCTCTTGGCGTTTCCGCCAAGGATATCCTCTGCTTCCCTCGCCGGCAGCCCGGATTCTCCCACATAATCCACGCACAATTTAAAAGCGTCATCGCGCCAGAATGGATAATCAGTGC
>Ga0210386_10001809_pt1 | contig 18723 bp, 18 predicted proteins | sample IncBWH32OmetaG_FD_160091 | JGI IMG/M metagenome (GOLD analysis project Ga0210386, IMG submission 160091) | Forest soil microbial communities from Barre Woods Harvard Forest LTER site, Petersham, Massachusetts, United States - Inc-BW-H-32-O ... | reverse complement strand
TCGGCTATTATGTTGGCATTGCTGGTCGCCAAGCCCTTTCATTCCGCGACGGCGATAATTGCGCCTAGCCTCGCGGAAGTTAGCCAGCCCGGCGTAGCGCGACCCGCCACTGATCTGGCATCCTTTGTGACCTCGCCTACCATTGAGCCGCAACCCGTTTTTTTTGTGGGCAACGGTGACGGAAGCAACGGGTATTTCGGCGAACAACAAAAGCCCGCCACCGCGCGACTGAGCGCGGAACCTACGTGGGGCAACCCATGTGGTACGGTTACGGCTTCGAAGCAGTCTACGTTGTGCTCGGTACGGCGTTGACCGCGAGCGTCATCGGCATGTTGATCTATCATTGATAGGCGCACGGTTAGGCCAACTTTACCGCGTCGATCAGCGTCCCATCATCCGCGTCCGCTTTCGAGCTGTTGACGTGCTTTGAGACCGGCCAGCGTTGAAGGTAATCATTTGGGGCTCGCTTTAGAATTCCAGATCCCGCCTCCGCACTCAGCCACAGCGTGAACTGCGCTTCATGTAATGAAAAAGCCCCGGCCAGAGGGGACCGGGGCTAAGTTATCCAGACAATAGGAGCTTCCTTAAGCGCTACTATTGCGCCAGGGTGACGCGCGGCAGTCAAATGAACTTCCAGTAATGAAAAGCCCCGCAGGGAGCCGACCTATGGAATATCGTGGCATCGAATACGCGGTCGTTCAGACAATCGAGAACGATTGGCGCTGGTCGGTGAAGCGCGCTCCCAAAGACAAGGTCGGAAAATCCTCGCACCGCGAGACTGCGATCTTTCGAGCTCAACAGTTCATCGACGGTCTAATCAAGCTTCGGTCGAACGAAAGAACAGAGGCTATCGACAACGGAAAAACCCCGGCCAGGTGGATCTGACCGGGATTAAGTCCAGGGTACGTACGAAAGTGCTAACCCGCCCATTCTGTCCTAAATCGCAAACCTCATTATTGCGCCGTATGCAGTCGGCTCGTTGGGGGCGTGTGCCGTCCGTCAACTTGGCATTGCGACGTCAACGAATTATTCCCGCCAAAGCAGCCGTTGACCGTGTCCGAAATAGACCCCTTTTGACCTTGGGGGCACCTGTTCGCACCCTCCAGCGCCACCTAATCTGTGCGCGGCGGAAACTGCCCGGCCCAAGTCAAAGCCAGAGAGATCGGCTTATCACGATGTCAGTGCACTCGTTCAAACCCCAGCATGGCTAAGACGACGACGCTTCGTGCCCTCGGCGACATCCGGTCTATCGCAGACGTCGAGGCACTGGAAGCATTTCCTTATGATGATCTGATCACGGCAAGGAGCGTCTACGATCTATTCTTAAACACCGCTAGGTTCTGCGGCAATCGCCCATCCGTCACCGTTTTAAGGTCCGCGGAACCTTCCGACATTGAAGTGACCCTGTCGCATTCGGAGCTTCTGAGACAGATCACAAAGGCGGCCAATCTCTTTACATCTCTCGGCGTTGGCGAGGATGACGTCATAGCGATCGTCAGCAAGACTCACGGTCCTATCCCCGCGCTGGTATGGGGAGCTGAGACCGCCGGCATCGTGAGCTGCCTCAACTACCTCCTCGCGCAGGAGGTGTTGGTCGAGATTTTGCGGCGCGAAGCCGCGAAAATCCTAGTGTGCCCAAGCCCTACAACCGATCCGGAGATTTGGGGCCGCGTTAGCGGCATCATCGAACATGTTCCGAGCCTGCGCTACGTGGTCCTCATCGGCGAAAACCGTGTGCAAGGAGCGAAATTCATCTCCCTTGCCGACGGTTTGGAGAGGCAGTCAGCCGAAAGGTTGCTTGCGCCGCGTAAGATTAATCGTGAAAGCATCGCCGCTTTATTCCATACAGGCGGCACCACCGGGTCACCGAAACTCGTACCCCAGACGCATGGGAATCAAATACATGCCGCCTGGAGCATGGCCCAGTCGCTCGGGAACACGGAGCAGGATATCGGGCTCAACGGGCTGCCTTTCTTCCACGTTGGCGGGGCTTCGGCATGGGGCCTCGCCATGGTTGCCGCCGGCGGACACTTGGTCGTTCTCTCTCCAATCGGGTACCGCGATCCGCATGTGGTGAGGAATATCTGGAAGATCGTGCGCTATTTCAGGGCTACGATATTTGGCGCAGTGCCGACGACGATCGGCGCGATGGTAAACATTCCGATCGACAACAATGACATTTCGACGTTACGGCTTACGCTGACGGGTGGCGCTTCCATCTCTTCATCCGTCGCCGATCGCTTTGAAGCAATGGTTCGTGTCCCGCTCGTCGAGCAATACGGTATGACAGAAACCGTTACCGCTATCGCTTGTGCGCCCCCACGCGGCCGGAGGCAGCGGGGAGCCGTCGGACTCCGACACCCATTCTCGGAAGTAAGGGTTGTTAAAGACCCCTTCGCTGACATTCTCGATGATTGCGCGCCGAACGAGACCGGCAACGTTATCTGTCGCGGCCGTCAGGTTATCTCGAGCTATGTCGATCGGCGCCACAACATAGACGCCTTCACTCCTAGCGGCTACCTGGTGACGGGCGACGTAGGCCACTTCACCGAGGACAGCCAGCTCGTGCTGACCGGCCGAAAGAAGGATTTGATTATCCGCGGTGGTCATAACATCGATCCAGCGGCGATCGAAGAAGTGGCAAGCGCGCATCCCGCCGTAGCTGCGAGTGCGGCCGTTGGCATGCCTGATGCTTATGCTGGAGAAATTCCTGTCCTATTTGTCGTCGCGCGGTCCGACAAAGACTTCAATCTTGAGGAGCTGGCGAAATATATGGAGGTGCATACTCCTGAGCCGCCGGCGCGGCCGCGTCATATCTTCAAAATCGATCAATTGCCCATCACAGCGGTCGGTAAGATTTACAAACCATCGCTTAGAGAAATGGCAATCATCGAAAAACTGCGTATCGAACTCACGAAAATCGACGGCGGCCTAAAGTTGGTGAATGCCCGCTTTTCGAGCGGCATCTCAGCAGGGACGAAGGTTGCTTTTGCCGTCAATGCAACGGCATCGGTCGTTCCGCAATCCACCGCGAAACAGCGGCTCGAAGAGGCTGTTCGCGATTTGACGATCGAAACCGAGATCGAATGGCTCTAGGGTAGGGCGAGCGCGTCGTCTCATTTCGCAAAGGCAAGATTGTCCAGCCATATGGCGGCTGCCGCTACGGACTGTTACACTAATATGTCCAGTTCGTGGGAGGAGCCGCGTATGAAGCTTGTATTTTCCTCCGAAGAATACCCTTCCGCCAAGCGCTTCCAAGCTTGGCGAGCAGGTGTGTGCGACAACTATGTCCGAGTCGACATGGTGGACATGGGGCCGAGCGACTACGTCGGTTACATCAAGGAGGCAAGCTTCGGCTCGGTGACGCTTACCGAGACCCAATCGCCACCGCTTCATATCGTGCGCCGTCGGTCGCACTTGTCTCGCGTCAGCAAAGATTGCATCTACGTGTGCTTCGCCGCGAAGAGCAGCCTAGCGGTCCAGCAACGCAATGACAGCATTCTCTGCACCGTCGGCAAAGCGGGCCTTTTCACGGCGTCCGAACCCTACGAGCTGAAGAACGGCGACCCCGCACTGTTCATATATTTGGAGTTTCCCCGGGAGGAGTTCGCGAAGCGTTTCTCCGGCCACGCGCCCCCAGTGACATCGATCATCCAAACCAGGGTTGGAATCGGCCGCGTCGCCGCGGCGATGTGCAGCTCGATGGTGATGGAGGCGGAGAACCTTCAGGCGAACGCCCGAAGGCAGCTTGGGGAAGATATCCTCAACATTCTCGCCTTGGCGTTCGAAACCACTGAGCATGACGTGTCGGCGTCTGTAGGCGACGCCGACGTTCGAGGCGCTCGCCTGCGTCAGGTCATGTCCTATATCGAGAAGAACTTGGGCAATCCGTTGCTTAATCCGGAGCGTATCGCCAAAGCCAACCAGATGTCAGTCAGGACGTTGCAATACCTGTTCAAGTCGGCCGATATTTCGGTATCCGATTATATCTGGACGAGCCGGCTGGAGCGCTGCCGCAAGGAGCTTGAGGTGGCGGTCGGGCTGAAGCGCACGGTCACGGAAATCGCTATGGACGCGGGATTCAATAGCCTGTCCCACTTCAGCAGCGTGTTTCGGCGGCGCTACGGTGTCCCTCCAACGAGCATCCGCGGCTCCTAACCTCGTGTCTCGCGCGGTTCGCCCAGTTGCGTGCATACGCAAAGCGGTTGCGCGCACGCGCAAGTGAAGGGCACTATGATCTGCCACAGTTCTCGGCGTCTTTGGTTTGACGCACTCGGGAGCCGTGTGTGAGCGACATCATTGTCCACAAGAACGATGGCATTCTTCGGCTCACACTCAATCGGGTGGTTAAACGCAACGCCCTTACCGCGGAGATGTACCTTTCGATGTCCAACGCCCTCGATGAGGTGCGGACGGACGCCAGTATCAAAGTTGCGCTGATCGACGCGGAAGGACCACATTTCAGCGCAGGCAATGATATCGCAGAGTTCCTCGGGGGCAGCTACAGCCTCAACCCTGGCTCGCCATGGCGCCGATTTGCAGAATCTCTTCCAGCCTTCAACAAGCCGATTGTGGCTGCTGTCCAAGGCTATGCGGTTGGCATCGGGCTGACCATGTTGCTCCACTGCGACATCGTACTCGTCGATGGCACGGCAAAGCTTTCAGCACCATTTGCCCAGCTGGGGCTCGTTCCGGAAGTTGGGTCGAGCGGGCTCCTGCCAGCGCGCGTCGGAAATCTCAAGGCGAATGAAGTATTCCTCCTCGGGCGGATCATTGAGGCAGCCGAAGCAGAACGCCTTGGCTTGGTCAACACCGTCGTTCCGGAAGGGAAGGTGCGAGAGGCGGCCCATGAGGTCGCCGGTCAGATAGCCAAGCTTCCGGAAGCGTCTGTGGCACACATCAAGCGTCTCGGCCGCTCGACCGACGTTGGGATCATGGAACGGATCGAGTCCGAGTGCGAAGCCTTCATCGAATGCCTCTCAAGCGAACAAACAAAAGTGATCCTTGCCGGTCTAAAACAGCATCACAGGCCTCGCTAGACCACCGAAAACGACCGACCGACCGACAATGGCGCAGGGCCGGCCCGCTAAATAGGACCCGCCAATTGCGCCTCCATGCAATGCCGTTGCGTCCTAGCGCAAGCCGACATCTCAGAGCGCCACTATCCTCCGTCAAAAATCAAAACAAATAAACGCGAGGGAGGCGTTAAATGGCCTATGCAGGGGCATCCGCACGCGCCGAGAGCCTCAAAGCAGCGGTCTCGGGGCTCTTTTCCCAAAAGACGATCGTCTTTGCGATCTTCGTCGTGCTCTTTGCTCTGCTTTCGGTGTTCGTACCGACCTTTCTGACCGGGGCAAATCTGCTCGCGCTTCTGCAAAGTGTTGCCATTCTTGGGATTCTTGCACTCGGGATGGCGGTCGTGATCATCGGCCGCGGCATTGACATTTCGATGATCGCTTCTCTTGCTGTCCCGCCAGGGATACTTCTTCAGCTCGTCCAGTGGGGACACAGCGTTCCTTATGCCGTGACCTTCTCCCTCGCGGTCGCCATTGTGTTCGGTTTGCTCAATGGTTGGCTGATTGCCTACGCCGAAGTGCCTTCTCTTTTCACGACGCTCGCATCAGGTCTCTTTCTCGCCGGCTTCGGCCAGGTTTTCTTCTTCGACGTCGATGTTGTGCAATGGAGTCCGGACCTGCACTCGCTGTCCTGGATGGGTCGCGGCGACATTCTAGGGGTACCCAAACCAGTCATCATGTTTGCGTTGGCGGCGGTGGTGACGGCCGCCTTTCTGAAGCTGACCAAATTGGGCGCCTTCATCCATGCAGTCGGTGATAATTTGTTGGCAGCGCGGGCAACCGGTATTTCTACACGTCCTTTGATTGTCCTGAAATATCTCGTGGCGGCCCTCATTGGTGTGTTCGCGGGAATCGTGATGGCCGCTTCGCTCGAAAGCATGCCAACGCGCGTCTTTAACTCCACGCTGATCTACGACGTGGTCCTTGTCGTCGTTTTGGGAGGCATCGGCCTCTCCGGGGGTCGAGGCGGCGTATCCAATGTCGTTATCGGAACGTTGCTGATTGGCACGCTGCTCAACGGCATGACGCTGATGGATCTGTCGTATTCAGCCCAGAACTTCATCAAGGGGCTGATCCTGCTTTGTGCGGTCGTGCTCGATTCACTAGCCAATCCTCGGAACGAGGAGACGGCGCAGCAAGGAGATATCTGACGGCCGTCGCATTCCGCGGCGGCCGGTTGCACTAAGGGAGGAAGAATAATGAGCATGAAAACACAAAGGTCTGCGCTGCTGGCACTCGGCCTCGGCGCCGGCATTCTCGCTACCGCAATCTGTCCGTCGCTCGCCGATGGCATCGACGAACCGTTCCGCGCTGGTTACCAAGAGGCACTCAACGGAAAGAATGTCGTCTTCATTCCAGTCGCCCAAGCCGTGGACTTGGCGCAAGGTTGGTTCGCAACGATGAAGAAGGAATTGGAACCGCTCGGAGTATCCGTAACCGTGCGTGATCCGAACTTCAATTCGAGCGCCGGCGCCCAGGCAATCGAAAACCTGATCAACGAAAAGCCGGCGGTCATCGTCGTCCAGAACCCGGACGTGCAGACCTACGCGAAGCTTCTGCAGCGCGCCGAACAAGCCGGCATCTTTGTTATCCAGTTAAATATGCGGACATCCTATAACTCCACGGCCTTCGTCGGCGTGGATTGGGTCGAAATGGGCGAAAAGCTCACCAAGTCCGTCGTGAAGGCGTGCGAAGGAAAATCGGGAAAGATTGCCATCCTGCAGGGCGCTCTTTCGGCGGCCGCCAGCGCATACACCCTAAAGGGTATCGAAAACGTGCTGGCGAAGAACAAGCAAATCAGCGTCGTGTCCAATCAGGCGGCGGACTGGGATGCATCGAAGGCGAAAGCGATCACCCAGACCGTTCTCAAGCAGCATCCGGATCTTTGCGGCATCATCGGTTTTTGGGATGGTCAGGACATCGGGACGGCAGCCGCAATCAAAGAAGCCGGCATGACTGGCAAGGTCTTCTTGATCACCTCCGGCGGCAGCGAGCAGAAGGGCGCTTGCGACATGGTGAAAAGCGACGCATACGACATGTACATTTCGTACAACGTTCCGGATCAAGGCCGCGACGTGTCGGCCATGATCAAGTGGCTGCTACAATCGGGCATCAAGGTTGGCACGGCGAAGGGCTCGATCTACACAACGTTGAATACCGTCACAAAAGCGAACGTCGACGGTGCGTGTTGGACGTTGGGCAAATAAGGCTTTGAGTGACAGTTGACCTCGTCTTGGATGCGGTCAACTTTTTCATTTAAGGCCGGGAGCCGCGCTCGTGAGTTTTGAACTTTTCACACGTCTCCGTCATCGCATCTGGCCCGATTACGCGGTTGGTGAAATCCTGTCCAAAAGGTGGACCGAAACTGCGATTCCAGTGATCCTTTTGGTGTTGGTATTTGCCGTCCTCGCCAACTACGTTCAGAACTTCCTGACTATCGGCGCCCTGGTCAGCATGAGCCGGCAGGCCGGAGAAATCGGCCTGATCGTATTGGGTCTCGGTTTGGTGATGGTCGTTGGCGGCATCGACCTTTCGGTCGGTTCGACTTTCGCTCTCACAAATTTCATGGCGCTTTTAGCTATGAACGTATGGGGCTTGTCTGTCATATCAACCGGTCTCGTAACTCTGGGGCTTGGAGCCCTGCTCGGCGCAGTGAACGGCGTCCTTGTCGGCTATCTGCGCTTACGTGCCTTCTTGACCACGCTGATCACGTTGATCGTATATCGCGCCGCCTACGATATGCTCGTCCTTCGCTATTCGACCGCGATCTCCGCGAACCTGCCTGATTCTGCGGCCTGGGATTGGTTGGGTTCGGGGACTATCGTGGGCGTGCCAACGATCGCCGCCGTCTGCATCGGTGTCGCTATCTTCGGCCATATTTTTCTAACACGCCTTCGCTGGGGATGGCACGTCATCGCCATTGGCGGATCCAGACGATCCGCTTTCAATTCCGGAATACCGGTGCGGAGGACTATCGCCTTCTGCTACGTGGCAGCGGGCGTACTGACATCCATTGGAGCTCTTTGCTTCGCGTCACGCCTCTCGACAGTGGGCGGCGACGTTGGTGCAGGGTGGGAAGTAACCGCGCTGACGGCGGCAGTTGTGGGCGGGATCCGATTGGGTGGCGGCAACGGGTCGGCGACAAAAGCGATCATCGGGACATTGATCGTTCTGGCTATTACGAATGGTCTGGTAAGCCTTGCCGTCCCCGGCGGTGTCAACCGCATGGTGCTGGCGGCGATCCTGATACTTTCCGCGTGCGTGGACATTCGTTGGATCAAGAATCGGCAGCGTATCATCAGCAAAGTCTATGTAAGCCCTTCATATCTCCGTCTGCCGAACGCGCCCAGCACGAAGCCTGAGGATCGCACGGCTTATGCGATTAACGATGCGCTCAAGAATGTGGAGCCGATAGGATTGGGCCGGATCGAGGGTCCGGAAGACGTCATCCTGGACCGGAACGATCACCTCTATTGCGGGTCGCGGCATGGCGACATCGTGCGCTTCTTCGCACCCACTTACGAAAAGATGGAGGTGTTCGCCCATATCGGCGGCCAACCGCTCGGCATGGCTTTCGATCGAGATGACAATCTCTACGTCTGCGTTGGTGGCATGGGGCTGTATCGCATTGCGCCGGACGGTTCGGTTACATTAGCAACCGATGAGACAAATCGGAGCATGACGTCGATCAACGACGACAGTCGCCTAAGGCTTGCTGACGATTTGGATATTGCGCCGGATGGTCGCGTCTTCTTTTCCGAAGCGACCACCCGTTACGAAATGCACGAGTGGGCGGTCGACAGCCTTGAAGCGCGCGGGAATGGCCGCATCATCTGTTACGATCCGAGAAGCAATACGACTCAGACGGTCCTCCGCGGTTTGGTATTTCCTAACGGGATCTCCATGGCGAGCGACGGAGAGTCCTTTCTGTTCGCCGAGACTTGGGGCTGCACTCTAAACCGGTACTGGTTCGATGGTCCCCAGAAAGGTACCCACCAAGTCGTCATCCCGAACCTTCCGGGTCTGCCCGACAACATCAATCGAGCGTCCGACGGAAACTTCTGGGTTGCATTAACGGGAATGCGCTCCCCGGCATTTGACCTCGCGCTGCGCCTGCCGGACTTCCGCCGGCGGATGGCCAAGCGCTTGCCACCCGACGAGTGGATGTACCCGAACATCAATGTCGGCTGCGTCATCAAGATCACCGAAGAAGGCAAGGCGCTTGAGGCTCTCTGGGATCGCGACGGTACGAACCATCCGAGCATCACCTCGATGCGGGAGCATCGTGGCTACCTCTATATCGGTGGTTTGGTCAATAACCGCATCGGCCGGTACAAGCTGAAGAACGCGCGGGAGGACTACGTTCAATACGACACCTATTGGAAAGGCACACCGTTCTGGAGCAGATCGACGTGATCGCGCTTCTCAAAGAAGCCTCGGACCGACTTCTCGGTCGCGGTGAGGCGGCCATTACGGTTCCTCCAATGGATGGGCCGCTGAAGCCCAATCACATCATAGACAACGCCGAAGTCGTTGCCGAACTGGACGACGGAAATGATCTCGCTTCCGACGGCGAAACGCTCTGGATTGCCGAAGGGCGACACCTGTTGCGCCTAGAGCCCGGCGGAGAGAAGGAACTAGTATCCGCGTTTCCCGAGGTGTTGACCGCTCTCGCGCGGCTGCCCGCTGGGGGCATCGCGGCTGCGATCGCAGGAAAGGAAGTTGTGGTCATTGGCAAATCGAGTTGGGCATCCTCGCGCCGCTCGGTTGGGGGAAAGGCCCTCGGGTGCGTGACGGCGCTAAGCGCCTGCCGCGATGGAGGGATGCTGGCTACCGACTCATCCGCGGACACTGGTCCGAATGAGTACGCACGGGACCTCCTGTCGCACGGCAAAAGCGGCCGCATCTGCAGGCTCACTCCTGACGGCAACGGCGACAGAGAACTTGTCGCGGGGCTTCGCTATCCCTTCGGTGCTTACGAAGTGGCGAACGAGCTCTGGTTCTCTGAAAGCTGGAACCATCGCGTCGCCAAGATCGAGCGAAACGGCGCAATGCCTCATATTTCCTCTGTCATTGATCGTCTGCCCGCCTACCCATCGAGAATGTCGCCAGCGGCCGGCGGAGGAATGTGGCTGACGTGCTTTACCGCCCGCCGTCGACTCGTCGAGTTCGTGCTTCGTGAAGACCGTTATCGCCGCATGATGATGCAGGAGGTCGATCCTCGTTTCTGGGTCGCTCCCATGCTGTCGTCCGGTCAAAGCTTTCTCGAGCCGCTCCAAGGCGGGAACGTCAAGACTTTGGGGATTTCCAAACCCTGGGCGCCCCCGCGCTCCTACGGGCTGGTCGTCAGGCTCGGGCCGGACGGTCTACCAAAATACTCGCTCCACAGCCGCGCGGACGGGCACCATCACGGCATCGTGTCGGCAGTCGAAGCTAATGGGTATCTCTACCTCTTGTCGAAGGGGGCTGGCCTTCTGCTCCGGGTTGATTTGGCTGGATTAACGGAAAGAGACACCGCGTGAGCGACTACGTTCTTGAGCTGAGGAACGCGACCAAACGATACGGCGGCGTTTCCGCAGTTGAGGATGTCTCAATCGGTCTGAGGCGAGGGGAAGTCCATGCCCTGCTCGGTGAGAATGGAGCGGGCAAATCGACGTTGACCAAGATCATGGCCGGAGTCGTGCGGCCGAGCTCAGGATCACTCTACGTAGAGGGGCAACTGGTCGAGCCGCGAACCCCCCATGAGGCTCTGCAAATGGGTGTCGCCATGGTGTTCCAGGAAACCAGCCTAGTCCCGACGATGACCGTCGCCCAGAATCTGTTCCTCGGTCATGAAAAGGTTTTCAACAGGTTGCGCAGGATCAATATCGCTGCCCAGCAGTTCCTGCAGTCGCTGAACTTCGATGTTGATCCGGTACAGACCGCAAGCCAGCTGGGGGCCGCGAAGAAGCAGATGGTCGAGATCGCGAGAGCGGTTCTGCTGAACGCGAAGGTCATCATCTTCGACGAGCCGACGGCGACGCTCACTCCAGAGGAGAAGAAGCACTTCTTCGACCTAGTCGGAACTCTGAAGAAGCGAGGCGTGGGGGTCGTCTTTATTTCTCACGCGCTCGAAGAAGCGCTCGCGGTTTCCGATTGGATCACCATTCTCCGGGATGGAAAGCATGTTGTCACCGATCAGACGGTCAAGTTCGATCGGGCATCGATCGTAAAGGCAATGGTTGGACGTGATCTGTCGCAGACGCTTTATGGTCAGCGCAAGAAGCAGACGCGGCGGGCAGGCCGGCGCGTCCTGTCCGTACAAGACCTTCGTATGTCGTCGATGGTCAAAAGCACGTCATTTTCCGTGTTCGCCGGTCAGATTACTGGTGTCTTCGGACTTGTCGGGGCCGGCCGCACCGAAACATTTAAGATCGTCGCAGGTCTGTTGAAGCGCGACTTCTTCCATGGCGGCGAGGTATTTCTTCACGATCGACCGGTCCGCTACTTGGTCCCGGCCCCCGCAGTGCGCGATGGCATTGCCTACGTGACCGAAGATCGGAAGGTCGAAGGTTTCTTTGAGACTATGTCCATCGGCCGCAATATCTACATGGGGGTTCTTGCGAGATTCGGGAAAGGACGCGTGCTTACCAAGCTTTCTGAAGAGAGAGAGCTTGGCAAGAGCTGGGTCTCCAATCTTGCGGTGAGAGCTGTCAGCGCCGGTATGCGGGTCATCGAGCTCTCTGGCGGCAATCAGCAGAAAGTGGTCATCGCCAAATCCCTAGCTCAGGAGCCGCAAATCATCATCTTCGACGAGCCGACTCGTGGCGTAGATGTTGGCGCGATCTCCGAAATCCACGAAATTATCAATCGCCTTGCCGATGCGCGCAAAGCGGTGGTGGTCATCTCGTCCTACCTGCCGGAGATTATGACTGTGTCCGACAGAATATTGGTCTGCCGCCAGGGCAGAGTGGTCGAGGAATTCGCAGCGAATGAGGCGACGGAAGACCTCATCATGTATGCGGCGGTGCACTGAGCGCAGCGGTCCTGGATGGGACCCGCAGGCTCAGCCGATGACAAAGAGGGGGATCCATGACCCAGGCATCGTGGATTTACGACAGGCTATACCTGCCGTACAAACTGGCAGGCCTTGTCGATGCTGCGAAGGAGCTTGGCGTTGAACCGGCATCGGTGCTCCGCGGCACCGGGTTCGCGCCCGATGACCTGTCCAGCTTTGGCATGAAATCGTCGGTCGCCCAGTTCGTGAAAGGGTGCGAGAACGCGATCCGCTTGGTTGATGACAGTTCTTTGCCGTTCAGAGTCGGACAACGGATGCATTTGTCTGCCTATGGCGTCTACGGTTACACCTTGCTGAGTAGCCCCTCCATCCGAATGTTCCTAGACAACGCCGTGAAATATCACCGGCTGGCTACGCCGGTGTTCAGGGTGGAGTGGGGTGCGTCCAAGGAGCGGTTCGTCTGGCGTCTGCTCAAGCCGACGGTCTCAATTGAGAACGCCCACTGTCGCAATTTCCTTCTCGCCCAACAAGTGTTTCAACACGCCTTACATATGCAAGATGGCCTGGGCGAACAGTACCGGCCGCTTTATGTGCTGTTGCCCGAGGGCTTGCGTGCTTTCGAAAGTATGTTCGGAGCGCATCTGAACTGCCCGGTTTCATTCTGGGACGGCCCCCCCGAAATCTATCACGATGCCGAGGTGCTGGATCGCCCAACGACCCTCGCCAACAAGTTTTCGGCTGACGCTATGCAAACGCAGTGCGATCGGCAAATTGCGGAGTTTGTTGCGGCGGCCGGAATCGCTCACCGCGTCCATCGAATCGTCTGCGAATGCCCAGAGAACATACCGCCGATAAGCGAAATGGCCGCGAGACTGCGGATGAATGAGCGCACCCTGCGCAGGAAACTAACTGCGGACGCGACTTCCTTTGGTGAGATTGTCAATCTTGTGCGAACCGAGGTGGCCCAGGAGAGCCTTCGCAAGACCGACCTCTCTGTCGAGGATATCGGCGCCCTCGTTGGGTTTAATGATGCAGCAAACTTTCGAAAAGCTTTTCGCAAGTGGACGCGGAAGACCCCTAAAGAGTATCGTACGCGGTTGGCGCTCGCCGGCGGCGATAAATTGCCCAGGGTACAGCACCTATCACGTTTTGGCTTGCTCCCCTGACCACGCGATGCTGAAATACCTCCATTTAGGCCGTGTGGGCGGACTCCCTGGACGTGCTTTTCTGACGGATTCCCGAATCGGGATTTGTTCGAATCACTGCGTGACCGGCATCGGGGAGCCGGGCTTGCGCTTGAGCGCGATTTTCCGCTCGACGTCTACACCAAGCTCCACGTGATGGAGATGAAGCCGGCGTTCCGCGAAGTGACGGCCGGTCACGAAGACCAGATGTACAAGATGGCCAAGACTATGCTGTCGATGCCGCGACCGCGCGGCCAGATGCCCGACGAGAGCCAGGTCGCGAATGGTGTGAGCCATCGGCCCGACATGCCAGAAGCGGCGCGGTACGAAGGCGACGTATGGCCGCGTGCCGATGACGTGACGGATGAGATACCGGTTTCGGACGCTGGGCCGCGGACGGAAATGGCGAGATCGGTGCCAAGGCCAATCGGCGACATGCCCGCCGCGATCGCTGCCGCTTCACCGCCGCTCGAACCACCTGGCGTGCGAGTCAGGTCCCAAGGGTTGTTCGATCGGCCCGTGAGCAGGTTATCGGTCTCGACCATGTAGGAGAATTCAGGAAGGTTGGTCTTCGCCAGCAGGATGCCGCCTGCCTTCTTCATGCGCGCGACGCTCGTCGCGTCGACGCCCGGAACGCGGTCCTTGAAGATCGGCGAGCCGCGCTGGGTGGCTACGTCCGTCCGCCGTGTCGATCGAGTCCTTCACCGTGAAAGGCACACCGTGCAGCGGGCCGAGTTCGTCGCCCGCCAACACCGCTGCCTCCGCCGCCTTTGCAGCGTCGAGCGCACCGGTCGCGAGCGTGACGATCGCATTGATCTTTGGGTTCACCGCCGCGATGCGATCCAGATGCGCCTGCACCACTTCGACCGGCGAGACCTCTTTGGTGCGGATCAATTCGGCCAGCCTGGTCGCGTCGGAATAGGTAAGATCGGCTCTCATTGGGTCCCTCGACTCATGCTTCTGGTAGCCCCGTATTCAACTCTCAGGTCCACGGCTGACCCGCGCCGAACGACCAGTCCTCCCGCTTTACGAAGACGAGATTGATCATGATATCATCCGGGCGGATACTGAGCTTGGCCTTGAGCTCGTCGGCGATAAATCGATAGAAGGCAAATTTCGTCGTCGGTTCGTTGCCGACTGTACTGGTCACCTGAACCAGAACGAAATCGGGCGATCGTTCGAACCCGAGAAACTTCGCGTCGTAAATCAGGTTTTCGGAAGAATGCTCGCCGACGACGACGAATCGGTCGCCGTCCGGCGCCTTCAGGACATCGACGATGCCGCGATAGACGATGTCGGCCAAGGTGGCGCGGTAGTCGGCCGGTTTTCCATGAAGTAGATCGATACGTGCGAAGGGCATGGGTAATCTCCAATTCGAGAGACGGGGATCTGTGCGATCGGGCGTGATGGAGGTTTGGAGCCTTGCAAGGCTCGGCGCCGTATCACGGAGACAAAGGCGTGAATGAGTTCCGCTCAGCCTGCCGCCCACTTAGAAAGGCTTCATGCGTCATCGTATGAGAAAATATTTTGAAATCACGTGTTGTTGCTACACGCTGTTCCTCTTCGCTTGTAGTCGCAGTGCAATCAGTCAGTGTGATTACGTTGAAACCGCGCTCATAAGCGGATCGCATTGTGGACTCCACGCAGACATTAGTAAGAAACCCGGCTAGGACGACGTTTTGGACTTCGCGACCGCGGAGAATAAGTCGAGGTTCGTCGTAGCAAAGCAATCAAGCCCGCGCTTGCCCTCGATGATGATGTCTTCCGGCAAGGGTTTGAGTTCCTCGATGATCTCGGCGCCCCAGGTGCCTTTGCGAAATGCCTTGGTATCTACGATCTCCTTCAGAATTCCGTAGGGATGTCTGGAGGTTTCTGGATAGCCCTGGGCGAACGTAATGGGGGTCAGCATGATGGTGGCCCCCAGTGCACGGGCTTCCTTCGCCAGCTTTAGACTATTAGACAGCATGCCGGTGCTCTCCATGACGTCACGTACAGCGTCATGCTGGGCACCACCCGGCTTTACGAAATCGTTCTGAAACTCAATCATCACAACTGCGGTCTTTTTGGGGTCCATGATTGAGTTCTCCCTAATGGGTTCAACAGCCTACGGGATTGGAGCAACAGGACAGCCCCGCCGCAACTATGCTGCGAGCAACTTGTCAACGGTAATTGGTAACGAGCGTACGCGTTTGCCGGTTGCGTGATAGATCGCGTTCGCGACCGCGGCGGCAACAGCCACGATCCCGATTTCGCCTAGCCCTTTGACGCCGAGCGGAGAGACCTCGGGATCGGGCTCATCGACGAAGATCACATCGATGTTCTGGATGTCGGCATGCGCCGGCACATGATATTCGCCGAAGCTGTGGTTGATCCATTTTCCGAGCGTGGTGTCTGGTATGGACTCCTCGAATAAGGCCATGCTGATTCCCATCACTGCTCCACCGAGGATCTGGCTGCGCGCCGTTTTGGGATTGATAATTCTTCCTGACGCAACAGCAATCACCACCCGCGTCACACGGACCTGATCCAATTCTTCATCGACACGCACTTCGACGAACCCCGCACTATGCACGTTGCGGGCTTTCTCGTGCTCCGAGACCATACCGCCAATGCCGGGGGCTGCCGCCTCTTCCGCCTCGACTGCATCGAGACCACGAGCCTGAGATTGGCCACCACAAGTCGTTTCTTCGCATTTTCCGCCTTTGCGTGTCCCGCCCTGATCTGTTTTGCTGCATTTCCCGCGGAGACGTCCTGACTCGCGATGTCCTGTAGTTCGGCAAGATATTGCAGCGAAAGTCCCGCGGCGAACAGCCGCTGCGCCAATCCAGCCCGATCAATCTCAGTTCGCCGGCAATGGCCAGCGATTGCCGTCAGATTCGCGGCGACTTCGGCAGGAAGATGTACGGAAGCGGTTTCTTGCGCTGCTTCTTGTGGCTGCAGTACTCAAAGATACTGCATTATCGTGCGCACGCATTACCGGGTTTGTTTATGATGTCGTGCTCGGTATTGAGCCCATGGGGAAATCCAATTTGTGCCCGTCACGTTTGTATAGTGCGTCGTAAGTAGCCTCGGGAAGATCGCCGAACTCAACCCAATCACGGTTGGGTGCACTGAGCGCCGCCGAATTGCGGGCCGAAATCCTTGCCCAATTTCAATCCGATACTCCGGGAAGGCCGCTTGCTCAAGGTCATCCCGGCACCGGGCGAGGGGGGTGCCGAACGTCGTCAAACACCGCGATCGGGGGCACGGGGGCACGGAGCGACGATGACGACGAGATCGGAGATGGTCACGGTTAGTAGAATTGACCAGCGTGGCACAATTCCGCTTCGCCTCACTTGGCACTATCGTATTTGGCACCGATTGGCATTGGCACGGTTTGACACTTGAGATGCGGCATGCTTCGGCGTTCGCCACATCCGGCGCGCTAGGTCGCTATGCGCGCGCGCCATCTACTTCGGACGAGTGATACGAACAATCAGTGCGAATCCCGATACATGTGTTTTCGCATAACTTGGCAGTTGCGCAAAGAACGGTGGACATTGAGAAGCAACGGTTTATCCTTTGCATATCTTATCTACACGGGGAATCATGAAATGGCGGTGCTGGGTTATGCTCGCGTGAGCACGGCTGACCAAGAGCTTGACGGCCAAGTGGCGGCGCTGAAGACGGCAGGAGCGGCGACGGTCTTCAAGGAGAAGGTGTGGGGAGTGCGCGCTGACCTACCGCAACTCGCGAAGCTCATGAAGGCGCTCAAGGCAGGCGACCTCGTAATCGTCACCCAGTTCGATAGGCCGGCCGTGCCGTCGAGCAACTTCGGAAACGACCGCGCCAGGAGGAAGCGTTTCTTCGACTCCCCCACTCATTGCCGCTGGTCTAGGTGTTTCGTCCAGGAAAGTCGTGGCGGGGAGCGCTCGCGGACGAAGTGGGCCAGCTTCTCGTTCAGATACGATCATGAGAAGTTCTAAAATCAGATGATGATATCGTGAAATTCGCATTCCGCTGGGCGGGCGTGATTAGGCGCCAGCGCAGGGTTGTGGCGATAGAGCGTTGAGCAATAGGGGCACACATACTCGACGTCCTCACCCATGTCACAGAAGACATGCGGATGATCCTGTGGCGGCAGCGCGCCCATGCACATGAATTTTTTGGCACCGATCTCGATGACCTGAACGCCCAGGTCGTTATGGAAATGAGGAATGACTTCGTTGGTCATGTTGTCGGAACACTTTGCCACCGCCTTGAGTTCCAAATTCGTCAATCTGCGGCGGCACGTCAAACCGATCGCGCTTGATCGCAGCCGCTGATCGCCCCGCGCAAGACGTCCGCGGTTGGGCATACCGGAGGGATCTCGATCCTTCGGGTTAGGTGCGAGGTTGCTTGACACCGAGCCTAGTTCGGGACTTCACCGCGTGGGTGGCTCGTGGCCCCGCGGCCGCGAGCAACAACTTGACCGAAGATTTCTTTTTGCCTTCTTGCGCTCCCCCAGTTTTCACGCGCAACTCGCAGCACGGGCAGGCCCCCCCTCTCCTCACTCGGCCGCCACTTCCGGTTCCCCTGTCGTTTCCTCTAAGCCCGTTCATCATGTTTGCCTCCTAACTGTCGTCAATCTATTCTAGATTATTGGCAATCAGTCGAAGCAAAATGTGGAAATCCCCAACGGAACTATCATGGCGCGCATAGCAGGCACGAAGAATAAGCGAACGCTGCTCCGCGAATCACAGGAAGCCATGAGCATCGAGCGTGATCCCAACAAGATCGCCGACATGCTTTACATCATGGAATACTCGGCAACGTTCTACTTCACGCGGGCCGTTGCCGGTGCCAGTGGCAAACAGAAGGGTAAGGCGAGACGCACCGCGGCTCAGGTCGACGAGGATTTCGATAGGGCCACACGTATTGCCGGGATGGCCGCGCCATATCGGCACCCGCGCCTGTCGGCCGTGAAGGTCGCCGGCGGTGCGAGCAATCCGGTGCACTTCAAGGACGATGCGACGGCGGAGGAACTGCGCGCGGAGATCGAGCGCCGGCTCAACATATTGCAGGAGGCCGGCATCCTTGAGCTAAAAGTTATCGAGACGCCCGAGGTGCAGTAGCGAGTGGCACCGATCTTCACCGACTTCCGACCGCCCGCAGATTGCTACCAAAAATCGCGGCGGTGCCAAATAGTGCCACTAGCCATCCGGCGTTGTGACTCTGTCATTTCCGCCGACACCCGGCTGCCCAGCGTTTAGCGCCCCAATCTTCCCGTTCGCGGCGCACGGCAGGAGATTTGGTATTTTTGATCTTGAGCCAGTCATCGACGCGGCCAGAACGGTAGTGTGAGCCTAGGCGCTTGGATACGATCCCCTCGTAGCCCAGCATGCAGGCATGCTTGAAGATAGTCGCACCTTCGCAGTCGAAGTGAGCGTTGAATGCAATTCCATCAGCCGTGCCTTTGAGTACATCAGCCAGCAGCCTTTGCGGTTCT
>Ga0210386_10001808_pt1 | contig 18728 bp, 16 predicted proteins | sample IncBWH32OmetaG_FD_160091 | JGI IMG/M metagenome (GOLD analysis project Ga0210386, IMG submission 160091) | Forest soil microbial communities from Barre Woods Harvard Forest LTER site, Petersham, Massachusetts, United States - Inc-BW-H-32-O ... | reverse complement strand
TCATCAACAGACTCGGCCAGAACACGATCGGGGTGCCGGTTCCCCCGACCTGGACCCGCACCCTTCCGAGCACGGTGTCCACCGTCCGCACGCGAAGCTGATCGCCGATGCCAGTCATCCCTCACCACGATACGGTCAGCGGTCGGCGAGTTCGCGAGGTGTCACGAACACGTCGACGAGGGCGCCGTTACGCCACACCGTCATTTCGATACGGCGCGCGATCGCGTCCTCGACCATCAGCTGCTGAATCGCGGTGGCGGTCACGACATTTTTGCCGTCGACGCTGACCACGATGTCTCCCCGTCGCAGACCGGCTTCGGCGGCGGGACTACCGGCGACCACGCTGGCGATCTGCAGGCCATGGGTAGTGCCGAGTTTCGTGGCGGCGGCCGGCGGCACCGGTATGTGCGCACCGGCGATGCCCAGCCACGCCCGGCGCACCCGGCCGGTATGCATCAGCGCCGCGATGATCTTGTGGGTGGATGCGTTCATGGGTACCGCCAATCCGAGGCCGATGCCCGCGACGGCGGTGTTGACACCGACCATCCGTCCGCGCCCGTCGGCCAGCACGCCGCCGCTGTTGCCCGGATTGAGCGCGGCGTCGGTCTGGATCACTTCGTCGACAACGCGGCCCGATTTGGTGGGTAGCGAGCGTCCGAGTCCGGAGACGATGCCGGCCGTGACGCTACCGGCCAGGCCCAGCGGATTGCCGATCGCCACGACGAGTTGTCCGACTTGCAGATCCTCGGCGCGGCCCATCGTCACCGGCACGGGAACGGCACCTCGTGCCTTCAGCACGGCCAGGTCGGAAAGCTCGTCGCGACCCGCGATATCCGCGGCCAACGTGGTGCCATCGGCGAACGTCGCTTCTGCGGACCGGGTTCCGGCGACGACGTGAGCGCTGGTCAACAGGTAGCCGTCGGGAGTGATGACGCTTGCGCTGCCGCCGCCATTGCCGCGGCGGCTGCGCACGGCGATGCTGGCCACGCTGGGCAGCACCGCTTGCGCGACCGCCGTGACCACGGCCGAGTAGGCATCCAGAGCGTCAGCGTCCGGGCGATTTTCAGGCATAACCGCCTCAGCGTCGTCACCGGTCGCGTTATGCCCCTGTTCGCCGTCGGCTTAGACCCGCGCCAGCCGCTGATTGGTCACCGCGAGTTGCCGGACGGTCGCGTCGGCCAGCGTCCGGATCTGCTCGGGCCGCAGCCGCCCGCACAACCGGCCCCAGTGGATCGCGACCTCGTCACCGACGTCGACGTCGGGTACAGCGCTGTAGCCGTCGGCCCAGACGTCGAGGCGGCGCGCCGACGGTTCGGAGAGGGCCAGCACATCGCCGTCCAAAACCAGCCGTTGACACGACACCTCGACGCCATCGCCGTCGCGGGAAAGTACTGTGCCCCAAGCGATCCGGCAGTTATCCAAGACACCCATCGGATGCTCGTCGAGGCTTCCCCCTTTTAGGCCCAGCAGCCGCGACCACGGGTACACCCCGAACACGTGGAAGCAGTGATTGGCCGCCGCTTCGGACACCAGATCCGGGCCGAGATGCGACCAGTAGCGCCCCGCCTGCGGGCCGATGATCGCGAGCAATGCGTCGACGAACTCGCCCGCGTCCAGGTTGGCGCCGAGACCGCCGCCCAGCCAGTAGGACTCCACCAGCTGGTAGTCCAGCGGGTCAGCGATGCCGGTCAGCTTCGAGAGCACCTGCAAATAGGGCCAGGCACCGGAGAATTTTGCCGCGGCCGTCCGAACCTCCTCCACCGACCCGTCCCGCAGCGTCGCCCCCAACGGCGGACCGCAGTAGCCCAGCGCGTTCGGCGCGTAGGCGTAGCGGGCGAACATCTCGGTTCCCCGAATGTCCCGTTTGTCAGAGGCCGGCGCCGACACGGGTCAGGCCCGCCCGGACTCCACCAGCTTGAGGGCGTCTTTGTGCATTCGCCCGAAGTTGTAGTAGGCCGCGCAGGCCCCTTCCGGGGACACCATGCAGGTTCCGATCGGAGTCTCCGGGGTGCATGCGGTGCCGAAAACCTTGCATTCCCAAGGTTTCAGCACGCCCTTGAGCACCTCACCGCATTGGCAAGCCTTCGGGTCGGCGACTCGCACACCGGGCATCGAATAGCGCAGTTCGGCGTCGAAGTCCGCGAAGTCATCGCTGAGCCGCAGCGCGCTTTGCGAGATGAACCCCAGGCCCCGCCATTCGAAGTGCGGACGCAGCGCGAACACCTTGCCCATCAGCGCCAGGGCCGCGGGGTTGCCCTCTTCGGGCACCACCCGCGAGTACTGGTTCTCCACCTCGCAACGGCCTTCGCGAATCTGCGTCAACAGCATCGCGACCGAGGCCAGAATGTCCAGCGGCTCGAAACCTGCGACCACCAAAGGCTTTCCGTACACCTCGGGCACGAATCGGTATGGCCGGTTGCCGACAACTGTGGAGACGTGGCCCGGTCCGATGAAGCCGTTCAAGCGCAGGTCTGGTGAGTCGAGGATGGCCTTGATCGGCGGCACGATCGTGACGTGGTTGCAGAACACGCTGAAATTGGGCAGGCCCAGATCGCGGGCCCGCACCAACGTGACCGCGGTGGACGGGACGGTGGTCTCGAATCCGATGGCGAAGAACACCACCTGTTTATCCGGGTTGTCGGTCGCGATCTTGAGCGCGTCCAATGGCGAGTAAACGAACCGCACGTCGGCGCCGCGTGCTTTGGCGTCCAGCAGGCTGCCATTGGACCCGGGCACCCGCATCATGTCGCCGAAACAGGTGAAGATCACGTCGGGTTGTTCGGCCAGCCACATCGCGTCATCGATGCGACCCATTGGGATCACGCATACCGGACAACCGGGACCGTGAACGAGTTCGACGTTTTCCGGCAGCAGGTGTTCGATGCCATGGCGATAGATGGTGTGGGTGTGGCCACCGCACACCTCCATGAACTTGAAATGATCGGCGCCATCGCCGGTACCGGCGAGGTGTTCGATCGCGACCAGCAATTTGCGAGCCGCCGCCGGGTCTCGGAATTCGTCAACGAATTTCATGTCGTTTCCTCCTCGTCAGACAATCGCCGACGAATCGAAGGCTTCTATTTCGCTGGTGTAGGCGTCGCCGAGCTTCTTGACGGCCGCCAACGTGAGCAACGCTTCGGTCTCATCGATCTTGGCCATCGCGAAACCGACGTGCACCAGCACCCAGTCGTCGGGTTCGGGCATCTCGTTTTCCAGCAGCCGCACCGAGATGGTGCGCTGCACACCGTTGACGTCGACCTTCGCCAAGTAGTTCTCGGCGTCGGTGATCTCGACGATCCGCCCCGGGATTCCCAGACACATGTGCGCTCACTCTCCTCTTTTTCGCCAAGCTTTCTCAGCAGATCCTCGGCAGCGGGTCGCCGACGAGCATGTCGACGATCCGGGAACCACCGAAACCAGTTCGCAGGACAACGGTTTCGGCGGGTTCGGCAACGATCTGCCCGACGTCGGCGGCCTCGGCGCCCAACGGATGCGACCGCATCGCCGCCAGACCGGCCTCAGCCTCCTCCGGCGCGACGACGGCAATGAACTTGCCCTCGTTGGCGACGTAAAGCGGGTCGATACCGAGTAGTTCGCACGCGCCGCTCACCATCGGGTGCACCGGGAGGCGATCCTCTTCCAGCAACACCCCCAGACCACAAGCCTGGGCCAGTTCGTTGCAGACGGTGCCGACGCCGCCGCGGGTCGGGTCACGCAGCCAGCGCGTCGACGGCGCGGCCGACAGCAGCAACTCCACTAGCGGGCTCACCGCGGCCGTGTCGGAATGAATGTCGGCCTCGATGGCCAGGTCACCACGGGCCAGCATCACCGCCATCCCGTGATCGCCCATCGACCCCGACAACAGCAGCTTGTCGCCCGGCCGCACCGATGCTGGCGACAACTGGCGACCCACCGGGATCACGCCCACACCGGCGGTCGTAATGAACAGGCCGTCGGCCGCGCCATTCGGCACGACTTTGGTGTCACCGGTCACGATCTGTGCACCGCATGCCGCGGCCGCTGCCGCCATGTCGGCGACGATCTCCTTCAACTCGGCGATCGGAAAGCCCTCTTCGAGAATAAAGGCGGCCGAGATCCATTGCGGCACGGCACCGGCCACCGCCAGATCGTTAGCGGTGCCGTGCACCGCCAGTTCACCGACTGAGCCGCCGGGAAAACGCCTGGGCTGCACAACGAATGAATCAGTGGACATCACCAGCCGCTCACCGCCGGGCAAGTTGATCACCGCTCCGTCACCAAGGGACTCCAGCAGCGGATTGCGGAACGCCTCGATGAAGACCGCATCCACCAAGGCGGCCGATGCTTTACCACCGGCGCCGTGCGCCAGCGTCACGTGATCGTCGAGCAATCGGGGGCGACGTCGGCGGAATGACTCGATCCGCTCGATCACGTCACCCTCGCCGAAACGCGGCCCCGAGGCCAAGTATTCGCCTGACGACTTGCTCATGAGGCCTCCACTGGCTGGTTAGCCATCTGGTCGTGCACTGCCAGCCACAGCTGATAGCCAAGCAGCGCTTGGGATTCCTGAATCCTGTGCACACTCTGCGAACGAACCACGAAGCAAGCGTCGACATCCGGGCTTTTCGCGAACGCGCCGCCCTCGTATCCGGCGAAGCCGATGGTGTACATGCCGCGATGGCGCGCCTCCTTGAGGGCGGCCATCAAGTTGGGCGAGCTGCCGCTGGTCGACATCGCGGTCGCGATGTCGCCGGCTTTTCCGCGGGCGATCAACTGCCGGGCGAACACCAGCTCGAATCCAACGTCGTTGCCGAGCGCGGTGATGATGGCCTGATCGGCGGTCAACGACCAGGCCGGCAAGGGGCTACCGACCGGCGGCTGCGCGAACAGCCGCGCCAAAGTGGTGCAGTCGGTGCAACTTCCGCCGTTGCCGAAGGTAAACAGCCGTCCCCCGCTGCTGAACCGACGCGCCATCTCGGAGGCGGCGCGTCCGATCAGTTCGGTGTTGGCCTCCAGCGTCGAGCGGCGCAGCGCCAGACTTTCGGCGGCCTTGGCCTGCGCCGAGGCAGCCAGGTCGGCGAGTAGCGATTTGGGATCGTCTTCCTGCGCGTCGATGAACGGATAGAGGAAGTTCGTGGGCTCGTCGCCGGCGCGGGTCATGAGCGCCGCTCCTCCTGCTCGACGCGGCTGATCGCCGTCCCGGCGTGCACCAGTAGCAGTTCCCCGGCGGCGACCGGGTCGACCAGTGTGGTCGCCACCGTTTCGACGCCGCGGGCGGTGCGTACCGTGGCCATTCCATCGGCCGTCGCGGTAAGCACCTCTCCCAGGCGACCTTCGTCGCTGCAGGTGATACAGACGTCTTCGGTGCACGCTTCACCTTCGTTTAAACCCTGTTTCAACAATCCCGGGTGCTCGAAGCAGACGTGGGTGAGCTCCCACAGCAGGTGGTAGAACAACACGAATCCACCTGTCGCAGGGACTCTGGGGTCGGGGTCGTCCAGCCACAAAACGTGGTCTGCCATCCCGGGTTTGGGCCGCTCGCCACTGCCGATCCAGACGGTCGTGACGCCCCACGCCCGGCTCCGGTGCATCACCGATCGCACTTCGGGGTCGTCGACGCCGGAGACGGCCACCACGATGTCGCCGGGCCGCACCGACACCCGCACCACGTCGACCACATCGGGTCCGGTGATCGCTACGGCCGGCAACGCCCGCTTCCCCACGATCACCGGGTGGATGAACTCGACCGCGATATGCAGCGCGTGCGGCTCCCACCCCGGCGCGATCGACCACATTGTGGCGCCCGCCGCGAAGCGTCTGGCCAACGTGAACGAGGTGGCTGCCAGATCGGCGGCCAAGTCGGCGTCCAGCCCACGGTCGATCGCGGTGGTCGTCACATCGTTACCCACCGATCACACTCCCCCTTCTTCGCTCGCCCTCGTTCTTCGTCAAGCGCGGCCAGTACCGAAACCGCGGCCTGACCCAGCGCCAATCCCCCGTCGTTGGGTGGAACAGCGTGGTGTGTCAACACTTCGAACCCCTTCTGCTGCAGCCGTTGTCGGCATTGCCGCAGCAGCAGCACGTTCTGGAACACCCCGCCGGTGAGGCCCACCATCCGCACCTCGCCGGCAACCAGGCTGACCACCTCCGAGACCGCGTCAGCAACGGCATGATGGAAGCCCGCGGCCAGCACCACCGGTTGGACGCCGTCGCGCAGCGCCGACACCATTGCCCGGACCATGCCGGTCGGGTCGATCACCCCGTCGGTGCGCACGTCCATCCGTAAACAAGCCCGGGCGTCATCGGCCGAATCGGCCAGCGCCTCAAGTTCGATGGCAGCCTGACCCTCATAGTCGATGCGGTGCCGCACCCCGAGCAGCGAGGCGACGGCGTCGAACAGCCGACCCATGCTCGAACACGCCACACAGCCGGTATTGCTCTCTAATTGCGAACGGATAAGCCGCAATTCAGCAGATGAGGCCGCGACCACCGGGGCCAAATCCAGAGTCCAGTCGATGCCGGCCATCCACAACTGGGACAGGGCCATCCGCCACGGGTTGCGCACTGCGGCATCGCCGCCGGGCAGCGGCACCGGTAACAGGTGCCCGACCCGGACGAATCGGTGGCTGTCCGGCCCGACAGCGAGAATCTCGCCGCCCCAGATCGTTTCGTCGCAGCCATAACCCGTGCCGTCGAAGGACACCCCGACGATCGGTTCGCCCAGCCGACCGTGTTCGGCCAGCAGCGAGGCCACGTGGGCATGGTGGTGCTGGACGAGATCCAACGGCCGGTCATCGGCATACCGCTCGGCCCAATCGCGGGTCTGATATGCGGGGTGCAGGTCCGCGGCCAATCGCACTGGCCGGTGCCGAATTTCACTGAGCTGGGTGACCGCTCGCTCAAACGCCCGAAGCGTCTCCAGCGTTTCCATGTCGCCGATGTGGCCGGACATGTAGGCGCGCGATCCGTCGGTGAGACAGAACGTGTTCTTGAGTTCGCCGCCGACGGCCAGGACCGCCGGCCCGTCGCGACCGAGGTCGATAGGCAGCGGTGCGTAGCCACGGGAACGGCGGATCGGTAATTCCCGGCCATCGATGACGCGGACCACCGAGTCGTCACACGGCACGTGGATCGGCCGGTTGTGGTCGAGCACCGCGTCGCACAGTGTCGAAAGACGAGACGCGGCATCGTCTTCGGTGAAGCAGATGGGCTCGTCGGAGCGGTTGGCACTGGTCAGCACCAGCGCGTCGGGCACCGTGGGGTCGGCACCGGGAACGGGCGCGAGCAGCAGGTGATGGATCGGCGAATACGGCAGCATCAAACCCAGCAGTGGGCTGCCCGGTGCGACGGCGTCGGCGACCGGCGCATCGGCGCGTCGGCGCAGCAACACGATCGGCCGGGCGGGGCTGGTGAGCACGGCGGCCTCGGCATCGTCGATGTGCGCGTAGCGGCGGGCAATGCCGAGATCGCGCACCAGCATCGCGAACGGCTTGGCGCCGCGCGCCTTACGGCTGCGCAGCGCGGTTACCGCCGCCTGGTCATGAACAACGCAGGCCAGGTGATAACCGCCGATACCCTTGATCGCGACGACAGCCCCGGCGGCCAACGCCCGTTGCGTTGCGGCCAGCGCCGCATCGGCGCCATCGACCCGATCGCTTCCGGAGGAGAACCACAGCGATGGCCCGCAGTCCGGGCAGGCGATCGGCTGGGCGTGGAAGCGGCGGTTGGCCGGGTCGTGATACTCGCCAGCGCACCGCTCACACATCGCGAAAGTCGACATGGTGGTGGTCGGGCGGTCGTACGGCAAGGCTCGAATGATCGTGAACCGCGGGCCGCAGTTGGTGCACGTGATGAACGGATGCCGGTAACGGCGGTCCCGCGGGTTGAACAGTTCGGTGATGCAGTCGTCGCAGACCGCGATGTCGGGCGGAATCGGCGAGGTGGCCCCGGGCGCCGCCTGGCTTTCGACGATGCGAAAGCCGTTACCGCCGAGTGCGTTCGCTTCGACGTCGGCAATGGATACCGTGTTGATCCGGGCCAGTGGCGGCGCCTCGGCGGACAGCCGACGCCCGAACTCGTCAATGCGGGCGATCGGTCCCTGAACTTCGATGAACACCGCACCGGAATCGTTGCCGACGAATCCCGCCAACCCGAGTTCGGTGGCGATCCGGTGGACGAAAGGGCGAAAACCTACTCCCTGGACGACGCCGACGACGGTGAATCGCTGCCGCACGGCGTCGGAGCGCAGCATCAGTGCGTCGGTCATAGGGGCCGCCAAAGGGGCGCAGACATCGAGGTACTGGGCGGCACGACGTTATCGCCGCTTCGATGGGTACCCCAATCAGCACACGTCGCGATCACACCGTTCTGTTGTCACGGCTTCCCCGACAAAACCCATCGTAGGCGCGTACGACATGCCCCGGTCGGGATTCGACCAGCCCAACCCACAGCCGCTCAGATCAGCACCTACGCCTTATGCCGACCGTTGACCGGAACTGCCTGACGGGCACTGCTAAAGCGCCCAACGCTGTTTCACGGGACTCGATTGTCTTAGCCAATGCTTGCCCTGAATTCAGGGTTTTATTAGCCTTTGCTCAGGCCTATTGTGCACATGTACAGCGTGATCTATGTCACAGTGGCAGCGTCAAACGACGGGCACTTTGCCGCCCAGCGTCGACAGCTCGCTGCTCAACGGCGTTAGCGCTACCGTGAGCGGTCTTCCCGTCGCCCTCACGGGACACGCGGTCGGGCCCATTGGTTCCTCGATAGAGCTGGACCAAGGCATCGCGAACGCACTCGGCTTTAGCTTCCCAGCTACAGCCATGGACACCGGCGGCTCACTCGATGATCTGTTGAGCACCCTGACTACCGGGCTCGACGGCGATCTGTCAGCCCTCACCGGTCGTCCAGCGACTTCAGCGCACTGCTGACGGATGGTCTGGGGAGCCTGGGGAGCCTGTTCTGAGTACAGGATTGGCGGCCGGCGCCGATGTTCGCAGTCGGGTTTTTGTGGCTTGACCAGGGCTTTGAGCCCTCGCGCAGAAGCTAGGAGCGATCGGCCCCCTCGTTCGGGAGGGGGCCGATCGTGCTAACTGCAGGCTTTGAGCACCAGCTCGCGCACCCGCGCCGCGTCGGCCTGGCCCTTGGTGGCCTTCATGACCGCGCCGACGATCGCGCCGGCCGCCTGCACCTTGCCACCGCGAATCTTCTCCGCCACATCGGGATTGGCGGCCAACGCCTCGTCGACCGCGGACTGGATCAACGAATCGTCGCGCACCACGGCCAGTCCGCGCGCCGTCATCACCTGTTCGGGCTCGCCTTCCCCGGCGAGCACGCCCTCGACGACCTGGCGGGCCAGCTTGTTGGACAGCTTGCCCTCATCGACCAACGCCACCACACCGGCGACTTGCTTCGGCGTGATCGGCAGTTCGTCGAGTTCGAGGCCGCCCTCGTTGGCTTTTTGCACCAGGAAGTTGCCCCACCAGGCGCGGGCTTCCTTACTGGACGCGCCGTGCTCGATAGTGGCAGTGACCAACTCGACTGCGCCGGCGTTGACGAGATCGCGCATCACCTCGTCGGAAACACCCCACTCTTGCTGAATTTCCTTGCGCCGCAGCCACGGTAGCTGCGGGATGGTCTGGCGCAATCGGTCGACCAACTCGCGGCTGGGCGCGACCGGCTCCAGGTCCGGCTCGGGGAAATAGCGGTAGTCCTCGGCGGTTTCCTTGGTCCGGCCCGGACTGGTGTACCCGGACTCCTGGAAGTGGCGGGTCTCCTGCGTAACCCGTCCTCCTGACGTCAAAACGGCGCCTTGCCGTTGCATTTCGTACCGAACGGCGACCTCGACGCTCTTGAGCGAGTTGACGTTCTTGGTCTCGCTGCGGATGCCGAACTCGGTAGCGCCAGTCGGCTTGAGCGACACGTTGGCGTCACAACGCATCGAGCCCTGATCCATCCGGACATCGGAGACACCCAACGCGCGCAACAGATCTCGTAGCGCGGTCACATAGGCCCGGGCGATCTGCGGCGCGCGCTCACCGGTCTCCACGATGGGCTTGGTGACGATCTCGATCAGCGGCACACCCGCGCGGTTGTAGTCGATCAGCGACATCGTCGCGCCATGAATGCGGCCGGTCTCGCTGCCCAGGTGGGTGAGCTTGCCGGTGTCCTCCTCCATGTGCGCGCGTTCGATCTCGACTCGCCAGCTGGTGCCGTCCTCCAGGGGCACCTCCAGATAGCCGTTGACGGCGATCGGCTCGTCATACTGCGAGATCTGGTAGTTCTTCGGCATGTCCGGGTAGAAGTAGTTCTTCCGGGCGAACCGGCACCACGGCACGATCTCGCAGTTCAACGCCAGCCCGATCCGGATCGCCGATTCGACCGCCGCCTCGTTGAGCACCGGTAACGAACCCGGCAGGCCCAGACACACCGGGCACACCTGAGTGTTGGGCTCGGCACCGAACGCGGTCGCGCAGCCACAGAACATCTTGGTGGCGGTGGACAGCTCGACGTGCACTTCCAGGCCGAGCACCGGGTCGTAGCGCGCGATGACGTCGTCGTAGTCGAGCAACTCCGCGCCGGGCGCCTTGGCAGCAGCGGTCATGCGTTCGATCCTAATTGGCCGCCGGAGGCGTCGGCGCGGGGCAGGCCTAGCCGAAGAAGGCGGCGGCGTCGTCGTAGCGGCTCTGCGGTACCAGTTTGAGCTGGCGCACCGCTTCTGCCAGCGGCACCCGGCCGATGTCCTGACCCCGCAGCGACACCATCTGTCCGTATTCAGCGGCGTGCGCGGCGTCGGCTGCATTGACCCCGAAACGGGTGGCCAGTACCCGGTCATAGGCAGTCGGCGTACCGCCGCGCTGGACGTGGCCAAGCACGGTCACCCGGACTTCTTTGTTGATGCGCTTCTCCACCTCGGCGGCCAACTGGTCGGCCACGCCGGTGAATCGCTCATGGCCGAACTCGTCGATGCCGCCCTGGCGCAGCGTCATCGAGCCTTCAGCCGGTTTGGCGCCTTCGGCGACCACGCAAATGAAGTGTGAGTCGCCGCGCTGGAAACGCCGCTTGACCAATCGGCAGACCTCGTCGATGTCGAAGGGCTGCTCGGGGATCAGCGTCATGTGCGCGCCGGATGCCAGCCCGGCGTTGAGCGCGATCCAGCCGGCGTGTCTGCCCATCACCTCGACCAGCATCACCCGCTGGTGCGATTCGGCGGTGCTGTGCAATCGGTCGATGGCGTCGGTGGCCACCGTCAGCGCGGTGTCGTGACCGAAAGTCACGTCCGTGCAATCGATGTCGTTGTCGATGGTCTTCGGCACACCAACGACGGGCACGTTCTCTTCGGAGAGCCAGTGCGCAGCGGTCAGCGTACCTTCGCCGCCGATCGGGATGAGCACGTCGATGCCGTTGTCATCCAAGGTCTGCATGATCTGTTCCAGCCCGGCCCGCAGCTTGTCAGGGTGCACGCGGGCAGTGCCCAGCATCGTTCCGCCCTTGGCCAGCAGCCGGTCATTACGGTCATCGTTGGCCAGCTGCACACGCCGGTTCTCCAAGAGCCCGCGCCAGCCGTCCTGGAATCCGACCACCGACGACCCGTACCGCGAGTCGCAGGTTCGCACCACCGCCCGGATGACGGCGTTGAGCCCGGGACAGTCCCCACCTCCGGTAAGAATTCCGATCCGCATGACCTCATCTTGCCCCGTGATGGTCGTTCAAGTGGCGCGAGCAGACGGATCTCATGTTGCCGGGTTCGGAGCGCCGAGATCGACATTAGCGACACAGCCACTCGAAGTTTCCGCGCTGCCGTCGATCTCGGCGACGCTCACTGCGTCAAACGGCCGACGGCAGGGGTCCCCGCGCAACCTCGTAGGCCGCCGCCACCCGATAGAGCCGGTCGTCGGCCAGCGCCGGCGCCATGATCTGCAATCCGACCGGGAGCTCGTCGTCCGGCGACAACCCTGACGGCACCGACATCCCGCAGTGACCGGCCAGGTTCAGCGGCAGCGTGCACAGGTCGAACAGATACATCGCCAGCGGGTCGTCGACCTTCTCGCCCAATCGGAACGCCGTCGTCGGCGTGGTCGGCGACACCAGCACGTCCACGGATTGATAGGCCGCGTCGAGATCGCGGGCAATCAACGTGCGCACCTTCTGCGCCTGGTTGTAATAGGCGTCGTAATACCCGGCTGACAGCGCGTAAGTGCCGATCATGATGCGCCGCTTGACCTCCGGCCCGAACCCGGCGGCGCGGGTCAGCGCCATCACCTCCTCGGCGCTGTGCGTGCCGTCGTCGCCGACCCGCAGTCCGTAGCGCATCGCGTCGAAGCGGGCGAGGTTGCTCGACACCTCCGACGGCAAGATCAGGTAGTAGGCGGGCAACGCGTGATCGAAATGGGGACAGTCAACTTCGGACACGTCGGCACCGATCGCCGTCAACTGCTCGACGGCGCTGTTGAAGGACGCCAATACGCCCGGCTGATACCCGTCGCCGCGCAACTGCCGGACCACGCCGACGCGCACTCCACTCAGATCGCCCGCTGCTCCCGCCCTCGCAGCGCCGACGACGTCGGGTATTTCGGCGTCGATGGAGGTGGAGTCGCGTGGATCGTGTCCGGCGATCACCTGGTGCAGCAGCGCGGTGTCAAGGACGTTGCGGGCACACGGGCCGCCCTGGTCGAGCGACGACGCGCAGGCCACCAGGCCGTAGCGCGACACCGTGCCGTAGGTCGGTTTGACCCCGACCGTCGCGGTCAGCGCCGCCGGCTGGCGGATGGAGCCGCCGGTGTCGGTCCCGATGGCCAGCGGCGCCTGGAACGCGGCCAGCGCGGTGGCACTGCCGCCCCCGGAGCCGCCCGGCACCCGGTCGGTGTCCCATGGGTTGCGGGTCGGGCCGTAAGCGGAGTTCTCCGTCGACGAGCCCATCGCGAACTCGTCCATATTCGTCTTGCCCAGGATCGGGATGCCCGCCGCCCGCAGTCGCGCGGTCACCGTGGCGTCGTAGGGCGAACGCCAGCCCTCCAGGATCTTCGACCCGCACGTGGTGGGCATGTCGAGGCTGGTGAACACGTCTTTGAGGGCCAACGGCACCCCGGCCAGCGGCGACGGCGGCGGCTCGCCGGCCGCCAGCGCCTTGTCGACGGCGGCCGCGGCCGACAGGGCCGCATCGCCCGCCACGTGCAGGAACGCGCCGTAACGGTCATCGGTCGCCGCGATCTGGTCCAGGAAAGCCTGGGTGATCTCGGTCGATGACAACTCCTTGGCGGCGATTTTGCCGGCCAGGGTCGCGGCGTCCTGCCGGATGATGTCGGTCATTCCGGTTCCCCGAGAATCTGTGGGACGGCGAAGCGGCCATCGAGGGCCTCAGGCGCCTCGGCGAGCGCTTCCTGCTGGGTCAGGCACGGTGTGGTCTGGTCCGGGCGGGTGATGTTGACGTCTTTGAGCGGGTTGTCGGTCGGTTCGACGCCGGTGACATCGACAGCTTGGATCTGGCTGACGTGGGTCAAGATGGCGTCGAGTTGGCCGGCGAAGCCGTCCAGCTCGGCGTCGGTCAACGCCAACCGGGCCAGCCGGGCCAGATGGGCCACGTCGTCGCGGGAGATCTGGGACACGACCGAAAAGCCTAGCCCGGTGACGATGCTCGCCGCGGAGCGGCGGGAGGTGGGGGTACCTCCCAGCCGCGCAGCGGCGAGGGGGCGAAGCGGGCCATCAGCGCTAGCGGGCTGCTGCGCGCCGGCAGGTCCGGCCGCCCACCGCCGTCGAAATGCCGCCGCCGCTCGGCTGTGCGACAGTGTGCGCGTGTCTTCCTATCTGCTGCGAGTTCAGCTTGCCGACCGGCCGGGCAGCCTCGGCTCGCTGGCCGTGGCCCTGGGGTCGGTGGGGGCCGACATCTTGTCGCTGGACGTCGTGGAACGTGGGTCGGGCTACGCGATCGACGATCTTGTGGTCGAGCTACCGGCGCGGGCCATGCCGGACACGCTGATCACGGCGGCCGAAGCGCTCAGTGGGGTGCGCGTCGACAGCCTGCGCCCGCACACCGGGCTGCTGGACGCGCACCGCGAGCTGGCGCTGATCGACCACGTCGCCGCGGCCGGCGACACAACGGCCAAGCTGAAGGTCCTCGTCGACGAAGCCCCCCAGGTGCTGCGGGTGAGCTGGTGTGCGGTGCTGCGCAGTTCCGACGACGGGATCCAGCCTGTGGTGGGCAGCCCGGGCGCACCGGAAACCGGACTGGACGCCGTCCCGTGGATGCCTATCACGCGCGCCACCGCCCTGGACGCCACCAGCGACTGGGTACCGCAGGTGTGGCGCGAGCTGGACACGACGCTGGTCGCCGCGCCGCTGGGCGCGCCCGACACCGCGATCATGCTGGGCCGGCCGGGCGGCCCGGCGTTCCGGCCGTCAGAGGTGGCACGGCTGGGCTACCTGGCCGGGATCGTCGGGACCCTGCTGCACTGAGTACGCCGATAAACATCGATAAACACCGGTATTGCTCAACTGTGAGCCTGCGGTCCGATGCCCAGATCGCCGCGCTGTCCCCGGCCGAGCTGTGGCGGCTGCCACTGCTGCCCTGATCCGAGTTCCGTCTCGCCGAGCTGTCACTCGTCGGGTCCGCTGCCGGAAGGCCCCTGGGCCAACAGCTTTCGGAATCCGTCCTCGTCGAGGACGGGCACGCCGAGTTCGATGGCCTTGTCGTACTTCGATCCGGGGGAATCGCCGGCGACGACGTAGGCGGTCTTCTTCGACACCGACCCGGCGGCTTTGCCGCCACGCGCCACAATGGCCTCCTTGGCGTCATCGCGGGAAAAGCCGGTCAACGAGCCGGTCACCACGATCGTCAAACCCTCCAGCGTGCGGGGCACGCTGGCGTCGCGCTCGTCGGCCATCCGCACGCCGGCCGATCGCCACTTATCGACGATGGCCCGATGCCAGTCCACGGTGAACCATTCGGTCACCGCCGCGGCGATGGTCGGGCCGACACCCTCGACCGCGGCCAGTTGCTCGGTCGAGGCCGACGTGATGGCATCCAAGCTGCCGAACTCGGTCGCCAGCGCGCGGGCAGCGGTCGGCCCGACGTGGCGAATCGACAATGCCACCAGCACCCGCCACAGTGGTTGCTTCTTGGCCGTGTCCAGGTTGACCAGCAGGCGCTTGCCGTTGGCAGACAGCGCGCCGCTTTTGGTGGTGAACAACTCGGTGCGCAACAAGTCGTCTTCGGTGAGGCCGAACAGATCACCCTCGTCGCCGATCACGTGAGCTTTCAGCAGCGCGATGGCCGCCTCGTAGCCCAGGCCTTCGATGTCGAAAGCGCCACGACCGGCGACGTGAAACACCCGCTCACGCAATTGCGCCGGGCAGGCCTGCGCGTTGGGGCAGCGGATGTCGGCGTCGCCCTCCTTGGCCGGAGCCAGCGGCGTCCCGCATTCGGGACACGTTGTGGGCATGACAAATTCGCGCTCGGAGCCGTCGCGCAAGTCGACGACGGGGCCCAGCACTTCGGGGATCACGTCGCCGGCCTTGCGGATCACCACCGTGTCGCCGATCAACACACCCTTGCGCTTGACCTCGGCGGCGTTGTGCAAGGTGGCCAGCCCCACCGTCGATCCGGCAACGGTGACCGGCGTCATGAATGCGAACGGCGTGACCCGCCCGGTGCGCCCGACGTTGACCCGGATGTCGAGCAGCTCGGTCTGTACCTCCTGGGGCGGGTACTTGTAGGCGATCGCCCATCGCGGTGCGCGCGACGTGGAACCCAGCCTGCGCTGCAGCGCCACATCATCGATTTTGACGACGACGCCGTCGATTTCGTGAGCCACGTCGTGGCGGTGCTCGCCCCAGTAAGCGATGCGTTCCAGGGCGCCGGCGGCGTTCTCCACCCGCGTGGTGTGTTCGGACACGGGCAGGCCCCACGCGCCCAGAGCCAGGTATGCGTCGTGCAGGGTGGGCGGCCGGAACCCCTCAATATGCCCCAACCCGTGGCAGATCATCCGGAGCCTGCGGCGAGCGGTGACGGCCGGGTCCTTCTGCCGCAGCGATCCAGCCGCACTGTTGCGCGGGTTGGCGAACGGCGCCTTTCCGTCTTCGACCAGGGCCGCGTTGAGCGCTTCGAAATCGGCGAGCCGGAAGAACACCTCACCGCGCACCTCGAGCACGTCGGGTACCGGATAGTCGTCGCTGGCGGTGAGGCGCTCCGGGACGTCCTCAATCGTGCGCGCGTTGAGCGTGACGTCCTCGCCGGTGCGGCCGTCGCCACGAGTTGCGGCCCGGACCAGCCGTCCATTGCGGTAGACCAAAGCCAATGCGACACCGTCGATCTTGAGCTCGCACAGAAATGGCACATCGTTACCGACCTCGGCGTGGATGCGCGCCGCCCACACGTCGAATTCCTCGGTGCTGAACACGTTGTCCAGCGACAGCATCCGTTCCAGGTGCTCGGCGGAGGTGAAATCGGTGGCGAAGCCGGCGCCGCCGACGAGCTGGGTCGGTGAGTCGGGCGTGCGCAGCTCGGGATGCTCCTCCTCGAGTGCGGCCAGCCGACGCAGGAGCTTGTCGAAGTCCGCGTCGGAGATGATCGGCGCATCACGCACGTAGTAGCGGAACTGGTGTTCGCGCACTTCGTCGGCGAGTTCGCGCCAAAGACGTCGGACTTCGGGCGCTATCGCGTCAGCCTCTGCTGAGCTCACCTTGGCAGGCTATCGGAGGACGCCGACGAGAAGACCGGCGCGCGTCGGGCCGCAGTGGCAATTTCGACACAGAGCCTTCGGGTTAGTGACGAGTGGTGACCGCGCTATAAGAGGAATCCAGATGAGCACCCATGTCGTCACCGAGTTCAAAACCAAACCCGGGCGAGCCGAAGAACTCGTCCAAATTCTCAGCCACGCCCTGCCCGACAGCCTCGCCCACGACGGATGCGTCAGGCTTGTTGCAGGCGTGGCGAACAGTGCCGATTGCCTATCGCTTGACTATGTGGGCGGACGCCTCCTTCACGTTCAAGCTTCATGAAACAACTCGGCGTTCGTCAACCGCCGAAGACGTTGTGTTGATTTTCCTGCGCTGGTGGAGGGGGGCGCAGCCCAACATCAGGCAGCTTCTGGTGAGCAACGTTGTGAGCCTCCTCTGCCATTAGCCCCAGCGCCCCGAGCAGCACCTCTGCACTGGATGTTTCGGCATCGGCGCCAAGTCGTTGTTCGAGTACTGCGCGAGTTACCGCGATGGTGGCACCGATGAAGTAGGTAAGTGCGGCGTCGATGTTCACCGGCTTGAACCGTCCGCAAGCGATCCCGCGCTCGAGAAGGCGCTTTCCGTAGCCGGCCAGGGCGTCTTGAAATACAACGTCCGCGCGATCGAGATTGACGATAAGCCAAGCGGTCTGCGGGTCGGTCGCCGCGTTACGCACGAACCAGCGATGCGCCGCGGACGCTGATTCAGCGGGATCATCGAACTGGCGCGCATGCATGGCCAACTGGCTTGCAATCTCCGACATCAGTTCTGTCGCAACAGCTTCAACAAGGTCTTCCTTGCTGCCGAAGTAGTTGTAGAACGAGCCGAATCCGATATCTGCGACAGCGGCGATTTCGCGGAGTCGCAAAGCCGAGACACCCTTCTCAGCGATGAGCCGTGAGGCGGCCGCTGTGAGTCGGCGCCGCGTGCGTAATTGCCGGCGGGCGATCCGTGTCGATTCGCCGGGTTGAGGAACGTGTTCAAGGCTCACTGGGCCATCATCGCAGACCAAAACGATCATATGATCAATATTGACCATCTGTTCACTGCTGATCTATTCTGCGACTGACTACCAGCGCTGGAGGTAGGAATGTCGCAGACGGAACTGCAGGATCCCGCAACGGGCATGAGCCTCACGCGAGACCCCAGCGACCCCCGCTTTTATACGGAGGCCAACAGACGGGCCTACCTGGATATCCATCGCGAGTGCCCGATCTACTGGGTCGATGCTCGCTTTACGCAGCCATTCTGGAATGTGTGCCGCCACGATCTGATCCGCGACGTCGGCAACAATGTGGAAGCGTTCACGACGGAGTTCGGTGTGCACTTAAACGGGGCGGCGTTTACCCTCAAGGACGCCGAGGCGCCATCGGTGATGCAGACGCTGCCGGTCGCGCTGAGACCGGCCAACATCATGGATGCAACTAGTCACCGGAGACTGCGCACCCCGCTGAACCGGTATTTTCGGCCGACCAGTATCGCGAAGATGACCGGTGCCGTACGCCATTCGATTACCACGATTCTCGACGCGGTCGAGGAGAACCAAGAGGTGGATTTCGTTGAGGTGTTCGCCAATCGCGTACCGTTGCTGGTCACCACGGAACTGCTCGGAGTCAGCACTGATCGCGAACAGGACTTCAAGACCTGGGCCAATACGATTCTTGAGTCGTTCGAACCTGGGGCGACACCGGATTTCGACGCGTTGGCCAACATGGTGGCCTTCTTCGCCGCAGAGGTGGACTCCCGTGGTGTCAGTCCGCGCGAAGACGACCTGGTGTCGTCACTGATACATAGTGGCTTTCAGCGCGACGAGGTCGTCATGTGGTGCTGGCTGCTTCTGGTCGCCGGCCTGGAGACGACGGGCAACCTCATCGCAGCTGGAGCGCATCTGTTGCTGCGCGATCTACGCAACCGTGACCATCTCGTTGCTGAACCGGCGCGGGTCCGCTCCGCAGTCGCCGAGATGCTGCGTGTTATCACGCCAGGACGCTACATTCGGCGGACCGCCGCGGTGGATATCGACCTTGGTGCACAGG
>Ga0210386_10001806_pt1 | contig 18748 bp, 19 predicted proteins | sample IncBWH32OmetaG_FD_160091 | JGI IMG/M metagenome (GOLD analysis project Ga0210386, IMG submission 160091) | Forest soil microbial communities from Barre Woods Harvard Forest LTER site, Petersham, Massachusetts, United States - Inc-BW-H-32-O ... | reverse complement strand
ATGGCACGCCAGAGACTTGGCATCGCCAATATTAACCAATCGTTTGAACAAATTCAGCGCATCATAAAACTTCGTGCCCGCTTCAAAGCCTCCTTTGACACCGAAGGTTAACAAGGAGCAGGCGCGCCCCCGCAAATATTTTTTCGCGAGTGCGTAATACGGATTATCGGCAAAGCCCGCGTAATTGATCCACTCGACCCTACGGTCGTCGCGAAGAAATTCTGCAACCTTTTTTGCGTTTTCGACATGGCGTTCGACGCGTAGCGCGACTGTTTCGATGCCCTGAAGCAGCAAGAAAGCATTAAAAGGGGACAAAATGGAGCCGGTGGTCCGCTGGCAGACGCTGCGGCAGCGCGCGATGTACGCAGCGGCGCCATAACGCTCGGTATAGACCAAGCCATGATAGGAGGGTTCCGGCTCGCTCAGCATGGGAAAACGTTGACGGTGCTTGCGCCAAGGAAATTTTCCACTGTCGACAATGATTCCGCCGATCGATGTGCCGTGCCCACCCATGAACTTCGTCAGAGAATGAACAATAATATCTGCTCCATGGTGGATCGGTCTCAGCAAGATCGGGGTTGGCACCGTATTGTCAACAATCAATGGAACGCCATGTTTATGTGCGACGGAAGCCAAGGCCTCGATGTCGCAAATATTTCCCGCTGGATTGCCTACGCTCTCGCAAAAAACAGCTCGCGTGCCATCGTCAATTAATTGTTCAATCGCGGCTGGATGATCGGATTCCGCAAATCGGACGGTGATCCCCTGCCTGGGCAGGATATGAGCGAATAGCGTGTGCGTCGTACCATAAAGCTGCGGAACTGAGACAATGTTGGTGCCTAATTCTGCGATATTGATCAGCGCATAATTCGTCGCAGATTGCCCGGAGGCGACGCTGAGTGCTTCGAGCCCGCCCTCCAGGGCAGCAACGCGCCGCTCAAGTACGGCGTTGGTGGGATTGCTGATTCGAGTGTATCGAAATCCCTCCGCCTCTAAATTGAAAAGCGCAGCTCCGTGCTCCGCGCTGTCAAAGGCGTAGGCCACGGTCTGATAAATCGGCACGGCAGCGGCCTTAGTCGTCGGATCGACTTCGTAGCCGCCGTGAATAGCGATGGTCTCGTTGTTCGTATAGGCCCGCTGGGCAGGCTTCGACGTAGTCCGGCCCGGCTTTCCTGCGGATGACGCGGTGGTGGTTCTTTTGTGCTTATTCGACATTAGTGTTCTGGCATTCCGCGGTTCCGCCCGAAATTCCAGCGCCCACAGTGAGGGCCATGATCGACCGTGCTTAAGTCATGATCATCAGTACATCGTATCCTCGGCCGCGCGAGCAGTAACATGATGAACCGAGCACAGAGACGCGCCGACATGCCTTATCTGATCAACTTGACTGTCTGCTTTTTCGTCGCCTGGCGCAGTTGGTCGCGCGTATCGGCTCCTCGCGTCGCACTCGCCTCTGCGGATCACTCTATTCAAAGCCGCAGTGATCGGACAAAGGATGTCCACGGAAGGACGAGGCTATCGACTCCATGGGTTCGGACCAAGCATTTCACGGTCCGCTCGCATAGGTAAGGCCAGTGCCTTCCTTCGAGACGGCGTAATGCCTTCGTGCACGCCGTCCGACGGATTTAGATTCACGACGCCAGCGTCGGGGCAGCCTTGACCAGCATTTGCTTAAACGAGGCCCATAGAGGAAGAACCCGGTCATCGGGCGTCAGATGCCGGCACAGCGCCCCGTGACCCTGTTCTGGATCACTATCGAACCTGATGTGCTCTGCGAGGAAATGCTTGAAAGCTTGAAGCAGAGCTCCGTCCCAATTCGGAGCATTTAGAATGGATCGAAAAACATTCTCAAGGCCACCGTCCTCATAGCTGGCGATGCTCAATGCCTTGCTCATCTGATCCAACTTGCCAACCTCTGCCAGATAAGCCTGACCAAGGGCTTCGAGGCCGCGGCGTTTGCCTTCCACGATGGGCGTTAGTGTCAGCGTTCTGCGCATAAATTCATCATGGTTCATCTTCTCGCCCGCGATCGCCACACCGGGCCAAGGAGACAGGTTGTCAGTATCCCGCTCACCGTGATCAAGCTGCAGCAATCTCTCGTCGTCAGGATAAAGTCCGCGCGCAATTTCGAGATTTTGACGAAACTGGACCGAAAAATAATAGTAGACCCAGGCAACATTTATGAGATTCTCGCGATCGAGGCGATCCCATTTCAGCTCGCATATGTCCTTGATTACTCGCTCGTACCCAAATCCCATGGCGCTCTGGGGGACTGAGGTTGATTGAAGCTGCTCGCTGCGCATGACGCGACTCCCATAAACGCGTTACAACTCGTCATTAGAAATTAACTCGGATTTTGTCGACCGTAATAGAGTATTAATCCTAACATCTCGGGCTGACAACGCATTAGCTTCATTTCTATGACAAAAAGGCAAGCAGTGGTGGCGCAAAGCTTAATCACAAAGCGGGGCCTACCGCGTGATGAACGCCCATGGCTTGCTGCTCTATTGCTGTGTTGGCGGTGTCGAGCGGCGGCATCACGGCTGTATCGCACGGTCGATGAACGCAAGCGGCGTTAGGGTTCCAATGGCGTCGAGATTGGCTGCGACAATTGCGCCCATCGAAAGTCCACAGAACAACAGAATACCACCAAATGACGCTGAGCAGGCGTCGCTGTTAATTGTAAACGTTATAAGGAGAGAAGGTGTCGCTGTTTAATCGTAAACGTTATGAATATTCTCCCTCACCGATGGCTTAAGGACCAACACGATTGCGTCCATTGTGCATCGCCAGTATTTGAGGGACAGAGCTTTCCTGCATAAAATTCTCGAGATGCCACAGCGAACAAATCAATCGACCGCCAAGGCGTGGTTGCGGGCCTTGGAATTGACGGCGCCAATTGCCAGTCACCCCAATCGCATCCTTCCCGTCGTCATCGACGAACTCGCAAACAAATTCGACGGAGCGCCGGCTCTCCTCTCGGAGAGCGAATGCCTGACGTACCGTGACCTTGCTACGCGATCAGAGCAATACGCCTATTGGGCGTTGGAACAAGGGGTCGCCAAAGGTGATACGGTATGTCTATTCATGCCCAACCGAGCAGAATATTTCGCCATCTGGATCGGTATAACAAGCGTCGGTGGTGTAGTCGCTCTGCTCAATACCAACCTTACGGGTCGTTCGCTTGCGCATTGTGTCAACACGGTCGAGCCCCGCCACATTATCGTCGCTGCACCACTCCTCGATGCCTTTCTTTCGGCGCAACCATATCTCGTTAGCGACGCCAAGACTTGGTTACATGGCGACGGTCCCGCGAAATTTCCTCGTATAGAACTCGACGGATATTCTAGCCAAAGGTTTGCCGATGTTGACCGTCGACCGGTGACCATCAACGATCTAGCGCTTTATATTTATACGTCAGGCACAACCGGTTTGCCTAAGGCCGCCAAAGTCAGTCATTATCGCGTAATGCAATGGAGCCTTTGGTTTGCTGGAATGATGGGCACGCGATCGAGCGACCGAATGTATGACTGTCTGCCGATGTATCACAGTATCGGCGGGGTAGTCGCGATTGGAGCGGTACTAGCTAACGGCGGATCGGTGATCATACGCGAAAAATTCTCCGCCCGAAATTTTTGGGACGACGTTATCAACTCGGATTGCACGCTGTTCCAATATATTGGCGAGCTTTGTCGCTACCTCGTCAAAATGCCTCCGCATCCGCGCGAGACCAGTCACCGGATTCGATTATGTTGCGGAAATGGACTTAGGGCGGATGTATGGAGCGATTTCAGTGACCGATTTCGAATTCCGCAAATCCTGGAATTTTATGCGGCAACTGAAAGTAACGTCGCGCTTTACAACGTTGGAGGCAAGCCAGGTGCGATTGGTCAAATTCCGGGTTTTCTCCAACATAGACACCCTTTGGTGTTGCTAAAATACGACGTTGAGAAAGAAGAGCCGATCCGCAACGAACAGGGTTATTGCATTCCATGCGTGGCTGGTGAGGTTGGCGAAGCGGTCGGCGAGATTGATCGCAGGCCGTCGAACCTGGCAAGTCATTTTCAAGGCTACACCAACAACAAGGACTCCGAGAGAAAGATTCTCCGCGACGTGTTCAAGTCAGGAGACGCTTGGTTTCGTACCGGCGACCTGATGCGAAAGGACGAGGACGGCTATTTCTATTTTATTGACCGGATCGGTGATACATTTCGATGGAAGGGCGAGAACGTAGCGACGACCGAGGTATCTGAGATTATTAGCGCGTTTTCCGGAGTTGTGGAGGCGGCCGTCTACGGCGTGGCACTTCCCGGACATGATGGCCGCGCTGGGATGGTGGCGCTCGTAATCGATCCCAGTTTTGACTTGACCAAGTTCGCCGAATACCTGGAACGCCAATTACCTCAGTACGCGCGTCCACTGTTCCTGCGCATCTGTGATACAATTGAGAGCACTGCCACGTTCAAGCCGAAAAAACACGACCTAATGCGGCAGGGCTACGATCCGAACGCTATCAGCGATCTCATCTATTTCAAAGACTCAAAGGAGCGAACCTTCGTTCGCCTCGAGGAGACTATGTACGATCGCATTCAAAAGGGTGAACTGCCATAGACGAGGCGTGCAACCCCGACTAAACTGGCGACGGAATTTGGAAGGCAAGGACGGGCCCGTCGAGCGTTAATTTAATCGCGATGTGAGACGATCCCGCACAATAAAACGGAATTACAGGCGCAAATTCAATGTCAATAAGAGACACGATTATTTCGCAGTTTCAGCAGGTAGCCGAAGAACAGAACAGAAAATTGGTACCACTGAGGGACGATTTGCTCCTGCTGGAATCGGGTCTTGATTCCCTCAGCTTTGCTGTAATTGTCGCCCGACTTGAGGACGTCTTAGACCTGGATCCTTTCACCAAGTCCGAGGCTGCTCCTTTTCCCACAACATTGGGTGAATTCATTGGGATCTATGAAGGTGCTGCGAAAGAATGATAGGTCATTTTGTCGACGACGAGCAAAGCATCGATTACGCCCTTTGAAAACTAAGAGCCAATAGCTGGGTCCTGTTGTAGCATTTGTCAGCAGCGTTGTTGCGGTATTTGTTTTTGATTCGATTTTGAAACCGCGACCGGCATCCAGGTTCATAGCGGAGAACACCTGCAGACGTGCGACGGCTGATCTCCCGCCGGCGGGATCGGCATTTTATGAGATGTCGCACATCGGCGATTCCGCGGAATGACAGATCTTATCGGTGCCGATCTTGTTGGGCGCGGCACCGAAGCGGGACGCCGTGCGACAGCGGCGGCATGAAGTTTAGGCTTCGCTAATGACCTGTCGTGGTCGCCAAATTGCGACATAGTTGATTTCTGCGACAGTTCGCGTCCCGTCCGCCACGACGATCGCATCGAATTCGACCGTCGCATGCCCCTTGACCACGAGGTTCGAGCTTATCTTCGAGCGGAGCGTAAGTTCGTTCCCAACGTGCGCGATAGCATAGTGGCGCAGCTTGCTGCTGAGATGGATCCACGGACCGAGTATCACGTTCTGCAACAACGCTCGATTTGCGAGTTGCAAGATTTGTCCTGGATGTACAGCCTTTTCGGTGCGAAATATCGGATCTGTTTCACAAATCGCGTCGAGGTAATTCAAAAGCATTGCCTCGTCGATAATCACAGGTGCAATCCCGAGGCATGTTCCCACCGCAAGGCTTGCCTCACTTGCCATTGGCCGCTCGTGCGGAGGCACACTCGCTGGTAACGTGTGGATCCCGCGGGCGGGCGGTCGATCGTCACGCACGAAAGCGTAGCCCGTTGCACATTGTATGCCTGCGCTCTCGACGGAAAGTGCCAGCCGATTGTTTTCTTCGATTGCTGTCACACGGACAATGGCGCCGTCGTAAACGGGCCTTCGGAAGCGGCATTCGGCTTCGCCGCATTGCAGCCAGGCGTGACCCCAGCGGGCCACCGGTATGTGCGCCATATAGGCGTAGATTGTAGCGCCTGGCACAACCGCTTCATGATACCCCAGCTTGCGGGCGATCGAAGCGTCGTGAATTTTATTCTCTGAAGCGGCTGCGGTATTAACTGCAACGACTTCGTGTACAGCCAGTTGCTGTGCGCCCATCGTCTTTCTAAATGTCAGACGTTAATCCTTCTTGGCTCCCGATGCCTCAACGATTTTGCGCCATCGATCGGTTTCGGCGGCAAGCATGGTGGCGAATTGGGATGCGTTCCCTGTGATCGGGATCGCTCCGAGATCCTCAAACTGCCTTTTGATCTGAGGGTCCTCTAGCGCGAGATTTATCTCTGTATTTAACAAGTCAACGACCTCCGATGCGGTACCGGAAGGAGCGCCGACTCCGTAGAATGAACTCGTCTCGTATCCTGGTAGGCTGTCGCTGATCGGCGGGACATCAGGTAGTGATATGGATCGTTCCCGTGTCGTCACACCAAGTGCACGCACTTTGCCCTCTCGTACAAACGGTGCCGAAGAGGTGACATTGTCGAACATAACCTGGATTTGACCAGACATGAGATCCGTTAGAGCTGGAGCCGACCCTTTGTAGGGGACGTGAGTGAGATCGAGCCCGGTCATCGCTTTGAACAGCTCGCCTGATAAATGGAGCGATGTGCCTACTCCAGATGAGCCAAAGCTGAGGTGGCCGGGATTGGACTTTGCATAAGCAATAAATTCAAGGATCGTATGCGCTGGAATATCATTGTTAATGGCCATGACGAGCGGGATACGCGCTAGGCCGCAGACCGGGACGATTTCTTTGGAAAAGTCGAACGGAAGGGTTTTGTCGAACGACGCGTTGATGGCATTGGCGGTGCTGATCAAAAGCAAAGTGTAGCCGTCAGGCGATGAATTTATCACTTCTTGCGTGCCGACAGTACTGCCCGCTCCTGGCGTGTTGACGACAAAAAACGATTGTCTGAGCCTTTCCGAGAGCCGCTGACAAATTAGTCGCGAAATGACGTCAGTCGCGCCGCCGGCGGTATAGGGAACGATCCATTTTACCTGGTGATCCGGATAAGGGGTCGACAGCATCGAATCGGCCGCACCACGCCTGATGGAAAATGCGCCCAGAACTGCCGTCGTCACTATTTTCAACCCGCCCGTTAGGAAATCTCGTCTCTTAAAGTGGCTTTGTTTCATTGCCATGTTGGGTTTTCCAATTCCTGCTGATCTACTTCCGACAAGCTTCTGGCGCTACAAATTACTTTGGTAATGGCTTGTGGCTTTGGTAATGACTTGGCGCGACTCGGAGCCGTCCACACATGGGTGCAAAGTGGGCAGGGTAGCAGTCGGGCGGCGGGGCGCAGCTTTTGACCCATCTCGGACATGGTGCTTTTTAGGACGCAACGCGGACTCAGCCCTGCGGCACGGTATAGCCAGAGTGTGGCAATCCGACAGCTCTCGAGCGGACGATAAGGCGGCGGAGCGGCGTCTCGAAGTGGCGGTAGCTTAATGCCGATAGCCCTACAACGAGAACGATCGTCGCAAGCAGCAGAAGCCTAGAAGTTGATTCACTTAGATTGCTGACGGGATAGCCAGCGGAAGCAAAGCTGGCCATTACTGCGTAATGCGTTGGCACATGCCACAAATAGATTCCATAAGACCAACTGCCAAGGGTGACTAAAGGCCGAGCGTCTAGCAATCTCCCGAACACGTCGGTTGAGCTGGCGCAATAATAAATTATGCAGCCGAATGCTCCGACCATGAAGAAATCTTGGTGAACTACCTCCGCCAAACCCACCAACGCTACCACCAAAATGATTGCCCACTTGCGCGGAAATTTCACGGAGTTCGAATGCGCGCGATAAAGAAGGACGCCGAGCGAAAAGTCGGCGAGAGTGCGTAGCAGCGCAGAAATTCCGACGCAAGAATTTAGGCTGCCACCATTAGATATGCTCAGTGCTGCAATAACACCGACGCAGCAAACGGCAATAAGGCGCGGATGCTTTCCGGCGACGAGCACGCCGGCGGAAAAGACGAAGACAAGATATGCCTCGGCCTCGGTACTGATGGACCACGATGGGTAATTCCAGTTCAGACCGGAGGCCCATTGCTGCAGAAGTATTGGTTGAAGCGCCAAGTAACGAACGGAAAATGATACAAATGCCAGCGGCATGCGGGATAGTGCGACCGCCAACGTCAGGGCTAATATCGTCATCACAAACAGTGGATAGATACGGGCAAAGCGAGCTCTCGCGTATTGTTTCCATTGCGCGCGCCAGTTCGAGGCGAGCCGGTCTCCGTAGACGTGAGCCATCACGAAGCCGCTTAACAGGAAGAAAAGGTCGACCCCAAGATATGCTCGGCCGACAAACGGGAGTTGCGCCTGGGGAAGGAAAAAGAGATTGAAATGAAACAACATCACCCCGAGCGCGGCAATGCCACGCAAGCTATCGAGGCAGGGTATCCGAGCCGCGTGACCCATAAGCAAATTACCGAAGCAATGTCGCCGCTGAAAGTATGACAACAAAGCAATATACTTCCCATGACGCCGCGACAAATAGGCAGTAGATCACAGATGATACGGCGGCAGGGCGGAGAGGATTTGGCAGCTCGGTTGGCGACAGAAAATGCGAACAGAGGCCAGGTGTTCGCGCTCGATTAACTAAGCCGATGGGTGTGATCAAAAATTGGGCTTTTTCGCCACAACCAGATTTTCTGGGGACTTTTTGCTGACGAGATCCTAAGGAACGTTGTCCGTTATTGGGTGCAAATCGGACGCCAAAAGTTAGATCGGGCGCGGCAGCTCATGACCCCAAGCAGACAAGGCCGTTAGGCATCTTCGGGTCGGTGAATGAGCCTGAAGGTGGGAACGTCCGTTGAATTCCACTCGGCCATTATGCGCCCGCAGACTGCACATTTAGCGGAATTGCTGTCACTGTTCGACTGCCGCGAATACGTCTGCGCATAAAGCGCTCCGCAATGCGGACAAAAGAAATTGCGGCCTTCCGGGATTGGTCCTGTAAGAGGCATGGCGGCCTCCACGTTCAGAGCGCATATTATGTACTCGCCAAAAACTAAATTCCAGTGACACGACGCTCCAGCACCCTGATAATTCGGTAGATGCGGTCAGGCCGGCGTCAGTCTAGTCACCAGCTTGTACCGCGCCGTTGCGACGATGCGCAGGCAAAACCCGCCAACCAACATGCCTGCAAATGGCACGTAGCTCAGCGGGTAGCCTGCCGTCCCATGCTCGTGCAGCTGGATCAGAATAAAATCGACCGCAAATACATAAGCGATGTATTCCATTGTCGCCGTCCGCAAAATCCGCCAAAGCCGTGGTCCGAGCGCGTCACGCAGTCGAGCCCAGGAAAACAGCGCAAGCAAATAAGTGCACGCTATTCCGGCCCAAAAGACCAGCATGGCGCCCCCCGATCCGTCAGATAGGTAAAGCAGCCAAACAACAAGACCGACGTGAATGCACTGCGCCGACGCAAAGGCCAGTCCCAGATCACGGCCATGTTGCGCCAATCGGTCAAAGCGTGAGCCGAACAGCTTTGCCAGCGCACCCCCAACATACGCAAGCCAAAACAGGAGAAACGACCACCTTGCTGTCGCGCGCAACGCAATAGTGGTGCCATGCTCTCCAGTGCCGAAAATTGCCAGCAGGACCGCCGCCATCACGAGCGCGACGAGGGACGCCGCTGCCATTGCCGCAGGGGTGGTAATCCGCCATTTCGCCAGTCCTCGGAACTCGAGGCGGCGCTGTTCCGGAGTGCCGACCGGTCTGGCCGTTTTCGACATAGGTCACCTTCTAAAGCTCGATGACTGCAGCTGTCGATACTTGATCCAACAATATCATGAAGGCGGATTTGGCCTCAATGTGCGCCTGGTGTTAACCCATGCCCACATCATTCACAATATCGTCACGGTTTCACTGCCTCACTAAGATAGTCGATTGCGGCCTGTACGCCGCCTCTGCCATGAGGAATTTGCAGCGCGGCAAGCCCAAGTTCGATAACGCCCAACGTACCCAACACCATGGGTGCATTGACGTGGCCCATATGTGCGATGCGGAAGGCCCTGCCCTTCATCTGACCGAATCCGGCGCCCAGCACGACATCGCATCGGACCTTGCAATAGTCGTGCAGCCGGTCGGGGTCGTCCATCAGCACAGTTGTCACTGCGTCAGAACGCTCGCTTGGCTCGACGATGTTGAAGTCCAGTGCATTTTCCTGCTTCCATATCCCAACAGCACGCCGCACGGCTTCGGCCAGCAGGTGGTGGCGGAGGAACACGTTGTCGAGTCTTTCTGCGAACAGCATGTCGAGTGCCTGGCGCAATGCAAACATCAGATGCTCGGGTGGGGTGCCGGCGTATTTCTGATAATGCGATTGACCATCACGCGAGGTCCAATCCCAATAGGGTGTCCGCAATCCGGCGCTCTGGTGAGCCTCGCGACCGCGTTCGCTGACCGCCACAAAGCTTAAGCCCGGCGGGCTCATCAAGCCTTTTTGCGACCCAGACAAGGCAACATCGACGCCCCACGAATCCATCTCAACGGGCACGCAGCCCAGCGAGGCGACAGCATCGACGATCAATAAGGCATTGTGGCGGGCCGCCTTGATGGCTGCTCCAATCGCGGCAATATCGTTGACAACGCCCGAGCTGGTATCGATGTGGGTCGCCAGGATGGCCCTGATTGTGCCGGCTCCGTCCTCACTCAGGCGAGCTCTAACCTCTTCCGGCCTGACGGCGCGCCGCCAGTCTCCGTTGAGGACTTCGACCTCGACGCCAAGCCGGGCCGCGGCCTGGCCCCAATCAAGGGCAAATCGGCCGCTCTCCAACACTAGGATCTTGTCGCCCTTGGACAAGACGTTGGTCAGTGCCGCTTCCCAGGCGCCATGTCCATTGGCGATGTAAATGTAGCAACGTCCCGATGTCCCAAATAGCCGACTGAGATCATCCAGCAGACTTTCGGTGAGTGCAATCAACGATGGGGAATACATATCTACGGCCGGGCGATGCATGGCCCGCAACACCTCGTCGGGTATCGTGGTTGGTCCAGGAATCGCCAGAAATTCACGGCCGGTACGAAGCGACATATCGTTTTCTCTGCGCTGTGAATCGTTTCAAAAGCCTATGGCTTGTCGTAGAAGCCCCAAGTCCAGACATTCGGCGGTCAAATTGCTACGCTGCACGGTACCGATTTCTCAATGGTCGCGCGGCTCGGGCTGATAAACAACGACCAACGCTTCAGCCTCTCCATTCAGACTCCTTCCCCGATGGGGGATAAGTGAATTCAGATAGAGGCTGTCGCCCTTATCGAGAATCCATTTTTCTACTTTGCCATTCCGTTTGGTCTCGAATTCGGCTTTGCCGCGGAGGATAAAGATGAACTCCTCACCTTCGTGCTCGAAGAACGTGTCCACGTCTATTTTGGCGGGGAATGTGAATACGAATGGCTCCATGCGCTTGTTGCGCTTTTTATGAGCGAGGCTTGCATAGTCGTAGCCGAATGCCGTGCCGCCGCGGACCGCCGCCTGTCGCTCCCGCACGTGGACCATCGCCACCGCATCTTCGGCAAAATTATCTTCCTGCCGTAGCAGATGGCCGAGGTCGCAGGCGAAGGCCTGCGCTATTTTCGCCAGCGTTCCGATCGGCGGCACGCTCAACCGATTTTCTATTTTTGACAAATAGCTCTTGCTGAACCCGGTCAGAGCGGAAAGCTCATCGAGCGTCATGCGCCGGTCCTTGCGCATCTTCAGAACCGTGCGGCCGATGACGTCGACGACATCGGGCGCCGAGGCTGGCTTCGCGGCTTTGGGTGGGCGCGTCTTTTTTGCCATCTGGTTTAGTCGGGTTAAACGGAGCGTCAGGCGACCACACTCGGCTGCTGATTCACGATCGAGGGAAACTCGCGGCGATTGGCCTTCCAGGCGCGCGAATATTCGAGGATTCGCGCCGTTTCCTGCGCAACGCGCGCGCCAAACTCCCGCTCGAGAATATGGAGTGTCGCATCGATGCATAGACTGACGCCGCCGCCTGTCGTGACGCCACCGTCATCCACTAGGCTCGCGGAGGTAACATCGATCGCCGGATAAAGCTGCCGCATGAGCTCATACGGCGACCGTTCGGGCGGTACGACTTCGCGCTTGGTCGTTGCTTTCTTGCCGTCCAGCATCCCACCGGCGGCCAGGATCATGGCGCCGGTGCACACCGAGGCGAAGCGGGTGTGCGGTTTCCGGGACCGCAGGAATTCGAGCGTGGCGAGATTTTTCGCCTGGGCTTCCCAGCCGGGGCCGCCGGTCACGATCAAAACGTCGCAGTCGGGCGCATCCCCCACGCCGAAGTCTGCGAGCACCTTTAGGCCGTTGGACAGGCGCACCAGACCGTTCTCTGGTGCGATGGTGCAAATCTCGATGGCCGGCACGATGCGGCGCGCCATCGACAAAACGCCATAGGTCGCCAGATCGATCGGCTCGACATCGTCATAGATAAAGATACCGAACTTCACGGCTTTTTCCCGTTGTGCCTGTCGTTCATAGCTCAATCGAACAGATAATGTGCAGCGCATGCGATGGCGAGCTGCGCACACATCCGGCGTCACGCCAGCTTCACTCGGCCGTACATCCAGCGGGGCAGGGCTGTAACGCTGTCCCCCAACCTCATTGAAGCTCAGCAATGCGTAATCCGAGCAGCTTTTGCGGCGAATAAGCAAAGCAGGGCCATTGCGAGGAAACATATTCTGACTACACTGAACCTTAAGTTTCCTATTCTGCTACGGCTTGTTACCCGCGTCCAGCGGGGCTAATGGCCGCCTTAGCCGAGGGCCAAGACAACATTTTCATCAATCGAAGGGAGTGCAATCATGTCAAACGAGTCCGAGGCCTATAGCGAGCGACTGCAAGGTCATCTCGAGCCCACGATCGGCGGCTCTGTCTATATCAAGCCGCAAGATATGGAGTGGCGCCCGTCGCAGTTTGAAGGCGTCGAGATCAAGGTTCTCTACGAGAACAAAGAAGCGGGCGAATTGACGTGCCTGCTGAAGTGGCAGCCGGGCGCTACCCTTCCGTTCCACAAGCATCCCGAGATCGAGCAGAGTTGGGTTCTCGAGGGCTCGTTCTCAGACCATGAGGGAATCTGCCGCGCGGGCGAATATGTCTATCGGCACCCCGGCTCCATGCACGAGACCCACAGCGCTGAGGGCTGCATCCTGCTTGCGATCTATCGCAAGCCCAACATCTTCCGGAACAGCGCCGGTTACGACACCGGTACCAAGAAGCAAGTCAAGACCGACCATAAGCCCAAGACATTCGCGGTAACGAACTGATCGTTCCAGATCCCCGGCTCGACACCAGACGCAATGTCGAGCCGGGGCCGCATACCGAAAAAGAAGACGCCGAACAGAATAGAAAAAGTTGCACAGGGTCTTGCGAAGAGCGTGTATTGGGAGAGGTTCGGGTAGCTCATTCCGCCGAGCTATGGCATTTGCCACAGGGGACACGCAATGACCTCAACTCTCGCCGTCCATGCTCATGAAAAACCCGTTTCAATGCGTACGGTCGTGGCGGCAAGTGCCATCGGCACGACCATCGAATGGTACGACTTCTTAATTTACGGCACCGCCGCGGCACTCGTTCTCAACAAGCTCTTCTTTCCCACGCAAGACCCGCTGGTCGGCAAGCTGCTCTCGATCGGCACCGTCGGTGTCGGCTTCTTCGCCCGGCCGATCGGCGCCATTATCCTCAGCCACTTCGGCGACCGGCTTGGCCGCAAATCGATGCTGATCCTGACGCTGGTGAGCATGGGCGTGGCAACGACGATCATCGGCTTGCTTCCCACCTATGCGGACATCGGCGTCGCGGCGCCCCTCCTCCTGGTCGCGTGCCGGTTGGTGCAGGGCATCGCCGTCGGCGGCGAATGGGGCGGCGCGGTCCTGATGGTGACCGAACATTCGCCGCCCGAAAAGCGCGGCTTCTACGGCAGCATGGTCCAGATCGGCTTTCCGCTTGGGCTGGCGCTGGGCACGGCATCGTTTTTTGCGCTGGCTGCTCTGAGCAACGAGCAATTCATGGCCTGGGGCTGGCGCCTGCCTTTCGTCGGGAGCGCAGCGCTGGTCGTGATCGGAATTTTCATCAGGCTGCGAATCCAGGAAACTCCGGATTTCGAGCGCGTCGTGCGCGACGGCACTGTCGCGCGCTTCCCGGTTCTTGAAACCATTCTGCATCACCCAAAGGATCTGTTGATCGGTCTTGGAGCGCGCATCACGGAGATATCGTGGATCTACGTGATCACTATTTTCGGATTGAGCTACGCGGTCACCAATCTCGGGCTGTCCCGCAACCTGGTCCTCGGCGCCATCGCGCTTGGCGCGACGGGAGAGCTGATCACGATACCGCTGTTCGGGCACCTGTCCGACCGGGTGGGCCGGCGCAGCATCTACCTGTTGGGCTGCGTTGCGGCGATCCTTCTTTCATTCCCGATTTTTTGGGGGATCGGAACGCGCGATCCGGCGATTGTGATTCTGTCCTTCGTCATCGGAATGTCGGTCGGACACGGCATCATGTATGGCGTTCAGGCCAGCTTCCTAAGTGAGATGTTCCCCTCGAACCTGCGCTACAGTGGTGCGTCGCTCGGCTATCAGATCGCCGCGCCAATTGGCGGCGGACTCGTTCCGATAGTGGCCGCCGCGATGGTCGGATCGAACCAGGGAGCGACCTGGCCGGTCTCGGTCCTGATGATTTTGATCGCGGCGATTACGTTCCTCGCCGTGCTATGCGCGCGGGAGACCGCACCAAGGCTCGCAAAGCCCTAAGCGTCTCATCGATTTTGTTGCAATGCAGAATTTCACGGTTGGTCAGACATGCCGGTCGCAGAAGCAGCGTCAGCCTTGAAGATGCATTTTGGAAGTGTCTGCAAGAAATCGCGGCGGCCAAGGAGATGAAGTTGTCCGAGCTGGTTGCGTCCATCGACAAGGACCGCCAGCAGGGCAATCTATCCTCGCATATCCGTTTGCATGTTCTCGAATACTATCAAACCCAAGCAGCCGCACCAAAAGAGGCAGAGCAGACAACATCGTCGACCGCGGGGACTAGTACAAGATGAGCTACAGGCGTCAGTGAAGTTTTCGGTGGCGCCACTTGAGACCGAGTGCCACGGCACGTTGAGCAACCTCGAGCGGATTACGCGGACGGCGCCGCGCCGAGTGCCCCTAGCTCCTTACCCCCTTCACGCGGCGTTGTCCGTTTGCGTTTGCAATATTGATGACCTTCACCCTGCTACGCGCTGCGCGTCGTGGCAGGGTCCTTTTTGGCCAGCTCTCGACGCCCGCGACCGAGCGATGCATACTTGGACCAAAAGGGAGCCAGGGGGATGGCGAGCGATCGAGAAGTTCGGATGCTCGAATGCTTTCGACAGTGGACCGGAAAAGGTGACTGTCGCTTGGCCGTGGAGTATCGGGCAGGCGTCTGGGAGATATCTATGTCAACTGCCGCCGCTCACGGCAGAGATGCCCCCTTCCGCGGTTTCGGCGCTACTTTCAACGAGGCCTGGGACCACATGAATCCGAGGCGGGCTGATCAGATACCGAAGAGTCCAAGCGTAGGCCGCACTCTGAGGCAAGAACTCGGCGCCGTATCGAAGGTGGTTCAATTCGAGGAATGGAAAAAGTCACTCGATCAAGGGAATGACCCGATCGGCAAGGACTAGAATTAATGCGCTTCGGGAGGGCCTGTCTTCTTCTGATCGCTTGAGCCGGTACTCGACGTTTTCCAACATCAGCACATCCGCAGCGCGGTCGATACTTGCGTCGCGTCACCTTAAATCTGATGGAAATGAGGGCGGTGTTGCGGCTAAGTGACTCAAGAAAGTTGCAATGCGTGCGACGTCTGCGTTCACTAAATCAACGTCACTGCGCAATTTCTCCATGCGATTGAGCCCTTCGGTTATACCGCTTGCAAGCGTCGGCATGGAGGTTTTCATCTCGGCGACGGAGGCGGTTAAGTTGTCGATCGCAAAATGCATTCCATCTACTTGAGTTTGCAAGCTCCCGTAATTTCTTTTCAGATGAATGAAATAGATGCTCATCACCGCCCAGATCGCGCCGACGATAATAATGGTAAGTACGGATGCACCAGCCAACAATTCGGACCACGTCGCGGCAATTGCCTGTTCCATCGCTTAGCTCCTTATTCCGTCACCGGCCGGTGCTAAATGCCCAAGCAGTGCGCGCACATCGACGATCGTTTCCAGATCCATGACACCGGGGATTTTCAGCGGCCTCGGCAGTGGGCGCGACCAGTTTGGGCGGGCATGATATAAATCTACTATGGGCTTCGACCACCGCAAGATGAAGGACGGGCGCCGGCGCGAGGCCGAGAAACAGGCCGCGGCCAAGCGCGCACTGGCGCTACCGGTGACGATGCGATTAAACTCGCCGAGGAAATCGCGCTCATCATCGAGTCAGCCGCTCATTTTTTGAAAGAAAGAATGGACGATAATGATAACAGAAAGCACACGCCCGCGGCGTAAATTGGAACCAGGTATTTTGGTACGTCGCAACTTTGAAGGTTTGTGTTCGTTATCCAAGACATCGCTGCCGTCCCATAACCCGGTGACGCCCCGGGGTGGCGGGGCACAAGTAATTGAAGTGCAGTCATTGGAACCAATTAGAATTTGGATGAAACGCTCCATCGTAATCGCGGGTCACAAAACCAGCATCAGCATTGAAGAACCTTTTTGGAAGAGCTTGCGAGAAATTGCGGCGGCCAAAGAGATGAAGACGGCCGAGCTGGTGGCGTTTATCGACAATGATCGCCAGCAAGGGAATCTATCTTCACACATCCGTTTGTTTGTTCTCGAATACTATCAAGCCAAAGCGGCCACGCCAAATCAGGCAGAGCAGACAACATCATCGGCCACGGGGACGACTCCCACATGAGGCACAGACGTCAGTGGAGTTTACCGTGGCGCCACTTGAGACCGAGTGCAGCGGCACGTTGAGCAACGTCGAACGGATCGCGGCAAAGAAAGACTGCGACCTCTTCGAGCGAGGAGCCGGATGATACGGCCTCCCTCAAGTCGTCATCGTCCGTGGCTGACCACGGCTCGTTTCGGTTGGTGTCCGCTTCGTCGTCTGATCCCATCTAAATCTCTTTGATCTCGTGCGCATCAAGTCCGGCCGCACGGGCCAATAATCGGCATCGCCCCGGTGCTCAGAGCACCGGCGGTGAAACCACGCGTTTTGACGCCTAGGGGAAATGGCCGCCGTCGAGCGAGATTAATCGCGACGGTAAAAAGGTGCCGCAAGCGAGTCAATGGTATCTGGATGCTACCGTAAGCTTTGCTTCACCGAGACTTAATTCTTGCCCAAACAGCCGCCGTCTCGGACCATTTCGCGGCTCTAGGCAGCGACGAAAGACTCACGCAAGAGGTGCGCATAAGCCTCTCCATAGGCGACGCGCGCCAGCTTAAATGGAAAACCGACCAATAGGGGACGACAGGGAAAAAATCGAGCGCGCTGCCAAGGCGATAAAGGAAGCTTGGGCCGCGCTGGACATGCCCTTCCCGCTTTATCCGAACGAAGCTATAGCGTTAGCACGAGCGGCAATTAAGGCACTAACCGACGAATAGCTTGTTGTGACCTCGCACCGCCCGACATGATCTGGGTTTGGGATCAGGCGGCCGGGATCACTGCGGGCCGCCGTTAAAATGGCGCGAGAAACGACGGCTCGCACTCGGATATTACGTCCACCGTCTCACCACCGACAAGCTCGACAATCTTACGCGCCCTAACGCGCGAGGGCTTGGACCGCGCAACAAATCAGTTTCAATGTCCTGGCGCGTTTGGTGGAAGGTAGTCAACGGTGTCGATGGCCTCGCGTAAACCGTTCTCAGGCAGAATTTGCGCTGGTGTTTACGCACCACAGTATCGCGAGGGCGTCCGAGTACTGGTTGATCGGATAAGGGAAGGCAGCTGCTAGTAGCTTGTGATACGATTGTCATCATCACAATGCACCGTGACTAAGCATCACCGAGCATCAAATAAATGCGCACTGCCAAAGCCTCGGCACTCCAGCGTCACCCGGAACGCGAGCACCGGCTCGACATTGCCCGCGCGCTCTACAAGTCCTTGGTGGCTCGGTACTCCGACAGGTTGATTATACTCTATGACGACCGTGGGCTGATGTTGGCGCACACTGATGACAGCCGCGACGCGACTGCCGGATCGTTTCCATCGGAGCAGTGATGCGCCGCGGTTGCCGCCGTTCTACTCGGCAGTCCCCCAACTATCGCGCCATCGCTTCGACGCGCGACTCTATGCCTTCGCACCACCAAGCGACAGCTCCTGCAAAATTCGCAATGTTGGCCGGGATGCGCCGCGCCTCGTCTTTGGTGAACGCCTCGACGCGACAGCTTTTGACCCGACGCGGCCTCGAAGTGTGCACGGCAGCAGCTTGCGATATTTCCGCGACGGCCAGCGCTGGAGGCGCGCTCAGCTAAGGCTCGCCACCACCGCCAGGTGCTTGATCTTCTGCTCTTTGAAGGCCTGGAGGAAGGCGTCGTAGTTGCGGAACGAGACGCAGCCGAACGAGTCCCCATTGGGGCCAAGCATGTAGGTGTGGGCCAAAAAGCCACTGCGGCCGAACACGCGCGACTCGTCCACTGGGATCAGCCGGATCGCCTCCACGCCGTGGAACAAGGTCTCGCGCGGTTTCAGCTCATAGACATTGACCGGTGTGGAGCCTTGCATGCGTTCGTTGGTGTGACTTGGATCGTCGAGCACGCTGCCG
>Ga0210386_10001805_pt1 | contig 18752 bp, 14 predicted proteins | sample IncBWH32OmetaG_FD_160091 | JGI IMG/M metagenome (GOLD analysis project Ga0210386, IMG submission 160091) | Forest soil microbial communities from Barre Woods Harvard Forest LTER site, Petersham, Massachusetts, United States - Inc-BW-H-32-O ... | reverse complement strand
AAATCGCAATGGCCGCAATGCCGCCCAGGTTGCGGACGGCGTCGATGGTGGGCCGATCGAGAAGGGCCAGGCAATCCCAGAGCACGTTGCCTCGCGGCGTTTGCAGCAGGAATGCCCGCTCACCGATCGCGAAGTGGGGCTCGGTATGAATGGAGTAGAGCGACGGCTCCTCCTGCTGGATGACATTGTGGTGGTTGTGCCCGAGCTCTTCGAGCGTCGTCCACTGCTGCCCGTCCAGGCCGACGAACTGGCGGGAATCCTCACAAATCGGACAGTGCGGCGGCGGCTCGCCCGAGGGAGGGAATTGGGCTCCGCAGGTCACGCAAATGAAGGCTGTGCTCATCCAGAAGCAGAGTAGCGCAAACGACCTTCAGAGGTAAGCTGGATTATTCGTTAAGTTTCAGAAGTTCGCCAGCGGCTTGCCCTTCATTTTGAAGTCGTTCTCGCTGAAGCGAAGGCCCAGGTCCATGGTGTCGAAGCGAACATCGATACCGTGCTGCCAGCCGTCCGGCTTGATCTGGACCGACTTTGGCCAATAGGCTTTATCGCCCTTGAAGTACTCAGAGTACGCGATAGCGGCCGAGCCGGCTCCGGTGGTGGTGGCGATTTTAACACGCACCGGGCGAGACTGGTCGTCGAGACCAATGGAGACCTTCTCGGCGCTGTTTTCCGCAAATAGCGTGAAGTCTTCGCCTTCGGCCGGCGAGGGATGGCTGGCCATAATCTTGAACTCGGGGTTTTGGAGCCGCGTAATGACCGCCGCGAGCATTGCATCCCGAATGAAGCCAAACTGCGTGGGCAGTTCGAGAGCGTCCGCGCCTTTCAGGTTCTTACTGTTGTTGTACTGACTTCCGCTAAACCCGACTTCGTGCAGGATGTTGCCAGCCTTGGCTTGAAACAGGGCGCGGTCCGCACGGTTGCGCAGCAGCAGGGTCCAGCGAACGCTGGAACCGTCACGAGTCCAGACGGTGGTACTGCCGGTCGCTTGCACGCCCGCCAGCGCCTGTACACCTTCGTCGCCGCCGATGGCCTGAATCATTTTCTTGAACAGAGCCGCGCCGTAAGCTTCCAGCGTGCCGCGGTTCGGCTCCAGAGTTGCTGAGATGCTGGCGACCTTGTCGGTTTCGACCGTCACCGTGTTCTGATGCCCGAGGTAACCGTCCTTTGTGAAATCGACTACCCACTTGCCAGGCGTGAGCTTGGAGACCTCCAGCTTTCCACCGAGCGTAGGTCCGATCGACTTGCCATTGAGGCTAATATTGCACTCGCCGGGGGCGCAGTTCAGAGTCATGCCGCCGGTGGGCGCGGGCTTGGGAGCAACGTGGGCAGTGGCTGCAGTGGGCGCTTTCGCTTTGCTCTTGATCAACTCCAGCATGTCGTCGGAAGCTCCGGCAGCTTTCAGCTTGTCGAGCTCCTCGGGCGTTCCCGCGAAATCGATACCGCGCGCCTGAATCGCATCCTTTCGCCGGCGGACCGGGATGGGACTGTCCCCGACCAGCTTTAGCATCTGATCGAATGTAAAGGGCGCGCCGTTCAGAAATGGGTCGTCGGCTTTCTTGGCGTGTGCCGACGGCAGCTTGTTCTCTGCTATAGATTGAGCCGGTAGAAGCGCCGGCAGAGCTCCGAAAAGCGTGATTGACAGAACAAATGCGGTAGCTTGTTTCATAGGCATCCTACTTAATGGCAGCTTCGGCTTCCTGCGCGGCGCGAATTTTCTTCCTCCACGCGCGCGCCTCTGCGAGAGTCGGATTCTCGGCTAGAATCCCATCCACTAACGCCAGGGCTTGCGAATATCTGCCCGCTTCCCAGAATGATTTCACCTGTCCTCGCAGAATCACTTCCGGCGCCGGCTTGACTTCGACAACAGAAGACGACGCGGCTGTCTGGGGCACAGGTTGTGGTGGTGCAATTTCGACCGGCTGTGAAGCTACTGGTACCGCCGGAGCGGATGCGGGAGCGCTGGGAACGGCGATGCTAGGTTGAGTCGCGGGGATGGCCTCGGCCTTAGGCTGAGACGCCTGGGAGCTTTGCCGCGACAGGAGCGTTCCGAATACGCCGATCGCTAAGAGTCCCGCTATGGCAATGGGAATCATGCGCTTTCGCAGGATGGGTGGTACGGGAAACGGCTTCTTGCCAGGTGCCTGTGCGGCTGTTTTGATGGCTGCCAGCGCGGGCTTGGCGGCAACGGGCAATGGCGCTACCGCCGGCGGAGGAGGTGGCGGCGGAGCGGCTTCGATTACCGGCGCGGGAACAGATGGGACCACGATGGGCGGCTTCGGAGCCGGCACGATCGCGGGTGTCTTGGTGACGGCCGGGGGCGGCGCCACTGGCGCGCTATAAACTGCGGTTACCGGTTCAGGAACGGTTCGACTGTCTCGAACCTTTTGCGCGATGCTATTCAAGCCAGCTGCGAACTCGGCCGCCGATTGGAGACGCTGCTCACGGTTCTTGTTCAGCGCCCGGGCGACTAACAGCTCGAGCTCCTCGGGAATTTGGGGGTCTAGTTTGCGCAGCGGCTCCGGTTCCGAATGCACGATCTCACGCGGGATGAGATTGGGTTCAACCTGGAAAGGGTACTTGCCGGTGAGCAACTCGTACAAGATCACGGCCACGGAGAAGATATCAGAGCGGCTATCGAAGGGTTCGCCCAGAATCTGCTCGGGCGCGAGGTAGTTGGGCAGCAAGGCCGAGGGCTTAACGCCTGCGGCCAGGATCACCTCCAGCCACTTTCCGCTGCCGAAATCGAGGATCCGGGCATTCTTGCCGGCGACGATAAAGATGTTGCCCGGCTTCAGGTTGCCGTGCGCGATGCCCTTGCCGTGGGGGACCGTCAGCGCATCCGCGACTGCCGCGATGAACTCCAGCTTCTCTTCCAGCGGCAAAGCCCGGCGCTCTTCGAAATGGCGGCGCAAATCGATGCCGTTGAGCAGCTCCGTCGCGACATAAAGGTTGCCGTCAGCTTCGCCGAGGTCCTGCACCTTGGCGATGTTGGGGTGGCGCAAATCGGTGTAACTGGCCAGGCTGCGGCAGAACTGGTCCTTCGTTTCGGGGCTGGCGCTGTCGGAAGAATACAGAACCTTGAGCGCAAACTCGCGCTCGGCGGCCGTGTCGCGAACACGGTAGGTTGTGCCCGCGGCGCCGGATCCGATTTCGTCGATTATTTTATACTTGCCAATCGCCTTCATGACACCCCCCGAGAGCTTGTTCCCGACGGTTCGGTTAGCCGAAATACAGTAGTACTCCGGTTTGTCTCCTTCACTAAGGATCGGTTGACATATATAACCGCTTCAGTCTGCCTTAGGCGGCCTAATGGGTTTTTTATCCAGACCTGAGGGGGATGCCCGATTCGAGCAAAGTGGAACGCAAACCCGCCGGCGCCCGTTACAATAGTAGAAGCAGCTCACTCGAGAGAGCCGAACCCTCATGAAATCAAGCAAGTGTGCGTTTGTAATTCTATTGCTGTGCCCTTTGGCGCTGGTGGCACAGTCATTGCAGGACTTTGAGAAGCGCGTCACAGAATTCACGCTCGCCAACGGCCTGCACTTCATCATCTTTGAACGGCACGAGGCGCCGGTGGTTTCGTTTCACTCCTATGTCAACGCCGGCTCGGTGGACGATCCGAGCGGGGAAACCGGCATCGCGCACATGTTCGAGCACATGGCGTTCAAAGGGACCGAGACCATCGGCACCAAGAATTACCCGCTCGAAAAACAGGCGATGGAGGAAGTGGAACGCGTCTACGATCGCTATGACGCCGAGCGCAACAAAGGTATGAAGGCCGACCCCAAGAAGCTGGAGGACCTGCAAGCGGAGCTCAAAGCTGCCATGGACAAGGCCAACAGCTACGTGATTCCGAACGCCTACCCGCAACTGATCGAAGAGAACGGCGGCGTGGGGATGAACGCCGGCACCCAAGAGGATTCCACTAACTACTTCTACAATTTCCCAAAGAACCGGCTGGAGTTATGGTTCCTGCTGGAATCGCAACGGTTCTATGATCCAGTGTTTCGCGAGTTCTACAAGGAGCGCGACGTGGTGCGGGAAGAGCGCCGCATGCGCGTGGAATCGAGCCCGCAGGGAATGTTGGTGGAAGCGCTGCTGGCGGCTGCTTTTGAAGCGCATCCCTACCACAACATGCCCGGCGGATGGGCCAGCGATATCGAGAATTTCCGGTTGCCGGAAGCGATCGCATTCTACAAGAAATACTATGTGCCGGCGAATATCACGATCGCAATCTCAGGGGACGTGGATCCGAAGGAATGCAAGCGGATGGCTGACAAATATTTCTCGATCCTGCCCTCCGGCCCGCTGCCCAGTGGACCCCGTACCGTCGAGCCAGTACAAAATGGCGAGCGGCGCGTCAAAGTGGAGTCTCCAGCGCAGCCTTTTATGGCCATCGCCTACAAGCGGCCCAATCAAAACGACAAAGACGATCCGGTTTTCGACGTGCTGACCGAGATCTTGTCGGGCGAACGTACCGGCCTGCTTTATAAAGATCTGGTTCGAGACAAAAAGATCGCGCTGGGTGCGGGCGCGCAGCCTTCTTTCCCGGGCGGCAAGTATCCCAATTTGTTTCTGTTCTTTCTGATCCCCAATCAGGGCCACTCGGTGGAAGAGAACGAAAAGGCCTGCTACGACATTATCGAGAAAGTGAAGACGCAGAAGGTGGACGAAGGCACGCTGAACAGGATTCGAACCAAATTCCGGGCGGCGCTGATCCAGAAGTTGGATAGCAATTCGGGCATGGCTGAAGAACTGACGTCCTATTACGTAAATTACGGCGACTGGCGCAAGATGTTTACGGCCATTGATGAGCTGGATAAGGTGACGGTGGACGATGTGCAGCGGGTCGCTAAAAAATACCTGGTTCCGGAGACTCGCACGGTGGTCTATACCGTTGCGCCGACGACCGATCGGGCGGCCGCTTCCAAAGGAGAAGGCAAATGAGATTCGGTTTCCTGGCGTTTCTACTCATTGCCGCGTTGGCATTCGGGCAAACTGAAGTGCGCCGCGCGACCGCCTTGCCATCCTACAAAGACTTGAAATATTCCCCCCTGCCCGCCATCAAAATCCCCGAGCCGGTGGAGTTCACCCTATCCAACGGCATTAAAGTGTTCCTGCTGGAGGATCACGAATTGCCCTTGGTATCCGGCAGCGCGTTGATCCGTACCGGCAATCTCTTCGATCCTGCCGACAAGCGCGGGCTGGCGGAATTAACCGGCGAAGTGCTGCGATCGGGCGGCACAAAAGCGAAAACGGGCGACCAGTTGGACGAAGAGCTGGAGAATGTCGCCGCACAAGTGGAAAGTCAGATCGGCGAGAGCAGCGGCACAATCGGATTCTCGTGCCTGAAGGAAAATACCGATCAGGTGCTGGGAGTTTTCAGGGACTTCCTGACCTCAGCCGAATTCCGCGAAGACAAAGTGGATCTGGCGAAGACGCAATTACGCAGTGAGATTTCCCGGCGCAACGATGATGCGGGCGGCATCGCCGGGCGCGAGTTCAGCGATATCCTTTATGGGCGCAACACGCCTTACGGCTGGCGCATCGAATACGCCGACGTCGATAACATTCAGCGCCAGGATCTTCTGAACTTCTACCATCGTTATTACTTCCCCAGCAACATCATGCTGGCGATTTACGGCGACTTCTCGATGACGGACATGAAGGCCAAGCTGGAGCAGCTTCTGGGCAGTTGGAAATATACGCAGCCGGCCGTGCCCGCCTTCCCCAAAGTGCAGCAGACTGCGACGCCCGGCGTCTTCCTTGCCACCAAATCAGATGTGACTCAGACTTTCTTTAATGTCGGACATCTGGGCGGGGAACTGCGTGATAAAGACTATCCGGCGCTGGAGGTGGCCTCGGAAATTCTGGGTGGCGGCTTTTCGAGCCGGTTGTTCCGCAATGTACGAACTCAGCATGGCTGGGCTTACAGCATCGGCGCCGGATGGGCAGCCTCCTACGATCATCCCGGGACGTTCCGGATCACGGGCAGCACGCAGTCGGCGCATACCGTGGACACTTTGAAGGCGATTGGCGAGGAACTGGGCCGCATCCGCACTACGGAAGTCACCGATCAAGAGCTGCAGACCGCCAAGGACACGACGCTGAACGGCTTCGTCTTTCACTTCGACCGGCCGAGCAAGACGCTAAATCGCCTGGTGCAGTATGAATACTATGGTTACCCGCGCGATTTCATCTTCCAGTATCAGAAGGCCATCGCCTCGGTCACCAAGGCCGACATTCTGCGAGTCGCGCAGAAGTATTTTAAGCCGCAGGATCTGACTTATGTGGCGGTGGGGAATCCAGATGGATTTGGCACGCCGCTGTCGGCGCTGAGCATGAAGGTAGAGCCGATCGATCTGACAATTCCCGAGCCGAAGAAGGAGACCGCCCACGCCGATCCGGCCAGTCTGGAAAAGGGAAAAGCCCTGTTGCAGCGTGTGCAGAAGGCGCTGGGCGGCTCCGACAAACTGGCCGCGGTGAAGGATCTGCAGTATCAGGCTAACGTCGAGGTGCAGACTCCGGGCGCGTTGATGAAGGTGAAGCAGACCAACACTTTTCTGGCGCCGTCGTCGCTGCGTCAGGATATCGAGCTGCCGTTCGGCAAGCAGTCCGTCTATTCGGATGGGAATGCCGGATGGATGGTTGGTTTCCAGGGCATGCAAGCGCTGCCTGCACCGGTTCTGAAACAGGTGCGCGGCGAGTTATTCCGGCAGATCGCTTTACTCGCGATGAGCGATCGGGACCCGAATCGCACCGTGAATTACGCCGGCGAGGGGACGCTCGAAATCTCCTCGAAAGACGGCGAGAGCATCCGGTTAGAGGTAGATGAGAAAACCGGGGTGCCCGCGAAAACCTCCTATCAGGAAGGAGCGCAGGGCACCGTCTCGCAGATTTTTGCCGACTGGCGGGACGTGAACGGCATTCGCCTTCCGTTCGAGTGGACCACCATGCAGGGCGACAAGAAATACGCCACCGTGAAGATCGACAACTACAAGATTAATTCCGGGGTAACGCCGGAGGTGTTGAGCAAGAAGCCATGAAGTTGACTCGCTGGGTCGCTGTAGCTGCGGCCTCCGTTTTTGTATCGCATGCCGCCGAGACGGCGCAGGAAAAGGGCAAGCGCCTCGTAAACGAATGCCTGGACGCGCTGGGTGGCGACCGTTATCTGAAGATGGAGAATCGCGAGGAGTCTGGCCGCGCGTACTCGTTTTATCGCGAGGAGTTAAGTGGCCTGAGCATCGCCAAAATTTATACGCGCTATTATCCCGGCGTTCAGGACACGGCGCACGAGTTGGCGCAGCGCGAACGCGAAAACTTCGGCAAGAAAGAAGATTACGGCGCTCTTTTCACCGACAAAGAAGCCTGGGACGTCACGTATCGGGGCGCGCGGCCGCTTCCAGCCGATCGCTTCGCGCGTTATAAGGAAACTACACTGCGGGACGTTTTCTATATCCTGCGCGTGCGGCTCCATGAGCCGGGCATGATTTTTGAAGCTCGCGGATCGGATGTGATCGAAAACTCGCCGGTTGAAATCGTCGACATCACTGATGCCGATAATCGGAGCACCACGGTTTACTTTCATCAGATCACCAAGCTTCCGGTGCGGCAGGTTTTCTATCGCCGCGACGAACTTACCAAGGATCGCAACGAGGAGGTCACGCGTTATACAAAATATCGTGACGCCGGTGGAATCCAATGGCCGTTCACGATCGAACGCGAGCGCAATCGCGAAAAGATCTACGAGATTTTTTCCGATTCGGTGAGGGTCGATAATCCTAAGGAGACCGAGGGCTTGTATTCGCTGCCGTCGACCATCAAGCTGCTGAAACCGGAAAATTAGGGACAGTACACTCAATCCCCGATTTCATGTATCTCGACTTCTTCGGCAATTGGCTGGGAAATCGGGGATTGAGTGTACTGTCCCCAATTTTGAGCGGGCAGCTCAATTGTTGTCAGCAGGCCAGGATGCGCGTTGTGAGCCGTTAGCTTGCCTTTGTGGAGCTCGACCGAGCGCCGGGCGATCGCCAGCCCCAGCCCGAGGCCGCCGCTCATCCGGTTGCGATCGGAATCCACGCGATAAAACGGATCGAAGATTCTCGGCAGCGCCTCTTCCGGCACACCGGGACCGTAATCGCGAACCGAGATCCGCGCGACGTCGCTTATTCGGCTCAGCTCAATATCAACGGAAGAGCCAGGGGGCGCATAGCGAATCGCGTTGCGGATGACGTTCTCGATCGCGCGCCGGAGCAGCTCCTCGTCGCCCGTCAGAGTCACCGGGATCGGAGCCTTTAGCAGCAGCGTGCAGTCCTTGGCTTTGGCTTCAAGCAACGAATCGTAAACCAGATCGCCCAGCAGCTCATCGAGACGCACCGTCTCCATCTTCTGCATCGACGGATCGCCTTCTACGCGGGTCACTTGCAGCAGTTCGGCCACCAACTCGTTCAGACGGTCGGCTTCTTTCTGGATGCGATCCAGCATGCTCTCGCGATCCTCGCCGGTGCGGGCCAGCTCGACGGCCACGCCTAGCCGGGCTAGCGGGCTACGCAATTCGTGCGAGATGTCCAACAAAAGACGCCGCTCGGCCGAAAGCAGCGTCTGGATGCGATCCGCCATCTGGTTGAAGCTGGTTGCTAATTGTCCTAGCTCGTCCCGGCGGTTCGTCTCGGCACGCGCCGCAAAGTCGCCACGGCCGAAGCATTCCACCGCCGCCCGCAACCGGCGAACCGGCGAGGTCAGGTGATAAGCGAAGCCGTAACACAGCAGGATCACCAAGCCGATTATCCACAGATGCTGTAGCTGCAGGAAGAAGAAGGCGCTGCGCCGCTCATCGATCAGGAACAGCCAGTATTGCCGGCTCGCATCCGCGCGGGCGATGATGGGTCGACGGCCGCCGAAAGGATAGGGCAGCCGCCAGCGCCGGCGCTCCTGCCGCCGCAGCAGATCGGGTCGCGCGTTGCCAGTGACAAGGTCGGTTCCCTTCGCATCGGTGAAGACGACCTGCGTTTCGGTGATCTGTTGGAATTTAGCGAGCACCGCGCTCAGAGCCTCACGGCCGCCGGTCTCGTACGCGCGCTTAGCTTCCTCCACTTGAACATTGAGCAACATGTTTAGAGGTCCGCGCGGGGTGGCGGATGAAACGGTCAACGCAGTAGTGATGATAAAACCGCCGAGCGCGACCGCAGTCGTGGCCAGGAACCAGAGCAGCGTCTTGGCGAAGAGCGATCTCATCCGGCCAGCGCATCCTCGGGCGTTTGACAGAACTGATAACCGACGCCGCGAATGGTCTTAATCACCGGGCGGCCGCCTTCCAGCTTGCGCCGCAGATGGCTGACGTGCATGTCGATGGAGCGATCGAAGGGCGTGGATTTCCGGTTGTAGAGGCTCTCCATCAGGCCGTCGCGGGACACCACATGCCCAGCGTTGCGCATGAGCTGCTCCAGGATGTCGAATTCCAGCGTCGTGACTTCGATCGCCTTGCCATCCAGAGTCACATGGCGGCTGCCGGGGTCGAGCACCACTCCGTTGACCTCCAGCCGTCCGCGGTTCGCTTTGGCTTCAGTGCGCCGGAGGACAGCTTTGACGCGCGCCGAAAGCTCGCGAGGATTGAATGGCTTGGGAAGGTAATCGTCGGCTCCGAGTTCCAGGCCGACGATGCGGTCGACATCCTGCCCACGCGCGGTCAGCATCAACACTGGAACCCGGCTCTCGGCGCGAAGTCGCTTGAGGATCTCGAAGCCGTCCAGGCCAGGCAGCATCACGTCCAGAATAATAAGGTCGTAGCCGCCTTGCTTAGCGTGTTCCAGACCGCTTAGGCCCTCGTGGGCGCACTCGACGGCAAAACCTTCCCGCTGCAGGAACTCCTTGAGGAGTCCGCACAGCTCGACATCGTCGTCGATGATCAACAACCGCATCCAGCTTTATCGTAGCGCAGGGCTTTTCCGATATGCCGGGAAACCGGGGCCGAGGCTTGAGTTATTGAACCATCCAGATATTACCGGTAGTCTCGCCCATCGCGAAGACGATTTTGTCGCGGGCGATACCGAAGCCGACTGTTCCGGTGTCCTGATAGCGAATCGAGAAGCGCGTGCGATGAAAATGTTGGACCGCGAAGGGGGCGCCCGCCGGATGTTTGGTAGCGGGATCCAGGTGCTGCGCCCAGAAGCAGCGAAAGCCATCGCGCTCAGAGAGGAAATAGAGGAGCTTTCCATCCGGCGACCAGCGAGGCTCACGGTCGAGGCGCTGGCCGTCGGTGATCGGGATCCACTGGTTTGGGGGCACTGCTGATTTGCCGGTAGCGGGTACGATAAAAACACGGCGGCGGGTGGGCGCAGTAGTCTCAACGAAACTGATCCACTGGCCATCCGGGGAAAGACGAGCGCCGCCCAACAGATCTTTGGGGTGCTGCACGAGGACGGTCCACTCACCAGTGGACAGGTCAAACAGACGAAGATATCTGGTTTCACCGGGTCTCCCAAACTGGGCAAGGATTTTGCGCGAGTCGGGCGACCAATCGTACGGCCCGCCACAGATCTCACAAATTTTGTCAGGCACGCCGGGAACTCCGCCGGCCCCAAGTATCACTACATACTGAGCGGCAACCCCGGCGCCTCCACCCACTGCATAGACTACCTTGGATCCATCCGGGTTGAGGTGGGGCGCGAATTCATTCACAGACGTAGCACTGAGGGCGGTTTCCTTGCCGCTTTCGATGTCCAAGAGCCAGGGATGGAGATTCCCAGAGCGGCCGGAGAGGAACACGACCTTTTTACCATCGGCACTGACAGACGGCCAGAAATCCACGGCGGCATTCTGAGTCAGCCGCTGTAAGTTTCCCGTGACTCTCCCCCGATTCGGCTCCAGCGGCAAGCTCCAGATATCGTCATTGGAAACGAGGCTGGCGAAAACCATGCGCGATGCCGCAACGGCCGGCTGGGTTTCTACAGCGGTGCCAAACGTCAGTCGCTGAGGCGAGCCGGTCACTCTCCACGTCTTGGAGGAGATTGGAAGCTGCCAGAGATTGGTGCTGTCGCCCAGAACACCGGAGAATATGAGTTGGTCCGGCTGATCCCACATGCCGGGAACGATGGTAAGGCTGGTGCGGAGGACATTGAAGCCCTTGTCGCGAATGGCGGCGACGGCGCCGGTTTTGATCGGGGACCCGCCGTTGATCGAGGCGACCCACCAGTCGAAAGTTTGGGCTCCTCCACTCTGGACGCCGGAAAACAAGATATGCCTACTATCGGGTGCCCAAACAGGATAGTTCGCGACCGTAAACTCAGCCTGAAGTTGTCTCGGAGGCGCACCACCGGCAGACGAGATCACGTAAATCCTTCCCGTGGTAATTGCTTGTTCCCCGACCCAGTAGGCGATCAAGGACCCATCGGGAGAGAAGCGCGGCCGCCGGCCGTCCTTGGCGATCAGCCTGGCTTCGCCGCCCAGGGCCGATACGACGTACACTCCGCCGCCATCGCGCTCCGAGTGGAATGCGATCTTCGTGCCATCGGGAGAAAAGGCCGGCTCCGAGTTGTCGAGCGGGCCATGAGTGAGGCGAATAGGCGCGCCGCCGCCGAGCTGCTGGACGTAGATGTCGAGATTGCCATCGCCGCTGCGGTCGGAAGCATAAGCCAGAAGCTTGCCGTCGGGCGCGAGCGCCGGGTCGGTGGTGAGACCGGAATCGGACGTGAGACGTACCAGGTTGGGAGTCTTCGCAGGAGCAATTGGTTGCGAGCGGGTGAACCACCAGACGGCGCCGCTTGCAATGATCAATACTGAAAGCGTTAGAGCCGCCGAGCGTGCAGACACTGTAACGCCGGAGCGCGTGGTTGTCGGCGGCGCGCCGAGTTCCAGCTTACCGGATTCGGACTCTTCCTTGAGCTCCTCGAAGGCGACTTTCACATCGGCCATGTGCTGGAAACGACGATTCGGGTCCTTGCGCAGGCAGCGGGCGATGATCTTTTCCAGGTCGCGGGGCGCATCGGCGGCGACCTCACGGACTGGGGCTGGCTCCTTGTTCAAGATCGCCGCCAGCGTCGAGATCTTGGTCTCGTCCTGAAAGGCGCGGCGGCCGGTGGCCATCTCATACAGCACCGACCCGAAGCTGAAGATGTCGCTTCGCGCATCCACCTTTTTGCCCTCGGCCTGCTCGGGCGACATGTAGGCGATCGTGCCGAGGATGGTGCCCTCCCCGGTTCCATCGGCGTCGACGGCTTTCATTGGCGCCGTAGGAGCTTGGGTGTTGTCTTCCGTTACCTCCGTAAGCTTGGCCAAACCGAAGTCCAGCACCTTCACGTGGCCATCCTGGGTGACCATGATATTGGCAGGCTTGATATCGCGGTGGATGATGCCGGCAGCGTGGGCGCGAGAGAGAGCGCCTGCAATCTGGATGGCATACTTCAGAAGTTCGTTCAATCGCATTCCGTTGCGCGGAATGACTTGGTCTAGGGTTTTACCATCGACATGCTCCATGGCGATGAAGTCCACGCCGTCCGCCTGATCGATATCGTGGATGGTAATGATGTTGGGATGGTTCAGAGCCGAGGCGGCCTTAGCCTCCTGGATGAAGCGGCGCTTGCGCTCGGGATCGGCAACCTTATCCGCAGGCAGGACCTTCAAGGCGACGAAGCGGTCGAGACGGGTGTCGCGGGCTTTGTAGACGACGCCCATGCCGCCTTGTCCAAGCTTCTCTTCGATCAAATAATGCGAGAGCGTCCGGCCGGTCATGGCATCGATCAGTTGGATGATACCACCGGCGGGAAGGTTTATTGCTTACCACTTCACCGGCTTGCCAATCTCGATCGGCCAGATTTCGCACTGCGGGAAATCTTTCAACAACGCGGCTACTTCACCCGGCGTTCCAGTGAGTGCCGGGAACGTACCGAAGTGCATCGGGATCACTTTCTTAGGCTTGAGCAGCCGGCAGGCCAGCGCTGCTTCGCGGGGACCCATGGTGTAGAAATCGCCAATCGGCAGAAATGCCAGATCCGGATGGTACAGCTTCTCGATAAGCTGCATGTCCGAGAAGACCGCGGTGTCGCCGGAGAAGTAAATGGTGCGCCCATCTTTTAAATGCAGGATGTAACCCGCCGCCTCGCCGCCGTAAATCACCTGATCGCCATCCTGAATGCCGCAACTGTGGATCGCATGGGTCATGGTGACCTTCAGGGGTCCAACGTCCTGCGTGCCACCTTTGTTCATGCCGCTGCAGGTCTCGACGCCTTTGGATGTCAGCCACAGGCAGGTTTCGAAGATCGCCACTACTTTCGGCTTAAACTTCTTGGCCAAGGGAACCGCGTCATGAATGTGATCGAAGTGGGCATGCGACACCAGAATCGCGTCGATGCGACTGAACTGGTGATCCTTCGGATACTTGGGATTGCCCTCCACCCAAGGATCCATCACGATTACTTCGCCGGATTCCAGACGAAACTGGAACGTCGCGTGGCCGAGCCACGTAATTTCAACCATTTTCTACAACCCTTTCTGTGGAGTGTGTGTGGCCGGAAGCTGTACGCCGTCGCCATATTTGGCGACGCCGGGAATGCTAACGGGCAATCGGCCGGTGATAGCGATCTCGCCGAACAGAGCCTTGGCCAGCGCGACTTCGGAAGTCGGCGTGGGGCTATACGTGGTGACATAGGAGCTGACGTTCGGAAAAGCGCGCACCAGGTACGGGTTTCCGAGCGCTGCCAGCGTCACCGGCGCTTTGCCTGCAATTAGACCATTCAGGAAATCGGGAAAGCTGCCAGCCATCGCCACATTACCGCGATAGGCGCTGACTGTGACGTATGCAGCGGCGATGATCTGAGTGCATCCGCTTGTCTTTTGGCTCACCTGATCGAGATCGTCTTTGCTCATCCCGGGATCGACCGTGACGGTCAGCATATTGGGCGCGCGTTTTTTAACTTCTTCGATCAACCGCTGGCCTTGCTGACCTCGGCGGCTTTCGGTCATTGCAATCAAGCAGGTAGTCTCGGGATGACGCAACGGAAGCGCGTCCTTTTCGTCTTTGACGAGCGTCACCGCGCGGTCGGAAACCTGCTGGGCGCGTTCCTCGGCCTCAGGCGAGTCTACTATGTCGTCGATCCCATCCAGATCCACCACTTTCTTGCGATTCAAGCCGAGCCGCGCCTTGGCGGCTAGGACTTTGGCGACGCTTTCATCAATCCGCTGGCGAGAGATTCTGCCGCGCTGGACGGCGGCCATCACACCGTTGATAGCGTCTTCGGCCTTTTTCGGCATCAACAGCACGTCCGCTCCGGCTTCGATGGCGCGCGTGGAAGCCTCGGCCGTGTCATATAAGGATGCGAGCCCCTCCATGTCCATCGCGTCGGTGACGACAATGCCGTGGAAACCCAGCTCTTCCTTGAGCACGCCGGTGATGATCTTGCTGGATACCGTTGCAGGTTCGTTCTCGGGTTCCAGCGCGGGAACCGCCAGATGCGCGGTCATCACCGAGTCTACTCCCGCGGAAATCGCAGCTCGAAAGGGCGCCAGTTCGACGGACTCGATGCGGTCGCGATCTGCATCCAGCTTGGCCAAGCCGATGTGGCTGTCTTGGGCGGTATCGCCATGTCCTGGAAAATGTTTGGCTGTGACCAGCACCGGATTGTGAGCGTCGGAATGAGCGCCGGCGATAAATGCCTGGACGAAACTCGAGACCTCGGCCGGATCTTCTCCATAAGAGCGGATATTGATGATTGGATTGTCCGGATTATTATTGACATCCGAAACCGGCGCGAACAACCAGTTCACGCCCATAGCGCGTGCCTCGCGAGCCGTCTCCGCGCCTTCGTACTTCACTCCCTCCAGATCCTTAGCCGCGGCGAACGCCATGCTGTAGGGCCAAGCGGTGGTGGAGGTGACACGCATCGATGTACCTCGCTCAAAATCAGCCCCAACCAGTAGTGGTACTCTGGACGCCTTTTGCAGCCGATTCAGCAGCGCCGCCATTGCGAAGGGCTCCGCGTTGCGGACGGTTCCGTTGGTTATGTGACCGGTGACGATGACCCCACCCACGTGCAGATCGCGCACGAAATGCTGATATTTGCGAAAGGTGGCCGAGCGAGTGTTGGTGACCTCGCCGTAAACCGGCATGATGACCAATTGCGCCACCTTGTCGTGGAGGCTCATGCCGCGCAGCTGTCTTCTTACTGCAGAAGTGCTGGTCGCGTCGGCGGGCTTCTTCGGGTCTTTGGGACGGGTGGCGGCGCCGGCGAGCGCGGCGCACATGCTGATCGCGATCAGCGCGCGAAATGAGGGCATCCACCTCTACTTTACCGCGAAGGACATCCTTGAGAACACTACGGTTTCGCCGGACCTTAGAATAGGTCGCCTTAGTATGCGAGGCTATCCCGCAGAAAGAGCGGGCCGGGCGATTTTCCCTCAGCGGCAGCCTTCAGGCGGAACATCAACTCGCCCCAAACCGTATTGCATGAAATGAAGTAGTCCGTCGCCGATTGCCAGCCGCCGTGCGTGAAGCGGAGAAGCGACCCGTTGCCGCGAGATTCCACGTGGAACACCAGACCTGTGCCACTCCATTCCTGTCCTGTTTCGCATAGCCACTCGACCCGATCCGGAGGATGGTTGACCTGCAGTTTTAGACGATACACCGTTTGGCGACTGAAGAAGCCGAGTTCGACGGCGCCGTCTGGCTCGGAAACGTCGGCGGCCCACCACTTCGCCAGGCCGCCAGAAGTAGACGCCAGTGTATGGACTGCAGCGGGCGGAGCGGAAATCTGTATCGAGTGAACGATATCAGCCATGACGAAGTCTAGCGGTTCTTGCGCTTCTCCACCTTGCCGGACGGATGCGACGTCGGCGGCTTCTTGGCGGGCTGTTTGCGCAACAGCCGGTTGACGGCACGAATGAGCTGGGGCACCTCATGCGCGCTCTTCTGCAGCACGATGTCGGCGCCGGTGTTGGATTCAGTCAACCCCAGCGTATCGGTGAAGCCCGAAATGAGAATCACCAACATCGACGGATGCTGCTTTCTCAGCCGGCTGATAAACTCGACGCCGTTCATCTTCGGCATCTTGTAATCGGTGACCACGACGTCGAACCGTTGTTTTCCGCACAGTTCCAGTGCGTCGTGTGGCAAGGAAGTAGTGATCACCTTGTGCCCGAGTTCTTCCAGAACGCTTCGACGGGCCGCGAGTCCCATGGAATTATCGTCGACAATCAGAATCCGCCCGCTCGGATTCTGCGACGAGGAGGAGTTCGTCATTAGAAAAGACCCAACGAAATTAGCAGACGTGCAACACAACTGTCAACGAATTTCTATCGACCTGTAAAAGAGGAAGATTGAGAGCTTGACTAAGAGGACGGAGGTGTGTAACCCGGTCAGGCTCGAAACGCAGCGCGAAGAATTATTCTACCGCGCGCGGCGCCGTGTACCCTTGCTTAGCGATAATCGAGTATTTGATCGGCTTGTTCTTCTGATCGGTGATGCGAAGCTGCTCGCCGTTCTCTGGATTCACTAGCTCCACTTTGATCTTGCGATACTTGCCATCCTTAACTTGATTGGATGGGCTGTAGGCGAGGGAATACTGATTGCGCAGAGCGGCTCCGATGTCGTGAAAGATGCCCGGAAATTCACCGTAGAAGCGGGGAAAGAACGCTTGTCCCCCGGTCTCGCGGGTGAACGTATTCAATTGGTTGTCGGCTTGCAAGAAATCCATGCGCTGCGAATCGGACATATAGGCATCGGCCACAATGCGGAACGCCTGCAGCAGGCTGATGGCGTAGATTGGCACGCCAGCTTCCTGAATGGCCTTGCGAGCTTTGTCGAAGGTGAGCTTGCTGAAGGTGTCGCGGCCGGTGGCGATCAGCAGAATCGCTTTGCGGCCCTCGATGTTGGTCATTCGCTGCGCGGTATCGACCAACGCGTCGTACATATTTGATTCCGAAAAGCCGGGAATCCGCAGACGCTGCATAGCCTCCTGGATCTTCCCGCGATCGGTTGTGAAATCGGTGAGGATCTCCGGGCGCAAGTCATAGGCGACAATGGCGACGTAGTCGTCGGGCTTTAGAGTCTCAACGAAGCCGTAGGAGGCGACCAGCGTCTGATACCAGCCCTGCGACCAATATTGCTGGAATAAGGCGTTGAATTCGATCACCATCGCGATCGTCATCGGAGCGTCCGCGTTGGTGCTGAATCCCGAAATCTGTTGAGGAACGTTGTCCTCCAGTACGCGAAAATTGCCGCGCGGGATGTTCGGAATGAACTTACCGTGATTGTCGAGCACCGCGACCTCGAGCTGCACGGTATTGACATCGCTGCTGAAGGTCGGCAGGCCTTCCGGGACGTCCTTATCCTTCTTAGAGAACTTGGAAGGGACCTTCGGTTCGTCGGTGGCCTCCGCCGGCACGTCTTTCTTCTTCGGTTTGGCGACGGTTTCCGATTGACCCGGCCCTGGACCTTGGGCTGCTGCGAAGCGGAACGAAACGCCGGCCAGGAGCGACACTACCCCTAAGACAAGGATGGCTTTCAAGTGTTTCATAAGACCGTTGGAGGAAACTATATCAAAACCAATGACGTTCTGCCGGCGGTGTGCGTTACCGGCCGGGTTCACTACCTATCTTAACCCGCTAGTGTAGCGTGGGGCCGCCTCTGCCTGAACCCTGCTTTCGCAGGTAAACTTGAAACTTCTTCTTCGCGCGCCGCAGCTTCCAGTCGTGATACTGCCTCCGCACCGGTCCCGCCAGGTCGAACTGTACCCTTGGCGACTTCATGAAAATATAACCGAACAGCAGACCACCCAAGTGGGCGAATTCGCTGACGCCGTTGTTTACCTGGAAGGAGCTCAAAAACGCGATGACGCCGACGATCAACACGAAATACTTCACCTGAATCGGGATCAGGAAGCCCCATAGGATAGTCCGATTCGGATACATCATCGCGTAGGCCAGCAAAATGCCGAAGATGGCGCCGGAACTCCCGATGGTTGGGATCAAGGGATTTCCCCAGGGAAGCACGTAATTCGCCACGACTACGCACACCCCGGCTCCGATCCCGCAGAAGAAATAAAACTGGATGAAGCGGCGGGTTCCCCACACGCGTTCCAGGTCCGCGCCGAACATCCACAGCGCCAGCATGTTCCAGATGATGTGACCGAATCCGCCGTGCAAAAAAAGATAGGTGGCCAACTGCCAGACGAAAAAATCCTTCACTACTGCGGCGGGAATCAGGGCGAAGATGCCGAGCGGCCGGTCTAACCGAACCAGTTGCGCAAAGAAGCCCAGCAGGAAGACAGCGACATTACTGATGAGCAGCCACTTGACGCCCTTGGGAAATCCGGGGACGTAAAAGATTCCGGTCCTGGTTCTACTGCGGAAAGACATGAAAGGACTGGCCGCCTAGACTCAGAATATCAGAACATCGGTGAGTTTTCTTGAGAAATCTTATGTTAGGAGTCGATGTGGACACGGTGGGCGCGCACATTGCTCATCTTGGCGGCCAGGGAAGCTGCGGCGGTTTGCATAGCGATGGCAAGTGCGATCCAGACTTGCCAGTGCGAGAAGAAGCCGTTGGCGATGAGGAATTCGCCGGTCCAGCCAAGATCCGCGCAGACACGCCACAGACCCAGCACTAAGGCAGTTACGGCGGCGGGCGTTAGCAGCGTCGGAAGGACGTTCATGGCCGCCTCGGAGGCAACTACAATTCGCTCAAAAAACCAACGCAGCCTTCCCGGCAGCGCGGAACCAGTATCCGTAAAAATGGATATAGCCCGCATGCCGGCGGGCTGTAA
>Ga0210386_10001803_pt1 | contig 18783 bp, 19 predicted proteins | sample IncBWH32OmetaG_FD_160091 | JGI IMG/M metagenome (GOLD analysis project Ga0210386, IMG submission 160091) | Forest soil microbial communities from Barre Woods Harvard Forest LTER site, Petersham, Massachusetts, United States - Inc-BW-H-32-O ... | reverse complement strand
GTGGAGCATATCACAACATTGGCCGTGGTACTTCCAGTTGTCCACAGGCATGCCGTTCCAAGCACTCCGCTGCCGCGCGAAACACCTGCGCGGCCTCACGCCTGGCCGTGGTTTTTCCACTTTTTTGATAGCACCGCCTTGAATCCGAGATTGTTCACCACTTGCCTCAACTTGCGGTTCTCCTCTTCAGTTGCCGAAGGGGCTGCGCCTCACTCACTTCCAGACAGCCGTCAAGTTCTCGCAAGCTTCTATGCCGCGCAGTCCTTGGAATCGGGCGGAAACACGAAGACTCACCGACCCAAGACATCAGTGGGAGCTGAGGGCCATCGGAACAACCACTCGATATGCAGTGGCTTCTGCCACCACCATAGCAATGCTGGAATCACCGAAGCTACCACAGTAGGAATCAACAACTGCGGTGCGGGAGCCGTCGTGCGCAGCAGATGCAGCACCAGTTCGCGCGCGAATCCCTGGCAGAACGGCGCAACAAGAAAGATCGCAATAGAAGACTCGCCGAACCAGACGAACAGCCGAGACGTTCCGGTGCCGTCCATGGCGCGGCAGAACAAGATCAGCATCGCGGATCCTGCCAGTCCAATCGGCAACTTGTTCCAGCGCGTCGTTTCTCCAACGAGCCAGATTGTCCCGGCCTGGAACGCCAGTATGCATGCAAAGCCCGACCAGGCGATCCTGCGCGACAACTTCTCCACGAGGTTCAATCGGCCTGCTCCAAACAACATCCCCGCCAGCACAAATGGAAAGTTCACAAACGGCGCATACAGCACCGTGACGCCCATATCCGGCACCACGTAGGCCGCACCGAGCGCGAGAATTAACTGGGTCCATTGCGGCAGGCGGTAGATCGCTAGCGCTAACATGATGCAGAGAAAGAGTGTGATCAGAAACCAGCTTGCATTTCCCTCCGCTAGGCCAAGCAACAACGCCTTGATCGAAAACGGCTTGTGACCGCTACGAAAGCGGTCCGTTAGCGGATCGCTCAAACCCTCGATCAGTCCCCACAACAGGTACGGATAAAGGAGCGTCTTCACCTTCTCCAATACAAACAAACGCACGCCGCGCTTCTCAATGCTTCGGGTCAGGAAGAGTCCCGAGACAAAGAAGAAAGCAGGCATGTGAAAGCTGTAAATGAACGCGTCCGCGAGCTTGATCCAGGCAATGACATGTGGGTCGCCATCCCACCATTGCCGGTGCATGCAACCTTGCTCGGTATGGCCGAAGACCATTAGTACGATCGCTATCCCCTTGACTGCGTCCACGATCTCAAACCGGCTCACACAAGCCCGCTCAGCCGTGTCGACACTCACAGATCGCGCTGCGCTTGTTCCAGATACTTCTGCTCTTGACGGATTCATAGGGGATATCGGCCGGGTAGTCTCTACGACATGTTTACCACAGTGCCTAGCATCGGTGCCTTCTTCACCGACAGATTTGATTCACTCAAGCTCCCTGTCGGGCGATCGGAGAAGCTGTTGCTCGAGCATTTTTGGACGTTCTTGCCTAGTTGAATATGGAGTACGTCGATTCACCAATCGATGGCCGGGGGGTAAAGATGCTAGACACTGCCGGGACCTCGGTTAGCAGCCAAATCTTGTTCCCTCCTTCATATATTCATTGACGACTAGAATTGCCGGTCACAATCGCCCCGATTCTGAGGTTGAGGGCTTGAAAGGACCACGGCACAGCTCGAGTTCTAGTCTGAAATAGCTTCCCTGACCGCATCAAGCAATTCTGAATGATTTCGAGACAGATGACGTTCAACATGCTGATTCGCAAGCATCCTCCTAACATAGGCGGAACAAACGGTCAGCGTGAGAACATCTCTGCCATAGGACTCTTCGAGGGCTTTGAGATCTTTGACAAGCCGCTCAGTCTCCATTCCCAACATCTCTTGAGCAGCCATTGATTGGGCCGAAATCTTAGGCTTCTGTATTAGATTAACGAGCAGTTCCGGCCTTGTTACCGCCAGAAGGGCCTTTGCGAAAGCTACTGAATACGTACCTCCGGCAATCATGTGTTCGGACGCTTCCACTTGCCGCACCGGTTTCATCTTGCGCAACATTGTGAACACCCCGATTGCGACCTTCCTGTTTCGCAACAGATCAACGGCTTCAGGACAGATTCCATTGAGCAGGTCTCGCCGAGTCCGTATGTTCTTTACATCCAAGCCCAATGCTTCCGCCAAACGTTCTTCAGCAACGCCATTCTCAAGAGCTTTCAGTATCATGAAATGCTGAGCGATATTGGATGCATGGTTTACCTTCTTGTTGTACGTATAAGCTTCGTCATCGGTTGAAAGAGTGCAACGCACTTCGCTTACCCCAAGTTCCTTAAGCACGTCAAGACGAGAATGGCCATCAAGAAGCAGGTACTCGTCAGGACTTTTCGGATACACCACTAGGGCCTCGATAATGCCGACAGTCTTGATCGAGCTGGAGATCAATTTGTATTTCGTGGTGTGCCTATACTCCGGTGCAATTGGACGCAGGGGTATGATCTTCTTCAACGGAAGCGCGCACTCCACCTTCTCAAAAGCAATCCGTACCGGCTCTGTCATTTCAGTAACGCTCCATCGCATGCGAGTTCGTCGGGGATTTCCAGTAGGTCCTCAGCCCGAAGCAGCGTGAGGAAGTGTTCATCTGCAAATAGTGTCTTCATGGCGGATTTCAAGAGGAGAAGTTTCTCTCGAGTGCGGGAGGCGCGTTTCACAAATGCCTGCTGCTCTCTGATACACCGCTGGTACTCCTTAACAAGGGCTCGACCGGCTAGGTTTGGCGGTTGATTGGGCTTGTCCGAAAAGACGCGTTTAGCACCGTGAGTCGCGATCATTCGTTTTGCATCCTGCAACCGAGAGCCCCGCAACTCACCACTCTCATAGGCTTGAGAAAGCGCCCGTTGAATCTCCGCTCCTTCAGCCGTGCCGATCAAGAGTGCGATTGACAGGGGAATCCGATTTGCTTCAACTGCCTCAACCAGCGCTGCCTCGTTTCGATCAATCAAACGGCCAATCGCCGCAATGTAGCTGACTTCGCGTCCGAGCTTTGATGCGATCTCTGAGGTTTCGTACCCTCTATTCCTCAAACAAATCACTTCTCGAAGCAGATCTTTGCTCGAAGGAGCACGCCGTGCGATGTTCTCGACCAGGCTCATTACGAACTGGTCTTCTCTGGACGCCTCAATTACGTTGGCTGGAATCGTCGTCTGCCCCAGCGCGAGAAATGCCTCAATCCGGCCTTGTCCGCAGATCAAGTCGTACTGAGATCCATCTTCGGATCCGAGTCTTTTGGCTACCGTAATCGGTTTCTTCAATCCGACTGCAGCGATGCTATTCACCACCTCTTCAAAGTGCATCTTGTTGCGAGTTCGTGGATTCACGACCCGAATCTCAGAAATCGCGACGTCGCAGAGCTCTTTCCGTTTCATAGTGAATCTCCAATCCGCTTCCGTCGGGAAATCCTGTAGACATGCTCTAGGGTTTCGAAGCGGTAGACATCGAGTAAAACTGAAATCTCCGACGTAATAAGAACCTTCTTTCGCGGGTGCTCGTTCGCAGGGAACAAGAAATAGTCCAAAATTCGAGTGTTGTCATCGTTCATTCTGGCTACTATCGTCAAATCGCAACCCGAAGAAGGTCGTTTTGGAATCCACCAACGTACACGGCCCTCCGGACTCCTAAGGCATCTCGTGACGATCAATCGCAAGCTGAAATCCCCGTTGACCTTCAGGGTGCCGATCTTCGGGTGCGTCTCTATGACTGCGCCATTTGCTTTCAACTTAGATGAGAGTTCGTTCAGTAGCTTCGCATGCATTGCTTTGAGCGCAGTGTTGCATTCCAAAAACGATAGATTACGTTCGGGCGTGTATCCGAGCTTCTCATAGGCCCGTCGCAAGCCGCCAAAACGTTTGAAAAATGCGCTGTTTTTGCGCAAACATGCGGATTGGTCTATCAGCGCGCCTGTGAGTCTTCCTCTCGTCCCCAGAACTGACCGGAGTTGATCAAGCATTTCTTCGTCAGTCGGTCTATGATTTCGCGATTTAAGGATCTTAGCGGCTTTTTCAAAGAGATCTGGCGATACAATCGGCGGGAAAGCTCCATCCTTGCGAATCCACAGTTCTTCCGGGTTATGCACAGTACGTTGATGCAGCTTAAGAGACTTGCGGTTGAAAACATTAGCGCCAATGTACTTTGGGTTCACGAGAATATCGTGAACACTGGCGTAACACCACGAGCGGCTTTTTCCACTCGGTATTCCGCGCGCGTTCAACTCTTTCGCGATTCCCAATTGGGACTTTCCTTCATCCACGAATAAGCGGAAAACCTCACGAACAATCTTTTGCTCTTCTTCAGGCCCAAGGACGGTCACAACGCGGTCACTCTGTATACTCTTCATCTGTCCGTCCTCGAGTATCCCCTTGGGCCGGCCCTCTTGATCAACGAGCAATCTGCGCAACCCGAATCCGACTCGTCCGCCTTGCCGGAATCCCAATTGAATCAATCTACACTGTCCCGCAAAGACTTTGACGGACAACTCGCGACTGTATTCAGCCGCCATTGTGCGCTTCAGGTTCTTGAAAATCACGGAAGGAAGACTGCCGTCGTTTTCGAATGGTTCGGCACAATAGTGAACTAAGACTCCGGCTCGCTTGCACAGAAATTCCCAGTAACCGCTTTCGTCTACATCTTGGAACCGTCCCCAGCGACTCACGTCGTATACCAGGATGGCTTTAAAATCGGCCAACCCATTTTGCACAGCCAAAAGCAACGAGAGAAGGCCAGGCCGCCGGTCAAGAGTGATCCCACTCTTTCCCTCATCCGAAAAAGTGCGGACCGTAACCATTCCATGGGTTCGTGCATAGTTCGCAATCGCATCCAGCTGGTTTTGCGTGGAATAGCACTGGCGCTCAGTCGACATACGGACGTACTGAGCCGCGGGCAACCCCACGTGCTCCGTCACGATCCCATCGGCTATTAGAGAATTCGGATGAGTGTCGTCCACGTTCATCGAGATTTCTGCCCCCCTCAAAGCGTGACGGTTCTGGTTACCAGCCCGTCTGGGCGGTGCGATGGCCCTCTTGTTTATCACAAAAACTGACGCGATGTCAACGATCGTTGACATTAGTCCAGGATATAGCGGCAACGATGTAGGGGTGACTACAAGCACCAAGAGGAAATTAGGGGCGAGAGTTCGTGACCTGCGGAAAAGGAAAGGGTGGTCCCAAACGGAAATGGCTGACCTTTTGGTGATAAGCCGTGTCTATCTGTCGGAACTCGAGACAGGCAAGCGAGATCCCAGTCTCACAGTCTTAAAGATCCTCGCAGATGGTCTCTCCATTACTCTCTCCAAGCTTCTAGAAGGGCTCTGAACAATCTGCAGCCCTCGCCGCCCCATGGTGGAGGACGCCGCAAGGAGCGCCGCCTACTCGAGAATAGCCCCTAAATCGCAAGTCCGGCTTTTGGCTTCACGGCATGTAGAGACGGTCTGCGGCGTTCGGCTAATCTGTGGTGGGCTGAATTGCGGCGGAACAGAAGAGCCCCGCCATACTTCGTAACTTCGTAGAGCTATTAGCTCTTAATCTAGGTGGAGTGTATTTTACGACATTCGAGGCGCGTCGATGGGCTCCGGCGTTGGCGGCTTAGCGTGTTCCGGGTTGCTGAGGGATGCGTCACTGCATTTCCACGTAATTACGTGCATGTCCCCAATCACGGAGAGCATCCAAGTTGCCGAGATAAAGACGATCCTGCAGGCCAGCCGAAGGGCCTGGGGGGCGTGTGCCGGCACCTTGACGATGAAGCACTCGAGGACGAGTTGCTCGCTTCCGATTCCGATGATCTGGTTCAGGACTTTGAGCAGAACCTCTTCTTCATGTGGAGAGCATCAAGAGCGAGACTGCGCCCGTTCAAACAGATCGAGTGCCCACAACATTAGGAACACTGACGAAATCTGATTGTAGCTAAGATACTCGGCGTCTCCGCCCAGAAGTTGAAACACGCCGATAGGAGGAAACGCGATGGTGGCGACCGCCAGGCCCGCAATCAAATTCACCCTGGCAATCGTCAACCTCACAAAGAATCCCGCACAAGCCGCCAGAATCCCCAGCACGGGCAGTATCACTACGAGCGGCTGGATGATTTCTGCCGGCAGCCCGGTGTTGTCCAGCTTATGCGCAACCTCAAGCGGTGAGAAACCTGCGGGATCGTAAAGGTAAAATGGCAGCGTAACACCGAGTGCCACAATCGTCGGAACCGCAATGCTCTTGATCGCAGCACTACGTTTACCGTGCTGTAACAGGTAGGCGAGCAGGAGCGGCGGGATCACGATGAAGATGACCCTGGAGCTGAGAGCAAAGCCGAGGAAAACGCCCACAGCGTAGTGTTGCCAACCGTTCGGATTTTTGTCGAAGGTCCAAAGAAAGACGCAGATGCCGATGCAAACGTAAATTGTATTGATGGCCAGGTCGCCGCCACCCACGATGTCGTCGAGCACTCCCGCACTTCCGAGAATCAGGACCACCAGGTATGCCATTGCCGTCGTCCGTTGGCGAAAGAACTTTACGCAGAAAACCACCAGAGCCGCAAGCCACAGGATATTCTGGATGCTCACCCTGCCCATCAGGTAAAACGGAAGCGCAAGCATCAGCCCTCCGGGCAGCACGCTGATTGGGTTGCCCAGGTAGCTCGGCACTGAATACGGGTATTCAAGGTGAACCATCTGCCGGTCGGCAACGACCAACGCATTCTCCCTGTCCGAGCCGACCCCTACGATATGTTGGTTTGCGATCGGATACAGGACCAGATAAAGGGCGGTCAACAGGCCGAGGTATGCAGCGAACCATCCCCAGTGGAGCGAGCCCGCCGACCTCAATTGCATGCGCCGCGCGAGCGCCAGAACCAGCGCGATCGCAATCGCTCCAGCAAGAATCAGGACAACGGCCGCCGAGTGAAAGTACTTCATGAGTTGCCCAACTGAACAGGTGATCCAGCACGCGTAGATCAACAAGAACAGTCCGGCATCTCGCCATGAAATACGCATGCAAACTCCTAAGTCCCCCTCTTGATCTTCAACAACGACACGCTTCTACTAATCCTTTGACCAAAGTAGGTGTCCACTTAACCCGACTTCGATTAAGAATCAACACCCGGTCAAGAGGGAAGCTCCAATAAGTTCCAAACGCTTACAATCGAACTTCCCGTCAATCTAGAGCGACAGCCCTTTGATAGATATGTGTCCACTGTGCTTCAAATGGCGGCAAGGCAACTGCCGCCACCACGAGTCCGCAGGTGGACAACCAGAAAGTGAAGTGGCAACCGGAGAATCAACTCCTCATGGCCGTCATCGCCTTCCGTCACTTCAACCCATTCTTTAAGATCGGAATCTCAGAGGATGATTCTGATCTGATCTATCGTATAGCCGTATAGAAGTCACGCCTGAAAGCGAAGACGTCCTGATTTGCTCCCACGAGAGCCTCGAGCGGCACGAGGGGCTTGCTCTGGTTGCCCACGAGAGGCGGGGAGGAAATCGAGAGGGCGCATTCATTGGGTGCTGGTGATCACTGGCGGCCCATTGCCGAGGAATACGGGCTGGCGGACCGGGCCAGCGTGTCCCGATGCTCACGCATTTTGACTCTCCCAGAAGCGTCAGCGCAACGTCCGGGCAGCCTTGGAGCGGATTGTCGAAAAAGCGAGCGAAGCGAACGTCGCAGCTTCCGCCGTGATCGCCGCCCTTCCAAGTCTCAGCCGGTTCGCGCCCAACCAGGTCAGAAATGGGTTCCCGACGGGCCAAAACGGTAAGTCGCGCCGAAGGCTACGCCTCGCGGGTTCAGGGTGTGGTACTGGTTGGTGATGCTGCTGTGAAAGTTCGGGATAGCTTCGTAGGTATAATCCACTCGCGTCCACCAATGTCCCCCCAGGTGGTATTCCGCGCCACCGCCGGCGGAATAGGTGTTGTAGTTGGAATGAAAGTGGCCTGTACCGTTGCCGGGTTGCGTCAGGCTAGCGAAGCCGAGTTCGCCTTTGAAAATAGGCTGAAACCTACCCCAGTAACCCATGGTGCACATCAAACCGCCCTCACCGATAAAGAGCTTGTAATTGGAAGCGTCCTGGTTTCCACCCAGGATCATGGAGTGGCCCTCCACATTGATCCCAAGACAATGCCAAATCGTTGCGGTGCCCCAGGCGGCGGGCCCCCACCTGTTGATGTCCCCTTTTTGCCAATCGCCTGACCAATAGTCCATTCCCGCGCCGACGCTAAAATTCACGCGGGACACTCGGCCCGCCGCAGGCTGCACCTGGGAAAGGCTCGGAATCGAGGCGAGAAGGACAGCCACGAACACCGCCAGCTTTGCACTCATATTTTCATCTCCTGTTCGAGGCCAGTCCCGACCAGACCGACCCGAGTTGATTGAGATTAAACCCGAAAACGAATCCAAGGTCCTCAGACAACAACCAGGTCCACTCGAAACAAGCTGAACGCAGAATTCTCCTAAGGGTAAGTGCGCTGCGGTACTCCCGATCTGCTTCTGTAACGCAGCCCCGATGTACCTCAAAGCCTAGGAGCAACTGGAAAAACCCGGAGAATGCGAGCGATGCCCGGGAAGCCGTCTACGCGAGCACTCCATCGATATCTTAAAACAGTATGATGTGCGGCTTGCTGCCAACGTTGGCCCATAAAGTGATTAAGGTGATTGAATTAGCTTCTGGTTGTTCGAAAACTCAGCTTCAGTGGGAAGCGACGTCACCACTGGGAATCTGCAGCTTTCTGCAGCAGCCGCGAAACTCGCTGCAGGCTCACGGTCTTTCCCTGCACAAAGGTAGCAATTGCACTGACTCCCGGTCAAACTCGATGGGAGGTCGGAGATGTCGCAATTCGCTTTGATGGTGAATGGCCAGCCGAGGATCGTTGATGCCGACAGTGCGATGCCGTTACTGTGGGTCCTGCGTGATCTTCTGCAGATGACAGGAACCAAGTATGGCTGCGGCATTGGCATGTGCGGTGCCTGTACCGTGCATCTTGATGGCGAGGCCGTGCGCTCTTGCCAGACGGCCGTCGCGGACGCACAGGGGAAAAGGATCATCACGATCGAAGGCCTGGGAGAGGGCGAAACCCATTTTGTTCAGGATGCGTGGATCGCCGAGCAGGTGCCACAATGTGGATACTGCCAGCCGGGACAGATCATGTCGGCTGCAGCGCTGCTCCAGAACAATCCGAAGCCAACCGATGCGCAGATTGACGATGCGATGACGGGTAATATCTGCCGCTGCGGAACGTACTTTCGCATTCGCAAGGCAATTCATCGTGCCGCGTTGGAGATGCGCACATGACACTGAGCCGACGCGCATTTTTGGGATCTGCGGCCGCCGCTGCCGGTGGCGCGCTGGTAATCGGCTTCTCCTATCGAGGCCACTTTCGTTTCGGAAAACAACCGCAGGCGCAGGAGAAACCTCCTGAGAATCCCTTCGACGCGTGGATTCGTATCAAGCCGGATAACAGCTCCGACCTGGTGTTTGCGCAGTCAGAGATGGGGCAGGGTGTTTACACAGCCCTGCCGATGCTGCTTGCCGACGAGGCTGATCTCGACTGGGATCGCGTGACGATTGTGCAGTCGGATTTTTCGCGGGGAACCGGTGGAAGCGGCAGTGTGAGGAGCAACTACGATAATCTGCGCCGGGCCGGAGCCGTGGTGCGCTCCACGATGATTGCGGCTGCGGCCCATCGATGGGGCGTTACTTCCGCAGAGTGCACCGCCAACAAGAGCGTCGTGTTGCACGATGCCTCGGGACGCCGCGCGACATATGGGGAGTTGGTGGACGATGTGCGGCGTATACCGCTGCCGGATGCGAAGACTGTCAAGCTGAAGGAACCGGGGCAATATACGTTGATCGGCCACGACACTCCGCATCGTGACATACCGGACAAATGCACAGGCGCCGCGCGATTCGGTCTCGATGTCCGATTGCCCGGCATGGTTTACGCCGTTATCGCACGCTGTCCTACATTTGGCGGAAGTCCGGCGAAGTTCGACGCCACGCGCGCACTCGCCACTCCAGGCGTGCTGCAGGCATTCGAGATTCCGGCACGGGGATATCGCATTTTCAGCGCGGGCGGCGTGGCAGTGGTTGCAACTTCGACGTGGGCGGCAATGCAGGGCCGAAAAGCGCTCGATATTACCTGGAATCACGGACCGCATAACGCCGAATCGACGGACGGCTTGCGCGCGCAGATGCGGCAAGCGCTCGACAAACCGCCGGTGTGGTCGTCGGATTCGACCGGTCCGGACCCCGACGCAGTCGCCGGCGTGAAGCGCATCGACAGCATCTACGAATTTCAGTTCTTGTCGCACGCATGCATGGAGCCGATGAACGTCACGCTGCATGCGCATGACGGCAAGTGCGAGGTCTGGTGTCCATCCCAGGCGGCAGACTGGACGCGCAGCGCCATCGCTGCCGAGCTGGGTATCGCGGAGACAAACGTTACAGTGCACACGACCTTCATGGGTGGCGGATTTGGACGCCGTTATACCGCGGACTTCCAGACCGAGGCAGCGCAGATTGCGAAGCACGTATCGACACCGGTGCAGCTTGTGTGGACGCGGGAAGACGACATGACGCACGACTTCTACAGGCCTGCCGGCATGCGACACATGCGCGGCGCCCTGGACGCGCAGGGTAATGTGGTCGCGTGGACCGATCACGTCGCCGATACCGCTATCGGTGATTATTGGAGCGAGCCGGGCAAATACAAGCCGGACGGCGGCGAACTGCCAGGCAGACCCGTTTATCCGATTCCCCGCGTGCGCATGAAGTATTCGCCGATCCAAAGCGGTGTGCCGCGAGCGTGGTGGCGATCCGTCGGAAACTCCCAGAACGGTGCCGCGGTGGAGTCGTTCGTTGACGAACTGGCGCACGCGGCGAACCAGGATCCGTATCAATTCCGGCGGCGACTCCTGCTTCTGCCGCCCGTCAATGAAGACAAGCCAAATCCGGAGGAACGTCCGGTGGATCGGAATCGCTTGGTGTCGGTGCTCGATCTTGCAGCGCAGAAAGGAAACTGGGGCAAGCAGTTGGGGCCGAACCGGGGACGTGGCATTGCCTGCACGGCTGTTTACGCGTACCTGGCACAGGTGGCGGAGGTCACGGTCGAGCACGACAATATCCGGGTCGACCGGCTCGTTACGGTTATCGATTGCGGACAGGTTGTGAATCCCAATGGCGCACGCTCGCAACTCGAGGGCGGCATGATGTTCACACTCAGCTCCATTTTGAAAGAGCAGATCACCATTCGCAACGGAGCCGCGGAGCAGCAGAACTTCGATGACTATAGCGTGCTTCGCCTATCGGAGGCGCCTGCGCTGGAGACGTACTTTATCGAGAGCCACGCCGACCCTCACGGGCTGGGCGAAGCCGCTGTGGGCCTCACAGGGCCGGCGGTTGCGAATGCCATCTTTGCCGCAACCGGCAAACGACTGCGCAGAATGCCCTTCCGTATGGATGAAGTAACGAGCTAAACCCGTGGGTCAACCGTGTCTGGGTGCGCCTCAGCAACGTTGTCGACAAGATGCCCGACTACGAATGGCGTTCAGCCTAGGGTGTGCCGTTCAGCAGGCGGAGTTGGCGATCCGCGGTTTCGCGCGGTATAGGTACATAGCCGAGTGCAGCGCAATCTTTCTGGCCCACGGTCAGAGCCCAGCGCAGCAGCTCATCAAGGGCAGCTCGCTTTACGGGGTCAATTGTATGCACAGGAAGAACAAGCCACGTGAAGGCTGCGATCGGGTATGCACCTTTGGAATTTGAATCGGTAATTGTTGAAACAGGGTTGCTGATATTGCCTGAAACTCTTGCGGCTTCCGCAACGCTTTCATAGTCAGCACGGATGTACTCGCCTGCGCGATTACGCACCGCCCCGAAACTGATTTGATGTTGAATGGCGTATGTCAGCTCAACATAGCCAATGGAGTTCGGCGTGCCCTTCACCGCGCTTGCAACTCCCTCGTTTCGCTCAGCGCCCATCCCGGTGGGCCAGTGGACAGTAGTGCCATGGCCAACTGAAGAGGACCACGCCGGGCTGACTTTGGACAGGAAATCGCTCCATACCCACGAAGTCCCACTGCCATCTGAGCGATGAATCACCACAATTTCGTCATTGGGCAGTTTCACCCCTTTGTTCGTGCTTCGAATCTCGGGATCGTCCCAGTTCCGAACCCGGCCGAGATAGATATCCGCCAGAGTCTCCGGGGTAAAGCGAAGGTCCTGTGTTACGCCTCTTATGTTGTAGATGGGAACGACGGCGCCTAGAACAGTGGCAAAACGACGCAAATCTGAGGCGCCCGCCTTACTCACAGCAACCTCCGGCACGACGTCTGAGCCTGCAAAGTCAAGCTTGCCCGCGACGAGTTTCTCGTCGCCGAGTTGGGAGCCAATAGACGAATAGTGAATGTGCAGGCCGGGATGGATCCGCTCAAAATCCTCAAACCATTTCATGTAAAGCGGAACGGGAAAGCTGGCGCCCGCGCCACTAAGGCTGGTTTGCACCAGAGTGCTCGGCGTAGTTGGAGACACTGAAAGTCCGCGGCCGGAAGCGGAGTCTTCGATGAGCTTCTTGGCCGCGTGACCTGCAAGGTCGTCGACGATATTGCTCCACGCGTGTCTGCTGGGCGTGACGAGCCATGACCAGAGTGGCTGACCGTTCGCGTCAACAACTTCCAAAGATAAATATCCTGCATAGACGGCCTCCCGATCCGTCGATGGCGTGCGCGGATTGATCTCGATATAACCTCGCACCCAAACCTGGCTGTCGCCTCTGACGATCGCGTCGGCATCCCTTGGCGACTGCACCAGTTTGAACCGGCTCCTGGTGAGATGACGCACCAAACTCTCGCGAAGCCTACCGGCTTCGGAACCGCCGCTAAAACTTTCAATGTATAGCGTCCTGACCTGCGAGAGCGAGCTTACGCGCTGTGCTCCGCACGCGGCACAAAGTCCAAACACCATCACGAGGATCCGGTAAGTGGCGAAGCAGAGACCACTGGCTTGAACCTGTGAAAGTACTTTCATCGTCGCCTTATGTATCAATTCTCGGAATTCGTGATCCACAGCGAAACGCGTCAGGTCCGGTTCCAACTTGCGGCCTGACTGACCTCTCTAACGCATTGCGCTCCTTGCAGATCTCCGGACCTAGGTAGTTTAGTAGGATTCGAAACGCTTCCCGTTCCTAATCTTCATCCAGCACCCGAAGAATTGACGTGGATGTAACCATCTTCCAGGTTGGGAAACACAAAGATGGAATCCGACCGCGTCGACAGTCCCGCCCCATGGATCAGCGACAATCCCGATTCAGACCCGAAGAATTCGCGTTAAGTCGTCAGGCAAATTCAGCAGCTTTCGATTCGGGGAGAGCCGATCGTTGCTGCAGATGCGCTCCGCACGAGCGACGAACCACAAGGCGGACTGGCACGAGCACATCGCGGATCGGCAGTTCTGGATGTTCGAGGCGCTCGAGCATGGTCGCCATCGCCACCGCACCGATTCCTGCGCAGTCCTGATGAATGGTGGTCAACGGCACCGGCAGCAAGGTAGCGTAGCGCACGTCATCCATACCGACGATGCGGATGTCTTCGGGAACCCGGATGCCGAGTGAGAGAAGCATCTGCATCAGTCGTGCGGCGGTTAAATCGTTCGCACAGATGGTTCCTTCCGGTTGGGTCGCATCGAGCATGCGGCGGACGAATGTTTCATCCTGAGGGCTGCCGCGCCATACTGGCTCCCAATCCGGCTTGATGCCGTGAACGCGGAGCGCCTCATAAAATCCCGTGATGCGCGCGTCCACCGTGTTTGCTGCGAATTCTTCAGCGAGAAAAACCAGGCGGCGCGCACCTCGTTCGAGCAGATGAGCAGCCGCCAGATATCCTGCGCGGCGATTGTCCACGCCAACCAGGTCATGGGCCGATCGCTCCGGGTAAGGCATGTAGCAGCGATCGAGCAACACAAAGGGAATCTGCGCCCGGTCGAGAGCTCGCGCGATGCGGCGATTGGCTGCATCCTTATCGCTTATGAGCTCAAGCGGCGCAAAGAATACTCCAGCTACTTTCTGAGAGATGAAAGACTGCACCATTTGCTCGGCGGCTTTGGCGCTGTCATGCACCGAGAGGGAGGAGTTTCCCCACAGGAGTGCGTCGGGCCGGGCAAAATGAGTACGCATCATGCCGTTGCAGATGGGCTCGAAGATCTCGGTCAATCCAAGCTCGGGAATCAGCAATCCAAATGTTCTGCCGCCGGGCCGGTCCTCGGCCAATACGTGGGTGCCCGCTCCGGGGCGTCGCGTGACCAAGCCCATGCGCTGAAGGTCGTGTACGGCTTTGGCGACCGTGATGCGCGAGGCATCGAAGAGCTTGCCTAATTCCGCTTCGCTGGGAAGCCTGTCACCCGGCTTCAGCTCACCCGACTGGATACTGGCAAGAAGATGGTCGAAGACGCGGCGATGCTTGGACTGTTGAACCGCCGGATCGTTCTGGGGAGGGGCAGCAAGTTTGCTTGCCAATCGTCGGGGTTTCTTCATGCGCAATGCCTTTGATCGGTGACGATCCACCTAAGACACTACGAGATCATGCGTCTGTTGTCGAGAGAATGTCAATACATTTTGAGACACGTGATGGATCTGAATCCCACGAATTTGAATATACATATTGGGCTATGCGGATTGTTCAATCGCGGTTTCAATTTCGACGCGGATTGTATCGGTAAGCGGAGGCATGGCGCCGGATTGCGACGCAACCCAACTGCCCCAGCGATTCCCTGCCTCGTTCAACACCGGTAACTCTGCTCCCCGGAGAAGATAGTGCGTCAAGGCAGCGGTAAACGCGTCTCCGGCGCCGATGGTGTCGGCGACCTTGACAGGAAAGCCCGCATGCTGGTGCCATTCATCGCGCGTGACCAGCAGGCTGCCCTGAGCTCCGCGCGTGATTGCGGCCATTTGCAGGGTTGGAAACTCCACCAGCAGCCGCTCGGCACCAAGTCGCAAACTGCCCGGAGTTGCATCTTCCTCGGCCGTCAAACCAAGTAATCCCAACACCAGCGGAACCTCAGCGTCATTCATCTTGACCACAGTGGCCAGTTCAAGTGACTCCTGAATCACCTCGCTGGAATAGAATGGCGGCCTTAGATTCACGTCGAAGATGCGAATGCACCGGGAGGATGTTTGCGCTGCCAGGGTCTGGATGGTTTGGCGCGATTCGATGCTGCGCTGCGCAAGCGATCCGAAACAGACCGCGTCAGCGCGTTCTGCGAGCCTTACCCATTCGTCCGAAAGTTCCATCGAATCCCATGCCGCGGGCTGGTGGATGGTGTATTCCGGTTGTCCGTTATTGAGGGAGACCGTGACGCGGCCAGTTTCATGCGCAGGGTCAATTTGCAGAAAACTAGTGTCGGCCGGCAGCGGGTCGAGCCGATGAACGGCATCGCGACCGAGATTGTCTCGGCCGATGCGGCTCAGAATTGCGGCATGGTTTCCGAGGCGCCCGGCCATGACGCTGAAATTTGCCGGCGCACCGCCTAGACGCTGTCCCTCCGGCAACATGTCCCAAAGCAATTCCCCGATTCCCAGAACCAGATGCGTCTCTTTCAAGGGCGTACTCCTCCGGCGTGGGCCGCGATGCGATGTCTGAGACTTCCCGCAACGAACCGCCCGCCACCGATCAAGTTCCACCCTGCGGGGTGGATTCGTCAACATTTTCTGCGGGTTACGATTTACCCGTCCAGCGCCAGATGGAACAGTCTTCGTAATTGGCCGTGGCATATTCGCCGTCGGGCTGATTGGCCATAATGCGATGGTCGGCAATTGCATCGGCACGCGAGCGGCGCTCCTGCCCAACAAAGAGTCGCGTGAATCCTGCTTGCCGTTCGATCACCGCCTCTTGCTCGTTATTGACGTAGAGGAGATCGAGCTGCCCCGGGCGATTTGCAAAGGCGACAGTAAGGCGCTTCAACAGGAGGCGCATCACCGAGGCGCCGAAGGGGTTAAAGAGAAAGACCAGGCATGGCCCTTTGGGAATCCTTGCGTCGACAACATCACCGCAGACAACCCGCATGGAGGCGAGCGCCCGGCCGGCCGCTCGCCAGGTTTCCACGTTTCGTTGCGCGACTCTCATCAGGATCGGATTCAGTTCAATTCCGATGACTGTGCGAAACGGAGACTCCGCCGCAAGCAACATCGCTCGGCCCATGCCGGCGCCGGCGTCAATGAAGGTAAATCGGTCGATCGGCGCCGCAGGCCTTGTCCGCTGCCAGCGCCCGAGCAGCGCCCGGAACACAGAGGGTGCCACAGCGAAATAGGCCGTGGAATACCGGCCGTGGGCGTGGCCCGTCTTCAGGTAGCGTCCCGGAATCAGTCCACTGGTTTGCACGCCGTTTTCCTGATCGAACGGGTGCGGTGTAAACCCTTCTGCCTTGGTCATTCGCGGCAGCGGGATCCTCTCCGAACGCGGCGTCTTACGTTTTACTGCTGTCACGCCTGAACCTTAGCACAATGCGTTGCAACGGTTTTGAACGCGCCACATGCGGCCGTTTACCACCGCAAATCCGCACAGATGAACATCAGCGCAAAAACCGACTGATAGTAGCAGGAAGAAGACTGGAAGGTATTCATGCCGGCGTGAAAGAAAATAGCGGCTTGGACAGAGCGGCCAGAGCGTTTTTCGAACCGGCGGTCAGGATGTGTGCATTGGGATCGGCGGGCTAGATGGCTTTGACTAAGTCCCTCTTCTGGGGGTGACGTACGTTCCGGGAAGACCGCTCCGTTTAAAGTCTGACGCGCAAAGAACATTCCAAGGCAACCTCCGGCAGCGCCTGCTTCACCTGTTTTCAGAATCCGCTCCATTGATTTTCCGCTCCCAACTGTATACCTTGATGTGCCCGTTGCCATCTACCTTTGTGTAGACTATGCCCTATCGGGCTGGATGGGATGTCCACTCCCTCAAGAGCGATCCTCCGGTGGGTCAGTTCAAAAGATCCAGCGCCGAAGCGGAACGTTGCTTCTGCGCCTGCGCCCCAGCGATTTAATGAACTTGACTCTCTGCGCGGTTGGGCCGCATGCACGGTGGCTCTGTGTCATTTTTGGTCCGGGGTGAGCGCCGCGGCTTATCTCAGGTTCTGGCATTCTCCGCTGCGCTTTCTCATCACAGGACATGACGCAGTGATTCTCTTTTTCGCTCTCAGCGGGTTTGTGCTGTTTCTGCCTTATGAGCGTAGAGGATTGAGCTATGTCCACTTCGTTGTCAAGCGAATCTGCCGCATATATCTTCCCTATCTGGGTGCATTGGCATTGGCTGTTGCGATGAATCTTCACTACCACGGCCTCGTTACAGACCATCAATGGGTGAATTCAACTTGGAATCAGGAACCAAGTTCCAATCTCATTTTTCAGCATATTTTGTTCTTGGGTAACTACCCATGGGAAACATTCAATACTGCCTTTTGGTCGTTGGTCTATGAGATGCGCATCTCCCTCATTTTTCCATTTCTGGCAATCGCCATTCTGCGGCTCCGAAATGTGTGGATGGTCGTGTTCGCAATTCTCACTTCGTTATTGTCCGTTCATTATCATCGGATCTTTGCGCTCTTGAGTTTGAATCCGCCGGGAAATCAAACCGTGGATACGCTGCACTATATGAGCTTCTTTGTCTTGGGAGCGATCCTCGCGAAGAATCGTGAGTTCATCCGGGAGCGATATAGACAATTGCCACTCTTCTTAGTGTTTTTCCTCCCTGTTCTTGCTATCTTGTTCTACTATCACCCATTCAGTATTCCCTTGGCTGGGGCAGCGATCCTCCCGGAGCAAAAGACAGTAGACTGGAGCGTTGCGCTTGGGTCGCTGATTGTTATCACGTTAGCGATCTGTTCTGGACCCTTCAAGAAGGTATTGAATAACGACGCCATTCACTACCTGGGCAGAATCTCTTACAGTGTCTATCTCGTGCATGGCACCGTTCTATTTACTTTGATTTATATCTGTCGAGGCCATCTGAAGTTCAGCTATCTCCCAATTTATCTGATTGGCGTATTTAGCCTGGCGAGTATCTTCCATTTCCTGATTGAAAAGCCATCTATGGTCCTTGGACAAAGGCTGGGGAAGATTGTGCGTTGAGCCCAAAAGCAGGGCGGAGTCAGGCGTTACGATTTCGCAGTGGATGGACAACGATATCTCAGCACCACGACCAACGAAACCATTTCTTCGCAGGCCGAATACGACGAAGAAAGCATCTGGTATGCATGCGATCGAAACCGGCATCGCGGCGTTCGGCCACTTCAGAGGCATATTGCATTCATTCCCACAAGAGCGAATCCCACAAGGGCGCCGGCATTTTCCAGTTGAAACGACTGCAAGCAATTGATTCTAAGGCCAGCATCCGGAAGAGTGTGCACTAACCTGCGCCCTGCAAAGGTCGGGTTGCTGGAGTCAAGTGGCGGCCAATCGGTCATGTTCACCTCGGGCAGACGAAGACAGGGGTGGTGAAATCGCCATGCGACGGAGTCAATAGCGTCGCAGCCAAGGAATTTGGGTTCGCCGCGAAACCGGGGTCTACCAAGGCACCCTGGCTTTCCTGGCGATACAAAGATTTAACGCCTGTTGGAATTGGATGGAGTCGTGTCCGTGACAGTACCGGGCAGATCGCGGTACGCTTGAGGTAATCGCGCATTGACGTGACCAAGGAGCACGCGCATCCCCATGCCCATTCAGAAGACCTCGAAGATCTGGCACAACGGCAACCTGATTCCCT